>Ga0318533_10000384_pt1 | contig 17602 bp, 10 predicted proteins | sample GRESIP053b4f27_FD_203675 | JGI IMG/M metagenome (GOLD analysis project Ga0318533, IMG submission 203675) | Tropical soil microbial communities from Luquillo Experimental Forest, Puerto Rico - GRE.SIPMG.053b4f27 | ecosystem: Environmental > Terrestrial > Soil > Tropical forest > Bulk soil...
CGACTGTACCGTCGATCCGGAATTTGTAGCGCACGCCTGCGGTTACGCCGGAAACAGCGGCGGTGAACCAGCCGTCTTCGCTCCGTTGCATCGCCTGCGGGCCATTCAGCATGAGCTCGACGCGTTGTGCCGCCGGCGCCCACAGCCGAAAGGACACGCCGTTCCTGGTCAGCCGGGGACCAAATTGCTGTTCGCTCATACTGCGCCGGCAAAGGCCAGCACCGCGCGCGGCGGCGCTTTGGTGTCGGCGCCCGAGGCAAACTCGGCCGCGCTCTTTTTGGAGTCGGCCGTGTTCAACACTTGTCGCCAGCTCTTGTAGTCGGACAGTTTCGGCAATTTGAACGTGATTTCTTCGGGGGCCGCGTTGAGAACGATAAAGATCGGCACTGTCTCTGGCTTCACCGGAGCCAGCACATAGGCGAGAAATCGTCCCTCCGGAAATTTCCAGTCCGCCTCTTTCATGTCCTCGGCGTCCGGTCTCAGCCAGAGCACGCCGTAACTTCCATCGGGCCGCCGCCCATCGAGCCAGCGCTGGCTGCGGATCTGCGGAAATTTTCTGCGCAACTCGATCATTTGGCCGATGAAATCGGTCAGGTCGTCGCCCTCGCGGCCGAGCCCCTGCCAGTCCACCCAGCCCACCTCGTTGTCCTGGCAATAGGCGTTGTTGTTGCCGTTCTGCGAGTTGCCGACCTCGTCGCCGGCGAGAACGAGCGGCAGGCCCTGCGCCAGTATCAGGCAGGCCAACTGATTTTTCCTGAGCTGGCGGCGCAACGCGAGAATTGCCGGATCGTCGGTCGGGCCTTCGTGGCCGCAATTGTTGCTGTGATTGTCGTTGGTGCCGTCGCGATTGTCCTCGCCGTTGGCTTCGTTGTGCTTCTGGTTGTAACTGAACAGGTCGGCCAGCGTAAAACCGTCATGAACAGTGATGTGGTTGACACTGGCGCGCTGCGTACGGCCGTCGTGGTTGAACAGGTCGGAGGAGGCGGTCATCCGGCTCGAGACTTCGCCAATCAGACTGCCTTCGCCGCTCCAGTAACGCCGCATCGCGCTGCGATAGCGATCGTTCCATTCGGACCATTGCGAGGGAAATCCACCGACCTGATAGCCGCCCATGCCGAGGTCCCAGGGTTCGGCGACGAGCTTCACCCCGGCCAGCACAGGGTCCTGCCGGATTGCAGTCAGGAAAGACGCATTGCGGTCGAACCCGTTCGGCCCGCGCGCCAGCGTGGTGGCAAGGTCGAAGCGGAAGCCGTCGACATGGCAGACCTCGACCCAGTAGCGCAACGAGTCCATCACCATCTGCAGCACACGTGGATGGGTCAGGTTGACCGAAGAGCCGCAGCCGGTGAAGTCGTCGTAATAGCGCGGGTTTTCCCGGTTCAGCCAGTAAAAGGAGGCATTGTCGATGCCGCGAAACGACAGCGTGGGACCGAGATGATTGCCTTCGGCGGTATGGTTGTAAACGACGTCGAGCATGACTTCGATGCCCGCATCATGCAGCCGCGCCACCGTGGTGCGAAACGAATCCAGCGGATTGTCCTGCGCATAGCGCCCCTCCGGCGCGAAGTAACAGATTGTGTTGTAACCCCAATAGTTCACGAGCTTCTTTTCGACCAGCACACGATCGTCGACGAAGGCATGGATCGGCAACAACTCGATGGTGGTGACGCCGAGCCGCTTCAAGTGCTCGATCATCGCCGGCGAGGACAGCCCGCCATAGGTGCCGCGCAGATTCGGCGGCACGTCGCTGCGCAGTTGGGTCAGTCCCTTGACGTGCGCCTCGTAGATGATGGTGTCTTGCCAGGGGATCGAGGGACGAACCTCGCGACGGCCCCAATTGAAAGTCTCGTCCACCACGACGGCCTTCGGCATGCCGCGCGCGTTGTCGCGGCGGTCGAAGGAGAGATCCTCCCGCGAACTTCCGGCGCGATAGGCAAAATGCGCGTCGCTCCAGATCAGTCGCCCCGCCAGGCGCCGGGCATAGGGATCGATCAGGAGCTTGTTGGGATTGAAGCGCTGGCCGTGCTCCGGCTCGTAAGGGCCGTGGACGCGATAGCCGTAGAGCTGTCCGGGTGAGATGTCGTTGAGATAGCCGTGCCAGACATCCTCTGTTTTTTCGGGCAGTTCGATACGTTCCAGCTCACGGCGCCCCTGATTGTCGAACAGACACAGCTCGACCTTCTGCGCGTTGGCCGAGAACAGCGCAAAATTGGTACCGCGGCCGTCCCAGCTTGCGCCGAGACGCGAGAAGGTTCCGGCGGTCAAGCGCATCTGTCAGCTTTCCGGTATCAGAAATATCGCGGCCAGCGGCGGGATGGTCAGGTTGAGCTCGGGCGAGGAGCCGCCCGATGCATGGACCTCACCGACATTTCCGACATTGGTGCCGCCATAATGCGCGGAGTCGGAATTGAGAACCTCGCGCCATTTGCCTGCAAACGGTACGCGGACGCGGTAATTGTGATAGACGTTCGGCGAGAAATTGACGACGACCACGCATCGTGCGCGCGGATCGGCGCCTTTGCGCAACCAGGCGAACATGTTGTGACTGGCGTCCTCGGTGATGATCCATTCAAATCCGTCCGCCTCGCAATCGAGCTCGTGCAGCGCGGGCGTAGATCGGTAAAGCCGGTTGAGGTCGCGGATCAGGGTCTGCACGCCGGCATGCTTCGGCTGTTCAAGAAGCTGCCAGTCCAGCGAATGGTCGTGCGTCCATTCTTTCACTTGCGCAAATTCGCAGCCCATGAACATCAGCTTCTTGCCCGGATGGCCGAACATGAAGCTGTAATAGGCGCGCAGGTTGGCGAAACGCTGCCAGTCGTCGCCGGGCATGCGACCGAGGATCGAGCGCTTGCCGTGCACGACCTCGTCATGCGACAGCGGCAGGATGAAGTTCTCCGAAAACGCATATTGCAGGCCGAACAGGATGTCGCCGTGATGGTATTTGCGGTGAACCGGATCCTTGCCGATATATTTCAGCGTATCGTGCATCCAGCCCATGTTCCATTTGTAGCCGAAGCCGAGCCCGCCATATTCGATCGGGCGTGACACTTGCGGCCAGGCGGTGGATTCCTCCGCCGCGGTCGTCGCCTGGGGAAAGCGGGCGAAGATTTCGGTATTGAAGCGACGCAGGAAGTCGATCGCTTCCAGATTTTCCCGCCCGCCATATCTGTTCGGGATCCAGCCGCCGGACGGGCGGCTGTAATCGAGATAGAGCATGGAAGCGACCGCATCGACCCGCAATCCATCGATGGCGTAGCGCTCGAGCCAGAACAGCGCGTTCGACACGAGGAAGTTCGTGATTTCGGTGCGGCCGTAATTGTAGATCAGCGTGCCCCAGTCGAGATGGCGTCCCTGCTGGGGATTGGCGTGCTCGTAGAGTGCAGTGCCGTCGAACCGGCCGAGGCCGTGCGGATCATCGGGAAAGTGCCCGGGCACCCAGTCGAGAATCACGCCGAGGCCTTGTGCGTGGCAGGCATCGACGAGCGCGGCAAAGTCGGCGGGCGAGCCGAAGCGGCTGGTCGGCGCAAACAGGCCCGTCGGCTGATAACCCCACGAGCCATCGAACGGGTGCTCGTTGACGGGCAGAAATTCGATATGGGTGAAACCGAGATCGCGCACGTAAGCGGGAAGCTGCTCCGCCAGCTCGCCATAGGTCAGCCATTCATTGCGTCCCTTGCGGCGCCACGAGCCGAGATGGATCTCATAGATCGAGATCGGCGCGTTGCGCGCGTTGATCCCCGGCGGAGTCGCGCGCGGACGCGGCAGCGTGGCCTCGTCGAACACGATCGAAGCGGTCTTGGGGCGCACTTCGGTGGCAAAGGCAAGCGGATCGGATTTCAGCGGCAGGTGCTGCCCTTGGGGTCCGATGATGTCGAACTTGTAGTGATCGCCCGGTTTGGCGCGTGGGATGAACAGCTCCCAGTAGCCGGCGCCGCGGACTCGCATCGGATGCCGCCGTGCGTCCCAGTAGTTGAAGTCGCCGACCAGGCTGACCCGCCGTGCATTGGGGGCGAACACCACAAAGGCCACGCCATCGACGCCGTCGAGCACCAGCGGATGCGCGCCGAGCTTGTCATAAAGCCGCTGATGCGTGCCCTCGGCCAGAAGATACAGGTCGAAGTCGGACAGTACCGGCGGGAAGCGGTAGGGGTCCTCGAGTTCGACGACATTCTCGCCGAACCGGGCGCGGAGCTGATAGCGGCGCGAGCCGTTGGGCAGCGCGCCGGCAAAAAGGCCGGCGTCGTGGATGCGCGCAAGCTTCGCCGTCTCGCCATGCTCGCCGACGGCTTCGACATTGGAAGCCTCGGGCAGGAACGCGCGCACTATGGTTTTGTCGCCCTCCTTGTGGAGGCCGAGATAGCGAAAGGGATCGGCGTGACGGCCCTCGACGATGGCATAGGCTTCGGGAGACAGTTTCTTCATCAGCTCTCGCTTGCAGGCACGGACAGCATACGAAGCATGGCGTTCAGGGGGATGCGCAGCCATTCTCCCCGATCGGCCAGCTCATCTTCGATCTCGCCGACGATTCTTTCCAACAAAAAGAAGTTCAGCATGGTGTTGGTTGCATGCGGATCGGCGGGCCACATGCGATCGTTTGTCATGGCTTCGCGATAGCCCGTGTGGAACGCCGAGACCGCGCGGTCGCTCCAGTCGGCGAGCGCGGCGGCCAGTCGGTTGCCTTGCTCGTCGGGTGCCCCTTTGAATGCGCGATCAAGCGCCGCCATGACGGAATAGTCGATCGACCGGATCAGCGCGGCAACGTCGCGAGCCGCAGGCGCCTTGCGCCGCCGCTCGGCGAGACTCTGGCGAGGGTCGCCATCGAAGCCGACAATGAAGATGTCGTCCTTGACGATCAGAAGCTGGTCGAGGCGAAAATCTCCGTGCAGGCGGATGTTCAGGCCGTCGATATCGGATGGCAGCATAGTGTTCAATTGCTTCAGCAGGGGACGGCGCAGCGCCAGCACCCGGTCAACCAGCGGTCGATCGGCATCCCTGATGACGTCGCGGCGCTGGCCCAACAGATTGAGAGCGCGCGTGGAGCGTGCCGCGAGCTCGCTGGTCCAACGCTCCACGTCGTCGGGCCCTATCGGTTCGGCTGCAAAATCGGCAAGTTCCGGGTGCGAAGCAAGGGCCAGGTGCAGCTCGGCGATGCGTCGTCCGGCTTGCGACATGTGACGCAGATAGAGAACCTGTTCCTCGTTTTCGTTGGCATCGGCGCTGGCTGCGAGCAGCCGCTGCTCGTCGATGAAGCGGTCGAGATAGCCCGTGCTGACCGTCCAGCCGTCGCCCTGGTTGGCGACAAAGGCATGGACTGGCGCGATCGCGGTTCGCTTGTCGCCGTCCTCCACGAGCTCGACGCTTCCGAGCAGCGCCGGCGCGTTGGCAAAGCCTGCGGTGTCGGTCAGGAAGCGGCCGATCTCGATCGCGGGATGAATGCCGGATTCCAACTTGCGGTAGAGCTTGACGACATAGTCGCCGTCGACCAGCGCCGCACTTGACGGCCGCTCGGTCTCGAGGCTCCTGATGTGCTCGGGCTGGCGCACCAGGCGGTCGGCAAATCTCTGCGTCGGTCTGAACTCGAGACGCAAACCGTTTTCCTCAACGGTCAGGGATTGTCTCAGATTGCGCAGCAATAGCCCGATGAAGATCGGGTTGGTCGCAACGTCCAGCAGCGTTCCTTCGCGCGCGCCCTGCCGAATGGCGGCAAACGCGTGCGGATTATAGTGCTCGCGATCGAAGCGCACCCATTCGATTTGCATCGGCAGCACGTAGCGGTCGGTTTTGCCGTGCTGCTTGGCTTCGAAAAATGCAAGCCAAGGCCGGTTGTCGCCGATGTCGCAGAACGGGACGGCCGACACCAGCGTCGGTCGGATTGCCTCGGGTGCGCCCTCCGGATACCAGCGCGTGCGCGCCAGATGCCCCGGCAGCACGTCGCGCTCGAACACACCGCGGGTGCGGGCGAGCGACACCCAGGTCGAGTTGAGCGGCACCACCAGCGTTTCGAACTCAGGCACCGCGCGCGGCGAACTCGGTTCGGATTTGCCGCGCTCCAGAAGCTGGAACCAGTAGAAGCCGTAAGGCGCCAGCGTGATCATGTAAGGCAGTTCGCCGATCGGCGGAAAACGCGTACGGCCGAGCATCTCGAGCGGAATGCGGTCCTTCCAGACGGATAGATCGAGCTGGGTTGCCTGCGCCGCGCGCGACAGGTTGGCGACGCAGAGGATTACCTCGCCCTTGTATTCCCTGATATAGGCAAGCACGGCCCGGTTGGCCGGGCGGACGAAGGTCATGCTACCGCGGCCGAAGGCGAGCGTCGATTTCCGCACCGAGATCAGCCGCTTGGTAGCGGACAACAGCGAGGACAGGCTGCGCGACTGCGCTTCGACGTTGACCGCCTGATAGCCGTAGACGGGATCCATGATCATCGGCGCGTAGAGCTTTGCGGGGTCGGCGCGCGAGAACCCGCCGTTGCGATCGAGCGTCCATTGCATCGGCGTGCGCACGCCGTTGCGGTCGCCGAGATAGATGTTGTCGCCCATGCCGATCTCGTCGCCGTAATAGATGATCGGCGTGCCGGGAAACGACATCAACAGCGAGTTCATGAGCTCGATCTTGCGCCGGTCATTGTCCATCAGCGGCGCGAGCCGTCGCCTGATCCCGAGGTTGATGCGGGCGCGCGGATCGTTTGCATAGGTCGACCACAGATAGTCGCGCTCGACGTCGGTGACCATTTCCAGCGTCAATTCGTCATGATTGCGCAGGAACAGCGCCCATTGGCAGTTGACGGGGATGTCGGGCGTCTGGCGCAGGATGTCGGTGATGGGAAAGCGATCTTCCTGCGCGATCGCCATGTAGATGCGCGGCATCAGCGGGAAATGATAGGCCATATGGCATTCGTCGCCATGGCCGAAATATTCCTGCACGTCCTCCGGCCATTGATTGGCTTCGGCGAGCAGAACCTTGCCCTTGGAATAGGCGTCGAGCTCGGCGCGCAGTTTCCTGACGATGGCGTGGGTCTCGGGCAGGTTCTCGTTGTTGGTGCCGTCGCGCTCGCAGAGATAGGGAATGGCATCGAGACGGAAACCGTCGACCCCGGCATCGAGCCAGCGCTTCATGACCTGGATCAGTGCGCTGACCACACGCGGATTGTCGAAATTCAGATCCGGCTGATGCGAGAAGAAACGGTGCCAGTAGAATTGGGCCGCTTCCGTGTCCCAGGTCCAGTTGGATTTCTCGGTATCGGTAAAGATGATGCGCGTGCCCTGGTATTTCTGGTCGGTGTCGCTCCACACATACCAGTTGCGCGCGCTGGAGCCGGGAGGGCTGCGGCGGGCGCGCTTGAACCAGTCGTGCTGGTCGGACGTGTGGTTGACGACAAGCTCGGTGATCACGCGCATGCCGCGCTTCTTCGCCTCCTGGATGAAGCGCTTGAAATCTTTCATCGTCCCGAAATCGGGATTGACCGCGCCGTAATCGGCGATGTCGTAGCCGTCGTCGCGGCCGGGCGAGGGATAGAACGGCAACAGCCAAAGCGCGGTGACGCCGAGATCCTGCAAATAGCCGAGTTTTTCAGTCAGACCGGCAAAGTCGCCGATGCCGTCATTGTTGCTGTCGGCAAACGCCTTGACGTGGAGCTGATAGACGATGGCATCCTTGTACCAGAGCTGGTCGTGATCGAGCTCGGTGACCGGCATCTCGGTAGTGTCGATGGTAGACAGCAAATTCATGGTACCCCCACGCCCTGTCGCGCCTCCGCAACGCCAGATTCCTGCCGGTGCGGTCGACCCCGCCCGGCGCCATGTGTGATACTGACGGCGGCGCCACCTTTGGCGCTCCCAAAAAGTCGCGTTTTTTTGTTCACGGTGATGCCATTGACACGGAACCGAGGCCCCGTTTCCTTAAGCGGGAAATGAGGCGCTGCGGACTATACAGAAAGCCGCTTGCCCGTCATTGGTTCCCGGGTGGAACGTCGCGGAGGCCAGGAAGTTAAACACGGTTATCCTGTTTCACCATCATGATAATTTCGCGGCGTCGCCAAAGGCGTTGCGTTGCAAACTGCGTGCCGAATGGACCTCTACAGCCAAGCCAAAAATCTCGGAATCCTCACCGAATTCGTCGATGGCCAGGGTGAGCGCCGTGTCACCGACCAAACCGCATTGGAGATCATTGTCAATGCCCTGCCGCAGCGCGCGAAGCGCCGGCTGGTCGAGGGCACGGTGGTTATCCGTTCGGGCCAGCCACGCCGGACCGTGCTTGCCGAAGCGGCCGCATTGCCGGTTCGCTGGAGAATCGATGCCGATGCCACAATCATCGCCGAAGGCGAGGCCCGAGATCGCACAATTATGTGGCCCGAGGACCTGCCGCTCGGCTGCTACCGGCTGCAGCTCGTCGGTGCCGATGCGGTGAGCGAAGAGGTGCCGCTGGTCGTCGCGCCAGCGCGCGCCTTCGCCGGCGATTTCGACCGCGGCTGGCTTCTGGCGGTGCAGCTCTATGGCATCCGCTCCGCGCGCAATTGGGGGATCGGCGATTTCACCGATCTGAAAGGTTTGATCGAGCTTGCCGCGCATCTCGGCGCCGACGGCGTCGGCCTCAATCCGCTGCACGTCCTGTTCGACGACCGGCCCGGCGATTGCAGTCCCTATTCGCCGAACAGCCGGCTTTTCCTCAATCCGCTTTACATCGACGTCGAGCAAATCCCGGAATATCAGGGCGGGCCGGACGCCGAGGCCCTCGCGCGGCTGCAACGCGCCGTCACCGTCGATTATATCGCCGTCGCCGAGCAGAAATGGCGGGCGATGCGATCGGCGTTTGCGGCGTTCATGACAGGCGCGAGCGCGGCCCGCCGCCAGGATTTCGAGGAGTTTCGCACAGAGCAGGGATCGCTGCTCGCCCACTTCGCCTGTTTCGAAGTGCTGCGGCATCGCTTCGACAAGCCGTGGTGGGAATGGCCGGAAGAGTGGCAGCGGCCCGACGATGCCAAATGCGCGGATTTGCGCGCAGGCCACGACAAGCGCGAGATCGAGTTCGTCGAATTCGTGCAATGGACCGCCGATCGGCAATTGCGGTCCTGCAAGGCGCTCGCTGACAGTCTCGGCATGAAGGTCGGGCTTTATCTCGACGTTGCCGTCGGCGTGCAGTCCAACGGCTTCGATGCGTGGAACGAACAGGAGGCGATCTCGCGCCATCTTGCGGTCGGCGCGCCGCCCGACCCGCTGAACGTGCTGGGGCAGAACTGGGGGCTCGCCGGCTTCAATGCTGCAGGCCTCGAGATCAAGCACTTTGCGCCGTTTCGCGACATGCTGCGCGCATCGATGCGTTATGCCGGCGCGATCCGGCTCGATCACGTGCTGGGCCTGAAACGGCTTTACCTCGTTCCGCACGGCTTCCCCGCCAAGAACGGCGCCTATGTGCAGATGCCGCTGGAAGCGCTGTTTGCGGTAACGGCGCTGGAAAGCGTCGCGCGCGGTTGCGTCGTGATCGGCGAGGATCTCGGCACGGTGCCGGAAGGCTTTCGCGAGCAGATGGCCGATTGGGGCATCTGGTCGTACCAGGTGATGATGTTCGGGCGCGACGATGAGGCTCGGTTTTTCGGCATCGAGCACTATTGGCCGAATGCGCTGATCACGTTCAACACGCACGATCTTTCGACCTACGCCGGCTGGCGCTCGTTCTCCGACCTGAAGATGAAGCGCTCGCTCGGCATCGACCCCGGCGAGACCGACGATGCGCGCTGGCACGCGCTCGGCATGTTGGACGAGGTGTTGCGCCGTTACGGCATCCATCATCACGATCTTTATTCTGTCGCCGGCTTCCTGGCGCGGACCAAATCGCGTCTGATGGCGTTATCAATGGAGGATCTGCTCGGTGTGGTCGATCAACCCAACATTCCCGGCACCATCGACGAGCATCCGAACTGGCGGCAGCGCCTGCCGGTTGCGCTCGACGCAATCGGCGCCACGATCGACGTCGGCGCGCTGCGGGCTGCGACCGGGGAGCGGTCTCGCCTTGAGGACTGAAAATTTGAGCGGGTGATGAACATTGCCCCTGCGGATCGAAGACTATGGCCTGATCGGCGACTGCGAGACTGCAGCCCTGGTCGGCCGTGACGGGTCGATCGACTGGCTTTGCTGGCCGGCCTTCGATTCCGACGCCTGTTTTGCGGCGATCCTCGGCGATGCCCGAAACGGCCGCTGGTTGATCGCGCCGGCCGCGAAGGTGACGAAATCCTCACGCCACTATTGGGACAATACGCTGATCCTGGAAACCCGGTTCGAAACCGCCGACGGCATCGTCGCGCTGGTCGATTTCATGCCGCCGCGCGGCACGGCTTCCGACGTCGTCCGCCTGGTGCGCGGCGTCAAGGGCCGCGTCAAAATGCGAATGGAGCTCGTCATCCGCTTCGGTCTCGGCGCGGACATTCCATGGGTGCGGCGAACCGAAGACCGCTCGGCGGTGCTCGCGATCTGCGGCCAGGACATGACGGTGCTGCGCACGCCGGTCGAGACCCGCGGCGAGAATATGACCACGGTGGCTGATTTCGTCGTAAGCGAAGGTGAAACCGTTCCCTTCGTGCTCACCTACGGTCCGTCGCATCTTGCGGTCCCGGAGCCGATCAATCCGGCAGTGGCGCTCGACGAGACCGAGGCGTTCTGGACCGATTGGAGCAGCCAGTGCAATCATGAGGGCGAGCATCGCGCGCTCGTCGTGCGGTCGCTGATCACGCTCAAGGCGCTGACCTATGATCCGACCGGCGGCATCGTTGCGGCGCCCACCACCTCGTTGCCGGAAAAGCTGGGCGGAGAGAGAAACTGGGACTATCGCTTCTGCTGGCTGCGCGACGCCACCTTCACGCTGCTTGCGCTGATGAACTCCGGCTATACGGGAGAAGCGTCGGCATGGCACAATTGGCTGCTGCGCGCGGTCGCGGGCGCACCGGCCAATATGCAGATCATGTATGGCATCATGGGCCAGCGCCGCCTTCTGGAATGGGAAGCGGACTGGCTGCCGGGTTACCAGGGAGCGTTGCCGGTCCGGATCGGCAATGCCGCGCATGCCCAACTGCAGCTCGACGTTTATGGCGAGTTGATCGATGCCCTGCATCAGGCCCGCGTCACCAATCTCAAGCTCGACGAGAATACCTGGGCGCTGGAATGCACCGTGCTGGATCATCTTGCCGAAGTCTGGAATCATCCCGACCACGGCATCTGGGAACGGCGAGGAGAGGGCAGGCACTACGTTTTCTCAAAAGTCATGACCTGGGTCGCGTTCGACCGCGCCATCAAGAGCGCGGAGAGCTTCGGCTTCAAGGCGCCGCTTCCGCACTGGCGGGCGCTGCGCGACAGAATTTGCCGCGACGTCTGCGAGAAGGGTTTCGATTCGAAGCTTGACTGCTTTGTCGAGTCCTATGGCTCGAAGCTGCTCGATGCGAGCCTGCTGCTCTTGCCCTCGGTCGGGTTCTTGCCGGCATCGGATGCCCGCATTTGCGGCACCATCGCGGCGATCGAGAAACACATGATGCGCGATGGTTTCGTGTTGCGGCACGATCCGCGCGAGATCAGGGGCGAGAAACAGCCGATCGAAGGCGCATTCCTCGCCTGCACGCTCTGGCTTGCCGACGCCCACGTGCTTTCGGGCAACGTTGCCAGGGCGCAGGCGCTGTTCGATCGCGTAGTCGCTGTTGCCAACGATCTTGGGTTGCTCGCGGAGGAATTTGATTCAGGATTGGGGCGTCAAGCCGGGAACTTCCCGCAAGCGCTGACGCATATCGCATTGATCAACACCGCGCACAATCTCGACGAAGCGCGCAGGTCGAGCGAGAAGCCGGCCATGCAAAGGTCGAAATAGCCGGTTGTCTCCCGCAGGGCTCGCTGCTTACTTGTGATCCATGCGCCAGACGCCATCCCAGTTCGAGGCCGGCGGGCTGGTTTGAAAGTCGTCGATGCGCTTGAGGAGGGCCAGCGATGGTCCGTCGTTCGGGGCGATCTCGAGGGCAGCCCGGAGAGAATTGCGTGCGTCCTCCCAGCGCTGTGCCCGGTAAGCGGACAGCCCTTCCGAATATCGGTCCCGCAGGGTCGTCTGCGCTGCCGTCAGCGCGCCCGTCTTTCCCATGATCTCGAATACGGCTTGCGGCCGGGTCTGGCCGAGCACGACAAGGCGATCGATCTCGCGGGCCTCGATCGCGGACTTGAGCGCGGCGATGGTGGCTTCCGATACCAGCGAACGAGTGCCGTACTCCTTGTTCGCAACCTCCAGCCGCGACGCCAGATTTACGGTGTCGCCCATCACGGTGTAGCTCATCATGAATTCCGAGCCGATGCTGCCGGCGAGCACCTCGCCGGTGGCAATGCCGAGCCGGATATCGCATTCCATCGGAATCGAGCGGACGTCCAGGAGCTCGGGCAGCGTCTTGCGCATCGTCGCGACGTTTTCGATCATGTCGATTGCGGCGAGGCAGGCGAGATCGGCTTGCTCGTCTGCTTCCACGAACGGAGGACCCCAATAGGCCATGATGGCGTCGCCGACATATTTGTCGATGATGCCCCGGTGGCTGCGGATCGGAGAGGACATTGTCGACAGGTAGCCGTTGATGATCTTGACGAGACCCTGCGGTGTCACGCCCTCGCTCAGGGCCGAAAATCCCTTCATATCGCAGAAGAGCACCGTCATCACGCAGCGTTGTCCCTGGGTCGCCGATATGGCGGGGTTATCGATCATCCCCTCGACGATTTTCGGATCAAAATATCTGCCGAACGTTTCCCTGATCCGTTCATTGCGGCGCAGCCGCTCGACCATGCGATTGAAGGCGGCCGAAAGCTGGCCGATCTCGTCTGCCGTGGACACGCTGATCGAACGGTCGAGGCGGCCGGCCTCGATCTCGCGCGTCCCTTCCAGCAACTGGCGTACCGGCCGGGTGATCCCGCTCGAAACGAACAGGGCAAAGCCCAATCCAATCAGGGCGGCGAGGGCGGTGACGATCGCGGAGATTGCCACGGTGTGTCGCTGATTGCCGATGACGACCGAGCTCGAGGCATAGACTTGCTTGAGCATATCGCTGCGGATCGCATCGATCTTTTCTGTAAACTCGTCGCGCAGCGCATCCACCCGCTCCATGGACTGCCTTGCCTCGGTGAAATTCTTTGCGTCAAGCAAGCGAAGCAAACGGGCGGATTCATCGCTCAACTGCTTGCGGGTCTCCTCGGTCGCGTTCTCGATCCGGTCGTCAATCCGTGCCAGCGCCGCATTGTCCGATGGCGTCGTCACATCCTCGATGATGGAATTGATGAGTTTGCGCGCCGCTTGCGCGTGCTGCTCGATGTCGGCGTCCGCTTCCTGATAATTCTTCAGGCGGGCGGCATAACCCTCCTCATCGGGCGGCGTCTGCATTTTCGCGATCATCATGCGGCGCATCGCGACCGCACGCTCGAGCGATTTGATGTTCGCCTGCGCCAAATGGTCGTAGGCGGGGAAGTATTTGTCGTTCAACTCGGCCAGCAGACGGCCGACTGTGCCTGCCATGAACACCGAAAGGAGCGAGGTGAGCACCATGAGGACGATCAGTGCGACGGCGATGCCGACGATCTTTCGCCTGATCGATGGACGGAATATCCAGTTCATGGGCCCCGGGCTGATGGTTGCAGAAGGCTGCCAGCCGCCAGAATGCATCAATCCCGGCCATTCCGCCAACTGTGATCCGCGCCGATGCTGCGCAATGACCGGGGATCAACAAGGTAAATGATGGTCGGGGCTCCGGACGGGCGGATTCCGGTATGGTTTCGGCCGGCGAGGGCTGCCCAAAACGCAATGGCTTCAGGTCGCAAAGCCATCGCGCTTTCGCATGTTGTTTGCGCCGTCGTCGCGTAGAATCACGTCCATCGCCTTGGCAAACCCGTCTTCTTCGTTCGAGGCTGTCACCCGCTTCGCGTGCCTCTTGACGTCGTCCGTCGCGTTCCCCATCGCAAACGACAGGCCGCTTGCCGCAAACATCGGAAGGTCGTTCTGCATGTCGCCGATGGTGGCGACGGCATCGCTTGACACGCCGAGCCGCTGCGCCATGGTTCGGACGAAGGTGCCCTTGTCGCAGCCCGGCGGCGTGATGTCGAGATAATAGCTTTGCGAGCGGACAGCGGTGGCATCGACGCCGAGCGCGCTCCGCGCTGCTGCTTCGCAACGCATCAGCAAATCGGCATCAGAGGACGAGCCGACGATTTTGCAGGCTCGCGACAGATAGGGCGTAAAATCGGAAACGACCGTCGGATCGGCTCGGATCGCCCGCACTTCGAGCGGCACATATTCGCCGCCGCCGTTCCGCGTGAGCCATTGGTCGTTGGTGAACAGCCAGATGTCGACCCCGAATTCGCCGAGCAATTCCAGACTGCGCCGGACGGCGGATGTCGGGATCAGACGCTGCTCGATCGGGTTCATCTGCGGGTCGACGATGGCGCTTCCATTGAAAGGGCCGACCGGCAACGTGATCTTGAGCGGCTCGATCAAAAAACGCATGCCGATGGTCGGGCGGCTGGAGGTGATGGTGAAGCCGATGCCGGCCTCGTGCAGCCTTTGCACCGCGGCTTTGGCGCCCTCGGTGAGAGTCTTGTTCTTCGTCAACAGCGTGCCGTCGACATCGGAAACCACCAGTGCGATCCGGGTCATGGGCTGGTGATCCGTTTCTCGCCGGCGGGGCGCAAATCGAGCTGGCGCAGGATGTCATCCACGATGGCTTCGACCGGAGCGTCGATCGAGGCCGTCACTGAATGCTCGTCGCGGTCCGGCGGCTCCAGCGTCTTGAATTGGCTCTTCAGAAGTTCGGGCGGCATGAAATGACCCTTGCGCCGGCGCAAGCGCTCCGCGATCAAGGCTTGCGTACCGTCGAGGTAAACGATTCGGACGTCGTTTCGTCCGTGTACGAGAATGTCGCGGTAGACCCGGCGCAGCGCCGAGCAGGCGATCACCGCGTGCACGCCCGCGGCACTCAGGCGATCGATCTCGCCGGCAATCGCGCGCAACCAGGGCCAGCGGTCCTCGTCGGTCAGGGGTTGGCCGGCGCTCATCTTGGCGACGTTGCTGGCGGGGTGGAATTTGTCGCCGTCCTCGTAGAGCCAGCCCAGGCGTTTGGCCAGTGCCTCGCCGACGGTGCTCTTGCCCGATCCGGATACGCCCATCACGATGAGGGCGCACAGCGGGCTTGCGACATCAGCGGCCACGAGAATCTCCCGGGAGCGCAGCGCGATCCACCAGCCAGACGGTCTCGCCATTGGCGCGCGCGCGATTGGCGGGCAGGATCTCGCCCGCGAGGACGCGCGTCAAGATCGCGCGCTTCTGTTCGCCTGATATCTCGAACAGCATCTCGCGGCAGGAGGCGAGAGCAGGAAGCGTCAGCGTGACCCGCGGCACGAAGGGCTCGACGTGCGCCTTCTCCACGCCGACCACCCAGCGATCGGCCTCCTCGAGGGCCGGATAATCCGGAAACAGCGAAGCCGTGTGACCGTCGGGACCCACGCCCAACAGCACCAGGTCGAACAAGGGACGCGCCGGATCGAGTTGCTCGGCGCCGTAGAAGGTTTTCAGCTCACGCTCGTAGCGCGCGGCGGCTTCGTCAGGATCGGCGGCGTCGGTCGGGATCGGGTGGATGTGGGACGAAGGTGCAAGGGAATCGAGAAAAGTCCGTCGCGCCATCGCCATGTTGTTGAGTGGATTGTCGGGCGGGACAAAGCGTTCGTCGCCCATGAACCAGTGCACGCGGTCCCACGGAATTTTTTCGCGATAGGTCTCGGTTGCGAGCAACTCATACAGCCTCTTCGGGCTCGAGCCGCCGGAGAGGCAGATTGCGATGCGGCCGTCTTGCGCTGCCATCCGCGCCAGCAGACGATCGGCGGCGGCCTTCGCGAGCGCGACGGGATCGGCGACAGTTACCAGCGTGCGATCATCAGTGGGGGCCATCGTCAGGTCAGCTTGCGCCAGCTTCGCCCATCCCGCTTCAATAAATCAAACGCGCCCTTAGGTCCCTCGCTGCCCGCGGGATAGAACTCCAGACCGTTCGCGCCCGCCTTCTTCCAGGCATCGAGGAAAGGCTGTACGGCCTGCCAGCCGGCCTCGACGCTGTCGGCGCGCTGGAACAGGATGTTGTCGCCGATCATGCAATCATAGATCAGCGTCTCGTAGCCGGTCGCAGGCTCGGCCTTGAAATAGTCCTTGTAGCGGAACTTCATCTCGACGCCGCTGATTTGCACGGTCGGCCCCGGCACCTTGGTGTTGAACTGCAGGTCGATGCCTTCGGTCGGCTCGACGCCAATGACGAAATAATTCTCCTTGAGCTGTTCGACCGGCGTGCATTTGAACATCGCGAACGGCGGCTCGCGAAACTTGATCGCGACCTCCGTGCGCTTGGTGGCGAGCGCCTTTCCGGTGCGCAAATAGAAGGGCACGCCGGCCCAGCGCCAGTTGTCGATGATCAGCTTCAGCGCGACGTAGGTCTCGACCGTGCTGTCGGGCCTGACGGAGGGGATCTTGCGATAGTCAATGATTTCCTTGCCGTCGATCTTGCCGGCAGTGTACTGGCCGCGCACCGAATTTTTCAGTGCTTCCTCTTCGCTCTGGGTCTGGATGGCTTCCAGCACCTCGCCCTTTTCGGTGCGAACGGTGTGCGCGTCGAAATGCGCCGGCGGCTCCATCGCGATCAGCGAGAGCAACTGGAAGAGATGGTTCGGCACCATGTCGCGGAGGGCGCCGGTGGCGTCGTAGAAACTGCCGCGGTGCGCGACGACGGGAATCTTCTCGTCGACGGTGATCTGCACGTGCTCGATGTGGTGGCGGTTCCAGATCGGCTCGAACATGCCATTGCCGAAGCGCAGCACCAGGATGTTCTGGACGGTTTCCTTGCCGAGGTAATGATCGATCCGATAGATCTGGTGCTCGTCGAGAATCTTGAGGAGTTCCGCATCCAGGGTCTTGGCGGACTCCAGATCGGTTCCGAACGGCTTTTCCACGACCAGCCGCCGCCACGCGCCGTGCTCTTCTTTTACCAGGCCGGTACGACCGAGCTGGCGCGCGATCGGAGCGAAAGCGTCAGGCGGGGTTGCCATGTAAAACAGGCGATTGCCACCGGTGTTGCGCGCCTTTTCCAGTCGCTCAAGCTGTTCCTTCAGCCGGTTGAATGAGGGCGGATCGCCGGCGTCGGCCTCGACGCAGGTGACGCATTCGAGCAGGCGGTTGGCGATCTTGTCTTCCACGGGGCGCGTTGCGAACTGCCGCAGCCCTTTCATCAGACTCTCGCGCAGCGCCTCGTTCGAGATGCTCCTGCGGGCGATGCCGACGATGCAAATCCTGTCCGGCAACAGGTCGCTCGCGGCGAGGTTGTAAAGCGCGGGGATCACCAGCCGATGCGTCAGGTCGCCGGTCACGCCGAAGATGACGAATGAGCAGGAATCCGGTTTCGTCCGATGTTGAGGACCGGCCATGCGTCTCAACCCTTTGACGTTGGCTTTTTGGGCTCCCGATGCCCGCCGAAGCCGGCGCGCATTGCCGAGAGAATCTTTTCGGCAAAGGTGTGCTCTTTCCGCGAGCGGAAGCGCGCGAACAAGGCCGCGGTCAGGACTTCCGCGGGTAC
>Ga0318533_10000390_pt1 | contig 17545 bp, 13 predicted proteins | sample GRESIP053b4f27_FD_203675 | JGI IMG/M metagenome (GOLD analysis project Ga0318533, IMG submission 203675) | Tropical soil microbial communities from Luquillo Experimental Forest, Puerto Rico - GRE.SIPMG.053b4f27 | ecosystem: Environmental > Terrestrial > Soil > Tropical forest > Bulk soil...
CCGTTCCGTAGCTGAAACGCCGCACGCTCGCAGGCGACAGCGGATGCGGCAGCAGCAACAGATAGCCGTCCTGGATTTCGCACCAGGAACAGGCGTACCCGTCTCGCAGTTCGACGAAATAGATAGGCCGGTCATGCTCGGTGCGCCAGCGGGCGGGCCGGATTTTGCGCACCTTCTGATCGATCTGGACGAAAGAACCCGGCCGCAGCAGCGGATAGAGCGTGTAGTCGCGAAGGCCGACGTAGCCGTACAAGCTGTGGCGCAGATCGAGGTGCTGGATGAGCGAGATGGGGACTTCGCCCCAGATCTCCACCATACGGTTCAGCAGGTTGGTGTTGTCGATGTCAAAGGAACGGTCGAAACGGATGGGGAAGGACGCGGTTCGCTCCGAATCGTAGACTTCCATCGTCACCAGGTGGGTGTTCGGGAGCTGCAACTCTCTCTGGTGCTGCCCGAGCTTTTGCAGATCCACGCCAAACAACAAAAGCAGATCGGTGAATTTGATCTTGTAGATGGCGCTCAGGGCGTAAAGTTTGTAAATGCTGGGAACCGAGGTGGAGTTCTCGACCTGGGTGAGCCAGGCATTGGAGATGGCGTACTCGGGGTTGTTCTCCGCTTCGGCAAGACGCTGGGTCAGGACTGCGACATCGCGCGTGGTAATCCCCAACTTGGAACGGATTTCCTTCAGTTGCTCGGATGGCTTCGGAGGAAGCATGCTCATCCCGAGTGTACCTTACTTTAGGCGGAAGTGAGGGCCCGCTCGGGCCTCCCGCTGGCCGACGTAGGGTGAAGCGAATCGTTCAGGGTTTGGTAAGCGTTGGGTGCTTGGCCCGAGCCCTCCGGCCGAGCTCTTTCAGCAGCCGGGAGATCCAACGCAGTTCCGTTTCAAATTGAGCGGCCATGAGCTGCAACATCCATACCGCCTCATGGTAGGGATGGCCGACTTCGGCGAGCACGCTCGATAGCGTTTCCCGTTCGCGCTGGCGTTCCCGCTGGAGGAACGCCTCCCGCAGCTTCAATTGGCGCTTGAAAACGCCCTTGCGGGCCTGCCAGGAAAGCGCCATCCAGGTGAGAAACGGCGGCTTTTCGCGCCCGGTCGACCAGTCCTCGCGTTCGAGCGCGTCGCGAAGTGCGGCCAAGCCCGATTTTGTGGCGGCGAAGCGCTGCCGTTCCGGGCCGCAGCAGGCGCCCGCGCTTCGAACCGGCCGCAAGAGGCCGAGCCGGGCGAGCTTGTCGAGAGAGTAGTAGACCTGAGGGCGGGAAATGGCCGCCCAGTCGCGGATTTCGCGCCGCTTGAGCTCGGCGTTGGCCTGATAGCCGTGCATGGGCTGTTCGGCGAGCAGGCTCAGCAACACCAGATCGGCGGTGGTGAGACTTTTCCCGCGGCTTTTCTTCACCGCCGCCTTCCCGCGCGGGACCGGGATGGTCGGGTCTCGAACCTCCTTCTCTTCCACCACCACCACCGGGATTGCTCGGCGGGGAGGCGGTGGTTACGCGCCTGGGCGACGGCGGCCCGGAAGACGTCGAGCACACAGATGTCAGGCCGCTGCCCGGTGACACGCGCGAGCCGCTCATAGAGAGCTCGGGGGTCCAAGCGGGCGAGCTCCGCCACGCTGCCGATACCGAGCCGATCAAAGTCACGCAGCATGGCGGGTCCGACGGAAACCAGGTCCTCCAACCGGCGACTGTCCCGTTTCATATCACCTCCTTGACAGCTCCGCGTGCAAGGACTAGTCTAATTTAGACTAGTGAGTTCCGCAAGGAGATTGGTCATGGCGGTCAAAAAACTTACCCCGGTCCTGTTCGTAGAAACAATTGAGCCGGTGCTGCCGTTCTGGACAGAACATCTGGGCTTCAGCAAAACCGTGGAAGTCCCGGAAGGCGATCGTTTGGGCTTCGTCATCCTGCAGCAGGGGAAGGTGGAAGTGATGTATCAGTCCTACGCCAGCGCGGACAAGGATCTGCCGGCCGTGGCCGCCGCCGTCAGAAAAGGCCCCACGTTCCTCTATATCGAGGTGGACCACCTCGATTCGCTGAAACCGGCGCTGCTGTCTCGGGATGTGTACCTGCCCGAACGGCAGACCTTCTATGGCGCGCGCGAAATCGGCGTGCGTGATCCGGCCGGCCACTTCCTCACCTTTTCTGAAATGTCTGCCGCCGCCCAAAACGGCTAGAAGCCTCGAGGATCGCGCCACGAACGACCCTATCCGGAAGGCAAAGCAGCTTTTTTTCACCGACAAGTGCAGAGTTCCCTGCGGCGGCGCTGGCCGCGCACGAGCGGCCGCGATCCCGGCAAGTACGGAAGGCAAGGGAATGGAGGCCGCCATGGCGCCTACACGGAGCTAGAAAGCTAGTCCTTCGGTGAATCGGCCGCGGGCGAAACCAGTTGCTACCGTCTCGCGTCAGAGCGGTAGAATGGATTCGCCTGCCTGCTCCGGAGGTGCCCGATGCAAACGGCTGCCCTTGATCGCCGATCCTTCCTGAAGGTTAGTTCGCTTGCAGGCGGTGGCGTGCTTGTCGCCTGCTGCTTGAAGCCGGCCGCGACGGCTGCCGCGGTGGCGCAGGCCGCGTCCGGTGCCGCAGCCGCGCCCGCCATGGCTTTCGACACCGTGGCTTTCATCAAGATCGCATCCGACGGCGTCGTAACCATCCTTTCGAAAAATCCCGAAGTCGGCCAGGGCGTGAAGACGCACCTGCCCATGATCCTTGCCGAAGAGCTCGACGTCGACTGGAAAGACGTGCGCATCGAGCAGGCCGACCTGGACGAAGCGAGGTACGGCCGGCAGGTCGCCGGTGGCAGCACCTCCACCCCCACCAACTGGGATCCGCTGCGCCGCATCGGCGCCGCCGTTCGGCAGATGTTTGTCGCCGCCGCGGCCGAGAAGTGGTCCGTCAAGCCGGCAGAATGCACCACCGGATCCGGGCGCGTCGTGCACAGCGCTTCCGGGCGCTCGACGGGTTATGGCCCGCTGGCCGGCGAAGTCGCCCGTATGACGCCGCCCGCTACCGAGAGCGTGAAGCTCAAAGATCCCAAGGATTACAAGATCATCGGCAAGCCGACGCGCAGCGTCGATAACCCCAAGATTGTTCGCGGCCAGCAGACCTACAGCATCGACACCAAGGTCCCGGGGATGCTCTACGCGGCGTTTGAAAAGTGCCCGGTGTTTGCGGGAAAGATCGCGTCGGCCAACGTCGATGAAATCAAAACCATGCCCGGCGTGCGCCACTGCTTCATTATCGACGGGACCACCGAACTGCTCGGCTTGCACTGCGGTGTCGCGATCGTTGCCGACTCCTGGTGGCAGGCGCAATCGGCGCGCAAGAAGCTGCGCGTGACGTGGAACGAGGGCACCACCGCCGCGCAGAGCAGCGAAGGGTTCCGAGCGCGCGCCGAAGAGCTTTCCAAACAACCGCCCGCGTTCTCGATTCGCACCGACGGCGACGCAGCGGGTGCCATGAAGTCGGCGGCCCAGGTGGTCGAAGCCTCCTACGCCTATCCCTTCATCGCGCATGCGCCGCTCGAACCGCAAAACTGCCTGGCGCACTACAAGGACGGGAAGATCGAATTCTGGTCGCCCAGCCAGACGCCGGCGCGCGGAAGAAGTCAGGTGGCGCAGCTTCTGAAGATTCAGGAAAGCGACATTACGCTGCACATTTGCCGCATCGGCGGAGGATTTGGGCGGCGGCTGACCAACGACTACATGCTGGAGGCGGCGGCGATCGCGAAAGAGGTCGGCGTTCCGGTGAAGCTGCTCTGGACGCGCGAGGACGATTTTCATCACGACCACTACCGGCCCATCGGTTTTCACTATTTGAAGGCCGGCCTTGATTCTTCGGGGAAAATTGCGGCTTGGCAGAACCACTTCGTCAGCCTGGGACAGGACAAGAATTTTGCTCCCTCGGCGGGAATCGGCCCGGGCGAATTTCCAGGCAGCTTTGTCGCCAACTACGATTTTGGTGCGACGCTCATGCCCTGCGGCGTGCCGACCTACGCGCTGCGCGCTCCGGGCAGCAATGCTTACGCCTTTGTGTTCCAGTCGTTTCTGGACGAAGTGGCGCACGCGGCTGGAAAGGATCCGCTCGAGTTCCAACTCGAGCTGTTGCGCGCGCCGCGGGTGAAGAATCAAGCCCCGAGCCCTACCCCGCCGGGCGCTCCGCCTCCGCCCGAGTTCGACGCGGCGCGCATGGCTGGTGTGCTCGAGCGCGTTAGAAGCGAATCCCAGTGGGGAGCGCGGAAGCTGCCGCAGGGCACCGGCCTCGGCGCAGCCTGCTACTTCTCGCACCGCGGCTACTTTGCGCAAGTGGCCGAAGTCAGGGTAGATCGGGCGAAAAAGGTGAAGGTAAGCAAGGTGTGGGTGGTTGGCGACGTGGGCGGCCAGATCATCAATCCGCTGAACGCCGAAAACCAATGCCAGGGCGCGGTGATCGAAGGCTTAAGTTCGCTCATGAACTACGAGATCACCATTGATAAAGGCCGCGCCGTCCAGAGCAACTTCGATTCCTACACGCCGGTGCGCATACCGCAGGCGCCGCCCGAAATCGAGGTGAGATTTGTGATGACGGATCATCCTCCGACCGGGCTGGGTGAGCCGGCGCTGCCGCCCCTGCTTCCCGCGGTTTGCAATGCGATCTTCGCAGCTACAGGACAGCGGATTCGCTCGCTTCCGCTTTCCAAGCACGGCTATTCCTGGGCCTGAGCCAAGCCGCCCGGAGCCTCTCTGACAGGTTGCAACCCCGCAAAGAGACGAGGCGATTTAGAAACCGAGCGTGCCCCGTCTCGCGCGAAGCGGAATTTCGCATCAGGCCTCCCTAGCGCGCGGTTGGGAAGCGCGGCGTTCCTGTGCTAACGTTTTTTGCTCATGAAAAAGCGGATTGGCGTGCTTTTAAGCGGCCGCGGCTCGAATTTCGAAGCGCTGGCCGACAGTGTCTCGGCGGGAGAAATTCCTGACGCGGAAATCGCACTGGTTTTGAGCAACCGTGAGGGTGCCCCCGGAATCGATCGCGCCCGCGCGCGCGGCCTTCCTACCCTTGTGATTCCGTCGAAAGGGCTGGAGCGCGAAGTTTATGACCGGCAGGTGGTTCTGGCGTTGCGCGCGGCCGGGGTGGAGCTGGTGTGCCTTGCCGGCTACATGCGTCTGCTTTCGCCTTACTTCGTAGCCGCCTTTCCGCTGCGCATCCTGAATATCCATCCGTCGCTTTTGCCCTCGTTTCCCGGCCTGGAGTCGCAAAAGCAGGCGCTCGACTACGGCGTGAAATTCGCCGGATGTACGGTCCATTTTGTGGACGAGAATCTCGACGCCGGCCCGATCGTCTTGCAGGCCGTGGTCAGGGTGGAAGACGGCGACAACGAAGACACCCTCCGCGCGCGCATTCTTAAGGAAGAGCACCGCATCTACTCGGAAGCGGTGAAGATCGTTTGCGAGGGAAAATTCAAAATTGCGGGGCGCCGCGTACTCCTCACATCATGACCGAGACTAACTTCCAACCCGCCCATGAGCAGCTGGCCTACTTGAAAAAGGGCGTAGCGGAGATCATTCCGGAGGATCAGCTGAAGAGCGATCTCCAGAAATCGCACCTGACCGGAAAGCCCCTGCGCGTCTATTTGGGCGTGGACCCGACGGCGCCGGACCTTCACCTGGGTCACACCGTGGTGCTGCGCAAACTGAAGCACTTTCAGGATCTGGGGCATACGGCGGTTTTTCTGATCGGCGATTTTTCCGCGATGATCGGCGACCCGACCGGGGTTTCCGAGACGCGGCCGCCGCTCACGCGCGAGCAGGTCGATGGCAACGCCAAAACGTATCTCGATCAGGTTTTCAAGATACTGGATCGCGAAAAGACCGAAGTCCGCTACAACAGCGAGTGGCTCGGCAAGATGAGCGCGACCGATGTGGTGCGGCTGTGCTCGCATTACCGGCTGGCGCGAATGCTCGAGCGCGAGGATTTTCGTTCGCGCTTGGAGCATGCGCAGCCCATATCGGTGCATGAGTTGCTGTACCCGCTGCTCACGGCATGCGATGCAGTGTCGCTACAGTCCGATGTGGAGCTGGGCGCGACCGAACAGAAGTTCAACTTGCTGGTGCACCGGGAGATTCAGCGCGCCTACGGGCTGCCCGGCCAGTCGGTTCTCACCATGCCCATTCTGGTGGGGCTCGACGGTTCGCGCAAAATGTCCAAGAGCCTTGGCAACTATGTCGGCATTACCGAGCCCCCCGAGGAGATGTTCGGCAAGCTGATGTCGATTCCGGACGAACTGATGTGGAATTACTATGAGCTGGCGACGGACCGCTCCGAGCAGGAAATCGCGCGCTTACGAAGCGCGGTGGCCTCCGGCCAGCTGCATCCGATGGATGCCAAAATGAAGCTGGGCAAAGAAATTGTGGCGACCTTTCACGGGCCCGATGCCGGCCGCAAGGCGGCCGATCATTTTCAGCGCGTGTTCCGCGATCGGCAGGCGCCGGCCGAGGCGGCCGTCAAGAAAGTTTCGCGCGGCCCGGCCAAGAAGCTGACGGCGCTGCTGGTCGAACTGGGCCTGGCGCCCTCCAAGAGCGAAGCCGAGCGCCTGATCAAGCAGGGCGGCGCGGAAATCGACGGTCAACGGGTGGAAGATTTCCGCAAGGACGTGGATCTCACCCAGCCAAAGGAATTTCTGCTGCGCGCGGGCAAGAAGAAATTCCTGCGCGTCGTGGTGGAATAACCGGCAACGCGCGTCTCAGCCGCCGCTTGCTTCATCAAAATAGGCGGCGCAATCTTCCAGGCGGCCTTCCGTGCCGTCGTGTACGGCGTATTTCGCGCGTTTGTTCGGATCGTAGCCGTTCCGCCAAAGCGACGCGCTGCCGTGCACGCCGTCCTTGTTCAAGGCATAAAAATAGATGTGGAAGGTTCCCAGCTTCTTTTTGTCGTTGTTGTAGTTGCGGACCACGCGGTGCAGGGCTTCAAGGCAAGCGTCGGTGGGCGACATGCCTTTGCGCATCATCTCGACGATGGTGTGGCCGCCCGAAATCTTGATGTTCTCCTCGCCCTTTCCGGTCGAGCCCGCGCCGCCAACGTCGCCGTCCACGTAGAGTCCGGCGCCGATGATCGGCGAATCGCCGATGCGGCCGGGAATCTTCCACGCCAAGCCCGAAGTCGTGGTGGTCCCGGAGATTTCGCCTTTGTGGTTTACGGCGAGACAGTTGATGGTGCCGGTGGGCGGATCGAGGATCACTTCCCTGGCGCGCGCCATCAGCCGTTCGTCGTTTCCGCAAATCTCCGCCAGTTGCCCGCGAAATTCGTCCGAATCGAGCCCGGTTCTTCCGGCGGCCTTTCCGTTCCATTCCGGACTGTCGGTGCCCGGCCGCCAATTGAACGAGCTCGAAGCTTTCCAGGCCAGCCAGATCTTGCGCGAGTGTTCGGTCAGCAGGTTCATTTCTTCAAAGCCCTGCGCGACGGCAAAGCGCCGGGCGCCGTCGCCCGCGATCATCACGTGGTTGGTGCGCTCCATCACGGTCTTGGCCAGCCGCGCGACGTTTTTGATTCGCCGCACCCCCGCCACCGAGCCGGCGCGACGCGTGGGGCCGTGCATCACGCTGGCGTCGAGCTCCACGTCGCCTTCCTCGTCGGGCAACCCGCCATAGCCGACCGAGTCGTCGTTGGGGTCGTCTTCCACAACTGTTACCGCCGCGACCGCCGCTTCGAGGGTGTCGCCGCCGCTTTTCAGAATCTCCATGCCCTTCGACAGCGCATGGACTCCGTTGGCGCTCGCGATCATCACCGGCCGTCCGCCCTTGCCCGCGCCCTGGACGGGTCGTGAGTCCCGAGGGATTCCGGGATCGACCGTCGGCCGAGCGCCCAGCAGATTCGTGGTTCCGGCTGCGGCAGTTCCCGCGAGGGAAGTCAAAAAGAATTTGCGGCGCGACCAAAGACTCATGCGTTCCTCCACGTTGGCAACCTCCCCATGCGGCCGCCACTATACACCGCGGTTTCCTGCCACGCACGTCGGCCAGACTCTTCGGGTATCATGACCGCCATGAATCGGGCGGCAACACGCGAAGGCCGCCGACGCTTTCGGCGGTCAATATCGCCATGACGTTTTGCCAGGGTGTTCCCGATCGGGCTGGGCGTAACGCTGCTCTCCGCGGCGGTTTTAAGAAGAAAGACACCCGCCGCCCAACCGGCCTGACGGGCTTGCGTCCGCGAGCGATCGACACGAGAATCGAAGCCTAGATACCTGTCGCTTTTGGGCGACACGCGGGAGTAAGCTTTCAGCTCGACGGATAGGCTATCACCCCAGCGCAGGGAGAGCGTTTAAGAGATGTCGTCGAACCGTGTTGCGGCGAGAAGGTGCGGATTATGGAGTCCCGCCTGGGCCCCTGCCGCCATGCTGTTGATTCTGCCTCTCCTCTCCGCCGGCGGCGCGAAGGCGCAAACAGCCGCTCCTCGCTCCCGGGGGGGTATCGCGCCGGCTGCAAAACTCTCCTTCAATCAGAGGATTCAGCCGATTCTTTCCGAGAATTGCTACCCTTGCCACGGCCCGGACCCTGGTGCGCGGAAGGCCAAAATGCGCCTGGACCGCGCGGAATTCGCCTACGCTCCACATGATAAAAGCGGACCGGCCATCGTTCCGGGCCGGCCCGAGCAGAGTCCGCTGGTCCGAAAGATCGAGGCCAAGAAGGCCAAAGACCGCATGCCGCCGCCCGAGGCGCACAAGACGCTCAAGCCCGAGCAGATTGCCTTGCTGCGGGAATGGGTGAAGCAGGGAGCGGTGTATGAAGAGCACTGGTCGTTCATCGCGCCCAGGCCGGAAACCGTTCCGCAGGTGAAGCAGAAGGAATGGGTACGGAACGCGATCGACAATTTCATTCTCGACCGCCTGGAAAAGGAAGGGCTCAAACCGTCGAGTGAAGCCGACAAGCGTTCCCTCATTCGACGCGTGACCTACGACCTCACCGGGCTTCCGCCCGCTCCGGAGGAAGTCGAAGCGTTTGTGGCGGACGAGTCGCGCGAAGCTTATGAAAAGGTCGTCGACCGCCTGCTCGCGAGCCCGCGTTACGGGGAGCATCGCGCGCACTATTGGCTCGACGTGGCGCGCTACGGCGACACGCACGGCCTGCACATCGATAATTTCCGCCATATCTGGCCGTACCGCGACTACGTCATCAAGGCCTACAACGAAAACAAGCATTTCGACCGCTTCGTGAACGAGCAGCTTGCCGGAGACATGTTGCCGGACAAGTCGCTCGACTCCTTGATGGCTTCGGCCTACGTACGGGCCGGAATCAGCAGCGGCGAAGGCGGCACGCTCACCGAGGAGCTGCGCGTCAACAACAAGCGCGAGAGAGCCGAAGCCTATAGCGCGGCGTTTCTGGGGCTCACGGCCGGATGCGCAAACTGCCACGATCACAAGTTCGATCCCATCACGCAGCGAGATTTTTATCGGCTGACGGCGTTTTTTAACAATCTGGCCGAGAATCCGTTCAACGACGACCGGAACGATTGGCCGCCGATCCTGCTGGTGCCGAAGCCTGAAAATCGCGCCGCCTACGAGGCCACCCTGGCTGAGAAAACGGCCCTCGAGCGGCAGATTCACGACCGGCGCGCGCAAGCGAGCACCTTGCTCCGAAGCTGGCTGGCCCATCCGCTTGGCGGGCCGCAGCCGGTCGACTCAGAAGGGCTGCTGGTGCGCCTGCGTTTCGATGAAGGCGCGGGCGATGCGTTCAGGGACTCCGCTAGCGGAGACAAACTTCATTTTCTGACGGCCACCGGGGTTCCCGTGGTATGGGGAGAAGGGACGCGATTCTGGCCGTACATGCGGATGGAGATCAGCACGCATCTGGCGCTGCCGGACGTCGGAAACGAAGACGGCTCGAAGCCGTTCAGCGTGGCGACCTGGATGCGCCCGCACTTGCGCCCCAACGAACCCAAAGATCCCAATCTTCCCGATGGCGTGATTCTCTCCCGGGCCGACGCCAATCTGGACGGCCGCGGCTGGCAGCTCGTTTCACACCAAGGCCATTTGAAGTTCGTGCTGGCCCACAAACTGCCGGAGGAAGCAATCGAAGTCGAGACACCGGACAAAGTGCTGGCGGTCGGACAGTGGAATCATTTGATCGCAGCCTACGACGGCTCGGGAAAAGCCGCGGGAGTGAGCCTCTACGTCGATGGCGTGCCTCAGTTCCTGAACGTAGTGAAGGACGGCTTCAAGGAGACCGCCAGTACCGAAGCTCCGCTGGAGTTCGGGCGAACGCACCCGGACAGCAATCCCTTGCGGCAGACCGCTTTTCAGGATTTCCGCTTCTACCAGCGGGAGCTTTCGGCAAGAGAAGCGGCACGGCTTCCCTATGCGGACTATGTGGCGGAACTCGCGCGGAAACCGCTGTCAGAGTGGTCCGAGGACGAATGGCACACGGTGACCGAATACTATTTTGGCCAGCGCGACGTGAGAACGCTGGCCTTGGAAGCCGAGGTAGCGTCGCTCGACAGTGAGTTGAACCGTCTGGCCAAGGGTGGCGATATCGAGCTCGTCAGTGAGGAAGCGCCTACTCTGGCCTATGCCGACATCTTGAACCGCGGCGTCTACAGCGCGCGCGGTGAGCGTGTGCGTCCCGGCGTGCCGCATTTTCTGCCGGGTCTTCCCACCGGAGCGCCGCTTGACCGGCTGACGCTCGCTCAATGGACGGTTAGCCCGGAAAACCCGCTGACGGCGCGAGTCACGGTGAACCGGATGTGGTCTGAGATTTTTGGGACCGGAATCGTCGAGACCACCGAGGACTTCGGCGTGATGGGAGCGCGGCCAAGCCACCCGGAACTTCTCGATTGGCTGGCTCTGGATTTTCGCCAGCACGATTGGGATGTGAAGCGCTTTTACCGGCAGATGGTGCTGTCCGCCACCTACCGGCAATCGGCCCGAGCCACGCCGGAACTCGTCGAAAAGGATCCGAAAAACCGGCTGCTGGCGCGCGGGCCGCGATTCCGTATGGACGGCGAGATGATCCGCGACACGGCGCTCGCGAGCAGCGGGCTGCTGGTGGAAAAAATCGGCGGACCGAGCGTGAAGCCTTACCAGCCGGCCGGCGTGTGGGAAGCCGGCAGCCACCAGGTAAGCGACACCAAAGAATATGTGCAGGATCACGGCGACGCGCTCTACCGGCGCAGCCTGTACACTTTCTGGAAACGCATGGCCACCATGCCGGACATGGATGCTTTGGACGCGCCGGTACGCGACGCGGCATGCACGCGCCGCCAGCGCACCGATACGCCCCTGCAAGCCCTGGTGCTGATGAATGATCCGCTATGGCTAGAAGCTTCCCGCCATCTGGCCGAACGCGTCCTGCGCGGTTCGCCCAACGCCGATACGCGGTTCGACGCGCTGGCCAGAATCCTCCTGGCGCGGCCGTGGAAGGCCCCGGAACGGGCGGCCTTAGAAAAGGCCTTGGCGAAATTCGAGAACGTGTATGGGCAGGATGCGGCTTCCGCCGAAAAGCTATTGTCCGTGGGTGAGAGCAAACGCGACACCGATTTGCCGGCAGGCGAGCTCGCGAGTTGGATGCTGGTCGCCAGCGCGGCGATGAACCTGGATGAGGTCTTGAACAAATGAAGCCCGGCGAGCGCATGAAGGATGAAACACCACCGCTGCCCTCCCTGTGCTCGGACTCGGGCGGAGAAGGTTCGACGGTCTACGACCTCCCGGTGCCGCTTTCCCTGCGCGAAGAATGGAAGATGCTCGGAACCAGGCGGCACTTCCTCGGGCGCACGGGCAAGATCCTGGGCTGGGCGGGTTTGGCAAGCTTGCTCGGCGAATCGTTTTTAGCCGGGACCGCGGCGGCGGCTGACGCGCTCAGCGCGGGTAGCGGAGCGCATCGTTTGCCCGATTTCGCGCCGAAGGCCAAACGAGCCATCTACCTTTTCATGTCCGGCGCTCCGTCGCAGATGGATTTATGGGACTACAAGCCGACGCTCGCCGGCCAATTCGACAAAGACCTTCCCGATTCTGTGCGCGGCAACCAGGCTTTGACGGGAATGACCTCGGGCCAGGCGCGCTTCCCGATTGCGCCCTCGCATTGGGCGTTTTCGCGGCAAGGCCAGAGCGGGCGTTACGTCAGCGAACTGCTGCCTTGGACCGGCAAGCTGGTGGATGACATCACGCTGATTCACACCATGCAGACCGATGCCATCAACCATGAACCGGCCATTCTGCTGATCAATACGGGAAATATGAACCCCGGCAAGCCCTCGCTGGGCTCCTGGATCGCATACGGTCTCGGCAGCATGAACGAGAACCTGCCGACGTTTGTGGTCCTCAATTCGTTGACGCTGCCGGGAACGGACCTGCAGCCGATCTCGCCGAAGCTGTGGAGCAGCGGGTTTCTTTCGAACGAATACGCCGGCGTGGCCTTCCGGTCAGAAGGCGCACCGGTGCTCTATCTGGACGACCCCGCAGGGATGAGCCGGACGGTCCGCCGCGATCTGATCGACGCGGTGAACACCATCAACCAGCTTACTTATGAAGAAGTCGGCGATTCCGAAACGCACGCGCGCATTCATCAATACGAAATGGCGTTTCGCATGCAAACGTCGCTGCCCGAACTGACCGACTTTCGCGATGAACCTGCGAGCACCTGGACTCTTTATGGCGATGAAGCGAGAAAAGCGGGAAGTTTCGCCTACAACTGCTTGCTGGCGCGGCGGATGGCGGAACGCGGCGTGCGCTTCACGCAGATCTACCAGCGCGGCTGGGATGTGCACTCGAACGCCGTCGGGAACACTCCCAAACTCTGCACGGCCACAGATCGCGGATCCTACGCGCTGGTCACCGATCTAAAGCGGCGCGGCCTGCTCGAGGACACCCTGGTCATCTGGGGCGGCGAGTTTGGCCGCACCGTCTACAGCCAGGGCGGTCTTTCCAAGGACAACTACGGACGCGACCATCACCCCCGTTGCTTCACTACCTGGATGGCCGGCGGAGGAACCAAAGCCGGATATGTGCATGGGCAGACCGACGATTTCTGCTACAACGTGGTAAAAGATCCGGTGCACGTGCGGGATTTCAATGCTACCGTCCTGCGCTTGCTCGGCATGAATCATGAGCGATTTACCTTCAAGTTCCAGGGGCTCGAGCAGAAATTGACCGGAGTGGTTCCCGCGAAAGTGATCCCCGAGCTGATGGCATGAAGAGCAAAACACGTCGTGGCTTTCTAAAACAATGCGCGCAGGCCGCGGTCTCGGCTGCCCTGCCGCCTTACTTCCTCGAGACGTCGGACAAGTCCGGAAGCCGCTTGCCGGTGGTCGGCTCGGGTGTCCACTCCTACGAGTGCGTGCACGATTGGCTGGTTCCGCCCGATGGTCTGGTCTGGGGAGACACGCACGGTCTGGCCCAGGACGAGCAGGGCTTGATCTACGTCGCCCACACCGTCAACAAGTCCAGCATGCGCGGGGAAGCGATCGTGGTTTACGATTCGTCCGGCCGCTTTGTGCGCGCCTTTGGAGAAGAGTTTCGCGGCGGCGCGCACGGGCTGGGCATTCGTCGCGAGCAGGGTAGCGAGGTCCTCTATCACTGCGACATCAACCAATGCAAGATCGTCAAGACCACGTTGCGCGGCGAGGTTTTGTGGGCGCACGGCTACCCGGCCGAAGATCAGGCCTACCGGCAGCGACCGATCGATTTTGTTCCCACCAACGTCGCGTTTCTACCCAATGGAGACTTCTATGTCGGCGACGGATACGGATCGCATCATGTTTTGAGGTTTTCCTCTTCGGGAAAATTTCTGGACGAGGTCGGTGGTCCGGGACGGGGCGACGGGGAATTCGACACCCCGCACGGTCTCTACGTGGACCGACGCGGCAAGGACGCGGTTCTGGTCATCGCCGACCGCGGAAATCGCCGCCTGCAAACCTTCGACTCAAGCGGCAAGCACCTGCGCACGGTCAAAGACGATTCGCGGCTGCGCATGCCTTGCCATTTCGCAACCCGGGGCGAATGGATGGTTTGTCCCGACCTCGATAGCCAGGTGTGCATACTCGACCGCGACTACAACGTGGTGGCGCAGCTCGGCGACGGCCGGGCCGCGAACGGGGAAGTCGGTTCGCGCCGCAAACAATCCCGCGCCGAATTTACCCCCGGCCAGTTCATCACGCCGCACGCGGCGATCTTTCTCCATAGCGGCGACATTCTGGTGGCGGAATGGCTGCCCATCGGCCGCCTCACACTCTTGCGCCGTGCCTGAGACCCTGCGGATGAGTTCGCGCCCCAAGTACTTTCTGTGCGGCGTAGGCGCGCTGGTCGTACTGCTTCTCGTTTTGGCCATCCTGGAAGCCCCTCCGGACGGGGTGGAGCGCGGCGAAACCAGCCAATTCGTGGGGCGTTTCCATCCTCTGGCGGTCCACCTTCCGATCGCCCTCCTCCTGCTGGTCGCCGTGCTCGAACTGGCCGGCCTGGTTCCTAGCGGACGGCACCTCAAACCAGCCGCCGGTTTCGTTCTAGCCTTGGCGGCGGCCAGTTCGCTAGGGGCGGTGTTTCTCGGTTGGATGCTGAGCCGCAGCGGAGGCTACGAAGGCGCGCTCGTCACCCGCCACATGTGGGGCGGGATTTCGCTGGCGGCGGCGCTCCTCGTCTGTTGTGTGATCCGCGGATCCGACCACAGGCTCTACGGCGCGGCGCTGCTTCTGACCGTGTGCCTCATGGCCTGGACCAGCCATCAGGGCGGGAAGCTCACTCACGGCCAAGGGTTTCTCACCGAACACATGCCCGGGAAGCTTCGCGCCATGCTCGGCGTACCGGCACCGGCAAAAAGACAGGCCGCCGCGATCCCGGCGGAGACCTCGACCGACCTCCGGGCGGCCACCGTCTCCCGGCCCGCGGCGGCTTCGATTGCGTTTTTTGCCTCGCGCGTGGCGCCCATCTTCGACGACAAATGCGTTCAGTGCCACGGACCGGAAAAGAAGAAAGGCAAGCTTCGGCTGGACAGCTTCGACTCGGTCATGCGCGGCGGCAAGCATGGGGTGGTTGTGAAGCCGGGCGATTCCCAAGGCAGCGAGCTCGTTCGCAGGGTCAATCTTCCGCGGGACAACGAGGACGCCATGCCGGCCGAAGGGAAGCCCGGGCTTACCGCTGCCGAACTCAACGTGATCGAGTTCTGGATCGCCTCGGGCGCCGCGGAGACCCTGACCGCGGAGAAAGTCAGGATGGCGCCGCCCCCGGCAGTCGAGCCTGTTCTCCCGCCGCTGGCGGCGGATTATCGTCCGCGGGCCGCCCAGATCGGGGCACTCGAAGCGCAGCTCGGAGTGCGGCTCGTGCCGCGCTCGCAGAATCCGCGCGACGGGATGATCCTCCGCACGGTGAGCGCGCCCGAGCGCTGCGACGATCAGGTACTCAATTCGCTGCGACCGGTTGCGGATTTGATTGTCGACGCGGAGCTCGCGCGCACCAGGATTACCGATGCCGGACTCAAGACCCTGGCAGGCTTTCCTAACCTTCGTTCTCTCGATCTTTCGCACACCGCGATCAGTTCGGGCGGGCTCGCCTCGCTGGCGCGCCTCGGCAAACTCGAATCGCTCAATCTGACGTCGACCGATGTGGATGACGAGGGTGTGCGGCCGTTTCGCGGCAAGCCGGGGCTTCGCCATCTCTATCTTTTCGGAACCAAGTCCAGCGAAGGCCAGGCGGCTCCGCCCAACCTGGCAAAAAACTAGCCCGGCCGGGCGTTACTTGGCCGCCATTTCGTGTTTGCGCGGATATTTGCTGGCGATGTAGTTGTCGACCAGGGACTGAAAAGCCGCGGCCAGTTCGTCGTAGGTGCCTTCGAGCGTGATGTCTTTTTTTCCGTCGATATAGACCGGGCAGCGCGGAGCTTCGCCGGTGCCGGGAAGCGAAATCCCGATGTTCGCGGCCTTGGATTCTCCGGGGCCGTTCACGATGCAGCCCATCACCGCCAGCGTCATGGTTTCGACGCCTTCATACTGCGTTTTCCAGGTGGGCATCATTTCTCGAATGTAGGCCTGGGTTCGCTCGGCTAGCTCCTGAAAGGTGGAACTGGTGGTGCGTCCGCAGCCCGGGCAGGCGGTCACGCTTGGCGAAAACGAGCGCAGGCCCAGGGACTGCAGCAATTCGCAAGCGGCGTACACCTCCTCGCGGCGGTCGCCGCCAGGCCGCGGGGTCAGCGAAATTCGAATCGTGTCTCCGATCCCGTCATACAACAGAACGCCCAGCGAAGCCGCCGACCACACCAGGCCCTTCATCCCCATGCCGGCTTCCGTCAATCCCAAATGGAGCGGCTGGCTGGTCTTGCCCGCGAGGTCCTTGTAGACGGTGATCAAATCGCGCGGCCGCGAGGTCTTGCAGGAAATGATGATCTGGTCCTGGCGCAAGCCCGTTTCCAGCGCCAGGTCGGTCGATTGCACGGCCGAAAGCACCATGCACTCGTTGATGATCTCTTCCGACTCTTTGCCCAGATTCCTGTCGGTGTTCTCCTGCATCTTGGAGATGACCAGCTCCTGATTCAAAGAGCCGCCGTTCACGCCAATGCGCACCGGTTTCCCGTTGTCGCGCGCCACTTTGCAGATGGTCGAAAATTGTTCGTCGCGCCGCTGGCCCGCGCCCACGTTTCCCGGATTGATTCGATATTTGTCGAGCGCTCCGGCGCACTCGGGATACTTGGTGAGCAGCACGTGCCCGTTGTAGTGGAAATCTCCGATGATCGGCACGTCGGAACCGGCGGCAAGCAGGCGCTTTTTGATTTCGGGCACTGCCCGGGCCGCTTCCGGCACGTTCACCGTCCAGCGAACCATCTCCGAGCCGGCTTCGGCAAGTTCGAGGGTCTGCTTGAGCGTAGCCTCGACGTCCGCCGTATCCGTATTGGTCATGGACTGGACGACAATCGGCGCTCCGCCGCCGACTTGCACTCTGCCGACCTTCACGCCGTAGGTCTTGTGCCGCGCATGGCGCCATCCGGCGGCGTCAAATCCCGCGATCTGCGTTATAGATGCCATCCTTATAATTCTAACAAAATCCTCGCCGCGCGCGTCTTTTCCCCTGCTCTTCTGTGCTTACTCCCGGCTGCGGCCGCGCCCGGTCTGGCGCGCGAATTCTTCCGGATCGAAGTGCCCTTGTGATTCCGCGATGAACCCGTCCCGGCGAAACCTCCACTGTTCGAATCCGCTGATGCGGACGTGGTTTCCCGCGCCTCCCGGGCCGGTGTTGTGGCCTTCCAGCGTCCAGTGAAACTCCACTCGGTCCCCGCAAAAGACCAACTGGTCCATGGTCACGCGCAAATCCGGGAAAGCGCTCATAAAGCCGCGAGCCGCGTCAGAAATCGCCGGCCGTCCGACCGCAGGGGCCGCGCCGTTGATGGCTAACGAGCCCTGCCGCGCAAAAAACTCCGCGACCGCCGCCGGATCGCGGCTCGACCAAGCCGCGGCATAGCGCTGGGCGAAATCCCGGACCCGAGATTCTTCCATAGGAGATTCTTCCATAGGCTTAGGCCGCTCGCCGCTTGCCAAGGCGCGATTTGGCGCGTCGGATCATCGGCAGGTTGGGCGGGATGCCCAGGTGGCGGGTGCCCCAGTGGCACAT
>Ga0318533_10000391_pt1 | contig 17507 bp, 17 predicted proteins | sample GRESIP053b4f27_FD_203675 | JGI IMG/M metagenome (GOLD analysis project Ga0318533, IMG submission 203675) | Tropical soil microbial communities from Luquillo Experimental Forest, Puerto Rico - GRE.SIPMG.053b4f27 | ecosystem: Environmental > Terrestrial > Soil > Tropical forest > Bulk soil...
GCTGGTATTCTCGATCGGCTTAGAGTTCAACTTTCGTCGGCTGGTGTGGCTTGCTCCAACCGCTGGACTGGTAGCCCTGATCCAGTGCGCTTCGATGATCGGGCTCGGCTATTGGGTGGGGCGCCTGATGGGATGGACACAGTGGGAGAGCCTGCTAACTGGTGCGATCGTGTCGATTTCTGGCGCCGTCATCGTTGCAAAAGCGTTCGAAGAGGTTCGGGTGGATTCCAGAGTACGCGAATTGGTCTTTGGCGTGGTGCTTTGCGAAGACGTGATCGCGATCTTGCTGTTAGCGGTGTTGATCACGTTGGCGAAAGGCGACGCTCTGTCGCTTCAGGGGCTCTCGGTCAACGCAAGCCTCCTGACTTCATTTATCACATTGGTGATTGTGATCGGATTGATTACGGTGCCGTACTTAGTGCGTGGGGTCACGAGGTTCAAGCGGCCAGAAACACTCCTGATTACTAGTCTCGGGCTGTGCTTCGCCTTCGCGATGATTGCCGAACGTGCAGGCTACACGGTCGTGCTGGGCGCGTTTCTCGCTGGCTCGCTAGTAGCCGAGTCGGAACTGGGATCGGAGGTTGAGAAGTTGATCGCGCCGGTGCGGTACCTATTTGGCGAGATCTTCTTCGTTGGGGTCGGGATGCTCATCGACCCGCATCTGCTGGCAATGTACTGGCGTGCGCTGGTGGTGCTTACTGCAGTGGCGATCGTGGGCAAGGTCGTCAGCGTCTCGTTAGCTTCGGTGGCAGTTGGCGAACGCCCCAATACTGCGGTCAAATCCGGATTTGCAATGGCGCAGATCGGCACGTTCTCAATCCTTTTCGCCCTGGCAGCGGGCGAAGGCACCACAGGCAGCTTGCTGTACTCCTTAGCAGTGGCGCTCAAAGCTATAACCTCTGTCGTGTGCCCATTAATGGTCAGAGCATCCAATCCGGCAGCGGATTGGGTCGACCGGCATCTGCCCATGCCGGTCCAGAACGCACTTTCACGATATGGTGCGTGGCTTGAGCGAGTCCGCACCACCCCCGAATCCGATGGGATTGAACGAGGCGAAGCCGGTTAGAGCGAGCCGACGGAGGTCGGGAAACTCACGCACGTTATAACGCAATTCCCACAATCTACTGGTCGCGCCAATTCATCGATTCTGAAGGTCTGATGAGTTATGGAGCCACCGCCGAAGGCCAACCTTCATCTCCTTTCGCGCAGCATGAGGCTTTCGCGTCTTCTTGACACAATGCCATAGGCCGACATGAGAAAACACGACAAGACGTTTAGTGCTAACCTCCGACTCCAAGTTTCGCTGCAGACCATTGGGGGGAAAATTGGAGCTCGTGACCCATAAGAAGTTCAAAGGCGGCCGCCTGATGCCATGGGGCAAGGGCACGGTCGTCACAGGCGCGAAAGGATTTGTCTTTCTGGCCGGTAATACCGCGACCGCTGACGATTACGATCCATTCAAAAAGGGTGGTGGTGGTGCTGTAGGAGACGCGGCGGTACAGTGGCATAACATACTGACGAATATAAAGTCCGATCTGGAGGAGCTTGGCACTTCGCTGGATCATTTGGTCAGGCTAACATTCTTTGTGAAGGGACCGTTCCCCAGCGGAGGCGTATTGAGCTCTCCCAATTTTTGCCAGGACGTGATGGACGAATTCTTTGCTCAGCATTGCTCAAAACACTGCAGCTACAACAATCCCCCGCCCTCGGAGGTAATCGGAGTTGCGGCGCTCGCGCATCCCGAGCTCGTAATCGAGATAGTGGCGGTTGCGGCAGTGCCTGATTAGGCTCGTCCAACCCGAGAGCCCCGTTGAAAGCTCGTTGATTGCGCGCCGCCCTGTTTTTTGTGGAAGCAGAGAACCGCGCCCCGGGCGGTTGCAAGGTACGCTTTGGCCTTTCGCTGCGCCACTTGTGCTGCGTGACACGGGGAAATGCTGGAGGCTGATCTCGGCCCGCACGAAGGCGCTCTCCAAGTGAACTCATGCGCTCGGCGGGCCCTTCTCGGGAACCGCAACCGCATGGATAAGTTAATTTGGAAATACACATGCCGGTCATCATTCCCATGGGCCTCAAGACCTTCCGGAGCCTCATCCGATTCAGAGCGCGAAAGTCGGCGCCTAATCTTGAGCGATTTGGCTGTGATGTGCGGGAGGTGATGTCGGCAAGGATGTGGCTTGCGATCACCGGCAACCTGAATGCGGTGGAGGCGAGCCGGATGGTTCTGGAGAAGCAGGTAGCGGCGCTTCGCGCTCAGATGGCCAGTGCGCGCTCACTCCTTTCCAGGAATCCAGCATCGGCGAGCCGCGAGTGCTTCGATATCTATCAGCGCGCGGTGCATTCGAACCGCAAAAGGCTCCGTAAACAAAGGCGATTCCGAGACCGCGTGCCCTGGTGAAGCGAGGCTTGTCTGGCAGCCGGGGAAAATAAGCAAAGTTTGCGACGATGCCCGGACCGGAACCCCGCTGCCCAAGCGCGGCGGGAACCCGTGTTTCGGGCATCCACGCCTGGCGTGCCCCACGCGTAGCCATTGGATGTTGTCATCGGAGCGAGCATGACACAAGGCGATGTCCTGATCGTTGGCGCCGGACCAACCGGCCACGTGCTTGCGCTGTGGCTGACCAGGCTCGGCGCAAAGGTGCGCATCATCGACAAGACCTCCGAGCCCGGCACGACCTCGCGCGCGCTTGCCGTTCATGCCCGCACGCTCGAGCTCTATCGTCAGCTCGATCTCACCGATTTCGTGCTCGCGCACGGCCACAGGGTCCCGGCGGTGAACCTCTGGGTCAGGGGCGAGCCGAGGGCGCATATCTCGTTTGAGGAAATCGGCTCGGATCTGACGCCGGGTTGGCGCAGCATGCGATCTATCTGATCCGGCCGGACACCCATGTCGGCCTCGCCGAGCGTTCCGGCGAGATCAACGCGGTGCGGCGCTACTTTGAGCAACGCAGATTCCGGATCGAGGCTGAGGGCGACAAAAGCGGCTCGCGAGCGAGCTCCCGCTCCGCGGCTATACCACAGAAATGCAATTTAGAGTTGCATTTCTGCGAATTTAAGTCGTCACTCAAGCACATCATCTAATATAACTTACGGAGCTAGCGGGAAAAACAGTTGGCGCATTCAAGCATTGGCATGGCCGTTGCCATGATCGGTGTCTTGTTTGCGGGCAGCACGCTCGTCACTCCGCTTTACGTCATCTACGAGAAGGAGTGGGGGTTCTCGCGCATCACGCTCACCTTGATCTATGCGGCCTATGTGATCGGCAATCTCGCCGCGCTGCTGGTCCTGGGGCGATTGTCTGACCACGTCGGGCGACGGCGCACCGCCGTTGCGGTAATGGGGTGGCCATTGTCAGCGCGCTGGTCTTCTTGCTCGCAGACGGCGTCGCCTCGCTCTATGTCGGGCGCATCCTGAGTGGGCTCTGCGTCGGGGTCGGCGCCGGCACCGGAACCGCCTGGCTCGCCGAGTTGATCGCCGAGAAGGGCAATGCACGCGCAACCATGATCGCAACGGTCTCGAATTTCCTCGGGCTCGGCATCGCCGCGCTTGCCGCGGGGCTGCTCGCGCAATATGCGCCATGGCCGTTACGGCTGCCCTTCCTCATCTATCTGGCGGCGCTGCTCATCGGATCGCTGCCGATCTGGCGGACGCAGGAGACCATCTCGCAGCCGGCCGAAAATCTGCGCGAGGTGCCGCTGCGGCCGCGCATTGCTCTGCCACGCGCAATCCGCATCAAGTTCGTCGCTCCCGTGGTGACCGGCTTCGGCACCATGGCTCTGGTCGGATTCTATGCGGCGCTCGCGCCCAGCATCCTTGCCGAAAATCTGCACGCGACCAGTCACGCCGTTGCCGGCGCGCTGTTCTTTGAGCTGGCCTGCGGTCACGATGATCATCGTGCTCACGCGGGAGCTTTCAAGCCGCGCTGCCATGCTGGGCGCGCTTGCGCTGATGCCGCCCAGCGTCGTCCTGGTGGTGATGGCGCAGGTGCTCGGCTCGATGGCAATCATGCTCACGGCCACCACCTTGTGCGCGGCAACTGCCGGGCTCGGATATCGCGGCAGCCTGCAGGTCGTAAATGAGATCGCGCCAAAGGATCGCCGCGCCGAGGTGGTCTCCAGCTATCTCATCTGCGTGTTTTGCGGAAACGCGCTGCCGGTCATCGGCATCGGAGTGATCTCGACGCTGGCAGGCTCGACCGCCGCCAGCGTTGCATTCGCGGCAATGATCATCGTGTTTGCACTTTCGGCGTTCGGTTTCGGCGTCAAGGCGACAAAGGATTGAGCAACCGGATTTCGGAGACTGGCGCTAATCAAACGACGAGAAGACCGACCGGGGCCTGCCCGGCGGGTCTTTTCTTTCAATGTCTCTCTGATTGAGCAGAACTAGCCGCAAAAGGCAGCGATCAGGTCAACAATATAGGCGGGGCCGTTGCGTCCCCATAGCAGGAAGACCAAGGCGCAAATTGCGACGCCTATGCCGCCCGCCATCCACGCCATCCATCGACGCACCGCGTAGGCCGGTCGCCTGCTCCGCGGAAGGCTCGTAGCGTCGCTGCGCAGGCTGTTCATGACGGTGCCACCGCAAGCTTGAGCCGCTCCACCGGCTGCTCGCGGATCAGCCAGTGAATCACCGCGGCCAGGATACCGAGACCGACCGATATCCACCAGATCGCATCGTAGTTGCCCTGCAGATCGTACAGCCGCCCGGCGCCCCAGCCGCCGAGAAAGCTGCCGAGCTGATGGCTGAAAAAGACGATCCCCCATAGCATCGACATATGCACCGGGCCGAACATGTAGCCGACCAGCCCGCTGGTCAACGGAACCGTTCCGAGCCAGAGGAAGCCGAGCGAGCCGGCAAATGCCAGCACCGACACCCAGGACAGGGGCAGAGCGAGAAACAGCACAAACGCGAGCGCGCGCAGCGCATAGAGCAGCGCCAGCATGTCCTTGCGCGGGTGGCGCCCGCCCAGCCATCCCCACAGCAAGGTGCCGACGATGTTGAAGAGGCCGACCAGCCCGATCGCCCAGCCCCCGAGCTCGACTGCCGATATCGGACGTCCGAAAAACGACAGCGCGACCGAATGATCGGAAATATAGGACGGCAGATGCAGGCCGATGAATGTCACATGAAACCCGCACACGAAGAATCCGATTGTGAGCAGCCAGAAGCTCTGCGCGCCAAACGCCTCGCGCAGCGCGTCGCCGCTGCTTTGCGGCAGCGGTGCGCCGGCAAGCTTGGCGGGCGGAACGCGATGCTCGCGCAGCCCGAAGGCGAGCGGAACCATAATTGCCGAAACCGCGGCAAGCACGAGCATGGTCGAATGCCAGTTGCCGAGACGGCTGAGAAGAATTGACGCAAACGGCACGATCGCAAACTGGCCGAACGAGCCGCCGGCGGTCGCCACCCCGAGCGCAGTGGAGCGCCATGCGGCCGGGGTCTGCCGACCGATCGCTCCGAGAATGGGGCCGAACCCCGCGGCCGACATGCCGATGCCGGCGAGCGCGTTGCCCACGGTCAACATTGTTCCTTCCGACGCTACCGCAAGCATGGCAAGGCCCGCCACATAGAGCACACCGCCGACTCCGACGGTGCGCGCCGTACCGAAACGGTCGGCGAGATTGCCGGCGAACGGCGAGAACACCCCCATCAGCAGCAGGGCCACGGCGTTGCTGAACGACCACAGCTCGCGGCCAACTCCGAGGTCCGCCGCAATCGGCTTCTGAAAGATTCCGAAGCTCTGGCGCGCTCCGATGCCGAGCGTGAGGATCACCGCACCGCAGATCACCGGAACCCAGAAATTTCGTCGTGAGGCCATTGCGATTTCCAGACCGAAGCGGTTGCATCGCGGCAACCGGAGCACGCAATCACTTCATTGTGACGAGCTTGGCCGTGCTCGGGAGCTGCCGCCACACAGCGCAAGCGGCGCGCGGATGTAACTTGCATGACGATAGTTACTGCTCTATGTCAAGTCAATGCAGAGGAAAAGCTTCGGCCGGATGCCGTGCCCGATCGCGCGCAGCCTCGAGCACGTGGGCGAGTGGTGGAGCATTCTCGTTCTGCGCGATGCACTGCACGGATTGAAGCGGTTCGATCAATTCCGCAAGAGTCTCGGAATCGCGCCGAACGTGCTCGCCCGGCGGCTCAGCTGCCTGGTCGAAGCCGGGCTTCTGGAGCGCCGCCGTTACAGCGAGCGGCCTCCGCGCGATGAATATGTGCCCACCGCGCGCGGGCGCGATTTTCGTCCGGTCCTTGTCGCGTTGCTGGCCTGGGGCAACAAGCACTTTGCGCCGGAAGGCGCGAGCGTGCTGCTCGTGAACACGAAGACGGGCGCGGCGGTCGAGCCCGTGCTGGTCGATCCTGCGACCGGACGGCCAATCGAGGAGCCGGAATATGCATTTGCCGCGGGTCCCGCCGCCCGCGAGCGCACGCGCCGGAAATACGCATCTGCCCATCGCATGAGCGCGCGGCCCGGCAAGCGGCAAGCGCCGGCAAAGGTCAAACGGGCCGCGCGAGCGGGCATCTCGAAGCAAGGATCGCGGAAATGACTCGAAACTCCGGCAAAAGTTCCGCCATCGGCGGGCTCGTCTGCATCGTTGGCTGTGCAAGTGCCGCCGCACAAGGCGCCCCCCCGCCGCCGGCGGTCACGGTCGCGCCGGTGGTCACCCGCCAGGTGGCGCAGACCGGCGATTTCATCGGCCGCGTCACCGCCATCAACAAGGTCGACGTTGTCGCGCGGGTGGCCGGCTTCATCGAGGAGCGCAATTTTACCGAAGGCCAACAGGTCAAGAAAGGCGACCTCCTGTTCCGCATCGAGCAGGACACCTACAAGGCGGCGGTCGACCAGCAGCGCGCCAATCTCGCCAGGGCGAAGGCCACCGAGGTCAATACGGCGCTCCAGCTCGAGCGCGGCAAGGAGCTGGTGCGCAACAGCAACATTCCGCAGGCCACGGTCGATCAGCGCGCAGCCGACGACGCAGCGGCGAAAGCCGATGTGATGCAGGCGCAGGCGCTGCTCGAGCAGGCTGAGATCAATCTCCGCTACACGGAGATCCACTCGCCGATCGATGGCCGCATCGGGATTGCCACCTTCACCGAGGGCAACCTGGTCCAGCCGTCTTCGGGGACGCTTGCGACCATCGTCAGCCAGGACCCCATCTATGTCATCTTTCAGGTGAGCGAGCGCGACGTCATCGCGTACAGGGCGAGGGTCGCCAAGTCGCCCGACAAGACCCCGAACGTGACGATTCACATCAAGCTGCCCAACGGCACCGATTACGAGCATCCGGGGCTGAGCAACTTCCTGGACGTCCAGGTGGACGCCAATACCGATACCGTGGCGGTGCGCGCGACAGTGCCGAATCCGGACGGGCTTCTGATTCCCAGCGGCATTGTCGGCGTGACAACCGAGCGCGGCGCGCCGCAATCGGCGCTGGTGGTGCCGCAGTCCGCCGTCCAGCTCGATCAGGCCGGCCATTATGTGCTTCTGGTCGACCCGACGAAGAAGGTCGAGCTGCGGCGCGTGACCACCGGTGTCGAGCGCGGCCGCAACATCGTGATCACCGACGGCCTGAAGGAGGGAGAGCTGGTGATCGTCGAGGGAATCCAGAAGGTGCGCCCCGGCCAGGTCGTGACCGCAACCACCGCGCCGGGAAACTGATTAGTGTTCTCCGGAATCTTCATCGACCGGCCGCGGTTTGCCATCGTCATCGCAATCGTCATCACGCTTGCCGGCATCATTGCCATTGCCGCGATCCCGATCGCGCAGTTCCCGGATATCGTGCCGCCGCAAGTGCAGCTGCAGGCAAACTACCCGGGCGCCGACGCCGAAGTGGTGGAGACCACGGTCGCGCAGCCGATCGAGCAGCAGGTCAATGGCATCGACAATGCGCTATACTATCAGTCCGCCAGCGGCTCCGACGGCAGCTACAACCTTACCGTGACCTTTGCGCTGGGCACCGATCCAGACATCAACACCGTCAATGTGCAGAACCGCGCCAGCCTCGCCACGCCGCAGCTGCCGCAGGAGGTTTCGCGCTCCGGCCTGACCATCCGCAAGAAGTCGGCCGCGCTCCTCCAGATCATAAGCCTCTATTCCCCGAAGACCACCTACGATGCGATTTATCTGAGCAACTACGCGACCATCAACATCATCGACGTGCTGGCGCGGATCAGGGGCGTCGGCCAGGTCGTGCTGTTCGGACCGCTCGACTATTCACTGCGCATCTGGCTCGACCCCGACCGTCTGACCGAGCTCAATTTGACGCCAAACGATGTCATCGCGGCGGTGCAGAGCCAGAACGTGCAGGCGGCGCTGGGGCGGATCGGCGCTGCGCCCACGACCCGCGAACAGCAGGTCCAGATCAACATCAAGACCAAGGGAAGGCTGACGACGCCGGAGGAATTCGCCGCCATTGTGCTGCGCGCCAATGCCGACGGCTCGCTGGTCCGCGTCAAGGACGTGGCGCGCGTGGAGACGAGCGCAAAGTCGCAGGACCGCTACAGTCGCCTCAACGGCGCTCCGGCATCCGCGCTCGGCATCTACCAGACCCCGGGATCGAACGCGGTGGATGTGGCGAAGCGTGTCAACGAGACCATGGCCACGCTGGCAACGCGCTTCCCCGACGATCTCGCTTACACGGTGTTTCTGGATCTGACGGTTTTCGTCACCACGACCATGAAGGAGGTGGTTCGCACGCTGGTCGAGGCGATCATCCTCGTGGCGATGGTGGTGTTCCTGTTCCTTGGTCGCTGGCGAACGACGCTGATTCCGCTGGTTGCGGTGCCGGTGTCGATCGTCGGCACCTTTGCCGTGCTGCTGCTCATCGGCTACTCGGCCAATACGGTCTCGCTGCTGGCGCTGGTACTCGCAATCGGCATCGTAGTCGACGATGCCATCGTGGTCGTGGAGAACGTCGAACGGGTGATCGAGGAAGAGCCCGAGCTCTCCGTGCCGGACGCGTGCAAGAAGGCCATGACCCAGATTACTGGCCCGATCCTCGCCATCACGTTCGTTCTGCTCTCCGTGTTCGTGCCGGTAGCCTTCATCCCCGGCATCAGCGGACAGTTGTTTCGCCAATTTGCGGTCGCGGTCTCGGTCGCGATGCTGATCTCGGCGCTCAATGCGCTGACCCTGTCGCCTGCGCTTTGCGCGGTGCTCCTTCGGCGCGGCGAGCGCAGTCGCGGGGTGATGCGCTATGTGCTGGGCGCCATCGACCACGCGCGGGACGGCTATGTGGCGGTGGTGCGCCGGCTCGCGCGCGTGGCAATCGTCTCCGTCGCGGTGGTGGCCGGCATAGCGGCTGCCTCGGCGTTGCTGCTCGGCAGGACACCGCAGAGCTTTCTCCCGGACGAGGACCAGGGCGCCCTTTTCGCCTCGTTGCGGCTGCCGGAAGGCGCCTCGCTCGTGCGCACCGAAGCGGTGGTCAAGCAGGTCGAGGACATCGTGCGGCCGATCCCCGGCGTCGAAGGCATCCTCTCCGTGGTCGGGCTCAACTTCGTCGACTATATCCCGTCGTCGAACCAGGCCTTCTTCGTCATCAGGCTCAAGCCGTATGAGACACGCGCCGATCCGGCGCAGAGCGCGGCCGCGATCCTCGCGCGCCTGCGTCCGCAGATGGCGGCCATCCAGGGCGCCGTTGCATTTCCGTTCAACTTGCCTCCCATCCTCGGCCTGGGCAGCATCGGCGGTTTTCAGTATGCGCTGGAGGCGCTGCAAGGGCAGCCTCCCACCGATCTCGCGGCGGCGATGCGCGGTCTTCTGGTAGCGGCCAACGGCCAACCGGAGCTTGCCGGCGTATTCAGCACCTACGCCGCCGACACGCCGCAGATCTATCTGGACATCGATCGCGACAAGGCACAGGTCGTCGGCGTCAGAATCAGCGATATCTTCAACGCCCTGCAGTCGACGCTGGGCAGCTACTACGTCAACGACTTCAACGTCTTCGGCCGCACCTGGCAGGTTAACATCCAGGCCGAGACCCAGTTTCGCGACAATGTCGACGACATCTACGGGATCTATGTGCGCAACGCACGCGGCAGCATGGTCCCGATCCGCGCGCTCGCCGAGGCAAAGCTCGTGCAGGGACCGCAGACGGTGGTGCGTTACAACGGCTACCGTGGCGCGATTGTCAACGGGGCCGCCAAGCCGGGCTACAGCTCCGGCCAGGCGCTTGCCGCCATGGAGCGCATCTCCGCCGCGACGCTGCCGCCGGGCTACAGCTTCGAGTGGACCGGCACCGCACTCCAGGAAAAGGCGGCGGGCGGCCGCACCGGCATCGTGCTCGCACTGGCAATTCTGTTTGCTTATCTGTTTCTGGTTGCGCTCTACGAAAGCTGGAACATCCCAATCCCCGCTTTGCTCTCGGTGAGCGTCGCCGTGCTCGGCGCGCTTGTCGCTGTAGCGGTGGCGCGGCTGAGCTTCGACGTCTATGCGCAGATCGGCCTCGTCGTGCTGATCGCGCTCGCCGCAAAGAACGGCATCCTGATCGTTGCGTTTGCAGTGGAGCAGCGTCAGGCCGGGAAAGGTATCGGCGTTGCTGCCATCGAAGCGGCCGGATTGCGGTTCCGTCCGGTGATGATGACGAGCTTTGCGTTCATCTTTGGGCTGTTTCCCCTCGTGGTCGCGGAGGGGGCTGGAGCGCTGACCCGCCATGCCGTCGGCACGCCGGTGTTCGGCGGCATGATTGCTGCATCGGTGTTCGGGATTTTCCTCATCCCGCTGCTTTACATCACGGCGGAACGCTCGCGAGAATGGCCCGCCAAAGCGGCTTCCCTGCTCCGCATCCTCGCGCAACGGCCGGGTGCACGAAAGTTTTTTTCCTATCGCGCCGGAAAAGAAACAGCCCCGCCGAAGCGGGGCTGAGTCATGATCAAACGAGCTCGGAAGCTTCAGCGTTACCTTCCGCGCTCTCGCATCTGCGTGCCCGCCCCGCTCTGCGGATTTGCGCCCGCGTTGGGAGCAGCACCGGGGTTGGAGCTGGCGCCGGGGTTCGCCGGAGGTTGCTGCATCGGACGGCCCGACTGCCCTGAGGTGGAAGGTTCTCTAGCACCCGGCGTGCCCTGCGAGCTGGCCCCCGTCCTCGGATTTGCCGACGGTTGCTGCGTCGATGAGCCGGCCTGACCGGTGCTGGAAGGCTCGCTTCGGTTGCCCTGTTGACCGCCGGCATTGATCCCGAGAGCCTCAACCGTTCGCTGGTCAACATGCCCGGTGGCCTGCAGGCCCTGGCGCTTCTGGAATTCCATCAGGGCCCGTTCGATACGCGGACCGAGCCGGCCGTCAACTTCGCCGATATCAAAGCCCTGTTGGATCAGCGTGGTCTGCAAGTCCCTGATCTGCTCCTGGCTGAGATTGATGGCGCCCGAGCCTCGCGCTTAGGTCGGCCCACCCGACGAGCCGGTCGGCAGCACCGAGACTATCCGGCGGTCATGATCGACGATCACGATCTCGTCACGTACGACGAAATATTCGTCGCCGCGCCATTCCGGATAAATCGCAACGAGATTGTCGGGAACTTCCATCACGCGCACGTTGCCGGATACGACCGTGCCTTCGCGGACCGCGAAGCTCACGTTATCCACGCGGGGCAAATTGTTGCCCGCCAGGACGGTTTCCCGGATTTTCGTTCGCTGCTCGGATGACAGCGCCATCCTGCCGCCCTCGGATTGTCGCTGGGCCTGTTGCGGCTGACCTTGCCGTGGCGACTGGAATTGACCCTGTTCGCGTCCAGGAGCCTGCCCCGCTGTCTCATGTTGCGGAGCTTGACCCTGGGTCCGGCTTGGCTGCCCCTTCTGGGTCTGGCTCATGTTGTTCTCATGTTGTTGAGCTTGGCCCTGGGTCCGGTCGGGCTGCCCCTTCTGTGTCTGGCTCATGTTGTTTTCGGGCTGGCGCTGGCTCTGGCCTGTCGTCCGCTCTTGCTCCTTGCCACCCGATGACGACCTGGGTTGAGCCTGAGTGGCATGGCCGGAGTTCCGCTCGCCTGCCTGGCCGGTGGTTTGTTTCCGCCGTCCGCTTTGATCGTTGCGTTGGGATTGCCCCGGCCTTGCCTGCTCCTGCGCGCGCTGCTGCTGCGACGCGCCTTGCTCGCTGCGGCCCTGCGTCGAGGGCTGTCGCTCATGGCCGGCGGTGCTTCCTGCGTTCTTGCCAGCGCCCGTCATGCCGCCCCCTGTACCGCCGGTCATGCCGCCGCCGGTTCCTTGAGCTGACGCCATGGCGATTCCCGCCAACAACGCAGCCGTGCTTAGTAACAGTTTCTGCCTCATCCGAAGGTTCCTCTTGGTTCTTTGTTGCTGTTTCCCGTCCCGCGCCATCTCCCGACAAGGGAACGAGCAAAGGCCGCGCTCTGTTCCGAGCCATTCTTTGATCTTTGATGCAGCGCATTCCGGGGGAACTGCGAGATGTTTGAATGCAACTAATCGTTGTTACCAACGGGGGCTGAGAATGCTCCTTGCGTCTTTAGCCTGAGCCGCGATCCGCTCAATCCGCTCAAGCCGCGCTCAGCGCCTTGCCCTGTCGCGAGGAGCAAATTGTCGCACCCGTCCGATCAAGCGCATTGCATTTCTTTGCCCATTGCGGAACCGGAGGCATGGGGACATGCTTTATCCGGCTGGGAGAATTTTCTTATGCCCAATTCGACTGATTTGCTGGAGCTGCTGCCGGCGGCCGTCTACATGACAGACGCCGAAGGGCGCCTCACCTTTTACAATCAAGCCGCGGCCGATCTGTGGGGATACCGTCCGCAGATTGGGACCGCCCAGTGGTGCGACTCGTGGCAGCTCTATTGGCCCGACGGGCGACCGATGCCCCACGAAGAATGCCCAATGGCGATTGCCCTGAAGGAGGGTCGGCCCATACGGGGAGCGGAGGCAATAGCCGAGCGGCCGGACGGCACCCAGATCCGGTTTGCTCCCTATCCGACGCCGTTGACCGACGCGTCCGGCCGGATCACCGGCGCGATCAATCTGCTGGTGGATATCACCGAGCAAAACCGCAACGAGCTGGAGCACGACAAGCTCGCCGCCATCGTGACCGCCTCCGACGACGCGATCATCAGCAAGACCATTGATGGATGCATCACTTCGTGGAATGCCGCTGCGACGCGGCTGCTCGGTTACGCGCCGGACGAGATAATCGGCCAGTCGATCCTGCGCATTATCCCGCCTGAGCGGCATCACGAAGAAAAAGAGATCATCGCGCGGCTGCAGCGCGGCGAGCACATTCATCACTACGAGACCGTTCGATTGACAAAGGATGGTCGCCGTATTGATCTTTCGCTCAGCCTCTCCCCGTTGCGTGACCGGTTCGGCAGGGTGGTCGGGGCCGCCAAGATCGCCCGCGATATCACCGAGCGCAAGCGGGCTGAAGCGCTGCAGCAGTTGTTGCTCGAGGAGCTCAATCATCGCGTCAAGAACACGCTGGCCATCGTCCAGGCAATGGCGAACCAGTCGCTGCGCCATGCCAGAAGCCCGGATGACTTTGTGTCCGGTTTCAACGGACGCGTTCAGGCGCTTGCCCGCGCACATGATCTGCTCACGCAGACAAGGCTGCAGGGCGCCGACGTGCTCCAGCTTGTGCGCGATCAGGTTCTGCTCGGTGGCGCAGACGACAGCCGCGTCGCCTGCCGGGGACCAGCCCTGGTGCTGGAACCGCAGGCCGCGGTGCATCTGGCGCTGGTACTGCATGAGCTTGCGACAAATGCCCGCAAATACGGCGCCTTGTCCGCTCCTGAGGGACGGCTGTCGGTTGAATGGGAGGTATGCACAGACGGCCAAAGAAACCTCGAGATACGATGGAGCGAAACGGGGGGACCGCAAGTTTCCGCCCCAAGCCACAAGGGATTCGGTGTCACTCTGATCGAGCGCACGGTGCAGGCCGCAGGGGGAGAATGCTCCAGCCGCTACGACTCGCAGGGTCTGACCGCCAGGATAAGCTTTCCGCTTCCGGAGCACGCTCACGAAACGGCGGCATTCGCCGTGCCTCACCGCACCGATCAAAGAGGAGAGATGTGGGCGGTCAATGTTGCACGAGCGCTCGACGGCAAGCGCATCATCGTCATCGAAGACGAGGCACTGGTATTGATGGAGCTGGAATCCAGTCTCGCCGATGCAGGATGCGAGGTTGTGGGTACGGCCGGCACGCTGGACGACGCAAAAGTGCTCAGCGCGCAAGCCGAGTGCGATGCAGCCCTGCTCGACGCCAATCTCGCCGGGCGTCGCGTCGACGAGCTGGCGGCCATGTTGACCAGGAGAAACATTCCCTTTGCATTCGTGACCGGCTACGGGCGCGACGGCCTGCCGGAGACGTTTCGGGATGCGACCGTGCTCAAGAAACCCTACGGCCTGGCCGACCTGATCGCGGTGGTGCAGTCGCTGGTTCATCAAAGGCCGGGCGTGCTTCCGCTGCGAAAGCCCGCACCGGCCAAGTCGAATTGAAGAAATAAAACGAGCTTTGAAATCCCCGGGAACCCCGCGCGCAGCTGCGAGGATGGAGGCCTGCGCGCGGGAGCACACGAGATTTAGTGGACGTCCTTCAGCCAGGCATCGATTTCCCGGTCGGCTTGATCCTTGCCGTATCCGTAGCGCTGCTGCAGCCGGCCGGCGAGTTCGGTGCGCTCGCCCTTAACCACCTCCAGATCATCGTTGGTCAGCTTACCCCACTGCTTCTGCGCCTTGCCTTTGAACTCCTTCCAGTTGCCTTCAATGCGATCCCAGTTCATCTGGTCACTCCTTTGCAATTGTGTTGGGAGATTGAGACCCGGAGAACGCGCCTGAATCAAAAAAGTTCCAGTAGTCACTGGTTCATACTGTCGATGGCGAGTCGCTATGTATCTATAAGAGTATCCGGCTCGCCCTGGAACGATTTTTGCAGCTACGCATTGCCATATCAATCCACTAACGGCATCAGCAATCGCTCACTGAGCAGGCAGTGATTAATGCTGCATGCTGAAGAGGAACAAAGGTTCGATCATGTTGACGGATCATGCCCGCAACTACGCTGAGGCCGAGGCACTATTCAAGAAGCAAGACGCACATCGGGAAGAATCGAAAGCCCGGGAGGAATATCAGGCCAGGGAACGCGCGATGCGGGAAAAGACCGCTCGCCTGAGAGCATTGCGGTTGGCGCGCGACCAGGCGAAGCAGCGCTCGGCGTCGGAGAGCGAGGGAACAACAACCGCCGGATCGCATCTTGGAAAGGGCAAGCGTGGCGCGGGTTTTCCCGAACGCATCGGAAAATAGCCAGCACCGACCCGGCCTTCCAATCAGGAGAGCTGCTCGTAGCTCGTAGCCCGGATTGAGCGCAGCGAAATCCGGGAGCACACACCCCGGATTGCGCGAGCGCAATCCGGGCTACAGGGATGTCACAAGCTCGGCCGGCATCAAGCGCGTTGTCCATATCGCATGGTAAGATGGCTGTTATCGACCGGCATATTGCTTACGCGGAGCGCAGCCATGGCAGTAGTGGGATTGACGAGGCGACCGAGCAGCCACGGGCCTAGGGAGACGATGAACCGGCTCGAGGCCGCCGTTAAGGCAAGGGGGATGACCGTTTTTGCCCGCATCGATCATGCGGCCGGCGCCGCAGAAGTTGAGCTGCCGCTGCGGCCGACCGAGCTCCTGATCTTCGGCAGTGCCAAAGGCGGCACGCCGCTCATGCAGGCGATTCAAACAATCGGAATCGATCTGCCGCTGAAAGCGCTGGTTTGGCAAGACGGGGCAGACAAGACCTGGCTGGCGTACAACGATCCGGGCTGGCTCGCGCAACGACACGCTCTGGGCCACGAAGCCGCGGCGGCGGTCCATGCCATGGCCGGCGCGCTCGAAGCGTTGGCAAGCACGGCAACCGCGTAGCACCGCTGCGAGAGCAAATCACGGTCCTGTGAACTGCAAGTACCCGCTTCCTTGATCCTGGCGACGGCGTAGCGAGCGATCTGTCTAGCTTGATCCCTCTGTGGCGGCAGAGGGCGCGACCATCTTTGCCGGATCGACGATGTAGTTGAACTCGGCCTCTGTCACGAAACCAAGCCGCAAAGCGGCTTCCTTGAGCGTCAGGTCGTTGTCCATGGCGTAGTGCGCGATCTTGGAAGCCTTGTCGTAGCCGATCACCGGCGAGAGCGCGGTCACCAGCATCAGCGAGCGGTCCAGGTATTCCCTGATCCTTTTTTCATTGGGATGCGTGCCCTCGACCAGAAACTTGCAAAAGCTCGTGCAGCCGTCGGCCATGATCGTGATCGAATGCATGATATTGAAGATCATCAGCGGCTTGTAGACGTTCATCTCCAGGTAACCGCCCGCGCCGCCGAAACCCACCGCGACATCATTGCCCATCACCTGCACCGCGATCATGGTGAGCGCCTCGGCCTGCGTCGGGTTGACCTTGCCCGGCATGATTGATGAGCCCGGCTCGTTCTCCGGCAGGCGATCTTGTAGAGCGACACGGCGAGCGTGCGCAGCGTGCCGGAAAGCTGCACCAGAGCATCGTGCGCGCCCTGCACCGCGAACTTGTTCGGGGCGGTGACGAACGGCAGACCCGTCAGTCTCGCGATCTCGGCGGCGGCGGCTTCTGCGAAGCCGGGCGCTGTGTGAATACCGGTGCCGACCGCGGTACCCCCGAGCGCTAGGCGGTAGACGCCTGGCAGCGCCGCTGCAAGCCGCTCCAGGTCGTCTGTGAGCATCGCGGCATAGCCCGACCATTCCTGCCCAAGCGTAAGCGGGGTAGCGTCCTGCATGTGGGTGCGGCCGATCTTGATGATGTCCTTCCACGCCACGGCCTTGGCGGCGATCGCATCGCGCAGCGCCTGCACGGCAGGCGCGAGCCGCGCTTTCACATTGACTGCCGCAGCAATGTGCATGGCGGAAGGAAACGTGTCGTTGGAGGACTGCGCCATGTTGACATGATCGTTGGGATGAACCGGCCTCTTGCTCCCGAGCGGCGTTCCCGCCAGCTGGCAGCAGCGATTGGAGATCACTTCATTCGCATTCATGTTGAACTGCGTGCCGCTGCCGGTCATCCAGACGTGCAGCGGAAACATGTCGTCATGCTGCCCGGCGAGAATCTCGTCACAGGCTTGAATGATCAGTCGATGTCGGGAGCCGTCGAGCCGTTTGTCGGCATGGTTTACGTTGGCCACCGCCTTTTTCAGAATGGCGTAGGCGGTGATCATGTCGCGCGGCATCAGGTCCTGGCCGATTCTGAAATGCTCGAGCGAGCGCTGGGTCTGAGCACCCCACAGCTTGTCGGCAGGCACATCGACCTCGCCAAGGCTGTCGGTTTCCTTCCGGACGTTGCTCAACTTCGCCTTCTCCGTTTTGTCTGTGATTTCCGAGCACACCGAACGGAGTCAAATGTTGACGAAATTCTCCGCAAGGCCCAGCCTATTCGTTACAACGCGCAACCGCGCCATAAGGTCATTCGGGTGCCTCTCACCCTGAACCCTGGAACGCTTGTTGTCGAGTCGGCCTATCCCGATCCGCCGTTCGAGCTGATGGAGAACGGGACGGCCACGGGTTTCGACCTC
>Ga0318533_10000393_pt1 | contig 17471 bp, 38 predicted proteins | sample GRESIP053b4f27_FD_203675 | JGI IMG/M metagenome (GOLD analysis project Ga0318533, IMG submission 203675) | Tropical soil microbial communities from Luquillo Experimental Forest, Puerto Rico - GRE.SIPMG.053b4f27 | ecosystem: Environmental > Terrestrial > Soil > Tropical forest > Bulk soil...
GTGGCACAAATGACCGTGAACCTCGTCGAGGACCACAGTCGATGGACGATGCTGTCGTCGCGGTTCGACACGGACGGGCCGGTCCACCAGATGTTCAACGAGATGTTCGAGGAATGGATTGAGTCGCCGCCGCTCGATAGCGAGGTCCGACTGTTGTACTCCATGCTCCCGAAGCCGCCGGTGACCGGCGCGAAAGGCACCAAATGACCGTGAATCTGCTCACCGATGTCCTAGCACCCCGCTACACCCTCCCCGCCGGCTACGATTCCTGGGCCATCAAATCTGTTCGCCCAGATCTCACCACCCGCTACAGGTTCCGTTGGCCCTACCCCGGCGGCGAAACCGATGTGTATCCCCTCTATGACCACGATGACCCCTGCCCCCAACGTATCGGTGACGGGCTGTGTGTAGCTCTCAACTGGGCTGGCATGGCCTCATCCGGGTTCCCAGCCCGGACCCTGCTACTCGTCGCCTACCGACAACGTGAAGCCCGCGGAGACGCATCAAAACTACGGGTACCGCAAGCCGCGGTGATCGACATCATCGACGGTGAGCAACTGCTAATCGAATCAGGCAACCGTGCGAACCTGTTCTGCGCGGACCTGACCTGCGCGTACCTGGCCGGCGCGGACCTGGCCCGCGCGAACCTGGCCCGCGCGAACCTGGCCGACGCGAACCTGCGATGCGCGGACCTGCGCGACGCGAACCTGGCCCGCGCGTACCTGGGCGACGCGAACCTGACCGGCGCGAACCTGACCGACGCGAACCTGCGATGCGCGGACCTGCGCGACGCGAACCTGACCCGCGCGAACCTGACCCGCGCGGACCTGACCTGCGCGGACCTGCGCGACGCGAACCTGACCCGCGCGACCCTGGCCGGCGCGAACCTGACCTGCGCGACGCGAACCACCCGCGCGGACCTGGCATGAGAAGATGGCGGGTTTGGAAGCCCCCTAACTGCGCCGGCAATTGGCTTGCCGTAGGCCCGCAAGAGTTTCACTTCTTCCCCACGCATGCTGAGGCTTTAGCTCACGCCAATAGGAGGTTCGCGGAGGACGACCCGCTCTACACGTACATGGTGTGGTATGCCCGCCTTTGTAGAGAGTGAGCACCGCTGCAGATCGGGCCGGGACTGCGTATCCAGGACACCGGAGGGCGCAGCGATTACAACCAGGGCTGACACTCTTTGTCCACAGTGCGTGGATAACATCCAGACCTGCCTGGACGAGCTACCGGCCCTGGCCGGTGCCCTGAAAGCGTTCCTGGGTGGCTCCATGAAGATAGCCTACGAGTCCAAGGTGTCACGCACACCCGAGCCGTCCTCGCCGCTCAACCTCCCGGCTTTCACCCTGCTGGAGGATATCGACGAGGCCCAGGACTTCGCTAACGGTCACCGGATAGCGGACTTGGTTACGCGGCCTCCGGAGATCTTCCAGGTGTGGGTTAAGGGCTGTGAGCAGAAGATCTACCTGGATGGGGTTGACCGCGCGTTGAGGATCCGGCGTGTTCACCGGAAGGCGTCAGGGATGGTTGGACTACACCGTGTGTGGCAGCGTCGGCATGCACCGTGCCCGCGGTGTGAGATGCCCACCCTTGGTGGTTGGGTCGGCGGGAATACCGTCGAGTGCACCAACAGTGAATGCCAGCATCGGATGCCGCTGGCCGAATATGAACAACAAAGGGCACCCCCTATCCCGCAAAGGGCACACCAAATCCCGCACAAACCTTAAAAAAGGGCACGACCTATCCCGCAAAGGGCACTAAAAATCCCGCACATCCCGCGAAGGGCACGGACTATCCAATATAAAACAAGGAACCAGCACACTGATGATCGCAGTCGATTTTGGCACCGGAACTGCGCTCGCCATTCACGGCGATGATGGTCCGGAAACCGCACCCAAGCTTCCCCGCGTACCGGGCGGGGCGGCAACATCCGACAAGTTCAGCCGCATCCTACCGATACTGCTCGATAGAGATGACGTTGTGGTGGAGTCACCCACGGTCGGATCTTCGGGTGTGGAGCCCGACGAGATCCGCAGGATCGTCGCCAATGCAACCCACACGTTGTACCTCATCTCGGCGAGGGCGGTCAAAAACCATAAGAAGGACAATGGCCTCAAGTGGGATAAGGGTGCCGGTTACGCCAAGGACGGCGATTCGGAGGGTGACTTGCGTGAGCAGCCCAGCGTGCACGAATCGGACGCGAAAATAATCCACGCCATCGCCACCGCCAATCCGGAGAGGCTCAAGGTTTGGACCGCGCCGGTAGACGCGCCTCTCAGGCGGATCCATTCCAGTGTTCGTCCGCACGACAAGCGCAACTACCGGGGGGAGATTCCGGACATGTACATGGACCGTTGGCCGCCCTTCGGTTCGCTTCCGGACCATTTGCAGCGGCTCTTTGGGAATAATTATGGAACTTCGAAGGCCGACTATAGTCGAGCGTTGGCTGTTCCGTTTGCGATGGCAATGGACGAGCCGGGTGCTGACTCCCGGGCAGGGTTTGAGCGGGTAATCGGTCTCTACGATCATGGGTATCCGTCGTTTTATAGGCGGGCCACGACTTCTGCTCTTTTGCAGAAGCTCGCTAAGGATCGTTTCGGTGTCAGCCGTTTTGAGGATGTGACACGGGAGCAGCGTAAGGAGTCGCTGGGGTTTGTGCGTAGGTACATTCGGGAGGCTTGGCACTTGCTTATGGAGGTTAGGCGCGAGGGGGGCAGACGATGCGCGTAGGCTCTGACTGGATTCTACAATTATCAATGATTAACGCAGGGAGAAGCAATGCCTGAAACAAATATGACCATCATCGGAAACCTGACCGCTGACCCTGAGCTTCGGTTCACCCCGTCGGGGGCTGCTGTCGCGAATTTCACGATCGCCTCCACTCCCAGAAAGTTCGATGCCAACACGAAGGAGTGGGTGGACGGGGACACGCTGTTTATGCGCTGCAACGTCTGGAGGGACGCGGCCGAGAACGTGGCTGAGTCCCTCACCAGGGGCACTAAAGTCATCGCCACGGGTAAGGTTAAGCAGCGGAACTTCGAGACCAGGGAGGGCGAGAAGCGCACGGTCGTCGAGTTGGATGTCGACGAGATCGGCCCGTCCCTGCGTAGCGCCACCGCTAAGGTCTACAAGGCCCCTAAGGGGGGGGCTGGGGCCGCGGCTGTGCCTGTTAACCAGGACGCTTGGGGATCCCCCAGCACGGACGAACCTCCTTTCTGAATCCCCGACCTGGGGGAAAACCCAGTTTTTTCAAATATGTGGAAATTGAGGATATGACCGAAACACCAATCCTGATTGCCCCACCGCTTAGCTCTGAGAGGGAAGCGCTGGAGTGCCTTAAGGTCCAGGCCGAGATCGACAAGCTTGCCGCCGAGAAAGCTAACCTTGTGGTCGAGCTTCGTCGCAATACGGCTTACGCCGAGACAGCGGAGGCCCAGGCAAGGCTTCACCGGGTCAATGCGCAGCAGGCGGAACGCCAGGAGGCCATCGCACAGGCCAGTAACCACCTGGCGCGCGAGTACCGCTTCGAGGATGTCGTCTACGACGAGTCGGTAGATTTGTGCCTTACCCAGTTGGCTATCTGGCACCGCCAGACCCCCGAGTGTGACATTAAGATCACGTTCACATCCCCGGGTGGCGTGGTGACTAACGGGTTGGCGCTGTTTGACCAGATCGCCCTGTACTCGAAGCGTACCGGTGGGACGCATAAGATGACAGGTGTTGTCTCGGGTATGGCAGCATCTATGGCCGGGATCCTGACCCAGGCGTTTGACCACCGCATTCAGTACCCTAATGCTGATCTGATGATTCATCAGGTGTCTTCGTGGGCTGAGGGTTCGTTGGGTGAACTTCAGGACAAGATGGATTACCTGAATCAGCTGAATGACCGTGTTGCGGAGATCTTCATCAAGCGGTCTGGCGGTAAGTGTGACCGTGCGCAGTTCGACTCGATCTATAACCGCCGCGCGTCTTATTTGGACGCTAAGCGGGCGTTGGCTATGGGTTTCATTGATGAGATCGCCTATGATGGGTGAGGTCGATTTCCGCGTCGATGCCTACGAGGAAGCGGTCCGGTGCCTGCTGTATGTGCAGCAGTGCAAGCTGGAGCAGCCCGAGTTTTGGGCGAATCTTCTGGGTGGCATCGCTAACGGTGTGATGGCGTGTCTTCCTGACACGGTTGCCTACGGGGTAGCTGAGCGTCGGGGCCGTGAGAACGCTAAGCGGGCCAACTTGCAGAGGGCCATCCAGGAAAAGATTGATAGGAAGCTGAATGCCAAAATTGCCAAAGCTCACTAGAGGGGACAAGCTGGCTCGCCGCCAGGTGCCGGAACGTCAAGAGCGGATCGAGGAGCTTAATAGCCAACTGGCTGTCGCTCGCCAGGAGCGCGACATCGCCCGCGCCAACGAGAAGGAGCTTCGCCGGCAGCTTCAGAGCATCAAAGAGGCGCACGAGCCGCTTTACCAGGCCATCTTCCCTAGTCTCGTCGGATTGTGGGCGGGCGGTATTCCATTTGACTTCAAAACGGCATTCCCGCCGGGGAAGACATTGCCGACGGGGAAGACGTATTTCCCCAGTGTGATTTTGAATGGCTAACTGGCCCTGGCCCGAGGATACCACCCTGGACCGGCTTAAGCGGATCATCTATTCTTACCGGGATGCGCTGAGGCTGACGGACGAGCAGACGTGCAACCTAGTCGATGCGCGCATGGCAGAGTTCGGTCAGGGCTGGGTGTGCAGTGACCTGGTGGTGGACGTTAACGAGCTTAAAACCTGCAAGGAGATCGCTGACCAGTTCGGGTTCTCACCTTGGGATATCCAGAATTGGCATCAGCGTCACCCTGACCAGATCCCCCTTCGGGGTAAGAAGGGGAACAGGAATCTGTTCCGCGTGGGGGATGTGCTCGCTTATCAGGTTCAGCAGCGTAAAAATCGCACATCGAACTAAGTCGTGATAAGCTTATTAAGGGGATAACTTTACCCAAAATGTGGCTTCCGATACCCTTCACCGACCATGAGGCGTCGGATAAGGGTGAGATACGTAATGGCCGTGGAAAGATCCTCCGTCAGCGTGACAGCAGAAGAGGTAAACGGGTCAACCTGGGAAGGGCCACCGCAATGGTTCACACGCTTGTCTTGAAGGCGTGGACCGGCCAGCCGTTGACACGGGGCTATTACCCCAAGCACCGCAATGGCGACAGGTCCGATAATAGACCGGAGAATCTGGTATGGGCCGGTCGTCCGAAATAGACTTAGAAAGGTTTCACAACTAAATGGGATACTTTATTCCCGCTACTGCTGGCGGTCAGGGCGCACGCTATGACTTGCAGGGTCGGCGTCGACTGGGCACTACGACTGCCCCTACTGTCACTGTGGGCGCTGCCGCTGGTACGGGCGCTGCCGCCGCGACTGTTGCGGGTACCGACGAGTTCGGCATCGTGTCGGTTACGATGGGCACGTCTCCGACTACTGGTGTTTTGGCTACCGTGACGTTCGCCGTAGCTTATGACGCTGTTCCCTCGATCGTTATCCTGCAGGACCAGGACGGTAAGGCGACGAGCATCACCTACACGGTTACGGCAACGCAGCTGGTCATCTCGGTGGGCGCGGCCATCACGGGGAACACCAAGATCAACTATATGGTTGTAGGTCCCGCTTAATGGCTTTGGCGAACGGTCAGGTCAGTGTCAGCACCAGCGCGGTACTGGTTACCAACATTACTCGTGGCGGCTGCGTTGTGGTTAACACCAGCGCGTCTCAGTTGGTCTACTTGGGCGGTCCGTCCGTGGCCACCTCAGGCGCAAATCAGGGCATTCCGCTAGCCGCTAACGCCAGCATTGTTTTGCCTAGCTTCGGCAGTTTGAACGATGCGGTGTACGCGATTGCCGGCGCCGCGGCCACCGTCAACTTCCTGGTTGGTACCACTTAGGCCGGCTGCTCCCCGGTGACGGGTTAGAGCATCCCTCGCCGGGGGTCGGACTCCTCTCGCGCGCCTAACGGCCCCCGGCTTGAGCTTTGGAGGATCTGTGAATGCTAAGCAGAAGGTCGTCCAAGTTATCGCGGACATCGTTCTCTACGAGTTGGCTCACGCTAGCGATGGTGAGCTTTTATCGCAGGAGGCGGATCGTTGGGTTGCTGCTCGCCCGGTTCTGTCGCGGGTGGTTATCGGCTTAACGGGCGCAGTCATCACTTTGCATTTGGGGAACTTCCTTCCCGATTATATCGACTTGATGAGCAAGCGCTTTTGGCGAAAGATTATCCATTAGCCATTTAGGGGAATAAGATGGCATTCCGTTTAACCGACAACCCTAACGAACGAAAGATCACTTACATCGCTGGCCCGATGAGCTTTATCGGACCTCCTACCTGGAATTATCCAGCGTTTGAGGATATGGCCGCTAGGCTCAGGGCAGCCGGCTATGAGGTTATCTCCCCCCATGAGTTACATCCCCCGGGTTTAGATGTTCCGTGGGATTGGTATCTAAGGCGGGATTTACGTGAGTTGGTTAAGTGCGGCCGGATCGTTCTCCTTGAGAACTCCCACCAAAGCTCTGGCGCCCGTTTAGAGCGATTTGTCGGGGAGAAGTTGGGTATGGAGATCGTTGCGCCCCAGGATTACGGAAAGTTCTTCGCGTGACAGTTCCCAGTATCAGCCCGCTTAGGCTTGTCGACGCTGGTGAGGTTCGCACCACTTCGCCGACTGGCGGGGAGAAGGGCACTAAGCGTGCTCGCTTCGACCTGGTCCCTCCGCAGCAGCTTTGGCGGCTGGCCGAGCACTACGGTTACGGGGCGGAGAAGTACTCCGACGACAACTACCGTCACGGATACGACTGGAGGCTGTCCTACGCGGCCCTACAGCGTCACCTGAACCAGTTTTGGGCCGGGGAGGACATGGATGCCGAGACAGGCTCTCCGCATCTGATAGCAGCCGCTTGGCACTGCATCACGCTTGCCGAGTTCATGGACACTCATCCCGAGTATGACACGCGGCTGAAGACCGTCGACGAAAGGGCTATGCGTGCCCAAGATCCTAATTCTTGATATCGAGACGATGCCCGCGGTGGTAGAGCGCTGGGACCTCTTCCCGAGCTATACGCCGATTGAGATGGTGATTAAGCCTACGCGTATTCTGTGTTTCGCTGCTAAGTGGTATGACCAGAAGAAGGTTATGTTTCATGCGGCCTGGGATGATGACGACGTTGACGCCTATGAGGCTATGTGTAGGACTGCGTGGGAACTCTTGGACGAGGCTGATTTCGTCGTGGGCTGGAATAGCGACCGGTTTGATATTCAATATCTCAATGCTGCTTTTGGCCGACTGGGTTTGGGTCCGCCTTCACCATGTCGTTCCCTTGATCTTGTTAAGGTAGTTAAGAAGAAGTTCTACAAGGGCGAGATGTCTAAGAAGCTTGACTGGTATGCGCAGCAGTGGTTGGGCGACAGGAAGGTCAAGCATGACGGTATCGAGATGTGGCAGGCGATCCGCCGGGGTACCGAGGCTGAGAAAACCAAGTATCGCGCCTTGATGCGCAAATACAATATCCATGACGTTAAGCTGACTGAGAGACTCTTCGACAGGTTCAGGCCGTGGACGGGTGAGAACTTCGCACTTTACGATGCCGAGAGCACGGGCGTCCCCGTGTGCACGAAGTGCGGCTCTGAGGATCTGCACAAGCGTGGATTCTTCTACACGACCGCTTTCAAGTATCAGCGTTATCGCTGCAACGATTGCGGTTCCTGGTCCAAGGGGGCGAGGATGGTTTACACAACCAAGTTGAGGCCTGTGTGATCCTCTCTGCTCGCCTCTACGGCAGTCAGGGTAACCGGATCGACTACACGTATGACACGGTGGCCGATAGGCATCATGTGTGGGTGGCTGGGTCAGCTGATCTCGCTGAGGGTTCTGCCGGGGTCGCGATTAGCGCTTTAGCGCCTTACCGGGATTCCCGTGAGGTTAGGGAGTTAATCGCGTGGCTGGCGAAGTAGCTTCTTATATGGGCGAGAAGATGCTCCCCATTGCCCATGCGGCGTATTGGCGCATGTTCAGCGAACAGTTCCCGACGGCAGCGGAGTCGATTCGTAAGAAAGCTGAGGTGGCTCTTGATGGAGCAGGTTGGACCCGAGATGCCCCTGTTTTCGGAGGAAGCCCAGCAGGGCTACATGAGACAGGTGTTGGAGACGCAGCGGCGCTTTTTTAAGTTTGCGCTTGAGAACGAAGAGCTAAAGCAGAAGCTAAGTCGACTTCTTGGTAGTGACGACTGGATCGACAAGGTTCGTGATCATGTTGGGGAAGAGCTTGACTGAGTACGGGACTGAGTACGGGCTCCAACCGATGACCGACCTAGTGCCCACCGAAGACATTGAGCGCATTGTTGGCGTAGCACGCCGCCAGACAGTGCATTGCGGGCGAGCGGTATCGGCTGAGCAGAGGGTCTACATCCTGCACTCAAAAGACTGCCTGGACAGCGGAATAGACTTGCGCAAGTGTCCGTTCAGCTTGGCCCTTGATCTAGGTATTTCGCTTCACCGTTGGGCAAAATTCGAGGATCTGCCTGTTGAACTATGGGTATCGGCGGCAACGGGCCGCTTAGTGCCCATGCGAAGATTGACCGATGACCGATGATGTGACTAGTCGGAGTGGGTACTCAGGTTCGTATGAAGATGTATCCCGGCGCTGCCGGTACGGTGTTGGTTTCTCGCGAGGTAAGTGATTGGAATGCTGTTTCCTAGCCAGATGCATGAGGATTTGTGGATTGAGAACTGGTGCGATAAGTGTTTCCAGCCGGATCAGGCCACTAAACGCTATCTAGATCAGGGTAGGGGTTGCCCTATTCTTTTCAGGGCTTTGCAGTCCGATAAGAAGCCTGTGGAGTGGAAGCTTACGCGCGACCAGTTGATTCAGTCACAGTATCGCTGTGAGAAGTTTCTTGCTAAGCCGCCGGTTGATCGCCGGCCGAAGGTTGAAGATCAGACCGCCTCAATGTTTGAGGCCGACGAGGCCGACTATTTATTAGTCCCTGTGGAGGGCTGGCCTGATTATCGCGCCGAGATGCGCACAGGGGAAGTGGAGCACGCGTGATCACTTATGTTAGAGCTTGGTTGTTAGCCGCCGTGGGGTCCATGTTTGACCTCCTGTATTACGTTCAGGGTTACCTGGAGAACCTGTGAACCACCGTAAAGAGGCTGAGAGCCTTCTGGACCACACATACATCTCGAATGAGAACAGGCCTGCGTTGGCGTTGGCTCATGCGCTCCTGGCGCTTGTGGACGTCATTCAGGGCCTAGCTGAGGACGATGAGATCTATGACTGACCTTGAGTGGGCGAAGGTACATGTCCGCGAGTCTGTTAAGTGGAAGGGCGATTCGCAGTACGCGGTTCAGCAGCTTGCGTGTGCGGTGGATGAGATCATCCGATACTTGGAGTCACCGATCATCGAACTTGCGGCCTTGGAGTCACCAGGTGAGTGAGTACGTCATCGGGATCCTGACCGGGTGTTTTCTGGTGCTTATCCCGATACTTTTCGGCGGGGGTCCACCGTGGGCCATATAGATCCTCACCTCGCGACTGCGGGTGGCATACTACTTGGCTTACTTCCGTTAGCTATCTATTTCGTCTGGAAGACTGAAAGGGACCAGGATGAACGCCAGTGACGACGGCTTGGACTTTAAGCATGTTCCCGACTTCCTAAGGGAAGCTGAAAACGTTAGCGATGTCGGCCTTCTGCTGCTGGCGGGTCTTGTCTCACTGCTGAGCATGGCTGCGGCACCGTTGGTCGCTGTGGCTTCGTTCGCGCTGCCTTACCGCCTCCTTAAGCTGGTGTTCAGGTGACCCAGGATGAGTGCATCATGGTCACCGTATTGGGGTGGTTAGCGTTTATGGCGTTTTGGTTCTGGTTGATTTCTAAGTCATAGGAGAGGGAATGACTGATTCGTTTTTCAGGTATGTTCTGGTGGTTGGCGACGAACCCATCTATGTGGGTCCGTTTGACACTGTTCAGGAGGCTAACGACTGGGTTGCGGGCACTCACACCCCTAAGCCTTATTCGGTTGCCCAGCTTGAGCCCCCGATGATTTCATGATGCTGTTTAGCATCATCGGTTAGTCCACCGACTGAACGGACCGGCATTCCCAGTCTGTCGATAACCCGACTGGGCAGACTTAAGCTCCCCCGCGCCTTCGAGACAGGCAATAGGCCGTAAGTTCATCGGGGAGTGACGCACCGAGGGGCGTAAAGGTGCGGACCCATTGACATGTAGCTCAACCGGCAGAGCGCGCGACTGTTAATCGTGTGGTTCCAGGTTCGATTCCTGGCATGTCAGCGTAGGTCTGCCCGCGCCGGGAGGCCGCAACCCTACGGGTCGCCCCCAAGAGTGAAGTATCCCGGCACTTACTTAGGAGAGGTCATGCAAAACCCGGTACGTTTGCGCACACAGGAGGCGGCCGAGTATCTGGGGGTTGCCGAGTCCACGATGCGGTATTGGCGTCATCAGGGGATTGGTCCGAAGTCTTATCGGATTGGCCGGCGCACTTTTTGGGATGTTGCCGACCTGGACGCGTTTGTCGCTGCCCAGCGCGTACGGACGGAGCGCGGGGACTAGGTTACCATTACGGTATGCGATCTGTCCGCGGTAGCGTCGAAGACCTCTGGAAGAAGCGTGACGGCACCCCTTCGGCCCGTGAGGGCCGGGGCCTGCGCTGGCGTGCTCGCTACGTCAATGAGCAGGGGGACGAGCGCTCTAGGGCTTTCGCCCGTAAGGTTGACGCCCAGCGGTGGCTGGATGAGCAGACGGCGGCGCGCGTCACCGGTAAGTATGTGGACCCGCGCCACGGTCGAATCACCCTGAACAGCTTCTATCGGGAGTGGTCGACGCTCCAGCTGTGGGAGTCCACCACTAAGCATGCTAAGGATACGGCCCTTAGGTCGGTAACGTTCGGGGATGTGCCCTTTTCTGAGCTTAAGCCCACCCATCTGAAAGCGTGGGTGAAGGCGCTCGATGATCGGCTTGAGCCGAGTACGGTCCGCGAGTATTTCGTTAGTGTGTGCGGCATCATCAACGCGGCGATAGCCGAGCGGATGCTGTCACCGGATCTGACTAAGAACATTCCTTTACCACGCGTTGTGGATAAGCGTGGGACTATTCCTACCCCTTCGGAGGTTGGCGCTCTTCTGGATGCTGCCTCTCCGGAGTTCACTGCTTTTGTCGCTCTTTGTGCTTTCGCCGGGTTGAGGCTTGGCGAGGCTCTTGGCCTTCAGGTGAAGGATGTAGATTTCCTGCGTAGGGAGATTCGCGTTGAGCGCCAGGTTCAGGGTTCAGAGGTTCGCCCACCCAAGTATGGGAAGAGGCGCACGGTGTATCCACCGGAGCAGTTGATCCTGGCCCTGAGTGAGCATCTGGCGCGCGAACACGGCGAGGGTTGGGTGTTCAGCCGCCGAGGTGTGGACGACTCACCGTGGCCCAGCAGGACGGTGAACGGATGGTGGCGGCAGACTAAGGCTGAGGCCGGCCTGAGCGACTCCCCGTACCGGATCCATGATCTGAGGCACTTCTACGCCTCTGGGTTGATCGCTGATGGCTGCGATGTGGTGACGGTGCAGCACGCTTTGGGGCATCACTCCCCGAAGGTCACGTTCGACACATACGCACATCTGTGGCCTAACGCTGACGAGCGGACCCGCAGGGCGGCTGAGCGATTGTTTGCTGGATGCTGGCCGGTACGCAGTGGGTACGCAGGAGCGCAAGAACGGGCTGGTAGAGACTCGCTTCGACCAACGGTAGAGCACCCAGGTCAGTGACAGTTTCCTAGCCCGCAGTCGCTCTAGCTAAGCGGAGCCAACGCTACAGGGGAAGACTTTAAGCTGAAGTCAGATAACCCCCAGGTCAGCTTAGGTATCCCGCTCCTCGGTAGAGCCTGGGTACGCAGGATCTTTCCCGCTTCGTCTAATTGGCAGGACACGAGAGTCTGGTTCTCGGGGTTGAGGTTCGAGTCCTTGGGCGGGAGCGCAGCTTATGTGCCCTGCCCATGTTCCACGATTTTCTGGATGGTGCGCAGGGAGAATCCTTCGCCGGCTGCTGTGGCGAGTTGGTTGTAGCTGTGTCCTGCGGCTTTGGCTTGGCGGATCTCGGCTTCCAGCGTCTTGCGGATGATCTCCGCGTTGCGCAGGAGCTTGCGGTATTCGTCTCCCAGGAATGTGATGTGTTTCATGGTCACGGGGTTGGGCTCGCGCGCTCTCATTGGGTGGTAGTCGGGGCGGTCGATGGGATCTGTCACGGTAAGCATTTTATTCTCCCCTCCTTGTTCCCGCTCACGCTTCTGTCCCTTTTAGGAACGCCGTTACGGCACCCTTGGCGTACTCCAGAGCCTCGTCTAAGGTTCTGCATTCTTTCTGGCCGACGAGTTCGCCATCGTGCTGCTTGTATCGGCCGACGATCTTCACGTCTGTGCAGTGCTCTCCGGTGAATCTGTCTCCGCTTACGGATAGGATCACGTCGAATATTGGTGTTTTCACGCCTGGTCCTCTCTTGTATGTATGGAAGTTATCGTAGCGCCTTCGCCTGCCGGCCAGGTAGGCGCGGGACTTTCTACGCATTTCCCACCCTAAGGAACGCCGGTACGCTTAGCGTGTCCCCGTTTTCGTCGGGTCCACCGGTTACTACTACCGGCCCGCAGAGTATATCTAAGCCGCGCATTGCCGGTTTGAGACTCCACCACAGCGCTGTGGCGAGTTTGTTGATAGGTAGGCCGAATAGCTTTCCCTCTTCGTTGCACCATAGTGTGACTTGGCCATCGGCGCAGGATACCGCTTCGATATATTCGCCAACGAGGTCTTGGAGGGGCTTGCAGCCGTTGTCGATGGTGATGGGTTCGGAGTTGCCGTCGACTGTTAGTAGGATTGCGTTGATCACGAGCTTACCTTACCAAGGTTGCGCGGCGTGAAGATAAGATTCAGGCCACTGCGGTCCATTCGTACCGCGATATGTTTGCTGCCGACGATCTTAACGCTGCCGTAGCGATCACCGCTGATCCACGCGCTCGTGGCTGGGTGTGCTTGGACACGATCGCCTACCTTGTAGGCGGTGATATCCAGGTCGTAGATTGTGCTCACGCTATCACCGCCACTCCAAAGTGAACGCCGTCATGGTCGACGGTGATGGTGGGTACACCATCTAGGAGGATGGCGATCCACACGGTGGCGGCGATGCGTTTCGCCATTAGGTGCCAGTCTTTCATAGTTACCTCTCTCGGTTGGTTGGTGACCCAAGCTTATACGGGAGATAAGCTTATGTCAATTCTGACTTCTCAAGACACTCCGCACGCTGGCATTGCGGCTGGTAGTCGCCGGCCTTCGCGCACGGGCAATCATCCTCCCAGTACTGACTGGGCACCTCGCTCATGCCGGCCTCGCCAGGTGGTTCTGTGTGGACATGGGGATCTTCTGAACATGCTTCCAGGTGCCCACGGGCGTGGGCGTGATCTGTCGGCCGCAGCGACAAAGTTTGTACTGCGGTCCGTCTAGGACGGCTTTCAGCTGTTTGGCGCACTCTTCGAGGATGTTCGCGCGTTCGAGCACATAGGCCCTGGCCTCGTGTTGCTTAGCTCTGTTGGCGGCTTCCTGTCGGCCCATAGCGGCTGACTCGAACCATCGGCGTGCTAGTTGTTCCAGATCTCTCATGCTGGGTGGGGTCATGGTTGTAAGGTTACCGTACCGGTAAGGCTCTGGGAAGAGGATCCTAGCAATTCACAGGAAGGCTCCGGAGGACCCATTTTGGAGGACCCGGGAGGACCCTAAAGCTTAGACTGGCACTCCTACTGTCAAAGCGACACACCTGGTCAAAGCGACACACTTTGTATCAGGAATAGATGCAAAGTGTGTCCTGGTGACCAAACAAAAACGCCCCACATCATCACAGCCTGTAGGAAAGCTTGGTATTCCGCCTGTTTTGGGAACAGGAGATCGGAGGTTCGAATCCTCCCCGGCTGACTAAGCGATGTGCTTAATGTTGCCCCTCGTCACGCCAGCCTTTAGCCAGGATCATCTGGATGGTTGAGGTCCCAAAGCCTGTGGCCTCTCGCAGCTGGGGAAACGAGTGGCCGGCCGCCTTAGCTTCGCGTATCTCTTCGTCAAGCTCTGCCCTGATGTCACTGGCGATCTCCAGGGCTTTACGCCAGCGTGTGGCGAGTCCCCTGATCCGTGCGATGGTTTTGGGGTTGGGTTCGCGATATGCGTTTGGGTTGTAGTCTGGTCGGTCTACTGGGTTGTCGGTCACTATCACCTTCGGCCCTTGTGCTGGGTTGGTCAGGCCCCCCTTCTGGGTTAGGTGACGTTAGCACATTTCGCGTGTCACGTTAGCCGCTGACACGGTGAATCTGACTCCGGTCTTAGTTTGCACCACGTAGAACTGCGCGCCACACATGGGCTTGACTACGTGGCCGTCACAGCCAACACACAGTTAGCTGCAAGCTCGTCGGCTGGTTAGCCAGCGACCACCAGTGCTGGTGGCCTTCTATCTTTCCGCGCGCGTGCGCGACAGGTGCCTTTGTCAGTCCTCGTGTACTCCTCCTCTCGTCGCTCTTAACCAGAATAGCACATATGTGCGAATAACGCCACATCTCTGACTTGGGAATATCCACGTATTGCCAGCGGAATGACCGTCCGTGCCACGCTGTACCCGCTCGGGTACACGCTATCCAACTAAGCCGGGTTAGTCCGTCCTAGCGTTAGTCAGAGGGCAAAAAAATAACCCCCAGCGGATGCTGGGGGTTATTCTGTGGGGTCACTAGTCGGTCAGCGCCGCGAGGAGCCTCTCCGCGTAATAGGTAACGTCCTCGCGGCGGTCGGTCATCCCCTCGTCATAGCGCTTATCCGCTTCTTCCGTCTCGCGGTACGGCACGGGGAGCTTGTGGGGATTGCGAAGCTTAGCGATGGTCGCAGCCTCTTCCTCACGTTGACGCTTCAACGCTGTGGTGAGCGTGATGCCCTGCAATTGGACAGCGCGTCCGATGGCGTACTCCGCGAGACGTGCGGACTGGTCACCTAGCCGGATAACCGTTTGGTCCCCATTGTCGAATTCGATAGTGATACGTGCCATTGTCTTGCCTCTCTCTTGTTGGTTGTTAGTTGGTAAGCGTTCTCAGTTAGTTGGTTGGCTAGGCCAGCAGGCCTAGCTCCTTTAGAACGTTCTCCGGTTGAAACGCGAAGTCTTTCCAATCGACGTACGCTTTCACGCCAGGAACATAGACCGTGCTAGGCGGATAGTCATCCATCTTCTTAGCAGTGTTCATCGGCGTACCGTAGCCGTGACCGATTGATAAGGGTCTACGCCATCCCCCTGGACTGCCGATATTCCAAGCATTGAACGCAAGCGCTCTAAGCGAAGAGGGATGCGACAAGGCATACATAAACATGCCAGGATCGAACATCTCGCCAGGAGCTTTCAACCTTACCGCGATGCGAAGTGAATACCCACTACTACTCTGCTCAATGCTGTAATCCGCCCACATCTCGCTTTGTAGGCCGGTACGGTCGATAGCTTCGCAGAGCGCCATGAGCTTGTATCCGCGTTGCTTAATTGTCTCTTTCGAGATACTAGCCGAGACACATAGGCCGGTAGCAACCGTGACTATCCGCTCCGTTCGCATGGTGTCTTCCATGAAGTAGTCAACCATGCATTCAGGCTCGCCTGACAGGAAACGCCCAACGTCCACGCTTGCGCCTGCCACGTCATAAACCGGCTTGAAGTGTTGGTCGACCAAATCAGCGCTGATCCGCTCGATACGCTCTTGCGCCAGGTTCAAGCCTTCGATACCGAACGTTGGCAGACCCTTGGTGGCCATATCAATGGCCTCCCTAAGGGAGGACACGCCGTTAAAGCTCTCGGTGTAGTCCTCGTGCTTATCGCCGTTGTCCACGTTGTAACGGACAAACTCGCCGAACGTGTCAAACACCATTAGGTGATGCTTGCCCTTGGTTTCAGTTCTCATGTTCCTCTCTCTCCCTACTTTGGTTGGTCCAGTAGGCACTACCCACCGTATGCCCTCTAGTCGCTCTGTGAGCTAACCAGGGGGCAATACGGTGGATCGAACCGACTAGGCTCCGAGTTTCTTCCACTCGTCATCTTTAATGCCGCGTCGTACGCGCCATTCCTGTGCCTGCTCCCAGGTGGCCCCCTGGTTGAGAAGCTTGCACATGCCCAACGTTGCACGTGGCGACAGGACCACTCTCAACCCCTGCGAGTCAGCCGCCTTCCTCAGCTTGCGCACGTAAGTCAGAACCTTCTCGACTGACGTAGCCGCTAGGCCGGTAGCCATGCAGACCTGAGTCTCTAAGGCCTCGTCAATCTCGATTGTGATGACCGTGAACCTGTCGAGTGTCGCAGCGTCAATCTGCGAGCGACCCACATACAAACCGTTAGCACCGCGACCGTACGTGTTGGCACTGGCCAGCGTGACACGATTCTGTGCCCCCTCAACCATCTCGCCATCGGCGAACATCATATGACCGTTAGCGAGGGAAGCGTTCACCACAGCGAAGCTAGACGCATTCATGTTGTCGGCCTCGTCCCAGTGCCATAAACCGCCCTTCGTGAACCATTTGTAATAGCCGGTGATCACCATCTCCCCTTGCGCCTGCATATACCCGACAATCTGTGACACTGGCAATTGGGGATGGCACGAGATCGAGTAATACTTCAATCCCATCGCCTTAGCCACCTGGGAGGCGATCGTTGACTTGCCAGTACCAGCCGGTCCCACCATGAGGACGTGTTCACTCGCCATCACAGCTAGGAGAACATCGGCCAGCGCTTTGTGGGTACTGCCTTCGATCTCCTGGTGAACGTTGTCTTTCACAATGACCGTGCGCGTCGGATACACAATATCCTTAAGCGCAGCCTTTGCAGCCTCCACAGCGATAGCCCCAATAGCGTCGGGATCGACACCGAGAGCCTTCTGAATCGCTATCTGTTCCGGCGTGAACTTAATCTCTGGGACGCTGGTCACGTATGGCGCTGGCTGCTCTGGGACGTCCAGCTTCTCAGCCTCCAGGATAATCTTTTCCTCTAGTACCTCCACTGGTGTCGACTCAGGCTGCGCACCTCCCTCGCTCTTGAAGCAAGCGTGTAAGTGATGCTGGCCGACCTGCTGGCCCTGGGAGTATGCACGGGTGATACTATTAGCGTCAATCATTAGATACTGCTTACCGACTGGGCGCGAGGTGTCTTGCGCCCAGTAGACTTCCTTAGTCCCGCACTTTTTGCAGCCTTCGCGCAATGTGCGCTGTGACTTTTTGATCAGTGTCATGGTGTTACCTTCCTGTTTTCTCTCTCGGTGTTGGTTGGTTGGTTACTAGGCGAAGTATCGCCTAATCCACGCGGGATTGGTTGGTTGTCAGTCGCCAAGCTCTGTCCATGCCGCTAGCGTTTCGACGTTATGGAGCAGTCGACGCACTGCGGCGTAGCGCACTCCCCGTGAC
>Ga0318533_10000397_pt1 | contig 17439 bp, 17 predicted proteins | sample GRESIP053b4f27_FD_203675 | JGI IMG/M metagenome (GOLD analysis project Ga0318533, IMG submission 203675) | Tropical soil microbial communities from Luquillo Experimental Forest, Puerto Rico - GRE.SIPMG.053b4f27 | ecosystem: Environmental > Terrestrial > Soil > Tropical forest > Bulk soil...
TACCCTATACCGGTATCATGCCGATCGAATTGACACTGGATCACACCGGTCCAATGACCGCGACGGTCGAAGACAATGCCCTGTTGCTGGAAGTATTGGCCGGGCCTGACGGGCTCGACCCGCGACAGTATGACGGCGCGATCGCAAAACCCTATCGCGAGGTATTGACCCGGGGCGCTGCAGGGCTGAGGATTGCAGTGGTCGAGGAAGGCTTCGGCCACCCGCAATCGATGCCGCAGGTCGACGCGATCGTTCGCGAAGCAGCGGAGCGCTTCAAAAGCCTCCATGCGACAGTCGACACCCTGTCGATCCCAATGCACCGGCTCGGCTCGGCGATCTGGCTGCCGGTGGCGGCCGAAGGTGCCACGATGCAGATGATGCTGGGCAACGGCTTCGGCTTCAACTGGCAGGGGCTTTATGTCACCTCGATGCTCGATTTTCACAGCGCTTGGCGAAGCCGCGCCGACGAGCTGTCCGACAGCCTCAAGAATACGATGCTGCTCGGCCATTACATGGTGACGCGCTACCGCGGCCATTACTATGCAAAGGCGCAGAATCTAGTGCGTCGCTTGCGCCGTGCCTATGACGAGGTATTGGCGCGCTATGACCTGCTGCTGATGCCGACCCTGCCGATGGTGGCGACCCCACTTCCCGAGGCTAATGCGTCTGTCGAGCAGATATTGCAGCGGGCCTTCGAGATGCTGGCCAATACGGCGCAATTCGATTGCACCCACCACCCCGCGATGAGCCTGCCGTGCGGGCTGGTGGACGGCTTACCGGTCGGCATGATGCTGCTGTCGAAAGCCTTTGACGAAGAGACGATCTACCGCGCCGCCGCTGCGTTCGAGAAAGGCGTCGACTGGAAGTCGCTGAAGGCCGGGTGAGCTCCAGGCAGTGACCAAGACGGCGATCGCCATCCGACACATCCACTTTGAGGACCTCGGCACGTTTGACGACGTGCTGCGCCGCCACGACTATGCGGTTCGCTATTGCGACGTCGGCATCGACGATATTGGCGGCGTCGATCCGTTGGCGCCGGATTTGATCGTCGTGCTCGGCGGCCCGATCAGCGCTTATGAGGAAACTACCTACCCGTTTCTCGCCCACGAGATCGAGTTGCTCGAGCGTCGTCTCGTCGCGGCGCGCCCGACGCTCGGCATCTGCCTCGGCGCGCAACTGATTGCCCGCGCACTCGGTGCACAGGTCTATCCGGCACCCGCGAAAGAGATCGGCTGGGGCGAATTGCAACTGAGCGAAGCGGGTCGGGTCGGGCCGTTGCGCCATCTCGCCGGGGTGCCGATGCTGCATTGGCATGGCGACACCTTCGACCTGCCCGAAGGGGCCGAGCTTCTCGCCTCGACCGAGATCTGCACTAACCACGCGTTCAGCCTTGGGCGTCACGCTCTCGCTTGCCAATTCCATCCCGAGATCAGCGGCCGAGGTTTCGAGCGCTGGCTCGTCGGGCATGCGGTCGAAATCGCCGCTGCGCCGGGTGTTTCATCCGCCATATTGCGGCACGACACCGAGCGCCTTGCGCCGAAATCCGCCTCCCGCGGCGAAGCCTGTCTGTCTGATTGGCTCGCCGCGCTTTATAATGGCTGGGAGTAAGGGAGATCGGCCATGGACCTGCGCTTTACCTCCGACGAGCTCGAGTTCCGTGACCAGCTGCGTGCCTTCATCCGCGATCATCTGCCAGAGGACATCCGCGAGCGGATGCGGCTCGGCTATGCGCCGCGCAAGGAGGACACCGTGCGCTGGCAGCGTATCCTCAACGAACGCGGCTGGGCGGCCTTCAATTGGCCCAAGGAGTATGGCGGCCCCGGCTGGACGCCGGTGCAGCGCATGATCTTTCTCGAGGAAAACCAGCTGGCGCCGGCACCCGAGGTCTCCTCGTTCAACATCACGATGATCGGCCCGGTATTGATCCAGTTCGGGACCGAGGAGCAGAAGCGCCGCTTTTTGCCGCGCGCCGCCAATATCGACGACTGGTGGTGCCAAGGCTTCTCAGAGCCGGGGGCGGGCTCCGACCTCGCCGCGCTGAAAACTGCGGCGAAGCGCGACGGCGATCACTATGTCGTCAATGGCCAGAAGATATGGACGTCGACCGCGCACCATGCCGATTGGTGCTTTTGCCTGGTGCGCACCGATCCGGCGGCAAAGAAGCGTCAGGAGGGCATCTCGTTTCTGCTGGTCGACATGACGACGCCCGGCATCACAGTCCGGCCGATCGTGTCGATCGATGGCAGCCATCACTTGAACGAGGTGTTCTTCGACGATGTCCAGGTGCCGGTCGAAAATCTGGTCGGTGAGGAGAACAAGGGCTGGGATGTCGCGAAATACCTTCTGGGCCACGAGCGTACCGGTATCTCGCGGCTCGGCAAGTCGAAGGAACGGGTCAAATTCGCCAAAGAGGCGGCCCACGAGATGCGCGCCAACGGCAAGCCGCTGATCGACGACCCGGCCTTTCGGCTGCGCGTCGCCCAGCTCGAAACTGACATCAAGGCGCTCGAGATCACCCAGTTCCGCGTCGTCTCCGCTTACGCCAAAAAGGAGGCCGGCAAGCCGGATCCGTTGTCCTCGGCGCTGAAGATCAAGGGCACCGAGCTGTTGCAAGCCACGACCGAACTGGCGATGGATGTCGGCGGACCGCTGGCGATGCCGGATTGGGTGCAGGAGTTGGAGGCGCTCAGCAACGAGCCGGAACTCGGGCCCGCCTGGGCCAGCGAGGCGACCAAGAGCTATCTTTTCCTGCGTGCTGCCTCGATCTATGGCGGGACCAACGAGATCCAGAAGAATATCCTGACCAAGGCCGTGCTGGGACTCTGATGGAGGAGATTGCTTCGCTCCGCTCGCAATGTCGGCGATGGAGAAGCGTCATTGCGAGGAGCGCAGCGACGAAGCAATCCGGTATCCAGTAAGGACCGTGACCGATGGATTTCGAACTGAGCGACGAGCAGCGCCTGCTGCGCGACAGTGTCGACCGGCTGCTCGCCGACCACTACGGCTTTGCGCAGCGGCGCGGCTACCTCGCCGAGCCCGAAGGCTGGAGCACCGCACTCTGGTCACGCTATGCCGAGCAGGGTCTCTTGGGTTTGCCGTTTGCCGAGGAATATGGCGGCTTTGGCGGCGGTGCGATCGAGATCATGCTGGTGATGGAGGCGTTCGGCCGGGTCCTGGCGCTTGAACCTTATCTGGCGACAGTCGTGCTTGGCGGCGCTGCGCTGCGCCTGGCCGGCAGCGCGGCGCAGAAATCGGCGATCCTGCCGCAGGTCGCCGAAGGCCATATGACATTGGCCTTCGCTCATGGCGAGCGGCAGGCCCGCTACGACCTAACCGACGTACTGACGACGGCCAAACCGACTGCTCGCGGCTGGGTGCTCGATGGCGCCAAAAGCGTCGTAGCGCATGGCGACGGCGCCGACCGGCTGGTCCTCAGCGCCCGCATTGCGGGCGAGAGAGACGATCCCGACGGCATCGGCTTGTTCCTGGTCGATGCCAGGACGAACGGTGTGGCGCGCCGTTCCTACCCGATGCGCGACGGAACCCGCGCTGCGGAGATCGCGTTGAGTGGGGTCGAAGTCGCACACGACGACGTGTTGGGCGAACCCGGCGCGGTCTTTCCCATTATCGAGCGGGTGGTCGAGGCGGGTATTGCCGCGACCTCAGCGGAAGCGGTTGGCGCCATGGAAGCGATGCACGCGATGACCCTCGAATACCTGAAGACCCGCCAGCAATTCGGCAAACCGATCGGTCAGAACCAAGCATTGCAGCACCGCTCGGCCGAGATGCTGATCGCCTTGGAACAGGGCCGCAGCATGGCGATGCTGGCGGCGATGACGGTTGACGAGCCCGATCCCGAGGAACGCGCGCACAACATCGCGATGGCCAAGGTCGGGGTCGGCCAGGCGAGCCGCTTTGTCGCGCAAAACGCGGTGCAATTGCATGGTGGCATCGGCATGACCGAGGAATACGCGGTCGGACATTATTTCCGCCGCTGCATGGTCATCGAACATATGTTTGGCGATCCTGCCCATCACCTGTCGCGGCTCGCCGACCGGGTGCAGTGAAGGGTCATTGATAAGCCGCCGCGAATTCACAGTCGGCCTGTTGCTCGCCGCCGCGACGCAATTCGCGTGGGCGCAAACGCCGGCGAAGCAGCACCGCATCGTCTTCGTTTCGTCGGCCATCCCTGCCGAGGAACTGACCGAAACGGCGGGGCCCTCGATGGTGCGGCAATTTTTCGGAGCGATGGGTGGGCGCGGCTACACCGAGGGAGGCAATCTCGTCGTCGAGCGCTATTCCGCAGTAGGTCAGCCCGAACGGTACGCCGATCTGGCTTACGAAGTCGTGAGCCGCAATCCCGAGGTGATCGTCACTGACCATGACATGCTCCTCAGGGTGCTCAGGACAACGACCGGCAAAATACCGGTCGTCGGCGTCATGTCAGACCTGTTCGTGCCCTGGTGGCCCGGAAGCTTGTCGGGGTACCCCGGCAACGCTCCCTTCGTCAGCCTGGTTACGGGCCCCGAATTCTACGGCAAGCAATTGCAGATGCTGAAGGATGCGGTCCCCTCGGCCGCACGGATCGCATCGCTGTTTGCCCGCGTTGACTGGGGTTTGGTGGAACGGGTCCTCAGCGACGCTGGCGGCCGGTTGGGTATTTCGTTGATAAAGATCTCGCCGTCGGACGGAACCGCCGGCCAGATCCACCGCGCCTTGACCGATATCGCGCAACAGCAACCTGACGCGGCGATCGTGAGCCCCGAAGTCGATTTTCTGGCGCATCGCCGGCTGATCGTCGAATGGGCCGAGAAAAGCCGCCTGCCAGTGATGTACCCTGTTCGCGACTACGTCGAACTGGGCGGGCTGATGGCGTATGGGCCGGATCTGGCCGAACTCGGCCAGCATCTTGCCGATGACGTGGACCGGATCCTCCACGGTACTACGCCGAGCGACATCCCGATTTATCAGCCTGCCAAATTCGAATTCTTGATCAATCTGAAAACCGCCAGCGCGCTCGGTTTGACCCTGCCGCGCTCGTTGCTTTTGCTCGCCGACGAAGTTATCGAATGACGCATCCCAAGCGCGGTAACATTTGCGTCAAATCCCGTACGACGCTTTGAACAGGAGAGCAGAAATGACAGTTGAGCTGAACCACACGATCATCCCGGCGAAGGACAAATGGGCTTCGGCCACCTTTCTCGCCGACATCTTGAACCTGGAGGCGGGACCGGAATGGGGCCACTTCGTGCCGGTCAAGACCGGCAACGGCGTCACCCTCGATTTTGCCGACTCTACGGACTTCAACCAGCGGCACTTCGCCTTCCTGGTCAGTGAACCGGAATTCGACGCCGCTCTCGCGCGAATTCGCGCCGCCGGTGTCAAGCATTACGCCAACTTCCGGCGCGAGCGGCCAGGCGAGATCAATCATCTCTATGGCGGCCGCGGCGTATATTTCGATGACCCGAACGGCCACCTGCTCGAGCTGATCACCCGACCATACGGCCCGACCCCCGAAGGGGGATAAGCGTCGGCCTCCCTCCCCGGTCCGGGGCGGGAAGCTCGAACGATTTGTGCTTAACTGCGCCGGGCGCGCATGCGATCATGGCGGCTCTCGGACAAACCATCGGAGGCCGCCATGGCGAAATACATGCTCGTCAGTTTCAAGACCTGCCCCTGGGTGCAGCGCTCGGCAATCGTGTTTCGCGAGAAAAAGACCGAGTTTGAGCTCCGCCACATCGAGCCCGACAATCGGCCCGACTGGTTTCTCGCGATATCACCGCACAAAAAGGTTCCCGCTCTGACCATCGACGACAAGGTGTCGCTGTTCGAGTCAAACGCCATCAACGAGTATCTCGATGAAATGATCGCGCCGCGGCTGCATCCGGCGGACCCGATCGAGCGAGCGGTCAACCGCGCCTGGACCGACTATGTGCCGACCTTCGCCAGCATCGTCACGGCGACCGCCTATGCCGACACCGAGGCCGACTACAACAAGGCGGTCGAGCAGATCCCGGTACCGTTCGAGCGGGTTGAAAAGGCGCTCGAAAAGCAGGGCAGCGGACCCTTCTTCAACGGCGCCAAATATTCGCTGGTCGATGCCGCTTACGCGCCGTTCTTGCAGCGCTACTATTTTCTTGATCGCGTCAAGAAGCTCGGTCTCATCGAGAAGTATCCGCGGCTGAAGGCATGGATGGAAGCGCTCCTCGAGCGCCCATCGACTCACTCCTTCCCGCCCGCCGAGTTCGAGGCGATGTATCGAGAGGGTCTACGGCGCCGTAACAAATGGGTGTCGCGGTTCATCGAGCCGGCGAGGGCGGCCGCGGAATAGCGGGAGCGCCGCGGTGCCCGGCGCGTGCGTCGCGGCGGACCCTCCTGAGGGAAGATCGCCGTGAGCATGCCAAAGCGCATCGCCGCGATCGACGTCAGCCATTGGCACTCGGCGTATGACGCGGCCTATCTTCGCGTTTTGCGCGATCTCGGATGCGACATTGTCGGGGTCTCCGACCGCGACGAGCGGATCGCCAGAAACCGCGCCGAGCGCTTCGGGGGCACGCCGTTCACCGACTATCGCCGGATGATCGAGGCGACGCGGCCGGAATTTGTCGTGGCACTCGGCCGGCATTGCGACATGCCAGAGACCTTTCGGTTCCTTGCCGATGCCAGCATCCCTTTCTTGATGGAAAAGCCGTGCGGCACCGACCCCGACACGGTGGCGGATCTCGCCCGGCTCGCTGCCGAGAAAGGCGCCTGGGTAACGGTCCCTTTCATGGTCCGCTATTCGTTCTGGGCGGTGACCGTTAAGCGGATGATTGCCGCCGGCGAGCTCGGCCGGATCTCGCACATCGTCTATCGCGGGATCCGCCCGACCATGCGGCGCTACGTCGAATGGGACTCGCCGTGGATGACCGCGAAGTCACAAGCGGGCGGCGGCGCGCTGTTAAACCTCGGTGGGCACGGCTTCGATATCGCGCGGTTCGTCACCGGCGAAGAGCCAGAAGTCGTTTCCGCCGTTATCAGCCGCCGGGCGCATGCTGCCGAAGTCGAGGATTACGCATTCGTCACGATGCGCACGCCCAGCGGCATCCTGTTTCACAACGAGGTCGGCTACACGATGCCGACCTGGCCCGCGAACCAGACCGACGGCGAGCAGAAGGTCGCCGGAGAGAGGATGCTGCTGCGTCAGGTGCCGGGCGGCTTGCAGATCCTCGCCTCGGGGCGCGACCAGACCATCCCGCAACCGTCGGACTGGCAGGCCGGCTACCCGCGAGCCGTTCGGGAGGCGCTCGAGGCCTTCGGACGCGGTGATCCGCCGCCAATCCCGGCGAGCGAATGCGCCCGCGCAGTTCGCTTGATCTTCGATGCCTACCGTGCCGCCGGAGAAAATTAGTTCGAGCTAAGGCAGTGTCGCCGAGCGGGTGTAGCGGCGCCAGGCGCTCATTTGGATCGCCGAGGTCAGGCAATGCACGACCACCGGCTTGGTCTTGACCGCAAAGGCGCGGGCGATGCCGTCGGCGACCTCAGCCTCGCTCTTGATCGTGATCCCCTCGGCGCCGAAAGAGCGGCCCCATTCGGCGAAATCGGGGTTGGTCAACCGGGTGCCGGCCATCAACGGCCGCTCGGGGTAGCGAACGTAGGAGTGCATGCCGATTGTGCCGTACATGCCGTTGTCGGAAATGATCATGATCGGGTTGGCGCCGTATTGGCGCGCGGTAGCAATCTCGTTGCCGGTCATCAGGGTTCCGCCGTCGCCGACAAAGGCGACGACCTGCGTGCCCGGCCGGCGCAACGCCGCGGCGACCGCCATCGGCATGCCCGAACCCATCGCGCCGACCACCGAGGCGAGGAAGACCTGCCCCTGACGAAAGCCGATATAGCGGTGCACGAAACTGGCGAAATTGCCGGCATCCGTTGTCACCGTCGCATCGGGAGCGAGATGCTTGTCGACCTCGCAGACGACCGCGGCGAAATTGATGCCGTCGCTGGTCGGTTCCCATTCTTTGGCCAGAAGCTTCCGGTGTCTCGCGTTGAGCCCGCTCACCCAGCCGCGGCGCTTGTCTGCATCCGCCGGTGCGCTCCGCCGCAATAACGCCTTGACGACCTCGTAGGGATTGCACGGGATCCCGAGATCGGGACGCCAGACGCGCCCGACCTCATTGGGGTCGGGCCAGGCGTGGACAAATGGCAATTGCGGCTTGGGCGCGGTCGGGAAGGTGTAGGACTGGCTGACAGAGTCAGTCATCCGCTCGCCCAATGCGACCATCAGATCGGCGCGCTTCATCTCGCCGAGCAGATCGGGCGGCACCCGGATTCCCATATAGCCGCCGTAATTCGGGTGTGTCGCATCAAAGAGCTGCGGGCGGCGATGGGTCGGGCTGATCGGCAACACCCATTGCTCGGAGAGCCGTTTGAGATCGGCAAAGGCGGCATTGTCGTGCACTGCATCTGACAATAGCCCACCGCCGACCAGTACCAATGGTCGCTCTGCGGCTTCTAGCATTACTGCCAGCCGGTCGAGATCGTTCGGCCGCGGCGCCGACACCACGCGCGACCGTGCCGGGTCGACCGGCGCTTCGGTTTCCGCGTCGAAGACGTCCTCGGGCACGACAACTGCGACGGGGCCGGGAGTGCCGCTCTCCGCGACATGAAAGGCGCGAGCAATCGCCTCCGATGCCTGCTCCGGCTCGTTGACCTCGATCACCAGCTTGGTCACGTCCGACAGCAGCCGCGAATAATTCTGCTCCTGCAATGCCAGCCGGCCGAAATCGCGGCGTTCGACCTGGCCGATCAGCATCACGACTGGTGTGGCGTCGTGATAGGCCGAATGCAATGAGACCATTGCATTCGACAACCCCGGCCCCCGCGAGACCAGGGCGACCCCGGCGCGGTCGCGCAGTCTACCATCCGCCACTGCCATAAAACCGGCGCCGCCTTCGTGCCGGCAGACGATAACGCGGATCGAATTCTTTTCGATCAGCGCGCTGGTCAGCCCGACATAGCTCTCCCCCGGCACGCAATAGACCTGGTCGACATCATGTGCTTCGAGGCTCTCCGCGAGCAAGCGAGCGACGGTTCGGCTCATTTTGGGTTCCCTCTCCAGTTTTCACGCGGAGGGACTGGGAAAGCACGAAGATCTTCTTGATTTCTTCTGTGTGTGCTGCGCGCCCTCCGTCAGGATCCTCCTCCCTCACACGGTAGGAGAAGGAATACCGGAAGTTTGGTGACCTCGTAAGGGGCATTATTTGGTCGGTGCGGGCTCCCCAAAGGCTGTAGCTGCGCTGGAGTCGCTTCTGCTCGGATCGTGCCGCTGCTGGGAAGTGCGATTGCGGTCGGCAAGGAGACGACAGCTTATGCGCGTTCGGCCGGTGCCTCCGGTCTCAGCATGTTCCATGCGGACTTCTTCCGGGCCGACGTTCTCCTAAATGCGATCACTTCCGCTGGCTATATGACTGCCGCGTTCGTCGTGGCGGCGGGCGGATGGCACTCTCGACAGCTAGCGATCTTGTACTGCGTCTTTTGCGATTGTCGCAGGTGCCGCCGGTAGGGCTGGATGGCCGACGAGATCGGAAAACAGAATCGTCACGTAGTGAGGTTCGGTATTGCTGGCCGACTTGAAGCAGCAGATCCAAGCTGCATCATCGTCCCCTCGTTCGTGTACCGCGGGCGAGACCGAAGCGTTTGAAATAGAATTCTTGCTCGACTCCTTGAACGTGAAGGTTGATCATGCAAGGAATCGTATAAGCTGCGCCAGCCTCGGGTGATCAGCCATGATCAGATCGGCCAATTCCAGCAAGGCGCGCTTCCCGGATCGCGCCCCTTGGTGGGCGATCCCACGATCCGCGACCGGTTATGCGCGACGGCGACCCGGAGATCGGCCAGATAGCCGTCGGCCCGGAGGGATGAAGCTGCGCGCCCTTGTCATCTGCGCGCATCTGCGACCGGGGCGCGTCAAGAGACGGTCGAGGTACGTCATGCAGCCGATCAGCGGCTTGCACATCGCTTCGTTGATCGACCGGCAGCGATTCGAGGTCGATTTGTATCACGAGGATTGGCACGGCCCCTTCGACACCGGGCGCGTGGGGAGTTACGATCTGGTGTTCCTCACCGGACTGCAGCCGGATTTCGATCGGCTGCGACAACTCGCCTATTACTTCCGGCGCGCCGGCGCCACTGTAGTCGCGGGAGGCAGCATCTGCACGTTGTTCCCGGAGTTTGCCACGCAATTCTTCGATGCCGTCTGTGCCGGGGGCGTAGACAGCGTGCGCGAGGTCGTTGAAGACTTCGTGCGCGGCTGGGTCAAGCCGATATACCATTCGCCGGCCAAGCGGATTTCGAGCTACCAAATCGATTATGGCTTGCTGGCGCGCAGCGGGATAAACCCCGCGGCCCATCTGTTGGAAGCGTCGCGCGGCTGCAGCTTTCAATGCACGTTCTGCATAATCCCAGCCGAAGCCGGGACCCATGCAGCGTACGATATTTCTGCGCTGTCCGCGGCAATCGACAGCGCCTTGGCCACCAGCCCGCTGCTCAGTTTTCGCCGCTGGTATCCGATTGTTCTCTTTCTCGACAACAACTTCTCGGATAACCGCAGTCACATGCTTCGGGTCTGCGAACTGATGAGGGATCACCCGCGGATACGCGGATGGGCCGCACTGGTGACGCAGAACATTCTGCACGACCGCCCGCTGATCGAGAAGATGGCGAGTATGAAATGCATTGCGTTGTTTGTCGGCCTCGAGTCGCTGGATCCCGAGTTCCTTCGCCGCTACAACAAAAAACAGAACCTGAGCCGACACAACGTGATTGACGACATCGCCTTCGCGGAGTCGAAGGGCATTGGCATCTCCTATGGATATCTCTTTGATCCGCGGTTTCACACGGCAGTAGAAATGGAGAATCAGATTCTCAAGATCATGCGGACGCCGCTGCTGCCAATGCCAATCTATCTGAGCGTGGTTTCCCCGCTTGCCGGGACTGCTAATTTTTGGGCCGAATTGCGCGCTGGGCACTTGGCCCACAACTTGCGCTTACGCGATCTCGACGGCGAAACGATTGCTTATACCGATTTGGCCGACACACCCCAGGCTCTCGTGCAGTTCATCGAGAGGCTATTCCGACGGCCTTGGACCGTCGTTGGACGCTGGGGGGTACTGCTGAAAACACTCCGGCGAATTGTGGCGTCGCGGACTCTCAACCCGATCCGCTGGTATGTCATCGCCGGGGCCAATTTGCATTGCTTCGTATGGTCGCGTGCTTCTCGTTCACAGCGGCGGACCTATCTGGCGGGGGAGGAAGTCCTCGATCCACAATATTTCGAGCGCCCTTCCGATCTCTCCGAGGAAGATAAGATACGATACTTTGAACCGATCGCATTGACCGGTGCCGACGGACAACCTGCAAGATGGCTGCGGCACTACATTTCCGAGCCGGGCCCGCAATGGCAAAAGGCGCCGGCAAATCCGGCGGCGGCGCACAGCCTGGCCGGAGAGCAGCGATGAGCTACGACACCGAAAGGTCCAAGGAGCAGCTTCGCAGGTTCGAAACTCCAATTGGCAATTTCATCGGCCGATATCGTAAGCAGCGCCCGACTTTCATTCTGTTTCCTGGCGGGATGGTATCGCAGCTGACGCGTGCGACCGAGCCCTTTCACCATGATCTGCGGCGTTTCGATTATGCTACTGTCTGGCTCGACTGGACGATCCTGGACTACGCCGCTAACCAAATGCAGATGCACGGAGACGAAGACTCCGACGAAAACATCATCATTTCAGACGGCGCGTTGTCGTTGTTCGGCTTCACTCCCTACGATCGCTTCCTGGCTTGGTGCGATGAGCACCACATCAACTGGTTCGTATTCGGATGGGACTGGCGACGCCGGCTGGAGTGCACCGTCGCTTTTTTTTCGCGGAATTTTCTCCCGACCTTTCGGAAGCGAGTCATGGATGCCTCGGGGGGTGAGATCCTTTATGTGACTTGACCCTGATCGGCCGCAGCTTTGGCGGCATGGTCGTGAAACTGATCTTAGATGCCGGCGGCGACCATATTGCAAAAATATGGCGGGCCATCACCGTCGCCACGCCGTTCTACGGTTATGGGGGTCAGTTACACCGCTTCTTCAAGGGCGAACCTTACCTCAATTGGTACTATGGGACGTCGAGGATGGCGCAAATCATCTCATCCATGCTTGGCGTCTATACCTTGCAATTTCTCGACTACGATACCTATCGGCGGGATAAGGGCTTGCTCGAAAAGGAACCCGACTATCCTTTGCGAGACTATCCGAGCCGGGATGCACAATCCCGTGCCCCTGCCGATCCCTGCAATCCGACGCAACAGGCCAATTCGTTCCGATATCCAACGGCAGACTGGTTCAAATGGGCGGAACTCGAACACGCCAGGGCATCTATCGCCAAGTAGCTGTCCCGCTTACCGATCCTGCCGTGCGGCAGAAATTCTATAATTTCCGGGGTGTTCGGTACCGTAATGGAACCCTCATCAAGGATACCGTCAACAGCCAGACCTGGGGTTGGGTGCAAAGAGACTTCGATCCGGACCGCAGTGGATCGCCGATTACCGACGATCCCGGTGGACCGGGTGACGACACCATCCCTGCTTGGTCCGCCCGGCTTGCCAGCACGCCTGCGGACAACGTCCGGACACTAAAGGGCACGATCAACCACATGTTCTTGATGGACGCTGACGAAACGCTGATCGAACTCGGGAAGCTGGTAGGCTCCAAGCTCACGACGCAGGTGCAAATCCGAGGCGCGCTAGGGACCGGCCAGACCGACGCGGCAAGTCCGCAGAAGACGCTCGAATTCCTGCGCGATTTGCACGGGGTGGTGCGCCACGAGCGCGCCGCCCGGGCCTATCGCGCCCATTTCACCCGGCAGCAGCTACGGTGATTTGCGCGCCGACTGCTGATGGATGTGATGAAAGAAATTCCTACCGCCGACTCAGGCAGGAGTTGAAAGATACCCTCCGGCCGGATCACTGCGACAGACCCCGGGGCGCCCTTTCTGCGATATGGAAGGCGCGCCTCCGATGCCTGCTCCGGCACGTTGAGCGGATCACCCGTTGGTGACATTCGAGAATAGTTCTGCACCTGTAAGGCCAGCAGACCGAAATCGCGGCACCGCCCTCGTGTCAGCAGACAATGACACGGACCGAGTTCTTTTCGATCAGCGCGCTGGTCAGCCGGAAATAGCTCTCTGCCGGCACGCAATAGACCTGGTCGACATCATGTGCTTCGAGGCTCTCCGCGAGCAGGCGAGCGACAGTCTGGGTCATCTGAAAGAAGCTCCTTGGCTATTCCGCTGCCCTCAGCACCTCCGAGGCGCGCTCAAAGGTGGTAGGATCCGGGATATGGAGGAAGAACGCACAGACGAACGCCGAGACCAGGCCAAACAGCGCCAGCCCGTACAATCCGCCCGCATAGCTGCCGGTCAAATCCTTCATAAAGCCGACGTACCAGGAGCCAAAGAAGCCGCCGAGATTGCCGAGCGAATTGATCCAGGCGATCGCGCCCGCCGCCGCCATCCCGGTCAAGAACATCGGCGGCATTGCCCAGAAGGGCCCCTTGGAACCGTAGAAACCGATCGCCGCAATCGACATGCCGACGAGCGCCCACCAGGTTCCCATGGTCAAGCCGGCGATGACGAGCCCGACCGTGGAGACCACGCATGCCCCCAGCAGGTTCCATCGCCGCTCGTTGAATGGTCGGAGATAAAGCCCCAGACGACCATGCTTATCATGCCGCAGATCATCAAATCGCCGAGCGATTTGATGATCTGCGGCATGAAGAACAGCATCCCCAGGCTCGCCGTGACGATGCCGAGGTAGTTCAGCGACAGCAATAAAACTTTGGGGTTGTACATCCCTCCCATAAGCTGAATGTTCGCACGGCATCCTTGGCCCGCCGTTCAGAGCGAAGCCGTTCGGTGAGCCAGATCTTTTCTTCTCCTGACAGGAATCTTGCCTGCTCCGGCTTATCGGTCAGCAGGAAAAAGGTGACAACCCCGATCAGTACGGTCGGAATCGCCTCCGCGATGTACATGATCTGCCAGCCGCGCAGCCCGAACAGGCCGTCGAGGCCGAGCAAGGCGGTCGATATCGGCGCCCCGAGCGCCACCGCCACCGGCAGTCCGATCAGAAAGCCCGAAACGATGCGGGCATGGTGATAACTCGGGAACCAGTAGGTGAAATAGAGGAGGATGCCCGGGAAAAATCCGGCTTCGGCGACACCGAGCAGAAAGCGCACGATACCGAAGCTGGTCGCCCCGGCGACGGTGGCCGTGATGCCGGCGAGAATTCCCCAGGTGATCATGATGCGCGCGATCCACAGCCGCGCCCCGACTTTCTCCATGATCAGGTTGCTTGGCACCTCGAAGATAAAATAACCCCAGTAGAATGTACCAAGGGCAAACCCAAAGGCGGCAGAGGACATGCTCAGATCATCGCGCATCGTCAGCCCAGCGAAGCTGACGTTGATCCGGTCGATATAGGCGAGGAAATAGCTCAGTATGGCGAACGGCAGCAGCCGCCAGTAGATCTTGCGCATTGCGATTTTTCGACGGCGTCATCCACCCCTCTATTCTCCTTTCTTTCGCTCGCCCCTCAACCTCCGAAAAATCTTAACCCGCTTGCCTGCGTTTCAGTCATGCCCTTTGCGCGGGCGACCTCTGCCCTTGCGGGCGGTGCCGCCGTTGCGATGCACCTCTGATTTCTCGCCTGCTTGATCGTTAGGCGAGCTTCGAGGCTAACCCACTTAGATTGCGCGCAAAACGGATGCGTCGAGAGCGTAAATGACTTCAGTCGTGAGCCAATGGAGGGCCTCCGCCTCCAACATTGAAACCCTTTCCTGCTCAGCGCCGGTCTTCCAATCTACGATTGTAATCATTGCCTCACCTCCTTGACCCGACCAACGGAACGACCAGTGCGCAAATCCATTTCGTACCATTCGAAATAGCTCGCAGTTGAAGACGTCAAGAGCCGAACACAAAAGAGGATACAACCTCGCTTGCGGCTTAAGCCTCGCGTCCTCCCTAAGCATTTGTGCGATTGGCGAATTCGTATCACGCAGAAGCTTCCCAAGCGGCCCATCAATAAGAAGAAATGTCGGAATCCATCTCCCTATATGCCACCCACGGTAGGCAAGAGGCTGAAGATCGCCCTTTGTGTCTTGCCATCTTACGCCCGCGGCCATCGCGAGTTGAGCCAACATTGACTCGAGCGATTCCTTGATAATCGGGTTGACGGAAAGGTAATTTGCGATACTTGCCCGTCGCTTTTGGTCGGTTAGGAGGCGGGTGCATTCCTGTTCGATTTTTTGCAAAGGATGGTCGTGCACGCACCAAGCCGCAGCGACACCACGTTTGCTGAGATATCCGAGAAGTAGCCTAGTGGTCCCCGCCTGATCCATATTCCGTCTAATCTTAGAACGGAAGGCCAGCCGGGACGTGTAGCCGGCAGCTTGCTAGTTCGCTTAGCCTGCCCCAATAGGGGGCTACTAGAGGGAAAGCCAGACGACTGCAGCGAATTTTAGCTCTCAAAACAAAACGCGCGGCTAGGAAAGCAGCCTATGCATGGCCGATGCTATTTTGCCTTGGAACCAGCGCGTCGATCAGCGCCTGGATGTAGCCGTAGCAATAGGCGAAGGCGACCCCCGAGGGGTCGCGCCCGTCGATCTGCGGCACGTGGTCGGGCATCAGCATGTAGGGGTAGCCGACATCGCGATAGGCGGCGAGCGAGCGCGCCATGTCCATGTCGCCTTCGTCCGGAAATGCCTCCATGAAATCGAGCTTCCGCCCTTTGATGTTGCGGAAATGCACGTTGAAGATCTTTTCGCGCTCGCCGAACCAGCGGATTACCTCAAAGATCTCGCTCGCCGGGTCGTCGAGCATCTCGGCGATGGTGCCCTGGCAGAAATTGAGCCCGTGATAGGGGCTCTCGTGCATTTGCACGAACCGCTTAAGCCCGTCGACCGTACCGAGCACGCGGGTGATGCCGCGGTAGCCGGGCGGCGTGTAAGGGTCGTGCGGATGGCAGGCAAGGCGCACCTTGGCCGCGGTCGCGACCGGGACTACTGCACCAAGAAAATGGTCGATCCGCTCCCAGTTCTCCTCTTCGGAGAGAATACCGGCCTTGCCGGGCGGTGCGGTCTGATCGGCGCGGCTCCAGCGAAACGCGGCGTTGCGCGAGCCGCCGCGCCCCGCCTCCCGCTCGGTGCGCGGGATGCCGACGATGCAGAGATTGTATTTGGCCGCCGGGATGCCGGCCGCGGCGAGCCGCTCGATCAACCCGCAGATGCTGTCGATCTCCCGCTGCCGTTCCGGTTCTTTGCCTAAGAGTATGTGCGGGCTCTCCGCCTCTTCGATCGGTCGCGACGACAACGGCAATTGCACCATGTCGAGCGATAGCCCGAACGACTCGACGTGGTCCTTATGGCGCCGCAGATCGTCGAGGGTCCACTGATGCGGGTCGCCGGGCGGGTCGACGCAGACATGCCGCACACCAAGCTGGGCCCAGACCCGGTAATCGCCATCGTCGCGCGGCCTGATCTGTGTGCCGACATACATGTGCGTTACTCCCTCTCGTCGCTATGATACCGCGCGGAGGAAGGAAAGATGCGCGTTTTCACGATGCTACCCATGCGACACTGGCGCGAGGCCGGGCCCTTCGCCGCCGCCGCGGAGGAAGCCGGCTTCGATGCGGTGATGACTGCTGAGCTCGCGCACGACGTGTTCACGCCGCTCGCCGTTGCCGCGCTCACGACCGAGCGGATTGAGCTGACGCCGTCGATCGCCGTTGCCTTCCCACGCAGCCCGACGGTCATGGCGAGCCAGGCCTGGGACCTCCAGGCTAACTCGAACGGGCGGTTTGTTCTGGGTCTCGGCAGCCAGGTCAGAGGCCACAACGAGCGCCGGTTTGGGATTCCGTGGAGCCCGCCGGCGCCGCGGCTGCGCGACTATGTCCGGGCGTTGCGCGCTGTCTGGCGTTGCTGGGAGACCGGCGAAAAGCTCGACCACCGGGGCGGGCACTACAAGCTCACCTTGATGACCCCCGACTTCTCGCCGGAGCCGACCGGGCTGCCGATGGTGCCGGTCACGATCGCTGCCGTCGGCGAGGCGATGCTCAGGGTCGCCGGCGAGGTCTGCGACGGGGTGCGCCTGCATCCGCTCTGCTCGCGGCGTTATGTCGAGGAGGTCGCCTTGCCGGGCATTGCGGAAGGGATGCGGCGCAGCGGCCGCAGCCGCGCAAAATTCGACGTCTTCGGTGGCGGCTTTATCGTCACTGGTCCCGATCAAGAAACGGTCGCCGAGGGAATGGAACAGGTGCGCCGGCGCGTCGCGTTTTATGGTTCGACTCGCAGCTATCTTCCGATCCTGTCGTTGCACGGCCTCGACGATCTCGGACTGAAGCTGCATGCGATGTCGCTAG
>Ga0318533_10000403_pt1 | contig 17377 bp, 12 predicted proteins | sample GRESIP053b4f27_FD_203675 | JGI IMG/M metagenome (GOLD analysis project Ga0318533, IMG submission 203675) | Tropical soil microbial communities from Luquillo Experimental Forest, Puerto Rico - GRE.SIPMG.053b4f27 | ecosystem: Environmental > Terrestrial > Soil > Tropical forest > Bulk soil...
GACGCGGAAGTAGTCGGCGCTCACCGACAGCGTGCGCACGCGCTCAGGCTCCGCACGATCCGTGAGGTCCGCGCCGAGCGCGCTGTAGGTGTAGACGGCAGCAATGTCGAGCGCATGGCTGCCGTCGCGGTAGCCAAGCAGCTCCGGCCCGGGTAGATACTCGTCCGAGCTGCCCGCGTCGTGATAGATGCGGACCAGACGGTCCGGCTCATCGTACGGGAGCGGCTTCAGCACGACAGCGTGCAGCACGCCGAACACCGCCGTGTTCGCCCCGATCCCGAGCGCAAGGGTCGCGACGACGACCAGGGCCAGTTTCTTCGCCGACGCGATGGAGCGGATCGCGTACTTGAGATCGAGCAACAGGCCGTCCACGTCTGAATTGGACTGCGACGCGGGCCGAAGGGTTGACAGCGGCCGCGGTCACTCGACGGGCGGAGCCTCGGGGATTGCCGCGCCATCGTGGCGCGGCCCCGACGCGCTCTAGAGTGCACACCGGCACCGACGCATCAACACCTTGGCCGCGGGCGACCATGCCCGTGCGCGGCGGAATCGTCTGAACGTCGTGGCCGAGCTCGTCAGGGTCGGTGCTCTGGCGCGAGCGTTCCGTCCGACCAATGGCCGACAGGAATCAGGAGCACGCTCACGCGGCTCTGCTTGTCCGTAAACGCGATCACGGGCGAGCCGGCCAGGTGGGCGCCCCAAATGGCGGGGTCGATGAGCGGCGCGAAGATCATCAGGTGAGGGCGCCAGGGACCGTCGCGTGAGCTGAGGAAGCCATGCTTCGACATCATGTAGCCCATCGCGTTGGGCTCGATCGCCGGGAGCTCCCCGCGATCCACGGCGATCGCGAGACTCGCGAACATCTCTTCCTTCGACCGGCCGGCCAGCACGAGCTCAGTCCGCTTGAAGGTCTGCGGCATGTACGACCGGGCCGCCGGTGGGTTGAAACAGATCGGCGACCGCAGCTTCGGATTCCAGAAGTCCACGTCGTCGATATTGGCGCTCCACGATCGCTGAACCAGACAGGCGAAGCCGTTCGTGCCCTTGGCCGCTGAGTCAAAGCCGCGCTGACCTAGGACCAACACGTCCGCGTTACCCGAGATCGACAGGGGCGCCGCACTCCGGGCCAAGGCGATTTCTCCCTGCCGGTCCGCCATGAGGTACTGCTCAAGCGGCGCCATGTGCCGGTCCGACGTCTGCGGAGGAAGAGCCGCCAAGGCCAGCGCGAGCCCGATCATTGCTGCAACGCTCGTGACGATCCCCATGCATCCTCCGGGCTGATTGTGCGGACGCACCTTGTGTGGTGGTGAAATACGTTGATATCAATATAATTGGTCTGTGTCAACAGGCATACGCCTGCACCCCCGTCAGGTGCGGCTCGTTCGAGACACGTGTCTCTGCCTTCATGTCCAACGTGCCGCCCGTGTCCTCGCACGGCGCTTTGACGAGGCTTTTCGCCGCGTGGGTTTGACGAGCGGCCAGTTCTCGTTGCTGATGTCGCTCAACCGGTCCGAGGCGCCTGACATGGCGGCAGTCGCCGCGCTGCTTGCCATGGATCGCACGACTCTCACGGCCGCGCTCAAGCCGCTACGACGCCGCCGGCTCGTCGCAATCCGTCCAGACGCTGGTGACCGCCGGCGCCGTCGGTTGTCGCTCACGACCGACGGCCGCGCGACCCTCGCCGCTGCTGTACCAGTGTGGCGCCGTGTGCATGCCGCGATCGAGGCGCAGCTTGACGAAGACACCCCCGACCGCCTTCGCCGGCACCTCCGCGCCCTCGGGTGACAAATCGGCCGGACACAATGTGCGGACCACACGACCTTATCGGTCCAACACGAGAACGAGGTTTCGCGGTCCCCCACGGGTTGAGCTAAGATGCTTGCGCGGAAAAACGGATCATGGTTCATGCGTCCGCCATGCTGGCGCTTCGGGCCGCCGCACGTGGAATAACGTCCTGATCAAGGAGCCCGCCGATCATGGATCGGACCAGACGCGCAATACTCGCAGCGGGAGCTGCGGCAGCGGCAGCAACCGCCGTGCCGCGGGTGTTTGCTCAGCAGTCGGGTAAAAGAGGGACTGGCAAGTTCTACGAGAGAGGCCCCGTTCGCATCTACTTTGAGGAAGCCGGTTCCGGCTTCCCGCTGCTGCTGCTCCCTGGCGGAGGGCTGAACTCGACGATTTCGTTCTTTACCGGCAACTCGCCGTTTGATGCGATCGAGGAGTTCAGGCGAGAGTACCGGTGCATCACGGCGGATTTGCGCAACGCTCCCAGCGGCCAGTCCGTCGGCCCTGTTGAAGTCGACCGGCCGTGGGAATCGTATGCAGACGACCAGCTCGGCCTAATGGATCATCTCGGGATCGACAACTTCTCGGTGATGGGGTTCTGCATTGGTGGCCCGTTTATCTGGAGTCTGCTGAAGCGCGCACCCACTCGCATTGCCGCAGCAGTATTGGCGCAGCCCGTCGGCTGGCGTCCGGAGATGCGCGACCCTAAGTACCCAGGCAGATTTTGGACGAGCTGGGGTCCAGCGCTAACCGCGAAGCGGCCCGAGATCGCAATGCAGACGGCCGACCAATTTGTGACCAAGATGTTCGAAACCGACTCCGATTTTGTCTTCACCGTGACGCGCGATTTTGTGCGTACTTGCCAAAACCCGATCCTGGTCTTGCCGGACGAAGTCCCCGCGCACCCATACGCCGTAGCCATGGAGTGCGCGATGCTCGCGCCTAACGCCGAGGTGAGCATTTTCCCCTGGAAAGAACCCAAGGAGCGAATTCCCCTGGCGGTGCGCCAAATTCATTCCTTTCTCAAGGCGCATCGGCCTGCTTAAGATTAAACGCTGCACTCAAATCCGCGAAGCCTGCAAAACGGAAGCCCAATTTCACGCCAAATTCATGGGTGACGTTCAAGGGCTCGTAGGCGCCGAGTTGCTCTTGGGCAGTCACGTGATTGACCGTAAACGTCGCGGTTTCAGAATTCACCGGCGAGGGGCTGACGTTCCAGTGCACATAGTACGGCTCCACCGACCAGTGCTTAGTCACCTGATATTTCGCACTTACGCGCAACGCCCATCCGCTAGGCTGCGAGAACGAAACATCAGTAAAGCCAACGATCGTGAACGTGGGTGCTGTTGTCGTCGCTGGAACATCGCCACCACCCAATTCTGAGTCGCGGGTCTTTTGCCAACCATGGATCAGATGATCGAATTCCAGGTTGAAGCTGAGCGCACGATGCGAAGCAACCTTGGTGCGTGTCGTGATGCCGACAGGCAGATAGAGGTAATCATCCGTGCGGTATCCAACGGTGCCGGTCGTGCCGTTCGACAAATGACGGAGACCCAAGCCGGTATAGGGCGACCACGCCCATCTTCGACCGATCAAGTCCTTGCCGGCGAGGGCGCGGGCCTCCAGATACCAATCCCTATCGCCGGTTTCGCTGCACGGCGACGCATCACCCACATCCAGCTCGTAGCCATTCGGCGAAGCTCTGTTGGGCGTGATTAAGAACGGTGAACACCAGCCAGTGTAGGTGACGTTGCCAATGGTGCCCCGCACACCGGTCTGGGCAAACCAGTGCCGGCGCTTGTTGAGCGACAGCGTGGCCGTGTACTCGGCTCCAACCTTGGCACCGTGGATCGATATGCTCTGCGCGCCGGGCTCGATATAGGTATAGCCAGCAACGCTGGCATTCACTTCATGCCCCGCCGGCGTAGCAAGGCTGACGTCAACCGCACCGGCTCCATCCGGCTGAGCGAGTGGGATGGGCATCGAATCAGGCGTTTGCGCGAGAGCCCGGGATGACGTAACTGCTATTACACCAGCAAGGCAGAGTATTTTCACGGTGTGATTAGACTGGGATGCGGTGAATACGCGAAGAGTTCACCTGTCGTTCGCTTCTATGCGATCGGCCACCCCGTCGGTTGAGTCGGTGGCTGAATCTGCGACAGGATAGCCCATGCTGACGTGTGTTGTTGTCTTCCTTCGTACATCGCCATGATTTGCTCGGGTCATCAAGCCGCGGCCCTTACGACACGCTCATGTCACTCACGACTGGGGTCGCCCGGCCCTGATGGAAAAGTGAAGCTCGATGTGCCCACGCCGAGGACAGCCGATGGAACTCCTATCCTCTCGGGAGTCTGGCAGATCGTTCCATACGCGACCGGCGAGCGACCCGACGGCCCCAATACACCGCCTCTCAGCAGAAAAAGCCGGTTCCGGAATATCGGCGCGGGCCTTGAGGGCGGTCTCCCTTTCCGGCCCTGGGCGTCGGAGCTCCGAGGGAGACGCTCCGGCAGCGCCTGCTGCCGGACGATGAACTGATCGAATTCGTGTGTGGAGAGAACGAAAAATCGAGCCAGCACTACCAGAAGTGACGAATGACAAATCTAGAAATCTGGTTGCGCTTCGCCCTTAATGCTGCCCGCGTCGCTATTTTACGCCGTGCAGCGGCTCCATGCCAGCATTCCTCATAGCCACGGCGCTCTGGTCCGATGTAAGAAACGCGAGCAAGCGCTTCGCCGCGTCGAGTTGCGTCGTGCCAGCCACAACGGCGGCGGAAAACACTGACGTGTACTGCAGCTCTGCCGGTACGGGTCCAACGAACTCGCTGCCTTTGACGTGCAGGAGCTCGCTGACCGGCTGGATCGCTAGTTCAGCGTCGCCGGTCGCTACTGCCGCCACGCTGCCTGCGACGTACTTCTTCGACACTTCGTCGGCGATGCCGAGGCGCGGGAACATGGTCGTTGTCATGTAAATGCCCGTGGTGCTTGTCGGAAAGGTGATCGATTTTGCCTGTAGGAGTGTCTGTTTGAAGGCATCGACTGTGCCGATGTCCGGTTTTGGGGCTCCATCACGTACGGCAAGACCAAGTGGTGTTTGCGCTAAGTCCATGCGCGTGTCCGCGACGACCCTTCGTTCCTGCGCGAGCTCTTCGAGCCCTTCCTTCGACATGATCACGACATCGGCTGAGACGCCGCGTCGCAGTTGTGCGCCGATCGTGTTCGGCCCAGGGCCCTGTGATCCTCCGGTCGCAGTGTTTAACGCGATACCCGTCGTTCGCTCGAACGCGGGCAACACCTCTCGGTAAGCAGCTGAGAAGCCGCCAGACATCAAGACATGAAGCTCTGGCCCTGCGATGGCGGATACGGTTGCGACTATTCCGCTGATGACCATTCCCGCCAACGCGAGTAAAGCGGTTTTCACTTGGTGCTCGCTTTCATCGGTTAGGGCGATTCGAACGTGAGGTTCTCGAGCATCCGCGCGAACACGGGGCCGGCGAGATCAGTCACGCGATTCAACTCGTCCACCGAGGTGTTCGATATCCGACTCACGAAAAACACCACAATGCACTGCTGTCCAGCCGTCGTCGTGACAAACGACCACGCCCGTGTCGCATCGACGAGACCACGTACGTACCCGAAGGGACTCGAGGCCGAGGTCTCGTTGGTTGCAGGGAGCACCTGACCGAGGTCGAGCCAGAGCCAGAGACGACCACCCACGCGCGCCTGCCCGACAGCGGCGACCGACCGGCCTGATGTCTTGGCGACGGCGTCTGCCACACCTTGCAGCGCCCACTGCGAAGCGGCTTGATCCACGGTGATTGGGGCCGGCGCCGGTTTGAAAAACAGAACGCCAAACGGCTCCTTGGTGTTTTGTAGAAGGATGAGGCCGTCCGCGATGCCCGTGATAGTCGCCCACCCCTTCGGATACCGGACATGCGTTCGAAGCGCGGACTGGTCGAACGCTTGTTCTTGCCATTGATCGTCCGGGCCAGAAAGGTTCTGGCGCGGTGCGGGACCAAATGCCGCTGGTAAGGCGAGCGGCGCCGCAACAGTGGGCGTGTCGCCGATCCGAAAGGCTAACTCGATCGAGATCAATACCGGCACTGGCTTGCTGTCTTTGGTGCCCGGCTCAAACGTCCATTGCTTCGCGGCCTTCACTGCCTCGCTGTCGAGCCCGTACACTGGATCGAGCGATCGCACGACCTGGATATCCCCGATACTGCCATTGACGCCGACCACGGCCTCGAGCAGCACCGTGCCCTGGATCTTCGCTTGAAGGGCATCAGCAGTGTACTGCGGCCGCACATCATGTTTCAGTTTCGGCAACGTAACGTTGCCGCCTGCTCGGTAGACGCCGTTCACGGCGCTGCCCGGAGTTGCCGACCCAACCGCCGTTCCAGTGCCCGCGACAAATGTTCTCGGTATTTCGAGTTTCGGATCCAGCTCGTGCGCTTTCACGTAATCGCGAGCCGCCTCGCTGGTGTCTCCACGCTTCGCGAGTGCGACGCCACGCGCATAGTACGCGACCGCGAGTGAGGGATCGAGCGCGATCGCATCGTTGCAATCGCTAATGGCTCGATCGAGTGCACCCTGTCTGACCTCAACGTTACACCGCTCGTACGACGCAACCGCGTGTTCAGGATTCAAATGAATGGCTTCGGACAAATCTTGCGCCGCCTCTCCGAGGTCGCCTTTCTGCAATCGTGCCTGCCCTCGCCGGAGGAAGGCGGTTGCGGCTTTGGGATTCAGCTCGATCGCCCGCGTGCAGTCGGCGATGGCGGCGTCGAAGGTATCGTTTTTTCGATGCGCCTCACATCGCTCGGTGAACGCCGCCACGTACTGGGGATTGAGGCTGATGGTTTGTGTGAAGTCGTCGATCGCCCCAGCTCGATCGCCCTGCCCGAGTTTCGTGCGACCGCGCGCGTAGTACGTGCTCGCGCGTTTCGGATCGAGGCTGAGAGCCGTCGTATAATCCGCAATCGCGCCGACAGGGTCCTTGAGGCCGATTTTTGCGTCACCGCGGTTGGCATAGGCGAGCGCGTACTTCGGATCAAGTTTGATGGCCTGATCGCAGTCAGCAATCGCCTCAGCGTACTCTTTCTTCTTTAATTTCGCATACGCGCGATTGTTGTACGCACGCGCCGACTTGGGGTCGAGCGTAATGGCGCTGGTCAGATCCGCAATCCCGCCGTCGACATCCCCTTTATCGGTTTTGGCAAGCCCGCGGTTGTCGTAGGCATTGGCGGATGTCGGGTCGATTGCCAGGAGATGCGAGTAGTCCTCAATAGCGTGATCGAAGTCGCGCTTTCGCGCGTACACCAACCCGCGGTCATACAGGGCCGCCGCATATCTCGGGTTGAGCGAGATGGCCTGTGAGTAATCTCGCAAGGCGTCGTCCAGGTCACCCTTGTTGCTTTCCGCCAACCCGCGGTTGCGGAATGCCTCCGCAAACGTCGGATCGAGACGAATCGCTTCCGAGTACTCCGCGATGGCACCATCGAAGTCGCGATTCCTGGCTTTGGCCAGGCCGGCCGCATTGTGCTGCGTCGCTTCGTCAACGGACGGCGGCGCGACAGCCACCTGGCCCGGCGGCGGAGCGGCCGTTGCACCAGAAAGGGGCATCAGGAGCACAGACGACCGCAGGAAACTTGCCAACCGACCAGTCATCTGAAACTTGTCTCTACCAAAAAACACCGGCAAGCCTCCTGGCGGCGATTCGTTCCAGCGTCCGCGCCAAAGCCACTCCGGCTGGCTCAACCTCACAGACTTTTGTGGTGCCGTGAACCTTCACGGAGCCCATCTCCGCCCGCAAGCGATGTGGACTCACTTATTAGACAGCCACTCCGCGACGTTTTCTCAGCGGCCATCGGGGTGGCAGGGTCGAGCGGGCGGCGTGCCCGTAGGGCAGCTCCTTGGCTGTCGCTAGGTCTCTGACGTTCGCCACAAGGCCCCCGTCTGACGCCCGCTGACGCACCCGCGTTCCCGTGAGGCTTCTGTCGTAAGCTACACGGGCGATGTGGACCGCGTCGTGGCTGCTGGCACTGCAGATGACCGTGGCGCTCGAGCCCACGACACGTCCAAAAGTCACCGCCCAGGAGGTCGCGCGGGGCAGGACGCTCTTTGAGACACAATGCGCCTACTGTCATGGCGCCGACGGCGGCGGCGGCAGGGGCGCGAACCTCGCGCGCGCGACGCTCCGCCACGCCCCGACAGACGACGCATTGTTTCGGGTCGTCAATCGAGGCATTCCTGGAACCGACATGCCCGGCAACGCGATGAGCGCGCGTGAGACCTGGCAGGTGGTTGCCTTCGTTCGGAGCCTGGGACAGGTGAAGCGCGAGCCGCTTCCTGGCGATGCCGCCGGCGGTGCGCGGGTGTACGAAGCTGTTGGCTGCGCGGCCTGCCACACAATCCGTGGACGCGGGGGACCCCTCGGACCGGACTTGACGGACATTGGCGCTCGGTCGAGCCCGGCGTACATTCGCCGGTCGATCGTCGATCCGCAGGCCGAAGTGCCCAGCGGGTTCAAGCAGGTCCGGGCCGTTACGGGCGAGGGCCGGCGCATAACGGGCGTCGTCGTCAACGAAGACACGTTCTCGATCCAGTTCCGCGATACTGGCGGGAGCCTGTACTCCTACTTCAAGGAGGAATTGGCGGAGCTCGCGACGGACAGAAGCGCCACGATGCCCAGTTTTCGAGATCGCCTCGAACCAGCCGCGCTCGATGACCTCGTGGCGTATCTCGTATCGTTGGAGGGAACCCGATGAAAGCGGCGCTGGCGATCCTCTTCGCGCTCTTGTTCGCCGTTGAACCGTCAGCGCAGTTGACGTTCGACCGGATCCGTCAAGCGGTGCGCGAGCCAGGCAGCTGGCTCACCTATCACGGGACCTACGACGGACAACGATTCTCCGCGCTCGACGAGATCAGCCGTGCGACCGTACCGCAGCTGCGCCCGGTCTGGATGTACCAGGTTCAGGGACATCATCACTTCGAGACGACGCCGCTTGTGTTCGACGGCGTGATGTACCTCACCGATCCGCCCAGCGACGTGGTCGCGCTGGACGTCAAGACCGGACGACCGCTGTGGGCCTATCGGCGGAGTCTCCCGGATGAGTTGCACGCCTGCTGCGGCAGTGTCAACCGCGGCGTCGCAGCGCTCGGAGATCAGATCTTCGTCGAGACGATCGATGCGCACCTCGTCGCGCTCGACATGCGAACTGGGCGCGTTCGGTGGGACGTCGAGGTCGCCGACTACAAGGCGGGCCATTCGCTGACCGCGGCTCCGCTGGCAGTGAAAGACAAGGTGATTGTCGGGATGGCTGGAGCGGAGTACGGCGTCCGTGGGTTCCTGGACGCGTACGATGCCACGACCGGCAAGCGCGCGTGGCGCTTGTGGACCGTGCCGGGTCCAGGCGAGCGCGGCCACGACACCTGGAGCGGCGACAGCTGGAAGCACGGAGGCGCGACGACGTGGGTCACAGGCGCGTTCGACCCTGAGACGGACCTGCTGTATTGGGGTACTGGCAATCCGGGGCCCGATTTCATCGGAGACCTTCGCACTGGCGACAACCTGTACGCTGATTCGCTGATCGCCGTGAACGTCGACACTGGCGCGCTGCGCTGGCATTTCCAGTTCACTCCCCACGACGTGAATGATATCGACGCCACCGAGATCCCCGTCCTGATCGACGCTGACTTCCGTGGTCGGCCGCGCAAGCTCCTCCTCTTCGCGAACCGCAACGGCTTCTTCTACATCCTCGATCGCTTAACGGGCGAGTTCCTTCACGCCAAGGCGTTCGCACGCCAGACGTGGGCGAAAGGGCTCGATGCGACAGGGCGGCCGATTCCAAATCCCGACACGGCGCCGAGCCGGGAGGGCGCTCTCGTCTATCCCGATGACGACGGCGTGACGAACTGGTTCAGCCCGTCTTACAGCCCGCAGACGAACACGTTTTATCAGAACGTGCGAGAGAAAGGCGGCATCTACTATCGGAACGAGACGGTATACCAGCCCGGCCGCATGTACCTCGGCGCCAGCAAGCGTACGGTCCCCGACGAAGAGCCTTGGGGGGCGCTGCGCGCGCTCGACCCGCTGACCGGCGATGTGAAGTGGGAATTTAGGGTGACGACGCCTCCGTGGTGCGGCCTGCTGGCGACAGCCGGCGGACTGGTGTTTTCCGGGACCATGGAAGGGATGTTCTTCGCTGTCGATGCCGAGTCGGGCAAGCTGCTCTGGCGATTTCAGACGGGCGGCGCGATCTGGTCCAACCCAATCAGCTATCAAGCCGGTGGGCACCAGTATGTGGCAATCGCGGCTGGCAACGTGCTCCTGGTGTTCGGGCTGCCCACGTCGGGGTCGCTATAATCCCGGCGAAGAACCGATGGCGAAGATCGTCGTTCACCGACTCCAACCCGTTCCACTCAAAACCGATCGCCCAACGATCACGATCTGAAGATGTGCCTCATGCCAGTGGTCGCAATTTACTGAAAGGGCTCGTTTTTACCCGCAGTCGAGAGGCGCACCATGAAGAAAGCCTGTCTGGTCACGACCGTCACAGCTGGAACAGCGTTACTCCTGTCAATGTCCGGCGAAGTATTCGCGCAGACAACCGACGAGCTGCTCAACGACAGAGACACGGAAAACGTTCTGACTCACAGCATGGGCTACGCGCGCTGGAGCTACAGCCCGCTCGCTCAAATCAACACATCGAACATCAAACGCCTGGTGCCGATCTGGAGCACCAGTGTGATGAACGACCTGGGCGAGCTGGCGGCGCCCCTGATTTACAACGGCGTCATGTACGTCATCAATGGCAAATGGACCTTCGCGCTCGATGTCGCCACCGGCCGGCAGATCTGGCGGACCCCCGTAGAGCTCGAGCCTGGAACGCGCGGCGCGCCGATCAACCGCGGCGCGCCGGTGCTCTTCAACGGAAAACTATTTCGCGTGACGTTCGACAACCACGTCGTCGCCCTCGACATGAAAACCGGGCAACAGGTTTGGAACCAGAAGTTCGCGGAACGGAAAGAGGGCTACTTCGCAACCGGCGCGCCGATAGTGGCCAACGGCGTCCTCATCTCGGGCATGGCCGGCGGCGAGTCGACGACGCGAGGATTTCTTGACGCATGGGATCCGGAAGCCGGCAAGAAGTTGTGGCGCAGGTACACGATTCCCTCACCCGGCGAGCCAGGTTCCGAAACGTGGCCGGAGCACAGCGACGCCTGGATGTACGGTGGTGGCCCGACGTGGAGGTCCGGTTCGTACGATCCTGAACTCGATCTCGTTTACTGGGGAACGGGCAACGCGGAGCCCTACGATCCGCGGCCGCGCGGCGCGCTCGATAGCCTGTTCACGTCGAGTGTCTTAGCGATCCGTCCAAAGACGGGAGAACTCGTCTGTTACTTCCAGTACACGCCCAACGACGTGTACGACGTCGATGGCACCGACGAGCAGGTGCTCGCGGACTTGCGCATCGGTGGCCAGCAGCGCAAGGTGATGATTCAAGCCAACAAGAACGGCTTTTTGTACGTTCTCGATCGGACGAACTGCAAGCCGATCGCCGCCCATCCGTACACGCAGGTCAACTGGGCGACGCACATCGATCTGAAGACGGGCGTCCCAGTGCTGACAGATGTCTACAAGCGCTTTGTTGCCGGAGAAGAGGTGCAAATCTATCCCTCGCGCGGCACCAATGCTGTGCCGATTGCGTTCGATCCGAACACCGAACTGATTTACGCGAGCACGTGGAACGTGCCGCGCATTCAGAAGCTCGCACCGCCATCGGGCAAGCCGCAAGTCATCGGCGCGGGATCCACCGGCATCATGAGCCGGAACCCCCCCATCAGACCAGGCGATGTGCTCGGTCACTTCATCGCCATCGATCCCCTGACCGGCCAGAAGAAATGGGAAGTGCCGCTGACGGATCTGCCGAGCTCCGCAGGCATGCTCGTCACAGGCGGCGGTCTCGTGTTCACAGGGCTGCTCACCGGTGAGTTCATCGCGCTTGACGAAGCGACAGGCAAAACGCTGTACCAATTCAAGACTGGGTCGAGCATCAACGCGACCGCCATCACGTACACGCACAACGGACGTCAATTTGTGACCATCGCTTCAGGTCGCGGCGGGACTCTTGCGAGCCGCTACACCGCGGACAAAGTGCCGACGGGTGGATCAATCTGGACGTTCGCGTTGCTGCCGGAGTAGCGCGAGGCCGCGAGACGCCGACCGTTTGAATCTTCCGAGATGGCCTGCTGACAAGTCGGTCGTCGACGCCTGGCCGCGCTCGCGTCAGCGCGGGCCTGACCACAGGATTCCAAGATCTCATCGACGAGAGGTGCCAAAGATCGCTCGCACTGCCGTACCCTGTGCAGTAAGATCCAGCTCGGCCTACGCCAGGCGAGACGTTGATGAACCACCGGTCGGTCAATCGGGACAAGCGGCGCATGGATGCCACTCCCTCGGTGGGAGACATGACCTCCGACTCGACGCTTGACGTCCTCGAGCGGGCGCGACTCGGCGACTACTCGGCGGCTCGCGTCCTGATCGAGCGTGCCCTCCCTACGGTTCGCCAATGGGCACGCGGCCGGATGCCTTCCTGGACCCGCGGCGCCGGCGACACCGAAGATCTCGTGCAAGACGCGGTCGTGCGGACACTCGGACGTCTGCGAACCTTCAACCACCATACGGTCGGAGCGCTGCAGGCCTATTTGCGCGGCGCGGTCGTCAATCACATTCGCGACCTCATCCGCCGCACGCGGGTGCGGGGGCAATCGTTGGCACTCACCGACGAACTCCCGGCCATGGGGCCCTCGCCAGTGGAATCGGCAATCCTGCAAGAGCGGATCGCGGACTTCCTCGAGGCCCTGCAGCGCCTGAGACCATCGGATCGTCAGCTTATCGTCTGGCGGATCGAACTTGGCTATTCGGTCGAGGAGATCGCGCAGCGGCTCGGCAAGTCGAAAGCCGCTGCTTCGATGAGCGTATCGCGAGCGCTCGCGCGTCTGCAGCACCACATGGGCCCCAAGGCAAGATAGCCCGTTCCCGTGCCCGTTACTGGCATTGCAGCCTCACGATGATCGGCCGGCACGTCTCACACTTCTACGTCATCCGCAACCTGGGCAGCGGCGGCATGGGGATCGTGTACGAGGCGCAGGACACGCGGCTGCCGCGATCGGTTGCAATCAAGTTCCTGAATCCGGCGTTGTCGGCCAACCTCGGCGCGATCCGCCGCTTCAAGCGCGAGGCACGGCTCGCTTCGTCGCTCAACCATCCGAACATCTGTACGATCCTCGACGTCGACGAGGGCGACGGCCAGCCGTTCATCGCGATGGAGCTGCTGCACGGCCGCAGCTTGAAGTCGCAGCTCGCAGCCGGACCGCTGCCGCTCGACGAGATTCTCGGGGTGGCGGGCCAGATTGCCGATGCTCTCGGCACCGCGCACGACGAGGGCGTCATGCATCGGGACATCACGCCAGGCAACATCTTTCTGACTGAGTCCGGCGTTGTCAAACTGCTCGATTTCGGTCTGGCGCGACATTTCCAGTCAATTGACGGCTGCGAGACCACCGACGATCTGACCACGCGAGGCGCTGTTGCTGGGACCGTCCATTACATGGCCCCCGAGCAATTCGGCACGCCGGATGCCATCGATTACCGGTGCGACCTCTTTTCGCTGGGCGCCGTGCTGTATCAGATGTGCACCGGGGCGCGCCCGTTCGAAGCGGCGTCGAGGCTCGACGTCGCGGCGCTCATCCAGGAACGGCCGCACGTGCCCATGCGTCAACTCGCGCCCGACCGGCCCGTTCAACTCGAACACATCGTCGACAAGCTGCTCAGCAAGCGGCCGGCGGATCGCTACCAGACCGCGTGGGCGCTCGGCGCCGACGTGAGGTCGATGCAGCGCCAGGCGGCGCGGATCGCGAAGCCAACGGCCACCGACCTCGACGCCCGGCAGATGTCCATCGCGGTTCTCCCATTCCAGATCGTCGGGAAGGTTGACCCCAGGATCGATGAACTGCGCGACGGGCTCGTCGAGGACATCAACTTTCGCCTGCGCAGCCTTCGCGACCTTCGCGTCGCGCCCCGGACCTCGACGCGTTCCTGCGCGGGCGCCTCGATTCGGGACATCGGCGCTCGCCTAGGTGTCGATCTGGTGATCGAAGGCAGCATGCAGCGATCGGACGACCGCGTGCGAGTCATCGCCAACCTGGTTGAAGCGGCATCGGACCGGCCGCTCGGCGCTGCCATCAAGGTGGAGCACGAGATCGACGACGTGCTAACGGTGCAGGATCTGGTCGCTCGAGAAGTCGTCGACGCAGTGGCGTCATCGATCCCGCGATCGCCGGCGAAGCGGTACACGCACAATCCCGATGCCTATCACGCGTTCAAACGCGGCCAGCACCACTGGAAGTCGTGCTTCGCCGGGGGATGGCGCGAGGCGATCGAGCAGTTCCAGCACGCGATCGAACGCGACTCGAGGTTTGCGCTGGCGCATGTGGCTCTGGCCAACGCCTACAACTTTCTCGGATTCTATGGTCTGATACAGCCCAAGCTGGCTTTCGGCGTCGCGCGTCGGGCCGCCGAACAGGCGTTGACGATTGACGAAACGGTGGCTGCGGCGCACGTAGAGCTGGCATTGGGGAAATTCGGCGGCGAGTGGGACTGGGATGGGTCGGAGCACGAATTCCGGCGCGCGCTGACGCTCGAGCCTGGCAACGCGCTCGCGCATGTGTATTATTCGTGGCTGCTCACACTCCTCGGGCGAACGGACGCCGCATTCGGCGAGGCCGAGGCCGGTTATCGGCTGGCGCCCTCGTCGCGGCTGGTGAGTGGTGCGCGCGCTCAGATGCTGTACACCGCGGCGCACTACGACGCAGCCATCGAGATCTGTACCGAGTGTCTCCGATTCGATCCGTCCTACGTCTTCGCGATGCAGGTGCGGGGCCTGTGCTACATGGCGCAGGCGCAGTACGAGCGCGCGATTCCCGATCTTGAGCAGTCAGCGGTCCTGACGCGGCGGGCACCCTTCTATCTCGGACTGCTCGGCCTCTGCTACGGCGCCGCCAGCATGCGCGAGCAGGCGATGAATCTCCTCGTGGAACTCGACGATCACGCACGCAGCCTGTACGTGCCGCCGCAATGCTACGTCTACATCTACACCGGGCTGGGACAACGGGCCAACGCGCTCGAATTCCAGGAAAAGGCATATGAGGACGGCGCCTCGCCGTTCAACTATCTGACGCCGGCAGTCCGCGAGCTTTACGCGCTCGATCCGCAGCACAAGACACGCCTGGAGCAGATGCGGCTCACGCTGTAGCGCGTCCAGCCGTCACGGCCTGTTAGGAAAACGGCTCAGCCACGTTTATATGAAATATGAGCGCCGGTCCGCACGCGCTTGCAGCCCGGCCGTGACCTCGTCAGCCGCCGTTCAGTGGGCCGTGACCTGATGCCAATCGTGTGCTGCGACATCGCCTGAATCGTCGCCGAAAGGATCGTCATGGTGGACCAACACGCATTCAGCCGCCGGGAATTCATGAAACAGGCGGCGTCGGCCAGCGCGGCGGTCGTGGCGCCGGCTGCTATCGCGACGGCGCAGCCGGGACAATCCCATGGTCTTCCGGCGCCTGCGCCACGCGACCCGGCGCCCGAAACGCTCACGGAGGGGCGCAGCGGATCTGATTTCATGGTCGATGTCCTGAAGACGCTCGACTTCGCCTACGTCTGCTCGAACACCGGTTCGAGCTTCCGTGGATTGCAGGAGTCTGTCGTCAACTACGGCGGGAATAGCATGCCGGAGTTTCTGACGTGCTGCCACGAGGAATCGTCCGTTGCGATGGCGCATGGCTATTACAAAGCTGAAGGGAAACCGCTCGCCGTGTTCGCACATGGAACAGTCGGCCTTCAACACGCGTCGATGGCGATCTACAACGCCTGGTGCGACCGGGCGCCCGTGTTCATCATCCTCGGCAACACGCTGGATGGGGCACTGCGACAGCCGCCGGTCGAATGGTTGCACAGCGTGCAGGATGCCGCAGCGATGGTCCGCGACTACGTGAAATGGGACGATACACCCGCTTCGCTTCAACACTTCGCCGAGTCCGCCGTCCGTGCGTACAAAGTGGCGATGACGCCGCCGCGCGGCCCGGTTGTGTTGGTTGCCGACACGGAAATGCAGGAGCGTCCAGTTCACGAACACGCGAAGCTCGCCATCCCTAAATTGACGCAGCTCTCGCCCCCACAGGGGGAGACGAATGCCGTCGCCGATATCGCGAAAGCGCTCGTCGCCGCGGACAACCCGTTGTTATTGGTGGACGGCCACGGCCTCCGCACCGCTGCCGGGATGGCGCACTTGATTGAGCTTGCGGAGCTGCTTCAGGCCGGGGTGTTCAATCCGCCTCAAACGCGCACGGTCTTTCCCACACGCCACCCGTTGAACGTAACGAGCCGGATCGCGCAAGCGGTCGCAGCGGCGGACGTGATTCTCGGGATGGAGTACACAAACCTGTACGCGTCGCTGAACGTATTTCGCGATCAGGTCGAGCGCACCCTGAGCCCGCTGGTCAAACCGGGCACCAAGGTGATGTCTCTGGGCGTCGGCGAGCTGAGCTACAAGTCCAATTATCAGGACTTCTTGCGGTTTCAGCCTGTTGACCTCGCTGTCGCTGGCGACGTCGAGGCCACGCTCCCGGGGCTCGTCGAGGCGGTCAAACGCGCTATGACGAGCGATCGCCGGCGCGCTGCGGAGGCACGAGGTTCGAGGCTGGCTGAGGAGAACCTGACAGCGCTGGAGCAGCAGCGAATGAATGCCGCGTACGCGTGGGACGCGTCTCCGGTGACGACGGCGCGATTGGCGATGGAACTCTGGGCGCAGATCAAGTCAGAGGATTGGTCGCTCGTGTCTGACATTCGGGGCGCGGCTAGTTGGCCCAGCCGGCTCTGGGCCTTCGACAAGTTTCATCAGTCCATCGGCGCTTCAGGTGGAGGAGGCATTGGCTACAACGCGCCCGCCACCATCGGCGCGGCGTTGGCCAACAAGAAACATGGCAGGCTATCGGTCAGCGTTCAGCCGGACGGCGACTTGATGTATGCGCCAGGCGTCCTGTGGACCGCGGCCCACCACAACATCCCGTTGCTGATGGTGATGCACAACAACCGCGCCTACCACGAAGAAGTGATGCACCTTCAGCGCATGTGCGCCAGGCGCGAACGGGGCATCGACCGCGCGCATATCGGAACCACGATGACGAATCCCAGTGTCGATTTCGCCGGGCTGGCTAAGTCGCTCGGCGTCCATGGGGAAGGACCAATTGAGAATCCGAAGGACCTCGCGCCAGCCATTCGTCGCGCGCTGGACGTGGTCAAACGCGGCGAACCGGCGCTCGTCGATGTAATCGCTCAGAGCAGATAGTCGAATGCACGAGAACACATGAGGCCAACATGGCGCGACATGCCTTGTCGTCGGGTGTCTTGTTTGCCACCGGACTGTTCGTGATCGGGATCCCGGCCTTCGCCCAGACGCCGGCTCCTCCCCAGGCTACGTCCACGCAGCCTGTCAACGCCGAAAAGGGACAGCAACTGTTCATGAAGTACGGATGCT
>Ga0318533_10000406_pt1 | contig 17292 bp, 19 predicted proteins | sample GRESIP053b4f27_FD_203675 | JGI IMG/M metagenome (GOLD analysis project Ga0318533, IMG submission 203675) | Tropical soil microbial communities from Luquillo Experimental Forest, Puerto Rico - GRE.SIPMG.053b4f27 | ecosystem: Environmental > Terrestrial > Soil > Tropical forest > Bulk soil...
GCCGTCCGACGGTCCGAAGATTTCCTGCGCGACCTCCGGATCGAGAAAGGCGGCAACCATCGAGCAGCCATTGGCCTGTTCGACGCACCAGCCGGTGCTGGCGTCATGGCTGGCGATTTCCTCGACCACTCGAATGTAGGTCATCGGGTCGAGTTCGGCACCGCCGAGAGAACGCGGCTGCAACAAACGGAACAGCCCATTGTCGATCAGCGCCGACACGATCGATGCCGGCAATTCGCGGCCCAGCTCGATCTCGTCCGCCGCCTCAGCGAGAGCGGGTCCCAGCGCGCGGGCACGCGCGACGTAATCCGGGCTGTCGTGCAAAACCGCGTCCATTTCTCGACCTCCTGACTGCGCGTCGTACGCAATAGGCGTTCAACCAGCTGCCTGCGCAGCTTGTCCTTGATCTGGATCACTGGCGGCCGCGTCCTCGAGGGTCGAGAGGTCGCCCTCCGGTAAGCCCAGCTCGCGGGCACGCAGCAGGCGGCGCATGATCTTGCCGCTGCGCGTGCGAGGCAGATTGGCGCTGAAGGCGATCTCCTTGGGTGCGACGGCCGGGCCAAGGCGCTTCCTCGCATGACCCAACAGCTCGCGGGCGAGGGGTTCGCCTGCAACGTGGCCGGGTTTGAGGCTGATGAAGGCCTTGACGATCTCCCCGGCGACCGGGTCGGGCTTGCCGATGACCCCGGCCTCGGCGACAGCGGGGTGTTCCATCAGCGCGCTTTCGACCTCGAACGGGCCGATCAGGTGGCCGGCCGATTTGATCACGTCGTCGGCGCGGCCGACGAACCAGAAATATCCGTCGGCGTCGCGCATCGCGAGGTCGCCGGTCAAGTACCAGCCGTCGTCAAAGCATTTCGCATAGCGCTCGGGCTCATTGAGATAGCCGCGAAACATCGACGGCCAGCCGGTGCGCAGAGCAAGTTCGCCGGCGGTCATCGGCTCTTCGATGCGGTGCATCGAGCCGTCGGGCCGGTGGGCAACGATCGCCGCGTCGATGCCGGGCAGTTCGCGCCCCATTGATCCCGGCTTGATGTCCATCGCGGCGAAATTGGCGATCATGATGCCGCCGGTCTCGGTTTGCCACCAATTGTCGTGAAACGGCCGGCCGTAGACGCGGTTGCTCCAGACCACTGCTTCGGGGTTGAGCGGCTCGCCGACACTCGCCAGGAAACGCAGCCGCGACAGGTCGTATTTGCGCGCGACCTGCTCCCCGGCCTTCATCAGCATTCGGATCGCGGTCGGGGCGGTGTACCAGATCGTGACCCGCTCGTCCTGCAGGATGCGGTACCAGCGCTCGGCGTCGAACTCGGCCTCGTCGACGATCATTGTGACGCCGTTGGTCAAGGGCGCGATGATGCCGTAGGAGGTGCCGGTTACCCAGCCGGGATCGGCGGTGCACCAGAACACGTCATCGGGATGCAGGTCGAGCGCATAACGGCCGGTGACGTGATGGGCCAGCACGGCCTCATGGACGTGCATCGCCCCCTTGGGCCGGCCTGTCGTGCCGCTGGTGAAGTGCAGCAACGCCAGGTCCTCCGGTCCAGTGGCGACGAGGTGCCGTTCGGGACCGGATCGCCCCATGGCTTCATGAAAGTCGATCGTGCGTTCGATCTGCTGGCCTGGGTCGCTGCCGTCGATCAGCAGCACGTGCTCCAGGCCTGGCAGCTGGTCTCGCCAGTCGGCGACTTTGCGGCGGTAAAAGGCGGCGGTCGTGACCAGCACCTTCGCCTGCCCAATCGTCATGCGGGTGCGCACCGGCTCGGGACCAAAGGCCGAGAACAATGGCGAGAAGACACTGCCGTTCCGCAAGGTGCCGAATGCCGCGATGTAGAGCTCGGGAACCCGACCGAGCAGGCTGAATACCCGCTCGCCCTTGCCGACGCCGAGGTCGCGCAGCAGATTGGCGAAGCGGCAGCTGAGCGCCAGAAGCTCGGAATAGCTGATGTTGCGCGTCTCGCCGTTCTTGCCGAGCCAGCGCAGGGCCAATTTCTCGCCGCCCCCTTCGGCGACGTGGCGGTCGAGCGCGTGGTAGGCGATGTTGAGCCCGCCGGGCATTGCCAGCTCGGCGCGCACCGATTTCCAAGTAAACGTCCCACGCACCGCGTCGTAGTCGCGCAGGTTGGGAAAGAGGCCCTCACCGACCAAGTGTTTCCTGATGATGTCACAGGACACCTTCTCCTCCCAGAGAGCAGCGACAGGAAAACGCGACGCTCGATCAACTGCATTGACCTGCATCAATCCCAGGGCCCATCGCGCCGCCGTGATGGGAAGCGCAGCGCTCAGCCTCGTTTATGCGGCTTTAGCGACATTACGTAATCGATGATGTCGTCCATCTGCTCGGGCGTGAAGGTGATGTGCGGCATTGTTTCGTGCGGCGATCGCAGAAGCGCTCGAAGCGAATATTCGGTAATCGAGGGCTCCGCCGCTAATTCCGGAAATGTCGGAGCGGCAAGATTTGGCGAAAGCCGGTCGGCACGGATCCCATGGCACTCGGTACACCACTTGCCGGCCAAGTTTTGCCCAGCAATGGGATCAGCCGACACACCGCCAACAGCCGCCAGCGCAATCGAGAGCACCGCCGCCAAACCGATGCAAATCGCTGCTCGCTTGCTCATGAAGAGCTCCGGGTCAACGGTCGAGATGCGGCGCCGCGCAGGTTGCGATCGCCAGGTATTCGGCGGCCCGCTTCGGCCATTTACCTGGGTCGCGGACCGGGGACTCGTGAAGATGGAGGATCGCGATGCGGGCACGGACCAAGGCCCCCATCACCTTGTAAAAGATCATCAACTGGGGTGGCGGGAAATCGCGCGCGCGCAAGCAATATCGCCGAAACAAAATTTGCCCGACACTGCGGGCGCCGATCTTTTCGCATTCCATCGTCAGAAACGCGAGCTCATCCATCGGATCAAGAGACCGCAGATCGGCTCGGAATTCGAGGCAATCGATCATCTGCGGCGCGGGTCCGAGACAGATGTGCTCCGGGCGGAGATCGCCATGCCCCTCCACTATCCGGCCTTCGACAAGCCTTTGCAGAAGCAGGTCTCTGCGGCAATAGATGAATGCCTCGATTCGGCGCGCGACGTATTGTGCTGCGTGCTGCAGCTCGGGACCACCGCCGGCCCGTAACGCACGGCGACTGTAACGGCATTCGGCGCGCAACCGTTCGAGATAAACTGTCGGCCGGATAGCCACCCGCGGCGCGGCGGAGAAGAAGCGGGCGAGGCGGTCGGCGAGGGCAACGATATCGCCGCGATGCCAATCGCCCCGAGCGAGGCGGTGGTCGAGCATGCGCTGGGCCGGTAGCCGAACCATCTTGACTAGCCAGTCGATGACGACGCCTTCGCCTGCGATGGCAAGATCGGACCCGGCCTCCAGGGTCAGCGGCACCACCCCTATGTAGACACCGGAGGACAGGCGTCGGTTGAGACGGACCTCCTGGACGGCATTGCGCCGCCGGGCATCAAGAGACGAGAAATCGAAATCCTCGCCGCGCAGCGGCTTTTTTAGCTTGAAGACGTGACGGTCGGTCAAGAACACCCAGGAGAAATGCGTTTCGATCCGCTCGACCCGGCTCGGTCGCTCCACGTAGGCCGCCGGCGATCCAAGGAACATCACTTTGCGATCGATGCCGATCTCCGGCTGCGCAGGTCCTTGGCAATCCGACATACGGCCGTTCACCCCGATCGGCGATCGAGCGTCGCTGCCAGCTCACGTAAAGAGACCCCGATCTCGACCGGGTAATCGCACCTCTCGAGCCGCGCGAGCGGTTGGGGAAGCCGCGCCAACTGGTCTGTGGCGCGGGCGCGGCTCGCGGTCAGGTCCCGAAGGTCAGGAAGGCGCCGCCCGCCGCGCATCACCGGGCGGAGCAGCGGCTCCCCCTGATACCGCTCGCTGGCAAGCGAAACCAAGTCGCGGGCGAACCGACCGCGCTCGTCATACCATCGCCAGACCTGCTTGCGACCCGGCCAGGTCGCCTTGCCCTCCGAGCGCTTGCGCCGTGCGGTCCCGGCATATTCCTGGAGCTTGTAGGCGCAATCGAGGGCCGGGGCGTCAGACGAGGTGGTCAAGCTGGTGCCGACACCATAGGAATCGATCGGCGCACCGGCGCGCGACAGGGCCAGCAGCGCATCCTCGTCGAGGCCGCCGCTAGCGACGATCTTGACGGTCCGCAACCCGCCCTCGTCGAGGATCCGGCGAACTTTTGCCGCGTGCTCGCCGAGATCGCCGCTGTCGATACGGACGCCCGAGATCGTAACTCCCTCCGCAGCCAGGCGTGGTGCAAGCGCCACGACGCGCCCGGCGGCGCGCTCGGTGTCGTAGGTATCGATCAGCAGGACGAGGCCTTGTGGATGCGACTGCGCGAAGTGCTCGAAGGCCAGCGTCTCGTCGTCGTGCGCCTGGATAAAAGAATGTGCCATCGTCCCGTACACCGGGATGCCAAATTCGAGACCGGCGGCTACCGTCGCCGTCCCGCTGAAGCCGGCGATATAACTCGCTCGTGCGGCGAGCACCCCCGCTTCGGCGCCGTGCGCTCGTCTCAAACCGAAATCGACCAGCGGTCTTCCCGGGGCGGCGAGTACCAAGCGCGCCGCTTTCGAAGCGATCACGGTCTGGAAATGGAGCAGGTTGACGAGGCGGGTCTCGGCGAACTGCGCCTCGGGCAGCGGTGCGGTCACGCGCAGTATCGGCTCGTCGGGAAAGAACACCGTCCCTTCGGGCATCGCGTCGACGTCGCCGGTGAAGCGGAAAGACCGGAGATAGGCGATGAAGCTGTCGGAAAACTGGCTCAAGCCGCGGATGGCGTCGAGTTCGTCCGGCGTGAAGGAGAGGGTTTCGAGGAATTGCAGGGCCTGCTCGAAGCCCGCCGCCATAAGGAAGCCGCGGCGTGATGGCAGCTTGCGCACGAAGAACTCGAAGACCGCGGTCTCGATCAGGCCGTACTCGAAATAAGCGGCCAGCATGTTCAACTGATAGAGATCAGTCAGCAGCGCGCTGTCGCCCATCCACATGATCGAACTTACCCCCGACACCCGCTGGTCGTGTTTCTCGTCGCGCAGATTACCGTGGGCGGCATTGACGGAGATCAAGGTCGGCCTGGCCCGCGCGCCGCAGTATTGTTCGGCAGCGAAGGACATGGCAGCAGATGCCGGCTATCCAAAGCGCAGGGGAGACCTTTGCACGCGCGCGAAGCGAGCACCGGCGGCGCCGCAGCCAGATCCATGCGACCTTACTGCTCATAGCGATGGCGGCGCTGCTTTCGTACTGCGGGTGGATCATCGCCGAGTGGGACGGAATTGTGTGGAGCCTCGTCGCCGGCGCGGCGACACTCGTTCTTGTTCGTCGCATGCCACCCGGTCTGGTCCTCCGCGCAATCGGCACACGCGCGATGTCCCGCTCGGATGCGCCAGCACTCTATGAAATATTGGACGCCCTCTGCCGTCGCGCTGGGCTCGAGCGGGAACCGCTTCTCTGCTGGGTCGGCGAACGAGCCCCTGTCGCTTTTACCGTGGGACAGGGGACGGCGACCACGATCGTCCTATCGGCAGCTCTGGTGCGCGGGATGACCCTCCGCGAGATCCAAGGGATCCTCGCACATGAGATCGTCCATGTGCGCAATGGCGACATCGCGCTTATGCAGCTCGCCATGGTCGCGGGCAGGCTGACGCGTCTATTGTCGCAGATCGGTCTCCTCCTTGTCTTTTTCAGCCTTTTCCTGCGCGTCGTCGCCGTGCGCGCTATTCCGATCGCGCCGCTAATGATCCTTATCGTCGCGCCGATCGCGGTGAGCATCCTGCAGCTCGCGCTGTCGAGAGCCCGCGAGGGCGAAGCCGATCTCGAGGCTGCCGAGCTGACCGGCGACCCGCACGCGCTGGCCTCCGCTCTCGTCAAAATGCGCCGCCATGAGAAGATGCTGTTTCGCGGCCGCTTTCCGACCGTCGCCCCGCTGCGGATACCTTCGCTGCTTCGCGATCACCCGGCAACCGAGGAGCGTATTCGTGCTTTGTTGTCCTTGCCGCAGCCGCCCGGCATCGCCCCGGAAGACGATACACTGCCGTTCACCGGCGAGCTCCAGGCTCCGGGGCCGTGGAGTCGGGGTCGCCGTTCTAGCGGCAGCAGGTTATGACTTTGGCGAAAGACGCTAACGGCTCGCTCTGATTGCGCCAGATCAAGGCTGTCCTTCGGGTCGCCGTCTAGGCTTATTGCGGTCCACACCGATGGAGGGCGGCATGTCGTTGGGTTGCGGGCTGACCTTGTTCGCGGTTAAGGGAACGCGGGAATATGGCGAGCGAATCGCAAAGCACCTCGATCTGATCCTTAGTTCGCATGAGGAGCGCGGGTTCGAGGACGGCGAGCATAAGATCCGCCCGCTCGCCGAGGTGCGCCGGCAGGACGTGTTCGTGATCCACTCGCTGTACGGTGATGCGGAACAGAGCCCAAACGACAAACTCTGCCGTCTGCTGTTTTTCATCGGGGCGCTAAAAGACGCCGGCGCTGAGCGGGTAACGGCGGTCGTCCCGTACCTTTGTTATGCCCGCAAGGACCGGCGGACGCAGCCGCGCGATCCGGTCACGACCAAATATGTTGCTAGGCTCTTCGAGGCCTGCGGAACGGACTCGGTGATGACCTTCGACGTCCACAATGTGGCCGCCTTCGAGAACGCTTTCCGCTGTCCGTCAACCAATCTCGAGGCGATGCCGCTCTTCGTCGAGCACTTCGCACGACTGCTGCGCCATGAAAAGCTCTGCGTCGTCTCGCCTGACATCGGCGGCGCCAAGCGCGCCGAGCAGTTCCGCCGAGCCCTCGCGGCAGAAATCCATGACGAGCCGATGGCAGCGTTCGTCGAAAAGCGGCGCAGCGGCGGGGTTGTCACCGGCGACCTGCTGGTCGGTGAGGTGCGCGATCGCGCGGTAATCATATTTGATGATCTGATCAGTACTGGAACCACGCTGCAGCGCGCAGCACGCCGCTGCCGTGAGGCCGGGGCGACGAGGATCTTTGCAGCGGCGACCCATGGTCTATTCATGGGGAAGGCGCCGTCCGTGCTGGCCGATCCGCTGTTCGAGAGTATCGCCGTCGCTGACACGGTGCGATCTATTGCGGCCGTGGAGCAGCGGCTCCCCAGCAACATTCTGCAACTCGACTCGTCCAAGCTCGTAGCCGACGCAATCATGATGGCTCACACCGGCAGATAAGGGGCGGGGCCAATCAACTCAGAACTGCAGTCCCCGTATGCTGAGGAGCGCCGTAAAATTCAGAGACCTGGATTTCCCGCCCGAGGAGGCGACGGCGCATGCCCGGCGACATCCTCGCTCGGGCCGAGATGCGGCAATGTCATGCCGAGCGGCGCTGGCCGGCTCGCGGCACGCTAATCTGCGATGAACAGCGCGCCCACGCGCGGCGCATGCTGTAATGGGTAGATTCGTGAATGTAAACATGGCCGTACTGGTCGAAACCGAACAGTGCCGCCTCGCGGTCATTGCGGACTGCCTGAAAAACCTGATTGATCGCGGTAAAACAATCAGCAAGCCCGTCACCATCCGAAAGACGTGTGTGGCGCAGCAGTTCCGAGATGTTGAGCGCATGCAGCGGCGGCGCAGTGCGACCGGCGGTGGTCTCCCGCGCTAATTCGAAAAAAACCTGTGAGAGCAGGAAGTTGTCTTTAATCAACTCAAATATCTGCAACGCTTCCTCGGGTGTGCAAGCCGCCAGGGCGGCCGAATGGACCTGCGAAGGATCGTGATCGAGCCTGCCCAGGAGACCGCGCGCCGCGCCGATCTCGTGCTCGACCCAGCGGCGCATCTCAGGCGGGGCCGCTTTGAGCTGCTCTAAGGAGAAACTAAAGCTGGTCATCGCCCGCTCCTCGTCATCGGCGTTTGCTCGATCACATTGGTGTCTCGAAAGATACGGGCGCGCGTCGATCCCGGCCAATCAATCAGCCTTGCACGGGAACCCGTGGCCCGGTTCACTTCTGCCACGCGATCAGCGAAAGCTCGGCGGGCACCCGTACTCCCGAAAAAATAGGGGATGATGCGCACGGTGTACTCCTCCGCGCGTCGGGTCGCCGGTGCCGTTCCGGTGTAGATATGACCGTTCGTCGCGCCAATGATCGGTTCACCCCGAAGGAGTTCGCCGAGGAAGCGGTCCTCGCCATTGCGCGGATCGGCGTAGAGTTGAACCGCCACGTCGCTGGGCGCAATGCATGCTCCCTCCTCGGTCGCTGGACTTGCAGGTGCGCCGATCGAACGACCTGCGTTTCCTCTGAGTCCGATAGAGAGCGTGAGGAGATTCCGCTCATTGATCTGAATCATAAACTACACATTCTTTGAGATTAAGATGACCATCGAAGAAAAGGAGGCTGCGACGGACCAGGCTTCGATGGATGCACTCGGTGCCAAGCTCGCGATTGAGCGGGCGATCCTACAAGGGATCTTCGACGCCCTAGCGAACCGCGGGTACCGGGTCATTGGCCCCAGCATGCGCGACGGCGCCATCATCTACGAAACTGTCGCGCGTCTCGAAGATCTCCCCGCCGGTTGGACCGATCGGCAGGATGCCGGGCGCTACCGGATCGAGCGGCGTGGTGACGCGGCGCTGTTCGGCTATGCCGTGGGGCCCCATTCCTGGAAACGATTTCTGCATCCGCCTGTGGAACGGCTCTGGCAGGCCCGGCGCGAAGGCGATGGTTTTTCAGTCGCGGAAAACGAGGAAATGGCGGAGCCGCTCGCCTTTATCGGCGTGCGCGCTTGCGAGCTGCGCGCAATCGCCATCCAGGATCGAGTCTTTCTTGTGGGCCAATACCTCGACAAGTCGTACAAAATTCGTCGCGACCACGCGTTCATCGTCGCAGTCAATTGCGGCGAGGCGGCCGGTACTTGCTTTTGCGCTTCGATGGATGCCGGACCGAAGGTCGAGGCGGGTTTTGACTTGGCCCTGACCGAGCTCATCGAGGAGGACCGTCATCTGTTTATGATGGAGGTCGGCAGCTCTGCGGGGGCAGACTTGGTCAGGGATTTGCCGCACCGGCCCGCAACCGAGGAGGAAATCGCCGCCGCGGAGCGGGTTGTCGACCGAACCAGGGGTCAGATGGGGCGCACCGTCGAAACGAACGGCCTAAAGGAATTACTTCAGGCCAACCAGAACCATCCGCGCTGGGACGAGGTCTCTGAACGCTGCCTGACTTGCGGCAATTGCACGAATGTCTGTCCGACCTGCTTTTGCACGATAATCGACGACACGACTGATCTTTCCGGCACTACCGCCGAGCGCGTGCGTCGCTGGGATTCGTGTTTCACACTGGACTTTTCCTACATGCACGGCGGCAGTGTGCGCCGCTCGGCGCGCTCCCGTTACCGACAATGGATGACGCACAAGCTGGCGCACTGGGTCGATCAGTTCGGCAGCTCCGGGTGCGTCGGCTGTGGGCGTTGCATCACCTGGTGTCCGGCTGGGATCGATATTACCGAGGAAGCTGCTGCGATCCGGGCGTCCCCCGGGCCCCCCACCGGGGGCATGGCGGAGGGCTGCTGATGCAGGGGCTTGAACGCATCGTCCTCGACCAGCCGTTCTTCGTGGGTCTCGGCCCCGAATTCGGCAGCGCGATATCCGGCTGCGCGCGCAATCTGCGTTTCGCGGCCGAGGATTACCTGTTTCGCGAAGGCGAGTCGGCCAATGAATTTTATTTGATCCGGCAAGGCTCGGTGGCCCTAGAGCTGCATTCGCCAGCGCAGCAGGCGGTCGTTGTTGCAACCTTGCGCGAGGACGACATCCTCGATGGATCGTGGCTGGTGCCGCCCTATCGCTGGACATTCGATGCACGCTCATCTGAACTCGTGCGGGTGCTCGGGGTTGACGCCCGATGCCTGCGCGACAAATGCGAGGCCGATCACGATCTCGGTTACGAGCTGATGAAGCGTTTCGCCAGCGCCATGGGGGAACGGCTGCGCGCGATGCGCCTGCAAGTGGCGGATGTCTATGGCCCACGACGCTCGTGAGACTCGGGAAGAAGGTCGAGCGCCGAAGCCCACGGCCACCTTCCGAGCCGCTCGCGGCTGTCGCGCCCGTCGTGAGACGCGGACGTGGCAACCATTGAGCCAAGCCCCGCTTGCATCGATCACGCCACGAGCACTGGACGCGGCGATCAAGCAGGGAGGGATGCCGTTCCTTATCGAGGCTCTCTTGACATAGATCAACGCCGGAACAGCCCTCTCGGCGAAGCTGCACCTCTTGGGCGAATACGCCCGACCTGGAAGACAACAAAGCATGTCCATCGACATCGCAACCGCACTTCGCGAGGAGGCTGAGAGAGCCCGTGAAGTCGCCGAGCGGGTAAGCAGCGCTGGCGACAGGAAGACGTTGATGCAGCTGGCATCGAGGCTCGTGGAGATCGCGGAACGATTGGAACGCGACGCTAGAGACTAACTGGCGGTCACCCTTTGGCGCTGCGCGCGACCCTTCTTCAATGCCACCGCCATTGAGGTGGATGAGCGGTGATACGATCGCCTCTATGACGTCCGGTCGACTCGCGTCGGCTGAGGGCTCCTACCCTTTGCTCATGAATTTGCATAAGAGAGGACCGACTTCAGAGCGAGACATCGCTCTGGCGACGCCGGCGGGTCGCTCGGGCAGCACGCCGCCGATCCAAGACGATCTAGGGACAACTGACACCTACTCACGTGTGGTCCGAGGTGGCAGTAAAACGCTCCAGCGACGTGGTTTGAGCTGTGTCAATGCGCAGTGCCCAGCCTTTACGCTCTGTAAGCACTTCGGGGTGGGATGATCGATGACAACGCCGGCCAAGGAATCTTCGGTCGAACCGCATGCGGAGCTGTTTCCGCATGGGGCCGATGTTGATGTCCGTGGCATCGGACCGACCCCCGATGCTGCCTTCGAGCAGGCAGCGCTCGCGCTTACTTCCGCGGTGGCCGACCCCGACCCGCATCGCCTCCAGGGAGGCCGTCGAGGTGACTTGTGAGGCGCCCGATGACGCCTATCTGCTGCTCGACTGGCTCAATGCCGTGATCTACGAGATGGCGGTTCGGCGGGTCGTGTTTGGCCGTTTCGCCCTCTCCATCATCGAGGGCAACCGGTTGGATAGCCGCCTGGGGCGAGCCAGTCGACCGCAAACGACACAGGCCGGCGGTAGAGCCCAAAAACGCGACCTTGACAGCGCTCCAAGTGGGGATTCGCGACGACGGCGCCTGAGTCACGCAGTGCGTTGTCGACGTTTGAGCTAACGGTAAAATCGATGGACCTATCGCGATTGCGTCGTGTGTCGAATTGGGAATGGTGCCTCGAGCCACGGCGCTGCAAGGCGTTTGAGCCGGCATCAAGCGCTGAAGTAGTGGCGCGGCCGCCAGGTCGTTGACGAACTCCGCGAGCGGGGCATCATCATCAAGAGCACGTCGATGCGCGGCGTCGCCGAAGAGGCGCCCGAGGCCTACAAGGACAGCACGTCCGTGGTCGAGGGGGCGCATCTCGCGGGCCTCTCGCGCAAGGTTGCTACACTTGAGCCTCCTATCTGTATCAAGGGCTGAGACGGTCCCCGGCAAATGCTCCGGATCACCGACCGCATCCCGATCGACGACGACGAGATCGAAGAGGTTTTCGTCCGCGCCGGCGGCCCCGGCGGACAAGACGTCAACAAGGGTCGCCACCGCGGTCCAGCTCCGCTTCGATGCGGCACATTCGCCGAGCCTCGACGAGGCAACGCGCACCCGATTGCGCCTGTTCGCCGGGCAGCGGATGACCGCCGACGGCGTGGTTGTCACCATGGCGCGGCGTTCCCGCACGCAAGAGCGCAATCGCCAGGACGCTTATGAAACGCTAATCGATCTCATTGGTCGAGCGGCTGAGCCCGGCAAACTGCGCGTTACCAACACGCCCGACGGTGGATCCCCGGCGAACGGCGTCGCGACGCGAAGCTCGACCGCGGCCGCACCAAGCGTCTGCGCCAGGCGGTCGAGCAGCAGGTCGAATGATTGGTCGACGACCGGCATTCTTCCGTTGACCGAGGTCAATGGATCAGCCGGCGGGCCTGAGACAGTATTTTGTCTTGCATCGCATGGAGCCAATATGAAGCAGTCAAACCTAAGGCCGCGGAGCCCAATGAGGACACGCCGCATTTCCGGACGCGCCCAACAGGACCACATTCTCGATCCCTACCAGCGCCAGCAAAAGCTGCATGACGGTACGGTCTGCCCGCAATGCGGTGCGGTCTATCACGAGGGGCGCTGGCGATGGATGCCGAGGGCCGAAGGCGCTGTCGAGGCGCTGTGCGCGGCCTGCCGCCGCATCAACGACAAATATCCTGCCGGCATCGTCACTCTGCGAGGTGATTTCGCCCGCGAGCACAAGGAGGAGATGATCCACCTAGCCCGACATGAGGAGGAGGCAGAAAAGAAGGAACATCCGCTCAACCGGATCATCGGCATCGAGGAGGACGCGCAAGGGGTCGTGATCAACACGACGGACATCCACCTGCCGCGCCGCATTGGCGAGGCGATCAAGCGCGCCTTCCACGGCGAGATCGAGGACAATTTCGAGAAAGACGGATATTTCGTGCGGGTAAATTGGACCCGTTAGGCCTGAAGCGGCCAACTATCCCCAATCCTCTCTACTGAGGCACTTCAACAAAAATTACGGCGCGCCTCTCGCCTAGAGATCCCCAGTTTCGAAGCAGCGGGACCCAAGCCACCGGCCGCGGCCGGCAGGGCTTCATGGCTTCCCAGGACGCGAAATCCGGCGGATCGGAGACGTTACTGCAGTTGGTCGGCGACCCGACGCTGCAGCGCTTCGTCGAAATAGCTGAAGACGAGATTGCGGCACAAGATCAGATCGAATGGACCATCGTGCATCGACCTGCGGCTGTCCGTTAAACACGGGTTGACTTGGATCAAATCAATTTGGCTTGTGATAAACCATAATTGCTGGGGCACGATGGAGATGAGAATGTCCCGCGATCGTGGATCAAAGCAGGTTAGGGGAAAAGCTCTGAGGGAGGGAAGGCCGCCCGGGCAGGCGAGGAAAAAAGCCGGGCTCGCGGCGGAGGAGCTCAGTCCGCAGCGTCGCGCGGAATTGGCGCAGCAGATCGAGGCGAGGCGGTTCCGCGGCAAGCCGCCTTTGATCTGATCTGCCGCCGCCAATCAGCTAAGCCCGAGAGCCCGGCGCGCGGCGGAGAGGCAACCCTCCGGGCCGGTAGCCGCATCGATGCGAACCCAATCCATCGTCCCCGGATCTTGTCGGAGCTGTTGCGCGAGGACCTCCGAGGACGCATCCGAGGCATCATGGCGCCGCGCGCGCAGGCGGCGATCCATCGTTGCTGGCGGAGCCTCTAACCAAAGACCGGAAAACGGGACGCCAGCTGCCTCGGCGACCGTGACGAAGGACTGGCGCTCCGAAGGCTTCAGCGATACGGCATCGATGATCACCGAATATCCTGCTGCGAGCGCTTCGGCAGCCTTCCGGCGCAGCGTCTGATAGACGCGGCGCGACACCTGCGACGTGTAGGCGCTCGGCAGCAGCCGCGTTTCGGGGGCGACGTCGAACAGACGCTTGCGAATCACGTCGCTGCGCAGAACCCGTGCGCCGAGACTTGGCGCCAAGGCTGCAGCAAGGGTCGATTTACCGGTTCCGCTAAGGCCGCCGATCGCGACCAGGCGGCAGGATCGCGGCCGCAAAAACTGAGCAGCAAGCTCAAGGTAGCTGCGCGCTTCGGCAGCCATTTCCGGCTTCAGCTTTGGCTGCGCCGCACGCTCCATCGCCGCAGCCGTGACATGCGCCCGGATCGCCGCGCGCGACGACAGAAAGAGCGGCATCGCGGCAAGCCCGTCGTCCTCACCGGTTAAATCGAGATAGCGGTTCAACACGAGGTTGGCAAAATCAGCTAGCCCGCGGTGCTCGAGATCCATCAACAGAAAGGCGAGGTCATAGAGGACGTCGACCGAGGCGAGCTCGTCGGAGAATTCGAGGCAATCGAACAGGGTCGGCTTGCCCTCCAGCAGGCAGATATTGCGGAGATGCAAATCGCCGTGGCAGCGGCGCACTTTTCCCGTTGCGCGCCGCCGGTCGAGCACGGCGCCGACGGCAGCAAGCCGCTCTAATGATCGTTGCCTGATCTCGACGATATCCTGAGTGGCGAAACCGGCGTGCGGCGCCGCCATCAGGCAGCGATGGTTTGTCTCGACGACAGCGGCCAGCGCCGCAGCGCCGCCGTGACCGGGGCGCGGTTCTGCTGCGTGATGGAACGCCGCGATATGGTGGGCGAGCTCGTTCATCAAGGGGGCATTTAATCGGTTGGTCTTGGCGAGCTCGTCGAAGAGCGCCGCCTGATCGAAGCGGCGCATCACCACGACCCAATCGACCACGCGACCTTCGGTACCAAAGCCGACCCCTCCATTCGCAGTGCGGGTCAGCGCTCGGACTTCCAGATAAAGCTCCGGCGCCGTGCGGCGGTTGAGCGCGAGCTCGGCCTCGCAGGCTATCCGGCGCTGTTCCGCGGTAGAGAAGTCGAGGTAAGGAAATTTTACCGCGCGTTTGAGCTTGTATGCTCGCTCGCCGGCGAGAAAGACCAACGACACATGCGTTTCAATGATATCGACTCGCTCGACTGCGGCTCCGTAGGAGGAAGGCCGGCTCAGAAAATCGACGACATCGCGCTGATCGTCGACCATTGCCGTGCGAGAACGGCCGCGCCCCGCTGCTTCAAACCGCCGGGAACAATGGCGCCAGGTAGCGCGGCCCCGAGATCGTGTGGTCCTCAATGCCGCGGACGCCGGGGATGTTCTCGGCGACGACGCGGAGTGCCCTTCTTTCCTCCTCCGATCCGACGGTCCCCCAAAAATGCACCACACCGTCCGAGACGACGACATTCGATTCGGCCGGGTTCGCCCATTCTTGCGTGCGCAGCTCGGCGAGCAGTCGCTCGCGGATCAGGCGATCGCTTTCTTCGTTGGCGCTCGCGGCTCCGCCGCTGGCCAACACCTGCAGCAGGTCGGCGCGGCTGACGATGCCGACAATCTTGCCGTCATGCACGACTGGGACCCGCTTGATCCGCTTGGTTTCCATCAGCTCGGCGATCTCGCCCAGGGTGGCCAGCTGTCCGACGCTGACGACCTCACGGGTCATGACGTCCTCCACCCGCCGGGCGTGCGACTTGATGTATTCCGCAGCCAATCGGGAATTTGTGGAGAACCACTCACTCCAGGGCATGCGTCGGCGCTCGGTCCCGGTTTCCGCCCGGCGCAATAAGTCACCTTCGGTGACGATCCCGACGAGCTGCCCGTTCTTGTCGAGGACGGGAAGCCCGCTGATGCGAAGGTTGATCATGAGCCTAGCGACTGATTCGACTGTCGTTTCGGGCGTCGTGGTCGCTACGGCCCTGACCATGACATCTCTCGCTCTCATCCGTCTCTCCTCTCGTGACCGGCCGAGGCTACCTACGCAAACGACACGGGCGTTGATATGAATCAACGCAACATTTCTCCGGACGGGTCATGACCGCTGCCGACGAGGGGCTGCGCTTGGCTCGCGGACTGCACGACGCCGGGGTCGATCGGTTTGCGCTATTGGGTGCCTAGCTGCGAAGGTTCTCCCGGATGGGCACCGCGATGCAATTTTTCTCCCTGAGTTTTCCGGAAAGCCAGGAGGACACAGGCCTCTTTCAAGCCGAAAATGGCGGTGCAGGATGATCAGTCAGTGGCTTGTCAGCATCAGTCTCCTACTCGTCGTCGGCTATTATGGTCGTTGCTTGGCAAGCTCGGGCTCGGTCGGCTGCCCGGCGACATCGTGATCTAGTGCGGAGATTTCCGCTTCTATTTCCCGATCGTGACGCGCCTTGCCGTCAGCCTGGTCGTGTCGCTGATCTTGTGGCTCCTGAACCCATGAACCACTCGGAGAGGGTGTGAGGGGGACGTGTTCCGCTTACCGACGCGCTCGGGCCCTTGAAGCTCGTCCACATTCACCGGTCGTCCATCGGGCTCAAGGCTGTCGTCGCAATCGACAACATCGCCTGCGGGCCGGCAGTCGGTGGCGTGCGCATAGCGCCCGATGTCAGCACCGAGGAGGCCTTCCGGCTCGCGCGGGCGATGACCTTCAAGAATGCAGCCGCCGAGCTGCCCGCACAGCGGCGGCAAATCGGTGATATTTGCCGATCCCAAGATGCCGCTCTCTGCCAAGGAACGGCTGATCCGTGCCTTTGCAGCGGCGATGGGCGATCTCACGGATTACATCCCCGGGCCCGATATGGGGACCGACGAGTTGGCGATGGGATGGATCAAGGACGAGACCGGCCGTGCCGTTGGCCTCCCCGGCGAGCTTGGCGGCATCCCGCTCGACGAGATCGGCGTCATCGGCTTTGGCCTCGCGGTCGCGATCGATGTAGCGCGGGAACATATCGGGTTGCCGCTGGCTGGCGCGCGGGTCGTCATCCAGGGCCTTCGGCTCGGTCGGCAAGCACGCCGCGCGCTTCCTCGTCGAGAAAGGGGCGGTGCTGGTCGCTGCGAGCGACGCAAGCGGCACGATCGCCGACAAGTACGGCATGGACCTGGCTGCCCTGATCGCGCTCAAGGCTGAGGGCCGGCCCCTACACGATCATGGGCGCGGCCGCAAGCTCGGCGTGGACGCGGTGATAGATATCCCTTGCGACATCTGGATCCCGGCGGCGCGACCGGATGTCATCCACGCCGACAACGTCGCACGGCTGCAGACCCGGATCCTTGCCGAGGGTGCCAACATTCCTTGTTCGGCGGAGGCCGAGCAGGAGCTCGCCGCCCGTGGCGTGCTGGTTCTGCCCGATTTCATCGCCAATGCCGGCGGCGTGATCTGCGCGGCGATCGAATATCGCGGTGGGACGGAGGCGGCTGCTCTCGCGTACATCGCGGAAAAAATCCGGGCCAACATCGAGCCCTTGCTCGACGAGATGCGGTGCACCGGTGCCTACCGCGCAAAGCAGCGCTGTCGCTAGCGACCGAGCGGGTGCAGCGGGCGATGCGGACGCGGCGATGGGGATATGAGGGCGAAGTGAATTGAGCTGGATCAATGTTCCGCCTGATGCTCCTGACGAATATCAACCCGTTCTCTTTCAGCTGACCGATGGAGACAGCAATGACAGAGGTACCCGTCGAAGTGAAGAAAGCGCCGCCGGCGCGGACCACCCTTCCCGATGTATGGCAATCCTTTCGCAGCGAAATGGACCGCTTGTTCGATCGGTTCGGCAGCGGGTTCGGTTTTCCGTCGTTCCGACGGATGTTCGACATCGAACCGGCGTGGCGCAGTTCGTTCAGCCTTTCCACG
>Ga0318533_10000420_pt1 | contig 17062 bp, 17 predicted proteins | sample GRESIP053b4f27_FD_203675 | JGI IMG/M metagenome (GOLD analysis project Ga0318533, IMG submission 203675) | Tropical soil microbial communities from Luquillo Experimental Forest, Puerto Rico - GRE.SIPMG.053b4f27 | ecosystem: Environmental > Terrestrial > Soil > Tropical forest > Bulk soil...
TTTGGGCTGAAAGCCGTTGACGTCGAGCAGGAATGCAAGCGAGTCACGCATCGCCGCGTCGTCGTCGACGACATGGATGACGGTCTTACCGCTCATGACTTGCCTCCGCATCGGCGAGTGGGATCGTGAATTCGAAAACAGTGCCGCCACCGGCATTGGGATGGGCCGAGATCCGGCCGCCATGTGCTTCGATGATCGTTCGGCAGATCGAGAGACCTACGCCCATTCCGTTTGCCTTGCTGGTAACGAAGGGTTGAAACAGATGTTTTGCGATCTCGGGGCTGATTCCGCTGCCGGTATCCGCCACCGAGAACCGTGCCAATTCGCCCTGGCGCGCGACCGAGACCGTCAGATCGCGGCGGATCGTGGTCTCCATCGCCTCGATGGCATTGCGGATCAGGTTCAGCGCGACCTGCTGAATCTGGATCTTGTCGACGACGATGTCGGGAAGATCGCGGTCGCAGCGAAGCGACACGCGCACGCCCTGCTCCCTCGCGCCGACCAGAGCAAGCGCCGCCGCCTCTTCCAGCAGCACCCCAGGATTCTCGACCGACTGCTGGGTTTCTCCCTTGGCAACGAATTCCCTCAGCCGCTTGATGATGTCGCCGGCGCGCAGTGCCTGGTCGGCGCTGCGGTCGAGCGCCTCCCGTACGCGACCCTTGTCGACCTCGTCGGCCTTGAGCAGCGTGGCGGCGCCGCGAAGATAGCTGGTGATCGCCGACAGGGGCTGGTTCAGCTCATGCGCCAGCGACGACGCCATCTCGCCCATCGCGGTGAGACGGGAGACGTGGACCAGTTCGGATTGCAGGTCCTGCATGCGCCGTTCCTCCTTCCGCCGCTCGGTCAGGTCCCGAACGAAGCCGGTGAAAAAGCGGTCGGCGCCGACCCGGGCCTCGCCGACCGCCAATTCCATGGGGAACGTCGAGCCGTCCTTGCGCTCGCCGACCACAATGCGCCCGATACCGATGATGCGGCGCTCTCCCGTGGTCAGATAGCGCTCGAGATAATCGTCGTGCTCCTGTCGGTAGGGCGAAGGCATCAGCATCGAGACGTTTTTCCCGATCGCTTCGGCGGCTGACCAGCCGAACAGGCGCTCGGCGGTCGTGCTGAACGATCGCATGATGCCGTGCTCGTCGATCACGATCATCGCTTCCGGCACGGTGTCGAGGATCGACTGGAGCTGGGCCTGCCGGTAGCGGGACTCCTCTGATTCGCGCAACAGGCGGTCGCCGATGAAGCCGAGGACGACGCCCAGCACGCCGAAGAATGCGACATCGATCAGATTTGCCGGGTTGGAAAAGAGATCGCTGCCCAGGAAGAACAGGCTGATGCCGATGCACAGGACGGTGGCCAGCATCGCCGGGCCGCGACCGCCGGCAAAGGCGGCATAGACCACCACGGGCATGTAAATGACCATGAAGGTGCGGTCGCCAAAATACTGGCGCAGCAGAAAGAGCAGGAGGAATACCAGGATCGCGGCAGCGGCCGCCGTGCCGTAGCGAAACCAGAAGCGGGATTGTGTTGTCATCCAAAGATCCGGTCCGACTCCGATTTGACGCTCTTGCACCTTTGCTCTCGGCCCCATTTGTTCGGCGGATCAGGCCTTCCGGCATGCCACTGCTAGCACAGCCGCCGGACCTTCGGGTTTTGCCCCTTTTTTCTCCACCGCGATCATGCCAGAAATTGCCCGGTGGCGAGTACCCAGGAGCCGAGACGGGCCATGGATAAAACTGTGGCGGACCTGAACATCAAGCATTTCAAGAAGCTATTGGCGAGCGAGACGGACCCGGTCAAGCGGCAAACAATCGAACGCCTGCTCGCCGAGGAAGAAGCCAAGCTGGCTCGGGCGCTGGCGGCCAAGGGCGCGCCGCCGGACCACAAAACCTAGGGCGCCTTTTGCCAGGGGCGCCAATGGGTCGGGCTGACGGGGACGCGCTCGCGGGTTGCGACCTTGATCCAGCCGCTTGGCCCGCGGCGGCAGGCGAACACCAGGGGATGGACGTGATCTCCCTCGATCACCGCGAGCTCGAGGTCGCGGTCGTAGGGCGCTGTTGCAATCGTTTCCCACACCACCGGTTCGTCCATTGCTGATATCCTGAGCTGCCGCGCCGGGTCAGGGTGTCCAGAGGCCACCACCGCATCTCGCGCACGCGCCCGGAGGGCTTCCGTAAACCTTTATTCATAAAGGCAACTGGCTCCTGTCTTCATTGAGCTACATCAAAAAAGCGGGCGCGCCGGCACAAGATCGGCCGATCCGTCAGAACAACCTGGGCTCACTCCCGCTCTCGACCTTCAATCTGGTCAGAACGGTCGCGATGGCAATCAGCGCCAGGACGCCGCCGGCGCTGACCGCGACCTGCATCGCGATATCTGCCGAGACCCGCACCAGCAGGGCATGCGCTGCAAGCGCCAGCAGCACGCCCGCACAATAGATTTCCAGCGAATTCTCCCCGCAGCGAACAGCGCTGCGCAGAATCGGTGTCGTCAACCCTTTCCAATCACGCGGCACGAACTTCGCGACGAGAACTGCGATCGCAAGGAAATGCAGAAGCCGCAGCGGATCGAGATTGGATTTGTCGATCGGATACATGAACTTCGCCAGCGCCTGCGGAATTGCTGCCTCGAGCGGTTTGAAGCTCCAGCTCAGGGCGACTGCAAACGCGAACAAGAGATAGAGTACGGCGCACCCCGTCATCGCGCGCGACATCAGCCACGGCCGCAATTTTTTGCGATCTGCGATTTCCCACCCGGCGCCAAGCACGACCAGGAACTGCCAGGCGAAGGGATTGAAGTACCATTCGTTGCGCGGCCATTGCGGCAGGTTCCACCCGAAGAGCTGAACCAGCGCGTACAGCAGGAACGATGCGGCGAGCGCGAGCCTCGGCACATTCAAGAGCAGCCAGAGCAGCGGGGCGAACAGGAGATGAAAGATAACGAAGGTCGGCAACACGTCGGTGTTGACCGGGCGATATTGCAGGATCACGGCGCGCGCGAGCGCCGGCCCCGGATGCTCGAACAGAACGCGTGTATTGGTCTCGTCGGCAAACCCGCCGCCGCCTAACAGGTAGACCATCACCACGCAGGCGACCGTCAGCGCCAGAAACGCGACATAGATCTCGAAACCGCGGCGGATCGTATGACAGATCACGGCGCGCCAGCCGTCGCATGCCTGCACCTTTCGATAAGCCAGCGCACAGGTTATGCCCGAGACGAACATGAACAGCTCGGTGGTGTCGCTGAAGCCGTAATGGCGCAGCGTCAGCCAGCTTCCGACATTGTTTGGAACGTGGTCCAGAAAGATGAACCACAGCGCGATGCCCCGGCATGCGTCGAGGCGCAGGTCGCGGTCGCTTTGTTGCCCGCTCCCCAGGCCGTCCCGAGAATCACGCTGTCCTATCGTTGCGAAGCCGTCCACACCACGAGCTCCCGTGCCAGCGCATCAAAGGCCTCGTTGAAGGCGGCGGCGGCCCGCGCAGGCGTGAGCCCGCCCATCGGTGCCGACTTTTCGAAGATGCGCGCGGCCTGGAGGTGGCCTGTTCCGTCAACGAGCTTCGCCGAGAGCGAGATCGACGCGCGGGGTTCCGGCGAACCGTCGATCTCGAACTGGCGCAGGTCAATGAGCAGGCGCGCGCCGCCTTCGCTCAAATTGTCCGCACGCAGCGGCGCGTGGGCGATATCGTAGTTCTCGAAGCTCTGCAGCAGTTTCGCCTGCACAAGCGTGGGCAGGCTGTCGCTCCATTGCGCATTGGCGAAGTCATCCTGCCCCTCCTCGCCATTGGTAAACAGGAAGCGCTGGGTCTGCAGGCGGACGGTGGCGGTCGGCTCGGTGATCGCAAGCCCGGCCGGCAAGGGAGGATGCGGCATTGCAAAGCCGCTCGCGGCAGAAAGATCATAGATCACCTTGCGCGGCGGTGTGGCTCCGCCGGTCATGCGTTCGAGGCCTGCGACAATGCCGTCGAGACGCGACGAATTGCGCGCCAATGCTTCTGCGAACGTGCTGATATTGCCAATCGCATCATGCAGCGGCGCGGCATTGTCGGACAGCACCGTATCGACCCGGCGCAAGGCATCGCGCGCCGCTTGGGTCATGCTCTGGCCGGCGCCCTTCTCGGCGACCAGCGGCTCGCGCACAGGCGGTGCCTGCGCATTGTCGCCGCCTTCGAGAGCAACCACCGGCACGCCGGTCAATCCCTGGAAGTCGAGGCCAACCCTGGTGTCGGATCGCACCGGCGTCCGTTGGGCGACCGCGATGGTGGCGTGGACGTCATGGGGATGATCGGCAACGAGTTCGAGCGAGGTGACCTCGCCGACGCGAATACCGTTGAACAGCACCGCCGCGCCGACCAGCAGGCCCGGCACCGGCCCGTTGAAGACGAGTTGATAGGTGTCGCGCTTGCCGATCCCGCCCGTATTGTTGAGCCAGTAGACAAAGCCGAACACGGCCACGATCGCCGACAGGACGAAGGCGCCGACGATGATATAGGGTGCGCGGGTTTCCATGACCTGTTCCTGTTGCCTCAAGTCGTTTCGAGGTGAAGCATCTGCGCTCGCGCGCCGTGAAAATACGATTTGACCCAGGGATGATCGGACTTGAGCACGGATGACAGCGGGCCCAGCGCCACGATCCTGCCCTCGGCAAGCGCCGCTACCCGATCGCAGACCGCGGCCAGCGTGTTGAGATCGTGCGTGATCATGAAGACCGTGAAATGCAGCGTCCGTTGCAGCGTCTTGATCAGCGAATCGAATTCGCCCGCCGCGATCGGGTCGAGCCCCGACGTCGGTTCATCGAGGAACAACAGCGCGGGATCAAGCGCGAGCGCGCGCGCCAGCGCCACGCGCTTGGTCATTCCGCCGGACAGCTCGGAGGGAAACTTGTCGCCGTCGTCGGCCGAAAGCCCGACCATCTCGAGCTTGGCATTGGCGATTTCGTCCAATAGCGCTTCCGAGACGTGCGCCGCTTCGCGCAACGGAAACTGGATGTTTTGCCGCGCATTCAGCGCCGAGAACAGCGCGCCCTGCTGAAACAGCACGCCGCGCCGTCCGACCTCGCCGTCGGCCGTCGCGGGGAACTCGATCTGACCGCCGCGCTTCGGCAGCAATCCGATCAGCGTGCGCATCAGCACCGATTTGCCGCCGCCGGAAGCGCCGACCAGCCCGATGATTTCGCCGGCGCGAACGTCGAGCGACAGGTGATCGAGCACGGTATGCCCGCCGAAACCGACCACGAGGTCGCGAACGTGTATGGCGATTGTCTCAGCCGGCATGGTCACATTCCGATCGAGGCGAAGAACACGGCGAACAGGCCGTCGAGCACGATCACCAGGAAGATCGATTTCACGACGGATGTCGTCGTCTGCTTGCCGAGCGACTCGGCGCTGCCCTGCACCCGCAAGCCCTCCGAACAGGCCACGATTCCGATCACCAGCGCCATGAACGGCGCCTTGAGAATGCCGACCTTGAACGTGGTCAGGGAGACCGCTTCGCGCAGCCGCTCGATGTAGATGGCGGGCGCCATGTCGCCGTAGAACTGCGCCACGACACCGCCGCCGTAGAGCCCCGCGATCGATCCGATGAAGGTCAGGATCGGCAACGCAATCACCAGCGCCGCGACGCGGGGCAGGATCAGGACTGCAACGGGATCGAGCCCCATGGTGCTCAAGGCGTCGATCTCCTCGCGCATCTTCATCGAACCGAGTTCGGCCGTATAGGCGCTGCCGGAGCGGCCAGCGACCATGATCGCGACAATGAGTACGCCGATCTCCCGCAGCACGAGGATGCCCACCATGTCGACGGTGTAGGATTCGGCACCGAACTTGCGGAAGTGGAAAAAGCCCTGCTGCGCAATGATGGCCCCGATCAGGAATGTGATCAGCACCATGATCGGGATCGCCTGCCAGCCGACCCGGTAGAGCTGATAGATCGTCGATGTCAGCCTCAGCGAGCGCGGGTGACGCAGCACGCCCAGCAATGCGATGCCGACGGCGCCCAGCATTTGCAGAAAACTCGCAGTCTCGGCCGCGAGCCCCCGGCCGACCCGCTCCATGAAATCGAGCAAGGCGCTGCCGTGCCGCCTGGCGAACGGTTCCCTGCGGTTGACACCCTGCATCTCACGCATCAGGCCGGTGTAGGATTCGGGAACCCCGACAAAGGCGATCTGGGCAGACGGCGTCGAGAAGCGACGGGCCAGTTTCTCGAACAACCATGCGCCGGTGGTGTCCAGTGCGCTCACGCCGCTGAGATCGATCGCGCCGACGCGTCCCGCAGCCGCGCTCTCGCAGAGCCGCTCAAGAGCCTCGACATTGGCAGCGGTCCACGCCCCGCTCGAATGGAGCGTCGTCGATTTGTCCCCGGATTCGGTCAGTTGAGGTGGGTTGGTCAAGCCAGGCTCCCGCATGATGATCGGAAAAGTCTAGACGTCGACCGCATCCATCGCTTTGATAAAGCGCAAGAAAGCGGAGGAGGCAGCCCCGGCCTTGATACATATCAACGGCGGCGCCCGGGTTCCCGCCTAGCGTTTTAGCTCGAGGGAACCCCGCCATGGCCTATCGCAACGACTATGTCGATGAGCTTCGCAGTCTGAAGCAGGAAACCACGCGCCTGACCGGCGCGCAGGCAGAAGAATGGCGGGAAGTCTCGAGCCAAAAGGCCAAGGACGTCGCGGACGATGTCAAGGCTTTTCTCTCGGACCTTCGTGACGCAATCGCACTCGATGAGAAAGAGATCGAGCGCGCTTTCACCGGACGAGCTGCCGCCGCGCTCATGACCGCGGTGGCGGTCGGCGTCGTGATCGGCTGGGTCTTGAGGAAAAAGCCATGACGACAAGCCATCTGATCGGGCACGTGCGCGTGCTCTGGCGTACCGAGCGAATCATCGCCGAACTTCGCCTCAAACGTCTCCTGACCAATCTGGGTCTCCAGGCGCTCGCAGCGCTGATCATGGCCTGCGCTCTGCTGCTGTTCGAGCTCGCCGCCTATTTCTCGTTGGTGCAGGTCTGGAACGCGATCTGGTCGGCCGTCGCCCTCGCCTTCAATCTCCTCCTTGCCGGCGTGATCGTGCTGTTCGCGTTGCGCAGGCCGCAGACCCGGGAACTGGCGCTTGCGGACGAAATCCACCAGCAGGCGCTTGCCGCCTTCGAGGCGGACCTCCAGAAGGCGGAGAGCGATTCACCGGCTTCCCTGCGCGCCGCGATCGAGGGCGCCGCAATCCCCCTGCTCGTGCCCCTGATCCCCCTCCTCATCAAGCGCTTGCGCAGGCAAGCAACCGAAAAGGCCGAACAGGAAGCCGCCTGATTTCGCGAAGGATACGAACCCGGCCAGCAGTTTCGGTTCGCGAGGCCGAGTAAACGAACCTCCACCACTTGTCACGGCTGCGCGGCGACAGCCTTGCGGTCGGCCGCAGGTGGGACAGGGCTCGGTACGGCGAGATCAAGCGAAACGATCGCCACGGCCGAATCCCTCGGGTCGCTCTTGACCTCGAACCCAAGCTCGCGGCACATCGCGAGCATCGTTGCATTGTCGCGCAACACCGCGCCGGTCAGGCGCTTGAGCCCTTCGGCCCTGGCATATTCGATCAGGAGCTGCATGAGCGCCCAGCCGAGGCCCCTGCCTTTCAGGTCCGACCGAAGCAGGATTGCATATTCGGCGGTCTCATAATGAGAATCCGAATGCAGGCGCACGACGCCAATGAGGTCGCCGGTCGCCACGTCGCTTGCGACGAAGGCCATGGCGCGCGCGTAGTCGAGCTGCGTGAGACGGGCGATGAAGGCGTGCGAGAACTCCTTCATGGCATGGAAGAAGCGGAGCCTGAGGTCTTCGCGGCTGACGCGGGTCAGAAGCGCGGCAATGGCCGGCTCGTCTTCGGGGCGCATCGGACGGACCGCCACCTTCCAATCGCCCGCGAGTTGGAGCTGACGTTCCCATTCGGCGGGATAGGGCCTGATCGCGAGCCGCGTCCGGCCGACAAAGAATTTTTCGGGCACCTTGATCGCAACGCGGCCGTCCAGAGCCATGACGCCGTCGCCATCCGCGATCAACGGATTGATATCGAGCCCGGAGATTTCCGGAAGGTCGGCTGCCATCTGGGAGAGTTTGACAAGCGTCAGCGGCACGTCGTCCGCCGGAACGGCAGGCACGTCGCGATAGGCCGCCAGAAGCCGCGCGACGGCCGTGCGGCCGACGAGATCGCGCGCGAGGTTCATGTCGAGCGGCGGCAACGCCAGAGCCTTGTCCTTGATCACTTCTACCGCGGTGCCGCCGTGGCCGAACACCACGACCGGGCCGAAGGTCGGGTCGTCGGCAAGCCCGAGCAGCAATTCGCGCGAACCCGACCGCGAAATCATCGGCTGGATCGTAACGCCCTCGATTGTTGCGTCGGGCCGCGCGCGACGCGCGCGGGCCATGACCTCGGCTGCGGCATCGCGGACGCTCTCTCTGGTCGCGAGGTTCAGCATGACCCCGCCGATATCGGACTTGTGCCTGATATCCCTGGATCGGATTTTCACCGCAACGGCGCGCCCCTCGTCGAGGAATGGTGCGGCCATGGTCGCCGCCTCGTCGGGACTGCTTGCGCCGAGCGTCGGTACCATCGGGATCTCGTAAGCCGCAAACAGCGCTGATATTTCGACCGGATCGAGCCAGTTTCTTCCGTCGGCCAGGGCGTTTACAATCAATTTTTTGGCGCCATCGCGGTCGGGCTTGAACAATGACGACACGGTGGGTGGCGTCGCCATCAGCGCCGCAATCGCCTCGCGATGCTTGACCAGATGCATGAACGCCCGCACGGCATCATCCTCGGTCGGGAAATGAGGGATTGCGGCATCATCGAAGATCGGCGCCGCATTCTGATCGGTGCCGACCCAGGCGGCGAGAACCGGTTTTGCCGACGCGCCCCGTCGCGCGCGGTCAGCCTTGATCCGTTCCGCCACCGCCCTGGCGATGTCGCCCGACGGCTCGACCGCCGTCTCGACATTCATGATCAGCACGGCATCGCCGGCAGTGTCAGCGAGCAACACGTCGAGAGCGGCCAAATAGCGCACGGAATCTGCATCGCCGCCGATGTCGACCGGATTGGCTTTCGACCAGGTCGCCGGCAAGACGGCATCGAGCTTCGCCTTCGTTGCCGCCGCAAGCGCTGTCGCGTTGCCGCCCAATTCCGCAAGCCGGTCGACGGCCAGAATGCCGAGCCCGCCGCCATTGGTGAGGATCGTGAGATTTTTCCCGGCGGGGGCCCGACTCTGGCCGAGCAGCTCCACGCAGTCGAACAATTCGCGCAGATCGAACACGCGAAGCAGGCCGGCCCGGCGAAACGCCGCGTCGTACACGGCATCGCTTCCGGCGAGCGCCCCGGTGTGGGTTTCCGCCGCTTTTGCACCCTGCGCCATGCGTCCGGACTTGACGACGACCACCGGCTTGAGCCGGGCCGCTGCACGCGCCGCAGACATGAACTTGCGGGCGTCCCTGACTGCCTCGACGTACAGCAGAATCGCGTGGGTCCCGTCGTCGAGCGCAAAATAGTCGAGGAGGTCGGCGATATCGACGTCGAGCTGATCGCCGATCGACACGATCCCGGAAAATCCGATCGCCCTTTCCGCACCCCATTCCACCATCGCGGCCGCGAGCGCGCCGGATTGCGAGATCAGCGCGAGCTTCCCCTTGCCGGGCTGATGTGCGGCAAAGCTCGCATTGAGCCCGCAGCGCGGAAACATGATGCCGAGGCAGTTCGGCCCGATGATCCTGACCTTTTGGTCGCGGGCGGTCTTGAGCACCGCCTCACCCGGCGAGCCCTCGCCGTGGCCGAGGCCCGACGAGATGATGACAGCACCGGCAACACCAAGCCGGCCCGCTTCCGCCACGATGCCCGGCACCGCCGAAGCAGGCGCCGTGATCACGATCAGGTCGGGAACGAAGGGCACCGAAGCGAGATCGGGATAGGTGTTCTTGCCGTCAATCAAACCGTATTTCGGATTGACGACAGCGATATCGCCCGCAAAGCCGCCTCTCAGCAGGTTTTGCAAAATCTTGGCACCGAGCGACGAGGGTCGCGAGCTGCCGCCGACGAGCGCGAGAGTGCGCGGCGCAAAGACCCGTTCTAGCCCGTATGTGGACATCGTTTCGTCTCGCAGGGGGATCAGGGGCTATTCCGCTTGCCGCATACAGCGCGCCATCGCCCGCATGACATCCTCGCGAGCGATAATCCCAACGAGATTTCGCCACTTGTCAATGACCGGCACGCTCTTGACCCGATGCTCGACCAGGAGCTGCAGGACGCGCTGCAGCCTGGTTTCGGGGTCCACGGCGATGACCTCGGCCGTCATGATTTCATTGACAGTCGCACCCATGCCATCCGCATAGTGCGGCAGGATCTGATCTTTTGCGAAAGCGAACACCTTGAGTGCATCCAGCTTCGACACCACGCCGACCACCGTATCGTTCCGAACGACCGGATAGGCGTCAAAATCGTCCGCCGCGAACAGCCGGTAAAGGTCGCCCACCGTGGTCTCTGGCGTCACACTTTTAACCGTTTGCGTCATGTTATTTGCGACAGTTTCTTGAAGAAATTCGTACATGGCCGATTCTTTCGTGAGAGTTCCGTCGGCTCGCGCGCGCCGCCCGATCAGGCGGCACGCCATGCCTCCTAGTCTAGCAAATTAGCGGCGACACTACTAATGGGGCGCCGGCCGCTTAACGTTGACCAGGATCAAACGATCTTCTTTGGCCTCTCCCTAATTGGGTCGAACGCCAGGAGCAGTTCATGCATGCCATGGTTCTTCAGGCTTCCAGAAAGCCTCTGACATTGACGGAGCGACCGGACCCGACCCCGGGACCAGGCGAGGTGCGCGTGAAGGTGAGCGCTTGCGGCGTGTGCCGCACCGACCTGCACGTCGTCGACGCCGAATTGCCGGACATCCGCTATCCGATCGTCCCCGGTCATGAAGTGGTCGGCCGGGTCGACGCGTTGGGCGATGGCGTGAGCGATCTTGCCCTCGGTATGCGCGTCGGCGTTCCATGGCTCGGCTTTACCTGCGGCGCCTGCCCCTATTGCCGACGGCATGAGGAAAATCTGTGCGACCGTCCGCAGTTCACCGGTTACACGCGCGACGGCGGGTTCGCGAGCCATCTCGTCGCCGATGCGCGCTACTGCTTTCCGCTTGGCGAAGACGGCGACGATGCCGAGCTTGCGCCGCTGCTCTGCGCCGGTCTGATCGGCTGGCGCTCGCTGGTCATGGCCGGCTCCGGCAAGACGCTCGGGATCTATGGCTTTGGCGCGGCCGGGCACATCGTCGCACAGGTTGCGCGCTGGCAGGGACGAACGGTCTATGCGTTCACGCGCAAGGGCGATACGGAGGCACAACAGCTTGCACGTTCGCTCGGAGCCGACTGGGCGGGAGCATCCGAAGACATCCCGCCGGTCGAGCTTGACGCCGCCATCATCTATGCGCCGGTCGGGGCGCTGGTGCCGCAAGCGCTGCGCGCAGTACGCAAAGGCGGAAAGGTGGTCTGCGCCGGCATCCACATGTCCGATATCCCTTCGTTCCCTTACAATATTCTCTGGGGCGAGCGGCAGATCGTCTCCGTCGCGAATTTGACGCGCAAGGACGGCACGGATTTCCTCAAGGTCGCTCACGAAGCCGGCGTGCGGACGCATACGACAAGCTTTCCGCTTCAACAAGCCAATGAGGCGCTGACACGCCTGCGCGACGGCAAGCTCGTCGGTGCCGCGGTGCTGCGCCCGTGACGCCCCCGGCGAACGAGCGTCGTGACCCCAGCCAGGAGCCGGTGCTCGCGTTCCTCGACAATGGCGCGCGCAAGCGAATTGACACCCACGCCTCCGTCGTCTTCCTCGAATCCGACCGCGTGCTGAAGGTCAAGCAAGCGGTCCGCCTGCCCTTTCTGGATTTCTCGACACTCGACAAGCGCAAGCATGCCTGCGAGGAAGAGATCGCGGTCAACAAGCGCCATGCGCCGATGCTGTACCGCCGCGTCGTGCCGATCACGAAAGGTGCACGTGGACCCGAGATCTCCGGCAGCGGCGAGGTGATCGAATGGGCGGTCGAGATGGCGCGGTTCGACGAGCAGCAGACTTTCGATCATCTCGCTGTCGGCGGCGCCATCACGCCGGAACTGGGCGAAGCGCTGGCAGATGTGATGCTCATTGCGCACAAGACGGCGCCGGTGTCGCACGGATCGATCTGGCCCGCTTCGATTGCCGGCATCATCGATCGCAACACCGCAAAATTTCACGCGCAGAAAAACCTCGCTCGCGACGAGGTCCAGCGACTTCATGCGGCAAGTCATCGACAGATGGATGAGCATCTTCCGCTAATGCGGCGGCGTGCCGCAGACAGCCAGATACGCCACTGTCACGGCGATGCGCATCTCGGCAACATCGTCCTGATCGCGCAGAAACCCGTGCTGTTCGACGCCATCGAGTTCGATCCCGACATCGCGACGACCGACGTCCTGTACGACCTCGCCTTTCCGCTGATGGACCTTGTCCGGCACGCACAGGACGCCGCGGCGAACCGGCTGTTCAATCGCTATTTGCAGGAGACCTGGGCCGAGCAGGCGGACGCGCTTGTGTTGTTGCCGCTGTTCATGTCGATGCGGGCGGCAATCCGCGCGCACGTGCTCTTTACCAGGCAGGAGCAATCCGAAAGCGATGCTGCCATCGCGACACAGGCGCGATCCTATTTCGACCTCGCGCTTCGCCTGATATCGCCGTCGCCGCCGGCGCTGGTCGCGATCGGCGGCCGGTCCGGCACCGGCAAGAGCCTGCTTGCGCGAGGCCTCGCTCCAATGCTCGAACCTGCGCCCGGGGCCCTGGTCTTGCGCTCGGACGTGATCCGCAAGGCACTTTTTGGCGTCGATCCGCTCACGGCTCTCCCCGCAGCCGGCTATGCGCCTGATGTCACGACCCGCGTCTATCACCTCATGGCGCAGCGCGCGGCGACCGCGCTCCAGCAGGGTGTCTCGGTCGTGCTCGACGCGGCATTCCTGCGGCAGGGCGAACGCGATCCGCTGCCGAACCTCGCACGCGCGAGTGGCGCGCGCTTTCGCGGCATCTTTCTCGACGCCGATGTCACGGCGCGGCTGGGACGCATCGCCGCGCGTGGACGCGACGCCTCGGACGCCACGCGCGAAGTGGCGCTTCAACAACAGAGCTACGATATCGGCCGTCTCGACTGGGACATCGTCGATGCCTCCGGCTCGCCGCAGGACACGCTGGAGCGGGCGACGGCCCGTCGGCGAACGTAGACTTGTCCTGCAAAGCGCGATGTCGCTTCAGCGCTGCAGCACATAATCTCCAGGCGCATCCTTGAGTGACGCAGCCTTTTGCCTCACGCCGCCCATGATCGGCGGCGCGACCGCTTCGCCGGAGTGGCTTTCGAGAAAGCTTACCCACTCCTTCCACCATGATCCCACTTGTTGCGGAGCAAGCTTGATCCACTCGTCCGGACCGACATAGGCACCGTCGGCTTTCTTGGTCATGATCTGATAGGTGTGTCCCTCTTCCGCAGGCGGAGCAACGATTCCCGCATTGTGCCCGCCGCTGGTCAGCACATAGGTGATATCCGCATCGGCGGCGAGGAAATGGATCTTGTGCGTCGACCGCCACGGCGCGACATGGTCGCGCTGCGTTCCGACGACGAACATCGGCGCGTGCAGATCGGACAGCGCCACCGGCTGGCCTTCGACGCTATAGCGGCCCTCGGCGAGATCGTTGTTGAGGAACAATTTGCGCAGATATTCCGAATGCATGCGATAGGGCATCCGCGTCGCATCGGCGTTCCACGACATCAGGTCGCTGAGCGGTTCGCGCTCGCCGAGCAGGTAGTCGCGCACCGCGCGAGACCAGATCAGGTCGTTGGAGCGCAGGATCTGGAATGCGCCCGCCATTTGCGCGGTATCGAGCACACCGCGCTCCCACATCATGTCCTCGAGGAAGGCGACCTGGCTTTCGTTGATGAACAGCGTGAGTTCGCCCGCTTCGGTAAAATCGGTCTGCGCGGCCAAAAGCGTAACCGAACGCAGGCAATCCGGCCGCTCCTTGGCAAGCCGCGCCGCCGCGATGGCAAGCAGGGTGCCGCCGAGACAATAACCCGCTGCGTGGATAGGCTTGTTCGGCACGATCTCGTTGATCGCAGCGATCGCCGCATCGACGCCGAGCTTTCGGTAATCTTCCAGGCTGATATCGCGACAATCGGCCGCGGGATTCCGCCATGAGATCATGAAGACGGTGAAGCCGTTCGCGACCAGGAACTTGACCAGCGAGTTGTGGGGCGACAGATCGAGAATGTAGTATTTCATGATCCAGGCGGGCACGATCAAAACCGGCTCGGGCCGGACGCGTTCCGTCGTTGGCGCATACTGGATGAGCTCGATCAGCTCGTTGCTGTAGACGACCTTGCCCTTCGTCGTCGCGACATCCTTGCCGACGACAAAATCCATCGCGGGCTTCGTTCCGGCAAGCATGGCCTGAACGTCCTCGACCCAGTGATGCCAGCCGGAAACAAAATTACCGCCACCGGATTCCATGATCTGGCGCAGCACTTCCGGATTGGTGCCCACGAAATTGGACGGCGCTACGGTGTCCAGAACTTGCCGCAAGGTGAAGTCGGTGACCGCCGCATTCGACCGCGCCACGCCGTGCACATCGGTCGTCGCCGTATGCCACCATTTCTCCTGGAGCAGAAACGCCTGCGCAAGCAGATTGAACTCAGGCAATTCCCAATCCGGATCTGCGAAGCGGCGGTCTTGCGGCAGTGGCTTGATCAGGGACCACGGCTGGAATTTCGTCGCCCAGTGAACGGAGATATCGGTAAATCGCGAGATGTCTTCCAGGATTTCGCCTGTGAGCGCGAGCTGCTTGCCGGGAGAGGCAGCGAGATGAATCGCCCAGTCGGCAAAGGCCAGCGCGATGGCGGCGGGCGACAATCCCCCGGTGAAACGGGCGATCTCCGCATGCACGGTGTGATCGAGGACATCGTAGGACGTGGGAGTTTCGACCGGCGCAACGGGCACCTTGTCGACCACGGTCGTCTTTGAATCGGGCGCGGTTTCCACGAGGGTGAGGGCACGGTTCGCAGTGGCAGGCGTCATGTTGGGCTCCTTGAAGGAAGCCTAACGAGGCAAGCCTGTTTCACGATTGAGCTGCATCAAACCGGCCGCGGCGGGCGCGGAACTGCAAGTTTGAAATGGTGCGGCGGAGGGCCGCACGGTTCAGTTTGTGTCTTCGGGTTCCGAATTCTTGAAACTGCCGGGACCGCGACTGAAGACGCCATAATGGCTGGACTTTACGCCGACGCCGGCGTCGATTCCGGTGGCGGCAAGCCCGAGCTTCAATAGCTCGCGCACGGCGGCCGCGCGCGTCGGCATCCTGTGCCGGAAACGGAAGTCATCAAGCGCGACCAGTTCCTCCGGCGAAAGCATGACTTGCAGACGTTCACCACGCATTTCGGCCATGTTGATTCGAGCCCTGCTTGAACCTTGAGTAACTTACTCAACTTGCCAAACGAGCGGTGGTTCCAATGGTTGCGACAAATGAGCCAAATTGTAAAGATAAGCAAATGAAATCAATAAGTTACGCTTGACTATCGGATCGATGGAGCTCACTCTTCAAGGTACGGAGAGGCGCGCATGATGGATAAAATTAGATTGCCCCAGAAGCTTTCGGAGGAGCCGATGGTCCAGCCGCCGCGAAGGCCGAGCCATCGCAAGGTGATCGAGGACATCGAGCGCTGGGCCAACAGCCCAGCACTTCGTCCGCCGGAATTGCCTGAGACGACACGGGACGACGACGGCGCGCGCAGCGAAAAGCGCTAGGTGGAAGCAGGGGCAAACCTACACATTCTCAGGGCGCGCGCCGCCGATGCGCGCGGATCATGCGGGCGAAGGTGCAGAAATAAACATGAGGGCCTGCGCCCGGCCTTGAGCGCAACGCCGCAGGCTCACGCGGCGAGCGCGTTGCGGTTGACCTCGCCCTTGGCAAGCCGGGTCAGAACGGCGTCGAACTCACGTTCTTCCTCAAGGCTCATATGCAGCATTTTCTGCTCGTCGCGCAGGTTGAGTTGTCCGGCGAGCGCCGCAGCCGTGCCATAGGCTGCAATCTCGTAATGCTCGATCTTCTGGGCGGAAGCGAGCAGGCCCGCGTCGCGGAGCTCATCGCCTTTCAGCATCAACATCATCTTCATGGTCTCGGCGATCAGCGCCTGCATGGCCTGGTCGATATGCGCGATTTCATCGGCGCCATGCTTCTTCAGAATGGTTATCACGCGCAGCGCCTGCGTCTCGGTTTCGGCGCGGTGATGAATCAGAGCCCGTTTCAGCGACGGATGCGCGGCGGCACCTGCCATGCGCAGCAGCATGTCGGCGAGTTGGACTTCGACGCTAAGCAGTTCCTGCAATTCGGCGAGATACATGTCCTTGAAACTGTCGATGCGCATGGCCTGGATCCTTCATTTGATCTCTGCGGTGCCGCCCCCGCGAGCAACGGAACCGGACGGCAGCCTGTCGCGAGCGCTCAACGGCGCGAGAAGAGGTCTGTTCCGGCGATCGTCCGAATGGCCTGTTGGCGGCAATCACGAAGACGCGGCCCGGGAGGGGCGGGCAGCACCCGCTGATCGATGCTGCGCTTGACGCAGCCCTGGTTTCGTGATGTTCTTCTTTTGTTCTTTCCCGCCAAGGTTGTGAACTGAGGAGTTTATATGGACGACATTGCCGCCGATGCCGCGCCGCTCCAGCTTGTCTTTCAAAACGACGGCGACACGCCCATGGAGTTTGTCGCCGACCTCTTGCGCAACGTTTTCGGCAAGCCGGAACGCGATGCGATCGCGCTTACCAGGTTGATCGGACGGGGTAAAGTCGCTTGCGGCCCCTATCCGCCCGGGGTTGCGACTGCGCTGCTCGCCGAGGCGCAAAAGCGTATCCGTGATTCCGCACATCGCTTGATTATCACCAGCGAGGTCGCAGATGCATCCGAGCAACCGGAGGATGAGGAGTTCGAATACGCCTGCGAGGTTCTCGACTGGCATTTTGACGGCATGCCGCCGAGCCGGCTGGTAACG
>Ga0318533_10000425_pt1 | contig 17013 bp, 12 predicted proteins | sample GRESIP053b4f27_FD_203675 | JGI IMG/M metagenome (GOLD analysis project Ga0318533, IMG submission 203675) | Tropical soil microbial communities from Luquillo Experimental Forest, Puerto Rico - GRE.SIPMG.053b4f27 | ecosystem: Environmental > Terrestrial > Soil > Tropical forest > Bulk soil...
CTCGTGCTCGGGGGCTGCACGAGCCTCATGTCGAACCAGGGTCCTCCGACCCCTCCACCGGTCGTGAACCCGGCGGCGACCTCCTCCGCCGTACTCAATGAGTACCTGATGCTGCTGCAGAAGCTGGTGCAGGGGCCACCTTCGACGCAGGCTGAGATCGTGGCGGCCGCCCAGCGCGACTACGGCACCGCACCGACGCCGAGCCACACCTTGAAGCTCGCACTCATCCTCGGCACCCCGGGGCACCCGGCGACCAACCTCACCCGCGCCCAGGGGCTGCTGCGCGAGCTTATGGCGAATCCCGAGACACTGCTGCCAGGGGAGCGCGCACTGGCATTCCTGCAGCTTTCGCAAATCGACGACCATTTGACGCTCGAGTCGGAAAACCTCAGGCTGCAGGCCGACGCGGTGCGTGCCGACCGCGAGCACGTGGCGAGTGCCAACCACCGGCTGCAGACCGAATTGGATGAGAATGCCCGCCTGCGCAAGGAGCTGGAGGAGGCGCGCGCCAAGCTCGATGCCATCGCCAACATCGAGCGTTCGCTGAATGAGCGCAAACCCGGCAACTCGGGACGGTAACCGTGAGTAACAAGGATTCCATCTTGAATCAGACCGGCAAACGCAAAGCACGCATTCTCGTGGTCGATGACGATCCTGGGCTGCTGCGGCTGCTCACCATTCGCCTGCGCGCCGAGAGCTACGACGTCGAGGCGGTAGAGAGCGCAGCGCAGGCACTCGCCGCCTCGAGCCGCTTCCGGCCCGATCTGGTGATCACTGACCTGCGCATGGACCAGATGGACGGCATCGGCCTGCTGAAAGAGCTGCAGAGCCGTTGGCCGGGCCTGAAGGTCATCATACTCACCGCACACGGCACCATTCCCGATGCCGTCCAGGCGACGCAGATGGGCGCCTTCGGCTTCCTCACCAAGCCGGTCGACAAACAGGAGCTGCTCGATCAGGTGCAGAAGGCGCTGCGCATTTCCGGGTTCGGCGCCTCCGATGAGGATTGGCGCGCCGAGATCATCACGCGTAGCGCCGCCATGGAGGAAAAGCTGGCACAGGCGCACATGGTGGCCGGCACCGATGCTCGCGTCCTGATCACGGGCGAGAGTGGCACCGGCAAGGAGCTGCTGGCGCGCGCCATCCACCGTGGCAGCCCGCGGCGCAACAAGCCGTTCGTCGCCATCAACTGCAGCGCCATGGCGGAGAACCTGCTCGAGTCGGAGCTGTTCGGTCACGAGAAGGGTTCCTTCACCGGTGCGACGCGCGCGCACCGGGGCCTGTTCATGGCGGCCGATGGCGGCACGTTGATGCTCGATGAAATCGGCGACATGCCGATGCGGCTGCAGGTGAAGCTGCTGCGCGTGCTCCAGGAGAATGTCATTCGACCGGTCGGCAGTACCGATGGCATCCCCGTCAATGTGCGGGTGATCTCGGCGACGCATCGCGACCTGCAGCAGCTGATGTCCGCCGGGCAGTTCCGCGAGGACCTGTACTACCGCCTCAACGTCGTTCACATCGAGATGCCCTCGCTCAATCGCCGCCGCGAGGACATTCCGCTGCTGGTGGCGCATTTCCTCGCGCAGATCGCCCGTGAAAGCGGCGTGCGCAAGATCTACGCACCGGAGGCGGTCGAGCTGCTCGCGACGGCGGATTGGCCGGGAAACATCCGCCAGCTGCACAACGTGGTGCGGCAGAACGTCGCGCTGTCGCAAACGCCGATCATCCCCGTAGAGCTCGTGCAGCAGTCGCTCGGCGGCTCCCCCGGCCGGCTGCCCTCCTTCGACGAGGCGCGCGATGAGTTCACGCGCAGCTATCTGTCGCAGATCCTGCAGATCACCGGTGGCAACGTGAGTCAGGCCGCGCGGCTCGCACGGCGTAACCGCACCGACTTCTACAAGCTCTTGGCGCGGCATCAGCTGACGCCCGAGGAGTTCAAGCAGCGCTGAGCCACCCGCGGGTGCAGCGAGCTCAGCCCGAGGACGCGAGGACCTCCGTCAGCCGCCGTCCCATGGTGGGAGCGAGGCTGCCTGCAAACGTCCCGGTGAGGTGAGTCCGGTCCCGGTAGACGATCACATTGTGCAGGATTACCGGGCACACTCGAGCGGGACAAATCTGATCCGTGAGGTCGAGTATGTGCACTCCCGGCATTCCGTCCGTCGCGCGCTTCTCGGCAGCAAACACGCGGGGACTGAGCGCCGCGTCCCGGTCGAATTCACAGGATCCGGCGCCGAGCCAGTGATGCAGCGTCGATCTCGCAAGACAGGTCGGCACGTCGAATGGGGGAAGCGGCGTATCGCGCAGGAGTGCGACATTCAGGCCAGCACGCGTCAACTGATCGAGCATCGCCCGCGTGCCAAGCGTCAGTCGCTTGAGCTCCGGATCAGACTGTGCGCTCTTGTCCTGACCGAACCGGGAGGTGAAGCTTCCGACGACAACGAGCGCGGGATGTTGCGCGATGATGGTCTCCAGCGCTTTGGCGCGCCATGTGTCGCAGACTGCAGCCGAGCGGATTTTCGGCTGGATGTCGCTGGCGGCGCAGCCAGGCTTGATAACCGTGACCAGCCGCCACCCGGACTCACGTGCGAGCCGCTCCAGGGCATTGAACCACTGCAGGGCGTGCGAATCTCCGAATAGCGCCACCTCGGTCGCTGAGGCGGGATCGCCGAACGTGCAGGTTCGCACCACGGTCGATTGTCCGAGGCTGACGCATTTCTCCCGGGCCATATCAGCCACGTCAGCGCCTGCCGCCACGATCGGTCGGATCGAGGGTCGGCTCGCCAGACCATCGCTGAGCCGCATAACGAGCAGCGCCAGGGCTGCCGTGCCGATTGCCGTCGTGCCAGCTAGCGCAAGCGAAAGAGCGGTTCGGCGGGCGAGCTGCGGATTGTGACGCACGGGCTGCTCGAGAAATCGATAGGTCAGGGCGGCGGCTGCGAGCGACGCCGCGGCGATGATGACCTTTGCCGCGACCGGGATGGCCGGGGCAATGGCAACGCTGAAGACAATGAACGGCCAGTGCCAGAGGTACCACGAGTAAGAACGCGCGCCGATGTACTGCATGGGCCGCACATCCAGCAGGATGCAGACACCCCGTCCTGGCAGCGCAACGCCTGCTGCAAGCACTGCGACAGTTCCCAATGCGGGGATTGTCGCCACCCAACCGGGAAAACCGGAGTCATCCTGCAGCAGATATGCCGTCGCAAGGATTGCTGCCAGGCCAATCCAGCCAACCGCGCTCCAGACGACCGCGCCGAGCTTGGGTAGGCTCGCACCGGCGAGCAACCCGCCGAAGGCGAACTCCCAGGCGCGTGCCGGGAGCTGGTAGAACGCCGTCGTCGAGTGATGAGCCGTCGACCAGATACAGAAGAGTAGCGAGACGACAGCCACTGCACTCATGAGCGTGCCCAATGCGCGGCGGGTCGCGCCTACGCGTATGCCGAGAACTACCAACAGCGGCCAGAAGAGATAAAACTGCTCCTCGACTCCGAGCGACCAGGTGTGCAGAAAGGGGTTCGACTCCACGTCCGGGGCGAAGTAATTCGACGCGTTGACATCGAAAAATATGTTGCTGATGTAAAGCGCCGTGGCCCGTGCCGCGCGACCGGTGAAGTTGAGCTCCCCCGGAGCCTGGATGACCAACGCCGCAGCAAGTGTTACCAGCAGAACGAGCAGCAATGCGGGCAGCAGGCGGCGGGCCCGACGGGCATAGAAGCGCGGCAGGTCGATCCTGGACGTGCGGCGGATCTCGGCAACCAGGAGACTGGTGATCAGGTAACCGGAAAGGACGAAAAATACGTCCACACCGATGAAACCGCCCGAGCACCAGGAAATGCCACAGTGGCATGCGACCACGAGCAGTATGGCGACCGCGCGCAGCCCTTCAATGTCGGGGCGAAACGCCGACGAACGATTAGGCGCGATCACGGGCGAGCTCCAGCACCGTTCGCGGCTCAGGTGGCGGGGTATCGAGTCGTCACCCGCTGCGCTCGGTATTCTCGCCCGCTTTGATGGGCGGCGGCGGACTTTCTACCGCCTCCGGGCCATGGCGGCTGAACTGTGCGGCATCGATGCTGTGCTTGCCGAGCAGGTCATAAAGCGTCGGGCGCGTAACACCGAGCAGTTCCGCCGCGCGCGACAGATTCCCCCGCGCGACCGCGAGTGACTGGCGTACGGCTTGTGCCTCGGCGCGCTGGCGAGCCACGCGCAGGTTGAGATACTCCGGATCATCTCCGGGGTCCTCCAGTCCCAGGTCGGCGGCCGTCACCACCGCGCTTTCGGCCATGATGACGGCGCCCTTGATACGGTTCTCGAGCTCGCGCACGTTGCCGGGCCAGCGGTGCGCCTGGATCGCGCGGATGGCGTCTGGCGCGAGTCCGCGGCTCGGCTTGCCGAGGCGCACCGAGACCTGCTGCAGCAGGAATTGCGCGAGCAGTAGGCTGTCGCCCTGCCGGTCACGCAGCGGCGGCACGCGGACGATGACTTCACTGATGCGATAGAACAGATCGTCACGGAAGCCACCGTTGCCGATCAGCGTGTCGAGATCGCGATTGGTGGCACACACGATGCGCAGATCGAGCACCACTGGACTGCGCCCGCCGATGCGCTCGACGGTGCGCTCCTGCACCACACGGAGCAGCTTTGCCTGCAGTGACGCCGGCATCTCGCCGATTTCGTCGAGGAATACCGTGCCGCCGTCGGCGGATTCCAGCTTGCCGGCAGTGCGGCGCGCGGCGCCGGTAAATGCCCCCTTCTCGTAACCGAACAGCTCGCTTTCGAGCAGCGTGTCCGGAATGGCCGCGCAGTTGATGGCGACGAACGGCTTGTGCGAGCGACCCGACAGACGGTGCAGCGCGCGCGCCAGGAGTTCCTTGCCCGTGCCGCTCTCGCCAAGCAGCAGTACGGTCGTGTTGGTCGGCGCAACTTTCTCGATGGACCGGCAAAGGCTGCGGATCGCGTCGCTCACGCCGATGATGCCCTCGAGCGCCATTGCCCCGGTACGCTCGCGCAGCCGCCAATTCTCCTCCTCGAGCTCGCGAATGCGCAGTGCACGCCGCACCACGATGGAAAGGACGCCGGCGTCGAGCGGCTTGTGATAGAAGTCGGCCGCCCCGAGACCCACGGCGGCCACGGCCAGCTCGCGCGCATCGTGCTCGGTCATGGCGATGATCTTGGTGTCGGGCGAGATGTTGAGGATCTGCCGCAGGAGCTCGAGACTCTGCGCCGCTACCGCCGGCTCGTGGGCCGTCCCCAGGTCGAACAGCACCACATCCGGTTCCGTGCGGCGCACGGTGGCGAGTGTCTGCTCGGAGGTCTCTGATACCGTGACATCGAGATCGGAGAACACCGCCTCGAGCTCGCGCCGCAGGGCGCGATCGTTCTCGAGAATCAGCAGCTTGCGTCGCTGCATCGCCACAGCCATCAGCGTGCTCCCTTGCCGAACAGGACCACTTCGGCGGTCTGAATGAGAATGGCCAGATCTAACAACAGGCTGTTGTTTTTGATGTAGTAGAGGTCGTACTGCAGCTTCTCGAGCGCGTCGTTCTCGGACGAGCCGTAGGGATAACACAGCTGCGCCCAGCCGGTGATACCCGGTTTGACGCAATGGCGTTGCACATAATATGGAATCTTCTCCGCGAGCTGGGCGACGAACTCGGGGCGTTCGGGCCGCGGGCCGACGAAGCTCATGTGGCCGCGCAGGACATTGAATACCTGCGGCAGCTCGTCGATGCGCAGTTTGCGGATGATGGCGCCGACGCGCGTGACGCGCGGATCGGCGTGCTGTGCCCATTGCGCACCATTCAGTTCCGCGTCCTGACACATGCTGCGGAACTTCACCAGGTTGAACGCCCTGCCGCCGAGGCCGACGCGTGCCTGCCGATACAACGCCGGTGCCTGCCAGCCGTCCTCGATCTTGATCGCGATGAAGGTGAGGGCCATGGCCGGCAGCGCCACTGCGAGCACGCCGAGACTGGCGAACAGGTCGAGCGTACGCGAGGAGAACAGGCGCAACGGGTCGCGCTTGAAGCCCTGCCCAAAGATCATCCAGCTCGGGTTGAGCACGTCGATGTGCACCCGGCCCGTCTCGCGCTCGAGGAACGTCAGGAGCTCCGTGACTTCGACACCCACGAGACGGCACTCGAGCAGTTCCGGAATGGGGAAGCCGCGGCGCCGATCGTCCATGGCCACGACGACCTCCGTGGCGCCGAGACCCTCGCACAGGGCGCACAGGTCGCCCTCGGAATCGAGCACGCGCTCGCTCGGCACGACAGGCTCCTCACCCGGGGGCTGCACGAAGCCCAGCAGTGCAAACCCGTGGCGATCCACGGACCGTCGCAGCCGGGTGATCGCGGCGGCCGCATAGCCAGCCCCGTAGACCAGCACCCGTCGCTTGAAGATGTCCTCATCGGCCACTCGCGCGAAAATCAGGCGCGAGGTCACGACTCCGCATACGGCCAGGACGACCGCGAGCGCCGCGACACCGCGGAACAGGTAGCGGCTGGGATAGAAATAAAACAGAGCCGCAAAGACACACGACGACACGAGCAGCGCCAGCAGGAGCCGCGCCAGCACGCCGCTGAACTCCGTGCGTTGGCGCGAGTTGTACAAGCCGAAGGCCAGCAGGGAGGTCACCACGATTGCGCTGAACGCGATACCACGCGGCCACAGCGGACCGAACTCCTGCGCGAGCATCGGCAAGTGGGTGACACCTACCCCTAACCGGATGCACACCGCGGCATACACCGCAAGGAAACACAACAGCGCCTCGATGAGTGCGAGCACGGCAAGGGGCGTCGGGATGTATTGCCCGAGGAGCCGGACACGCATAAAACGGTGGAGTACCTCAAAGAGACCAGTGTGGCACACGAAACTTTACACGATCGTGTAAAGCAAAAGTCATCCCCGTCTCATTTGTCCGGGCAGTTGCATGCGGGCATTTGTCTTAACAGGTAGCCACTTGTCTTATTATGCCGACAGTTGCTTCCGCCGGGCCGAAACTGCAACCGAGCGGTGGTGCATCCACCCCAGTGGCGGACCCCGGAAGATTTCGCTTTCTGAACGACAGATGAACGCCTTGCAAGCTCGGCACGGAATGTCGTGCCTCCCCTAACGCACACGATCGTGCCAACGATACAGCGAAGGTAACAGGTACCCCCTGAGTACCTGTACACAGCTCAGGTTGCGCCGCGCCTGACTCAGGTTTTTTTTGTAATCGCTGTGCAGGCCGGAGCCTGCCAGGAAGTCGTACGTGCCCACCTGATGTTCAGCCGCAGCCTCCATCGAGTAGCCGAGGTGTATCAATCCGAGAGAAACCTTGCCGCCGAAGGAAGGATCGAAGCCCAGGCTGATGTTGTACTGGCGCGTACCTCTGCGTATGTCGTAGAGCACCGCCACCACCTGGCCACCCACGCGCAGCCGGGACAAGCACAGCTCCCCGCGGCTTGCCAGACGGCGAGCCAGCCGCGTGTGAAATTGCAGAGCCGTCCCGGTGAATGCCGCTTGCTGCCAGCGTAGCTGGTGCAGTCGATTGAGATCACTGAAGCCGTCTTCAATCTCCTCCGGTGGGAGGAGCTCGAAGCTCACCTTGCCCTGCCTCGCGAGGCGGCGGCGAAGATTCCAGACAGTGCGGCGGGTCGACTGCCCGAGACTGCGCAAATAGCCGTCGAATCCCCGGCTGAGATCGGCCTGATAACTGACCAGGGGATCGACATCACGCACGTAGTGACGCTGGCCGAGCTCAGTCCCGGCGAACACATCGCACCACTGCCTGCCAGCCGCCGTGAACCCGATCACCCATTCCGTCCACGTCCGCTCGCCCAGCAGCACCTGTGCACAGGCACGCCGCACCGTCTCGGTCTCTGCCGCCGTCGCGACGATGTCGAGATACTCGGAGATCGAGATCAGGTGCCCCGGATCACGCCACGACACACCAATCAGCTGGACCGAGGTCATGGGCAGCACACCGCCGCGCGTGACTCGCCGGCGGTAGAACGGCGCGGCCCCGACCAGATCGTCACCCCGATAGAAAGCCAGGATGTCGGGCGCAGCCGCGAGCGCATCTGCGTAGCAATGCCACCACAGCGTCAACCAGTCCCACGATAGAAACAGTGCGTCGGCGCTCGAATGGGCGAGCAGCCTGTTCCAGGCCGGCTCGCTGGCGAGCCAATCCGCCATGCTCCATCTGCGCAGTGTCAGCGCGGCATCGCACGCCGGCTCGCTGAACACTGCATCTCCGCCGCCGCCCATATTTGTCCGTCCGCTCCACCGCGCTGCCGCTCAGTCCCTGGCTTGCGAGAGGTGCTGAAGTTGTTGTGCCCGTCGGGCTTTCTCTCAATGGTACGGCGATTGCGTGCTCCCAGGCGAGAGCGGTGTAAGCGCCGGAAACGCCTGGGTCATTGGCGGCTGTACGCCGATCAGGACCCAGGAGGCCGTCACACCGATCTGATTGTCGGTGTACACGCCGTTCTGCGAGGAATGCCCATAGAGGAAGCGGAGGGAGAGCCGCTGACCGACCTGCCAGCGCAGACTCGCGAGCACGCTGAATATCTTCGACTCGCCACCGACAGTCGCGGTGCCGCCAGTTGATGGTCCGGAGCCCACCTGCTGCTGGCGCTGATAGCTTGCTCCGATGTCGCAGCTGAGCAGCGGACTCAGCTGGCGCGTCAGCAGCACATTCGCCAGCTTCGAGTTGATGTCGTTGCCTGTCGTCAACACGTAGCGGTCCTGGAACTCCGAGAGGCCGACCACGAACGAAGTGCGGGACGCTTGAAAGCGCCAATTCACCCCGAACGCGCGCTGTTTGAATGCCTCGCCGCTGGCGACCCGCTGCGGGGCGGTAACGGGCACCGCCTGGTCGAAGCCGAGCCGGAAAGCCGACGCGGCATCGGTGAACTGCTGCGACGCGGTTAGCGCGACACGCTGGCTCGGTGTGATGAGCCTGGAAAGATCGAGACCCCAGATCGGTGAGTGGAATTCCTCTGTCTGCCGAGTCTCCCTGCTGCCGATGCCCTCGGCAGTGGTGAGTACGTCGTACACGCGCACCTGTGCATATCCCCCCGAGACGTCGAGCTCGGTGCGACCGTTGCTCAGCTTGTAGCCGGCGGACGCGCTGGTGTGGGAAAAGTTGTTGTTGTTCTCCTGGTCCTTGAAGTCGATCTTCTCGTACTCACCCTTGAGGTAGAGACTCGCGGCCTCGCTGAAGGCGCGGTCGATCCTCAGGTCAGCGCCATAGCGGTGGTTATCGATGTTGATGTACTGAAGCGACTGCGAGCTCGTAGTGAGATATGAATAGAGCGCGTCGAGCGTCACCGACGTGCGTAACGTCGGACGCAGCGTGAAGCGCGGACCGGTGGTGATGTAGTTGACGTTCTCGAGATTATCGGGTGTTACCGCCGCGTACGGATCGATCTGCACTTGGGTATAGGTTTCCCGCACGAGCCATTCAAAGAAACTGGGCACTACCTTCAGGAACGCCGTCCCGTCGAGGTACCCGGTAAGGTTGGTCTTATAAGCTCCGCCCAGGTACTTCAGCAGCGCGATGTTGGAAGCCAGGCGGTAGTCGAGCCGCGTGCTCTCGCCCGTAGTATCGCCAGTCAGGCCTAACAGCAGCAGCAACTGGCTCGAGCCGCCTTCCGTGCGCTGCACGTTGTCGGTATAGATGAGGCCACCGTCGACTGCGAGGTGGTTGCCGGCGTAGTTGCTCGCCGCCTGCTGCAACAGGGATTGACCGGTCACCAGTGTCGTCTGTGCCGCTGCGGGAACCGTCACGAGCGCGAGACACACGGCGAACGCCCCGCGGTACCGGGGGCGCGGCCCCCCAGGCCGCATATTCAGCGCGGAGGCCACGGTGGCTTACTAATCGCTACTCGCCTGCTCGCCGCGCCACTTCGCACCGGAGCCGTATTCGTAGGAATAGCCAGCGTGCGAATGGCGCGTCGTCTGGTTGAGCACCAGGAACACCGGCTTGTCCTCCGCCAGCGTTTCCAGTGCATCCAATACCACGTGCTGAGGCGTCTGATCCGCGTGGACGACCATGACCACCTGCCCCGCGAAGTGCGCCAGCGCTTGGGATTCAGTCGTCACCAGGAGTGGCGCCGAGTCGAAAAGCACGAGTCGGGCGGGATTCTCCGTGCCGAGCTTGGACACCACCTGATGCATCCGCGCACTCGCCACCAACTCGGTGGCGTTCGACTCCTGGCGGCCCGAAGGCAGGAAGGAGACTCCGGCCAGGTCGGTCGGCACGATTGCCGATTCCGCGGAGAGCGTCGGATCCTTGACCAGGTCGAGCAGGCCCAGCCGGCTCTCGAGGCCGAGGATCTGCGTGAGCCGCGGGTTCACGAAATCGCCGTCCACGAGCAGCACCGTGACGTCCTCCTCGAGACTCATGCTAAGCGCGAGGTTGAGCGACATGAACGTCTTCCCCTCCCCCGGAACGGCGCTCGTGATCATGATGAGGTTACCGCTCGCGAGCTGAGCCACGCCACGGCCAAGTGCGTTGTTGATCAACGGACGCTTTATGCGGCGGTACTGTTGGGCAATCTCATGTTCCTGGTGCACGGGAGGGAGCATTCCTGCGGCGCGCAACGCGTTCTGATCGATGGCGAGCCCCTGTTGGGGTGCCGCGCCCTCGGCCGGCGCTTCGCGCCGCCGGGCTGCGCCTGCAGCAATGACGGTACCGTAGCCCTTGGCCGCCGCGGTGGCGGCGTCGCTGGCGGGGCGCTGTCCCTGCAGCCGCTTGAGCGTGTTCTCGATGACGCTCACGCGATCACCGCATGCAGAAAGCGCGAAGTGAAGTCATCGGTCAGGAACGTCACAACTCCCACCACTATCAGCAGCGCGACACCGAACGAGTAGGCCCACACGGCGCGTTTACCCGCCGCCCGGTGCCGCTCCACCCAGGTCATGCTCACGCTGCCGATCACCGGCAGCTGCGTAGCCTCCGTCAACTGGCGCGGCGAGGTGAACACCGGCCGCAGCTGGTGCATCAGGTAGGCGACGCCGAGCCCGGCGGCCAGGCCGGCGGCGAGCACCTGGAAGATGAGCTTGGTGCGTTTCGGAAAAACCGGCTCGGGATCCACGCTGGGTGGGTCGACCACTTCGAAACGGACGACACCGGTGGCGTCGGCCTTGTCGGACAAACGGGCGCGGCTCAAACGGTCGACGAGTGCCTGATACTGGGTATGGGTGACGGAGTAGTCGCGATTGAGCCGCTCAAACTCCGCCTCCACCTGCGGCGCGGTATTGATCATCTTGCGCAGCTCAGTGATCTTTTTTTCCTGATCGACAACCTGTTGTTTATCCGCGGCAACTTCCACCTCGATCTGGCTCAGTTGCAGCTTCATGCCCTGGTAGACCGGATTGGCCGCCATGCCGGTGGCGGCAATCGCGGTCGGATCGCCACGTCGCACGGCCTCCATCTCGGCCTTCTGGCGCGCCTTGAGATCTTGCAGCTGGCGGCGCGCTGCGACCACGTCGGGATGCTTGTCCGTAAAGCGCAGCAGCAACTCATCGAGGCGCGCCTGTGTCTCGCGGATGGCGCTGGCGGTGTCGACAGGACCGCCCATTCTGCCCGGCGCTGAATTAGCTGAGCCCATCACCGGCATCTCGCCGGCAAGCTGGCGATGTAACTCGTCGCGCTTCTGCTCTGCGATCGTGAGTGCGACACGGTCTTTGTCCAGCTCATCCGATTCCGCGTGCAGTCGCGCGAAGTAGTCGCCACCCGTAGATCCCGGTACCAGTCCCGCATGCTCGCGCTTGAAGTCCGCTAGCCGCTCTTCTGCGGCGGCGAGCTTCTTGTCGTAGTCCGCGATCTGCTGGGCCAGAAACTGCTGGGCCTGCTCCGAGCCCTCCTGGGACCCGCCGAGCGAGTTGGCGAGGAACAACCGCAGGAGCTGGTCAACCACGCGCCGGGCACCCTCGACGCTGCGATCGGTGTAGGTGATGGTGTAGAGATCCGCGGGCTCCCTCTGTTGGAGAGCCTCGCGGTCGTTGGTCGCTCCGACCTGCAGCCTCTCGTGCAAGCCCATGACTATGCCTGCCTGTGCCTCGGGCGGCGCCGTTGCGAAGCCCGGAATCGCCAGACGTGCGACCTTCTGTAACTGCGGACCCCCGAGCAGCGCCTGGCGCACCTCCTCGGCCTGGGACGCGATGTTCGACTCGACAGCGATTCCCTGGGTTACCTGGCTCAGCCGCGTACGCGTGTCCACGTAGACACGCGCTCGCGCGATGTAGGTGTCCGGAAGAGCTAGCACCACGAGCCACCCGAGCATGCACACTCCCCACGCCACCAGCATGGCGGTGCGGCGGAAGCGCCAGGCGCCTCGGATCTGTTCGAGAATGAGGTCGAGTGAGTGACGCATGGGTGTTAGAAGATCGACTGTGGTACCAGCAGAACATCGCCAGGTTTGAGCAGCACGTTCTGCTTGACGTCGCCGCTGTTCACGAGGTCGGCGACTTTCACGTGGATGATCGTCTCCTTGCCGTTTTCAGTGCGTACGATGCGCGCGCGGTTGCCCGAAGCAAACTGAGTCAACCCCCCGACCGCCAGAATAGCATCGAGCACCCGCATCCCCTCGTGATACGGAAGTGCCGATGGGTGCGTCACCTGACCTACCACCTTCACCGCGCCGAGGGCGCCGACCGGGGTCGAGACGATGATGTTGACTTTCGGCTCACGCACATACTCGGACAGCACCTTCTCCATGTCGCGCGCCAGCTGCGGCGGGGTCTTGCCGACCGCGACCATGTCCTCGACGAGCGGTGTCGAGATCTTCCCGTCGGGCCTCACCGGCACGGTCTTCGTCAGCTCGGGATTGCGCCACACGAACACCTCCAGCGTGTCGCCCGGACCGATGATGTAGTTGTCGTCGGGGGACTTCGCTGCCGCGGCTGTCGGTGCGGGCGCAGGCGCAGGAGTTGGAGCGGATGCGCAACTGACGATGAGCGGGCTCAACACCAGGCAGCCGGTCAGCAGCAGTTCACCCCAGCGTCCCATCGTTCTTCCGGTATCCTCCTGCATCCCCAAAAGTTAGCGTATCAGAAGCGTGCCGGCGCAGCTTACTGAAAATGGCTTCGCTATTTTGCCGCTGCATTTATGACTGTCAGTTGAACAGACCGTCTCCCGGTTACGACATAAAGCTTGGCGGTCGCCCGGGAAACGCCCTAACGCATGCCACTGTGCGCAACGAATTCCTGCAGCGTGCGACGTGCGCTCCCGCAGTCGGGGTAGCAGGGTGTCCGCAGTGCGACCAACCCCGCCGGCGGTCGCCAGACCAACGCGTTCACCCCGTACCACAACTGTTGAGCGAACGGCCCCACCAGGTTGCGTCCCGCGACCTGGTAGCGCCACCAGATCAGTGAACGCGCCCCCCCGCGATCGGCAACCTCGGCCTCACCAAACGGGCCTGCCGCGCTGCCGACCACCTGCTCAGCGAGTGCCTGCAATCCCTCGCCGGTCAACGAGCTGGTCTCGCCCACGAGCTCCGCACCCTGGCGCTGCGTACGATACGCGACGCCCAGTACCTCAACCGCATCGTCCCCGCTGCTGCCGAAAGCGCGCCGCTGCAGCGCGTCTGCCCCCGCAAACACCGGCAGCCAGGCGGAACGCACATCGACCGGCACCGCGCGCCAAGGGGGCTGTGGATTCAGCAAAGCCGCGGGGTCTGCCAGCGGCGGCGCGGGACGTGCCAACCGCAGTGCCGCGTTGAGCAGCGGCAACGCGACAAGGATCGCCACCGCGACGGCGAGTCCGCCGAGCTGTGCGCGACCGATGGCGCCGTTTGGTGGCGGCGGTGCCGCGGCCACAGGGGGCAGTGGCGGCTCGGCCCCGAAGAACGGTGCCAGCCAGAAGAATACGATCAGCGTCACGGCGAATACGCACCAACCGAAGCCGTAGTGGCTGACGCGCACCAGATAACTCTGCATGTCTGTGAGATACCCGGCTTGAATCACGGTGTACACGCGCACCCAATTGGCGAGCAGCGCCAGTCCGGCCATCAGAGCCAGTTGCCGAACGCGCACGCGCCAGGGGTCGCGTCGCTGCTCGCCGTAAAGCGCCGCCACCGCGAGTCCCACGATCATAAAGTGAAGTCCGCTGCAACCCTCCTCGATCACGAAACTACCGTTGGAAAGATGGATGACGTCGCCCTGGATCACTGCGGGGGGGCCGGTTACTGCGAGCAGGCCGCGCATCACCAGCACCGTTAGATCCTTCAGGGGATTCCCGTACCACACGTTGACGGCGAAGTAGAGATACGCGACCGGGAACAGCATCAGCGCGCCGACTGCCCAGCCGAAGGCCGCCGTCACGGCAAGCCAGAAGATCAGAGGCTGCAGCGGGACCTCGAGGCCCTCGATGCTTGCGCGGTAGGACACGAGCCAGCCCAGGACGACAAGCGCGAGCGCCACCGTGGCGAGCCGTGAAGGCTGCACCGGTGCCAGGGCGAGCTCACGCCGCGAGCGCACCACCAAAGCGACGCAGATCAGGAGGATCAGCCAACCGTGGGTGTAGGTCAGTTCGGTTGTGTCCGACCACTTCTGGTAGATGAAGACGGTGCTTGGCCAATAGACCAGCGCTACCACACATGCCAGCGCGGCAATCCAATATAGCCGCACGTAACGGGCCGTCTGCATCCGCCTATATTACGTGGCCGAGAATGAACGGGCGGTTCAGCACCCGCCGGTGCCTGCGGCTAGCGGACCCCTACCAGACTGTGCAGGATCCTCAGGTGATCGTCTTGACAGCGAGGTCGGAGAGCGTGCTTCGGCCGCCGTCAGCGGCGACAGCCTCGACGGCGAAGTACCACGTGCCGGACTCCAGACCCTCGATGACATAAGTCTGCAGGCCGACACTCTTGATCTGCACCGTGTGGCTGAGATCCTGGGGGCTTGACCCGTAGAAGATGCGGTAGCCGATCAGGTCTGTCAGCGCTGTGCCGTTGGTATTCGTGGTCGGAGCGTCCCAGGAAACCGTAGCGCTCCCCGGAGCGCCGCTCGGACCTTGCGCCGGCGTCGTCGGCGCCGTCCCGGGTCCCGGGTCCTGACATCCACCCGCCAACGCCGCGAGCACAAGCCACGGTCCCGCCCATCCAAGCGTTCTTTTGAGCATGCAAACCCCCACCCGGTGCGATGGCGCACCAGCCCCTGCCTGAGACCGAGGGAAACCTGCGTCACGGCGCAAGCAAAGCCGGGACTGCAGCTGTGATGGGAGGAGCAAGGCTCATGCCAGCGGCATAAGCCATTTTGATTCAATAACTTAAGGGTCCATCACCGCTCCTCGGCGGGACGCTGCGTCGCACCACGACGACGCCTTGATCTCGAGCGCGGCGTTTAATTACTTAAGTATCTGATTACCTGGGAGAATTTAGTGTCGCAGGCCGGCGACGCCGGAGTCGCCGCGTTGCGCGACAGCGTCACCTTGTGACCGGGCTCACAGTGTGGTAACTCTTTACACGAGGTGGGCGCGTCGACGCCTCCGGTTTTGTGGATTCGCGCGGTGTTTACAAACGTCGGCGGAGTTTACAAAACGAGGATTTGCAGGGCTTTCCTTATGTAAAGGAGGCTCTGTAAGTGTCTGACGGTGAAGTTGTTCTGTCCTGGCGGCACGGTGCTTGCACCATATCGGTTGCCGGCCGGCCGCGGATGGCTAGGGATCGGTCACTGGAGGATAGCGCGATGAAAAAGCTTACCTTGATTACGATCGCAAGCCTGTGTGCCGTAGCGGCTGTCGTATGGAGCGTGCCGGCATCAGCGACCGGTGTATACGAGGCTCATGACAAGAAACCGGCTTCCTTCGGTATCTATGATCGCCAGGTGAAGAGCACCCCGACGGCGGTTCCTGAACCGGCCAGCCTGGGTCTTCTGGCGTTGGGACTCGGTGGGTTGGGTCTCGCGCGTCGCCGTCGGCGAAAAGACTGAAATACTGAATTGAAGGCCGCTCTCGCGCGGCCTCGAGTGTTGGACGGCTCCCCGACGGGAGCCGTTCGCGTTTATGCACCCGGTGAAGCTGAGATCACATCCGACGGCGCAGCTTCGAGGCTCGTCGGTTCAGCCCTGGTGTTCGAGAACGGCAGAGTCACCACGACGGCGAGCCCACCCCCCGGCATGTTGTGTGCGTTGATCGCGCCGCCATGCACGGCGAGGGCACGAGCCGCGATCGCAAGACCCAGGCCCTCTCCGGCCGCGCCCTGATGTGCGCGCGCCGCGTCCACCCGGTAGAAGGGCTCGAAGATCAGGCCGAGTTCCTTTTCCGGGACTCCCGGACCTGAGTCATGGACGGCGATCTCGATCGTCTCACCTCTGTCGCCCTGGGCCACGCGGCGCGCGCTCACCACCACGACCCCCGCTTCAGGGCTGAAGCGGACCGCGTTACGGATGACGTTCTCGAAGGCACTGCGCAGTAGTTCGGGGTCGCCGCAGACCCGCAGGGCCTCCGCCGCCTGCACGTTGACGAGACAACCGCGCGCGTCGGCCTCGATGGCGACATCTGAGGCGATGTTGTGCAGCAACTCGCCGATGTCGACGCTGCGCTGGTCGATGACTGCGTTCGCGGGGCGCTCGAGACGCACCAGCTTCAGGGTGCGCGCGATGAGCTGCTCGAGTCGGTCGGCTTCGCATGCAATGCGCGCCAGATAGCGGTCGGGGGTGTTGTGCTCGCGCCGCGCCAGCGACAAGGCGAGCTGCAGCCGCGTGAGCGGGGAGCGCAGCTCGTGCGAGACGTCCCGCAGCAGCTGCTGTTTGGTCTCGAGGAGCTGCCGCAGTCGCTGCGCCATGGTGTCGAGGTCGGCCGCGAGCAGCCCGAGATCATCCTGCCGGCCCCGCAGCGCAGGGAGTACCCGCACGTCGAGGTCCCCGGCCGCCAATTGTCGGGTTGCAAGCCGCAGGCGGTCCACCGGGGCGGCGAGGTAGCGAGCGAGCCAATAACAGACGCCTGCGCTCGCCGCGAGTGCGATTGCGAGTATTGCGAGCGGGACGCCCGGCAGCTCGAGCTCGCCGAACAGACGCGGACTGTCGCGC
>Ga0318533_10000426_pt1 | contig 16996 bp, 26 predicted proteins | sample GRESIP053b4f27_FD_203675 | JGI IMG/M metagenome (GOLD analysis project Ga0318533, IMG submission 203675) | Tropical soil microbial communities from Luquillo Experimental Forest, Puerto Rico - GRE.SIPMG.053b4f27 | ecosystem: Environmental > Terrestrial > Soil > Tropical forest > Bulk soil...
TAATAAGATTCTTTATTAGCAGGGTGGCGGTAGCGGGAGTTTTCTCGCCCGTAGGGCGACAGGGTTCCCCCGGCCATTTAGCCTCAGCGATATTCAGAACAGAGGTGGACGCTGAATACCTCCAATCGCGGGAAACACGCCGCCAAAGGGTCAAAACTAAACTTAGTCCCACGTCGTCACAGCCGTTGGCTTGAACGGCTCAATTTTTGGGTGAGCGGGGCGAGGTATTGAGGATCGGCCGGACCGATCGTGACCGTGGCGCTTCAATACCTCGCCCCGGCCGCCCCAGAAATGCCAGCCGATGGTCGGCCTAATCGGCCTTCGCCGATTGACATTTAGTGCGGTACCCCGGCATCGATCGGCTGTTGCCGGGCGAGCCATTTACCCATGGCGACCGCTTCCCCAGCCGTCAAGCGCCTCCCTGGCGGTCTGTTGCGCTCCATGGGCAATCACTGCCCATTCAAGGCAGTAGGCGCGGAGCGCCCACAGATCGTCGCCGATCTGCTTTAATCTCGGCTTTGCCTGCTCGGCAAGCGTCAGCTTGGCGGCGCAGCCGCCAGTCTTTCTCGGTATTTGGGGTGTCCCTCTCTGGAGCGGCGGCCGGGCACTGGTCGTACTGGCAAGATTGAGGCTGGTTACCAGTCGGGCAATCGCAAGCGCAGCTGCGCTGCACCTCTCGCAATGCAGACTGCGAAGCCGTCCTTGTCGTAGTCGTTCTAGACCTGCATGACGTTATCGCCGGCACAGAAGATCCAGCCGAAGCGCTCGATGCGATGCTCACCTCGGCGGGTTCATTCTGCTACTCAATGCTGAGGGACCGGGCGCCGAGGCCACCCCGGTTCATTGGGCCGAGTCTCGGTCCGCAGAGGTCATTGGCGTTCGCGGGGGCCTCGCAGCGTCGGTGCGGACAACGGGACAGGACGCTCTCGCAATCTGAGGGCTTCGCGCCCCGTTCCGTTGCGTCGGGCGCCCAAAACTCATTCAATCAACCAAAGACTCTGGTTTCCCCGCTGACATCCGGGGAGCACGTCAGAGCGCCAACGTAGCTCGCTTGACGACCGGCCTCCGGATCTTTGTTTGAATTTTTTTCTCTGCCGTAAATACTAAAGGAGATCGTCGCCATGAAAGTTCAAGAAGTGATACAGCTTACAAAGCCGAATTTGCCCGGAACCACTCGACCCGTGCCTGGTGATCAAAGCGTAAGAACAGCAGTCGCGGTTGAGATACCGAGTGGGATTGTAGGACGGCGAGAACCGCCGGGATCACGGGACATGTTCGCGGGTGGAGACCCTAACGATGGGGTGACTGCCGAGCTACCGCCAGCTCTAGACCTATCGCGAATTAGCGTGCCGAAGACGCCACACACGCGAGATCTTGAATTCATCAAAACACAAATCGCCCGACTTCCAACGCAAACTGAACTGTAATCCGAGCGGGGAGATCCCCGCAACAAGCAAGCCCAATTCCTGGCTTCTTCGGTGGGGCCTCTCATGCTCGCTTTCGAGGGTTCGGACGCAATTATTCGTTTCCGCTGCAGCGGAAGAGGTCGGCTCAGAGGTGCGCACAGCCGGAGACAGGACCCGAAGACGCCCGTTGAGCAAGCTCTCATCTGCAGATTGGTTACCGCATGACCGTGGTTTCGTCTTGGAGCTGCCTCCCTCTAAGGACGAGCGTCGGTTCGGGGACCGACTCATAACAGGGCAGGTGGGTTCCGCACCGCGGTCCTATCGCCGGCAGTGCGCACCGTTGGATTTGCTGGCGTCGGCCTCTTTTCCCGGTTGCCGGCGGGCGGTCTGGTCAGGCTGTGAGCGCGGGCTGCGCGATGCGGGCGATCGCGCAGATAAAGCCGACCATCTCACGGGTGATTGCCGCGGTGACCACGACCTTCGACTTGCTCGTCGCAGCAAGCCGCCGATAGCGCGTGCACAGCCGGATCTGGCCTTTCCAAGCGATGTCGCGGATCGCCGGCGACAGTTTCTCGTTGCGGTCATTAAGCTTGCGGCTGACGCGTGCCGGCATGCGGTAAGTCCAAGCTCCTTCGATCAGCACGCGCCGTGCCAGCACATTGCCTGGCCTTGGTGATGCCGCCGCGCCGGACGGTGGCGCCCGACGTGTTCGGTGGGCACCAGGCCGAGATAGGCCATCAGCTGCCGCGCATTGGCGAAGCGTCGAAAGTCTCCGACCTCGGACACGACGGTGACTGCAACTATCAGGGCGACACCGCGCATGGCCTGGAGCGCCGCAACGACCGGGGCCATCGACCAGCTCGGCAGCAGCTCCTCGATTTGCTGGGTCAGCCGGTCGACCCGGGCTTCGGCGTCCTGGACGGCGTGAATGTAATCCTGCAGCACGATCTGCTGCGCCGGATGGGCAAAGCGTACCGTGGTCAGCCAGCGGCGATAGCCAGCGTCCAGGCACGAGCTCTTCGATAGATCCGATCGTGGCGCAGCAAGAAGCTTTGCAGATGCTGGCGTGCCTTGGACAAGACCGGCCCGCCGTCGCCCGTGCTCGAACCAGGCCACGTATGGCTTCATGGGCGGCGTCGGGGATCCAGATCGATGTCAGCTCGGCGGCACGGTGAAGCTTGGCCAGCATCACCGCATCGCGGCGATCGGTCTTCACCCGGTCGCCCGCCTTGACTGGGATCGGCGACGGAGCCACCACAACGCATTCATGCCCACAGCCGGTCAGCAGCCGGTGCAACCCATAACCACAAGGGCCGGCCTCGTAGCAAAAGCTCAGCCGACGACCCCCTTTGCTCAGCCGGGCTGCCAGCTTCATCAGAACCTCGGGACGGTTCTCGAAAACTCCGATCTGGCGCACGTCACCGTCGCGGCCGCTCTCGGCATGCGCGATGCAGAGCGTCGCCTTGTGCACATCCAATCCGTCGTAGGTGATAGCTATCCATCAGGCCCGTCTCCCATGCATGGGGCTCTGTGCCGGTCACCCGGCGCAAGCCTCGACATTCTGCATGTCGAGAGACGGGCCGCCGATCACTCAGCGAACATCGGGTCTAGGGCAAAAATCGAGACGAGCGATGCATCTGAATAAGGACCACCCTATCGCTCCATCGCTCATCGCGCTTCCTTCGGGATCAAACTCTTGCTCAGCAAGAGTTTCGCCTGCCGGCATCGGTTCCTCTTGCGCACTCACGGGGCTTGGCTTTTGATCCTCTGGTTCCAGTCGAGCCCGAACGAGACAAACGGGGCGTTGCTCATTGTTCGGAGATCGCCGCTATCTTTTGGACGTTGGCAAGGTGAGCGCAGGCCTCGGGTGATCATCTCGCCGGCCTCAGCATACGGGTTTTTCGCGCTGGCCCTGTCGACCAAGAGGGGCGATTGCGGGTATTGTTTTTCACGGCAAATAATTTCCCCAATAAACAGGGGGCGGGGGTTGCCCTGCTATAAACCGTTGATTCTTCATCCAGTATAGGGATTGGCGTCCCTGGAATTCGAACGCATCGAGAATGCCAATTCTCTAATGACTCTGGCGAACCGACCGGGAGGGCGTCGGCGACGCGGAATCGCGTGCACAAGGGGATCAATTGAGAAATTTGTCGCAAAGATCGCTGGCCAGCTTTTATGGGACGATTTTATGGCTGCTCGCCATGTCTCGATGGAGCAACCCGATGTGACACGATTTGGATTAGATCGAGTATTGTCGAGTGCGCCTTCCACAGACTGGGGTGGGTCATGAATCGAGAAGGCTTTACTGGCAGGGGTAAGCGTGGGGTGCGTGCGGGTAAGCCTGCCGCGCCCGCATCCCACGCAGCGACCGTAAGCGAGACCGCCGGCAGCGGAAACGCCACGCCAAAATCGGACATGATGTCCGATTTGCCCCCCACCGGTTTCACACACGGGGTGAGCAGCAAGCGTCGTGGCTATACCTATGACGACCTCGATCCGAGGATCGTTACGGCTGCGAAGGCTGCGGCCACGCGGATACGCAGTCTTATCGCTGGAATAGCCGAGGAGACTGTCCGGCGAGAAATACAGATCGGGCGCGAACTACTCGCAATTAAGGCGCGGCTCGGTCATGGTCACTTCGGCCCCTGGCTTGCCGCAGAGTTCGGCTGGTCGGATCGGCAGGCGCGGCAGTTTATGAGCGCCGTACGAGGAAAGGTGCCGTATCCAGCGGCACGGGATGAAGACATCGACGCCTATATGACGAGTCCATTGACCGCCAGGTACCCGTAACGACCATGAAGGCAAAAATCGCCGAGGAAGGGATACCGGTCGACGACCTTTGGTGGTTGGAGTGCTGCGCAGGGAACGGCAACATCCTCAAGGAGATGCCACCTGATAAACGACGCGGCATCGACATCAATCCACTCGCTCCTGGCATCGAGCAAGCGGACTTCTTTTCTATGTATTGGACCCGACCGCCCGGTGGGTCATGTTGACCAACCCGTTCTTCTCCAATGATGGCCCGACGCGAATTTTTAACCGAGCGGCTGCGCAAAATGTCCGTCTGATCGGGTTAGTGGTACCGGCGCACCTCCGCACCGACAAAGCCCATTGGGTGAACCGGCTGGACCCATTCTATGAGTGTATCCACGATGAACTCTTGCCGAAAGACAGCTTCCTCCGCGACGGAAAAGCTCACGACGTGCCTGCACGTTTTCAGGTGTGGGTGCGGCGCAACACCCGCCGCGAGCCATTGCATCATCGAAGCAAGCGGGTATCACAACGCGCCCAGAGGGTTACTACGGAATTCGTTGCAGTCTCGACGCTGTTGCGACCTTGCGGTCAATCACTTGGCGCGACGTGCTCGACCCTCTGCCGATCGGCCACGCACCCAATATGTCGCAGGCCGACATCGTTCGTGCGTATACCGAAACAACGGAAACTGGCCAACCTGATGATGTCAATGATGATCGCACTATCGCTTCCCAAATAGTATCGATGCAGATATCACGAAGCCTGTCGTGCCGGATCAGCCCGCCAGTTCTGTCATTCCTTCGACATCGCCCGAATACGGGGAGCCACGGAAGTCCACTGATAGGGGCGTCCCCTCTGACGAATCGGTTAGCTGGTGGGCGCAGCGAATCGAGCTGTTCAAACGGGTGCTGCGCCCGGATGGTGGGCTCATCGTGAACATCAAGGAAGCAGTGGTCGACGATCAGCGATCAACCTATGTACTCGAATTCAGATCAACGATGCGACCTATGCAAACCGGGCCGAACAACATTCTATTCATTTCGGGTTGCTGTACCAGTCGCGGCGCTTGATGAACGACAGCGCTTCTCGACGCTCAACTCTCCCATTCTGGGAGGAATTTCCGGGGGATCGCCGCCGCAACCGCTATCCAATGCAAGGCGGCTGGTGCGGCCTGCGACCTGATCGCTTCGCATCGAGGCCGTCGCCGATTTCGTATCCGCGCAAGTGTGTACGGCGAATCCCGTTGCTTGGTCGTTGATCTCAGACCTCTAATCCGCTCGGGAACGGTGAAGTGAGGCCCAGGGCACGCGGAACCCGTTCGAGAGGTATTGTCCTTTGCGTGGTCAAGCGTCAGGCGGAATCCGTTGTGAATTGCCCAGGATCTCTCTCGCGATGCGAAAGAATTTCGCCTCCTTCTCGATGCCAATGAACCGACGGCTGGTGTTGGCGGCGGCGATCCCGGTCGAACCAATCCCCATCGCGGGATCAAGCACGATCTCACCAGGTAGCGTGTAGGTTTCGATGAGGAATTCCAGCAGTGCGACCGGCTTGGCGGTCGGATGTAGGCCGAGTTTGATCGACGGGGAATTCGAGCACTGAACTCGGATCTCCGGCATATTCGCTGGAGTTGACCCGGTTTGGTGGACACCTTTCCACTTGAGAAAAGTTCTTCTTGTTCTGCGGCGCTTGCTGACGTATATCGAAACCGCACCGAGTTCGGTCCTCCCTCGGTGTCTTTCAACGATGTAAAAAGCCCGGCTACCTCAACAGCAGGGCTTTTATTTATTGGTTTGTTCTGAAAAAAGGAGGCATGAAAACACGTTGATGGCGGGGAGGGGTTTCCTATTGTACTGGCACCAGGACACAGGATCTCGCAATGACAGACAAACCCCCGACCGCTGAAGGCTCTGCGAGCCCCCAGGCTCGTAGCGATCTGATGACCCCGACAGCCGCGGCCACCGCACTCGCCGATCTCTCCAATATGCTAGAGAGTGCCACCACGCTATTCGCAGTCAACACGATCCAGCAGAAGGCCGAGGCTCTCAGGCGCGTATTGCAGGTAACCCATGCCGACGCACTGTGGCAAAACCGATTTTGTGCGCAGCGCTTGAAAAGCATGTTGCGGATGGGGGAGATAAGCTCGCCGAGGCGGACCTGCACAAAGGCGGCAGACCGAGTGCCGAAAAACCCCTTACCGAGGGGGAGGGGTAAGCTGGCCGATCATAGGATCACCTACCGGTTGTCATCCGAGTGCCAGACGATTGCCAAGATGCCGCGCGAGCGATTAGACGGCTACATTGCCCGCGCCGAGCAGACCCACGAGGATGGCAATGTCGTCGAGATCTCCAAGGCCGGTTTGCTGGCGGAAGCGGCCATGCCGGAGAGCGAGGCCGAGATTGCTTCGACCGAAAAACAATCGGCGGCAATTATCCCGCTCCGCAAAACCTCCGAGCAAGTCAAGGAGGCCTTCGCCACCGTCAAAGAGCGGATCGCTGCCGACAAGGCTTGTCGTGACGCACCACCACGGAAACGAGCCAAGAAGAACGCCAAGGAACCCGAGACTGAATACTGGCTGTCCCGCGGTGATGATGAGGTATTGCAAAGGTTAATCGACGACTACAGCAACTTTCACGACGACATGGTGAAGTTTGCCACCCCCTTCGTGAAGCTGGACAAACGCGGCGATATGTGCTGCGCGCTGCTGGACACGTTCTGCGAGGACCAGGATGACATGGGGCCCCCGACGAGGCGGAGCGGACGATCAAGCGATTGGAAGCGCGCATCGAGGAACTGGAGGCACGCATCGCCGAATTGTCAGATGACACACCCGATTTGGAGATATTCGCCTATAAGACTGTCGGCGACGAGCGAGAAAGGATGCACCTCAACGACCCCGCTGCCGACTGGTTTGAGATCGAAGCCGGGCTCGGCTACGACACCACCACCGGCATCTGGGATCGATGGGTTCTGCTTGAGGGTGGCTTCAACACCACCAAAGACGCGTGGGGCGAAGTCAAGCGACTTCAGAACGATCCCGAGCTTTGCAAAGCCGCCATCGAGAAAGCCGAGGCCGAAGCCACGGCGGATTAATCCGCACAAAAACCAATAAAAAAAACTGATACTAACCTCGCGGCTCCTGTCGCTCGCGCACCGCCCGCTCTGAGCCGGGGCCGTGCCGTCCCCCGATTAACTATGGAGCAACCCAATGCCCGTCAAGGATGACGAGGCCATTGCGCGGCATCCGTCACTTGGCCTCGGCCGATCTGCCCTCAGACCCTGATGCGCTGCGGGCTTTTGCCCTGGCCCGCCAGAGCGAATTGGCGGCGACACTGCGGAACTGCAGGCGGCCAAGCTCACCGTCCAGCTGCGCACCCTGGAGATCGAGAAGGTGAAGTTCCAGATCGCCAAGCGGCGGATGCAGTTTGGCCGCTCTTCGGAGCGGGTGACCCGGCAGATCGAACAGCTCGAGCTGCGGCTCGAGGCGTTGGAAGCCGGCGAGGCCGCCGCGATCGGCCAGGCCGCCCGCGAAGACCAGCCGCTGGCGATCCGCCAGAGAAGCCAGCCCAGGCGCAAGAAGCTGCCGGACCATCTGCCCCGGAAAGAGGTCGTGCACGAACCGGAGCATGACGGCGCCTGCACTTGCCCGGCCTGCGGCCGCGCCATGGCCAGGCTCGGCGAAGACGTCACCGAGGTGCTCGACTATATCCCGGGGCGGTTCCGGGTCGTCCGGCACGTCCGACCGAAATATGCCTGCCGGTATTGCGACGCGATCACCCAGGCGCCGGCTCTGCCGACGCCGCGCGGGCGGGCCGCCCCCGGCATGCCGGCGCATCTGTTGGTGTCAAAATATGCCGATCACCTGCCGCTCTACCGGCAGAGCGAGATCTACGCCCGCGACGGGCTCGATCTTTGACCGCTCGACACTAAACGATTGGGTGGGCCAGGCGGTCTGGCTGCTGCAGCCGATCGTCGAGGGGATCCGCCGGCATGTGTTTGCCGCCCAGAAGAGCCACGGCGACGACACCCCCGTTCCGGTGCTGGAGCCCGGCCTCGGCCGAACCCGGACCGGACGACTATGGGTGTATGTCCGCGACGACCGGCCATTCTGCGGCCCGGAACCGCCGGCGGCGGTCTACTTCTATAGTCCCGACCGCGGCGGCGAACACCCTGCCGTCCATCTTGCGAACTTCCGAGGCTTCTTGCAGGCCGATGGCTACAGCGGGTTCGCCGCTCTTTACGAGCCGCGGCAGGCCGAGCCGGGAGCTGCGGCAACAGCAGCGATCACCGAGGTCGCCTGTTGGAGCCACTGCCGCAGAAAAATCTTCGATGTGTGGGAAACCACGAAGTCGTCCATCGCCAAGGCGGCGCTCGATCAGATCGCCGAACTCTACGCCATCGAGGACAAGGCTCGCTTCGCTCCGCCCGCCGAGCGGCTGGCGCATCGGGCCGCCGCCATCCCAGTGCTCGATGCGTTCTTCGCCTGGGCGCAGGCTGCAGAGCGGAAACTCTCGGCACGATCGGCATTGGCCGAGACGTTGCGCTATACAATCAAGCGGCACACCGCGCTCACCCGCTTTGCCACCGACGCCAGGCTCGAACCCGACAACAACATCGCCGAAAACGCGATGCGCGGCATCGTCCTCGGCAGACGCAACTGGCTCCTCGCCGGCAGTGATGCCGGCGGCAGGCGCGCCGCCGCAATGTATTCGATCCTGCAGACTGCGAAATTGAACGACGTCAACCCCGAAGCCTACCTCACCAACACCCTCGACAGGATCGCCCAAGGCCACCCGATCAACCGCATCTCCGAACTGATGCCTTGGGCGTACCAGCCCCCAGTCGCGCAAATCGCCGCCTAATCTCCTGATCACGGCCAAGACCGGACGCTTACCTTAGGACAGCCGATCGTCTCGAATGGCCTGCCGTTAACGAAGATCCATCATGCGGCCCATCCCCAGCAAAATCATCGTAAACTCGAATCCAAAGGGAGCAATCAGGTTCAGATAAACGTATTCGTATGGTATAGTGACGGCCTCGTGAGGCTATCGTAGGAGAATGCTGACGTGGTGGGCGGTTATTCAACTCGCTGAAACTGGAGCGCAACAGCGGGTCACGATTAAGGCGGATTCGTACTGGAACGCCAGACAGATGCTCGAATCCCTCTATGGTCGAGGCGCTATACTGTTTGGGCCGAATCGCGCCGACCTCATGAGGGCTATCTGACCCAACTCCGTAGGTTGAAGTTGGAAGGCTGAAGCAGCGAAGCGGGTAGGGGTCGCAGGGACAAATAACCTTCGAACCGTTGATCTGGATCAATTTGATGCAGCGCGTCTTCAATCACTGTTGCTACCAGGATGATCAATGTCCCCGAATTTTCTCGATCGTCCTTCCTCAAAGCCGCGGTGCTTTCAGCCGGGGTTTCTCTTTCTTACGGGTCATCACCTCCTGATCGCGCATTTATGAAAATCCACCATTTCAATTGAAGGGCTCTCAGGGCTCCTCCGGCGACCGCTGGGCGCGGATTCTCGGCATAGAGGTCGATCTCGCAGGACTATCGCTCGGCGCGTTCCGACAAATTGTCAGATACGAACATGACGGATCGAAGTCGGGCATCATCTAGGCCGGTTCGATGCCATTGAGCCATCGACGAACCTCGGGATTTCCCGGAATCTTGGTGAAACCATGAGGTCTGGATCGGCCTTGTCGGGTTTTAGCCCTTACCGGATCGGCTCGGTACCGCACCGATTGCGCAGCCGCCGGCCATCGGCAATCGCCATGACGACTCGGATTTCGTCAGGTCGAGGGGCATCGGCCACTGAAACGGTGATCGCATCAAACTGCGGGAATGACCAGGAATCGTCCTTGTGTCCGAGTGGTACGTCGAGCGAAGCACCCGAAGCCGCCACCTTGACATTCGACCCGATCACTGCCTTCCCGCCTCCGATAGCCGCCCGCATTGGCTTCCCGAGCATCGGATGGACGCAGGCACCGCCATGTTCCATTTCACAAGCGACACAAACGATTGCGCCTTTGCCATACGAGACTGCGGGTCCATCGAGAGCTTTACCAACTCCGGCATCAGGCGCTCTCCCAACATCGCACCGGCTTCGAACAGCGGTCTCAGATCCTCGACAAATTGACCGGCGAACGGGTTTCGGATCACGGCCATGCCCACGCCCGTGTTGTGGGCCGGTTTGCCTCGACTCCAAGCTCCAAGAAAATCGTTTCGCGGGTGGTGATGAACTTGCGAATCTCGATCATGATTTCCTGCCCTTGAAGCCACGTCGTCCGAAATAGATTTCATTTCCGCCGCAACTGCGCGAGTGCCAGCGCAATCGAACGCTCCTGGATCTCAGTCGGCTCGTTTTGCGAAGCGCGGAATTTCGCCGTGTACCTCGACCCACGGCAACGCGTCGTCACGAAAAATCTCCCGCCCGGCTTTTGCGACGGTCGGATCATCAAATGTCCCGATATTCAGAATCATCATACCGGGCCGCGTTCCTGGTTCCTCGGCGATCGACGAGCCGCATTCGGGGCAAAAGTGCCTGAGTATCGGATTGCCGCTGCCGCCGAGGCTACTGAACGTTCTGAGCGTGCCCTCGATAGTCAGTGCCTCCTTGGGCACTCGAACCAACGCGGCAAAGGCGCTGCCGGTGAATTTTGGCAATCCCGGCAATGACACACAGTTGCGCTGGTCGGGTCGGCCTCGGTGGTGTAGCGCACAGCGCCGCAGAGGCAGCCGCCTTTGATCTCCATCTCGACCCCTTGCTCTCTTTCCCTTTCGGCTCAAGACCGAACGAGTGGTAACCATACGTTGTGCGCGCCCTATGGCCAAGACCAGCTTACCCCCGGATGGTTGGAGGCATGTGGGCCGAACTAGGATAGGCAGGTCAACATCGCGAGCCCCAATCCAATGCCCCAGGATTTGTGTGCCGCTGAGAGGGTGATCTTCGAGCATCGGATTTGTCTTGGTGAAATGATCCTCTCGCTGGTGAGGGACGTTACCAATAATGGAGGCAAGTCAGACGGAAACGCTGGCCGCGAATGGGCATTTACGCGCGATACGTTCTTCCGCGGCTGACGGACCTAACCATGGCCCGAAAGCTGCTGCTGCCGTACAGGCAACGCGTCATCGGTGGTGCTGCTGGCTGTTCGCTGAAACCTCACCGCCCGGACGCGGAAGATCGCCCGTAACCTTGGCACCGTTGCCGCGCGGCGCGCCAACGGCGGAGCGGGTCTCCATCCGGGAGCCGCGCCGCGGGAAACAGCCGCGCTCTGAAAACCCTCACCGCGCGCAAACTCGGCGGGCTTGGGCCCGCTTTTTTTTCTCATCGGAACCGCGAGGACTAGCGTGTTCGCGCGGCTGCGGTAGAATTGGCAGGAAGAGCGGGTTTCGGACCGCTCTTTTTCGTAGTTAAGGACTTGCTGATACTATCGCTTAGTGTTAGCCATCCGGCGATGGATACACCAGATACACCAAACCGTATCCGCCGTTACCGGCTGAAACTGTATCCGACCAAGGAACAGGCAGACCGTCTGCACGCGTGGCGGCTTATGTGCGGTGACCTGCAAAACGCCTGTATAGAGCGATACCGGGAGGTTTACGCCAGCGAACACCGCACGCTGCGGCGGTATGAACTGTCGAAATGGATCACGGCGGTTCGAGCGGCTTGCCCGGAGTGGCGAGCGTTCCCGGCGATGACACCGCATCTCGTCTATGGCCGTGTTTGTTTGGCCTATCAAGCAATGTTCCGTCTCCAGCGCGCGGGCGAAACATGGGGCGAGCCAAGGTTCAAACCCCCGGCTATGAACCGGTCGATCCCGCTTGCCTAGATCGATAAGCATAGCTGGACAATAAAGCAGCGTGAGGATCAACCGCGATCCTGGATGCTTTATGTCAAGGGGATTGGCAACCGCAAAAACCGGAATACCTGGATTCAGGCGCGCGGCCAGATACCGCTAGAGAGGCCGCTGCATCGTCCCTGTCGCGGGGCCACTATTGTGTGGGAATACCGCGAATGGTTTTTGTCGGTATGTTTCGACTACGGCCCGATAGGCGAGGCTTTGCCGCCGCAGCCCCCAGCATCGATTGTCGGTTTCGACTTGCTCGATGATTTTGCCGTGGTCAATGGGATAACGGAGACTCCCGGCGAATTGGCCGATACGACGGCGATACAAACTGACATCGATCGGCTTAAGGGCGAGCGCGATACGACCAAGGATAAGGACGAAAAGCAGCGGATCAAGCTAGAGATCATTCGGCTTTTACGGAAGCGCGACGACAAACGATCAAACGCCCTGCACGTTTGGACGCACCGGCTGGTTGCGCGTTCCGGCGACCTGACGGTTATCAAGCCTGATCTTACCGAGCACGTCGAGACACCGCACGGCAACCCGCGGGATTGGGGAGCCAACACCGAGATCGTCAGCGATCTAAACCGCATGGCGGCGCGGCTGTGGTGCCCCGGCATGGCGATTCAAATGCTGAGCTACAAGGCGGCGGATAAGGGCATCCGATGCGATGTCTTCGACGATGATGATCCGAATATCGCGGTAGGCCGCGAGATGGTGCACGCTGGCAAGCAAGTGAGAACTGCGCGCCGGGCGCAACGACGACCGCGCAATTCCGCCCGGTCGCAGTTTCACAAGGAGAGAGCGATGGCTTTGAAGTTTACGGTTCCCGAGTTAAAAACCGCGGTCGACATGGCGATCGACGCTGGCACGAGCGAGTGCGACGACAAGGTGACGCAGCGCGAGGCTACAAGAAAAGCCACGACCGCGGCGACGGTTGTTCGCGGCGTCGGCACCGAGCTTAGGGTGCAACTGACTGAAACCGATCGGTTGGTCGAGGCCAAGCGCGCGGCGAAGTGGGAGCAGCGTGACGCGGCGGAAGGCCCGTCACCGGAAACCGGCTCGGCGGGGTAAGACCGAGAGTTGGTACGCTTCGACCTGATATACCCGGCTCGGCGGGGTAAGACCGAGAGGACAAACTGGATTTCAGTTGGCGAGCCGCCTTCGGGCGGCTCTTTTTTTGCCTTAACTCGGGATACAGGGACGCAGCGCGGGATACAGTGGCCCGGTTTTCGACCATCCAAAACCCAAGGAAATCCGCCATTCTCTGATCCCCCGATTTAACCCTGTTACTCAAGCCTCCTCTACAACTCGGTCGCCTCATAAATCGGGGAGCGTGAGCAAAGTGTCCCCGTTGCGGGCGGGCCGGCCACCCCTCATGGCGACCGCGTTGTTCGCCGCCTATTATTCAGGTTATGCGATCTCGATCTATATCGCCGCTTGCACAGTGGTGAGTCTGATATCGGCGGCCTTCATCCCCGACTACACCGGCAAGGATATTTCAATGGAATATGAACATGCCGCATAGCCGGTGCGGGAGATCCAGAGCCGAACAGGTCGCTACGCCGCCTTCAGAGTGAGTTTAGGAAGTGAAAGGGACTTGCGCCCCATCGCATCCCTTCAGGGTGTCCGATGCAGCGTGGCCCCTACGCGTGGTGTCGGGTCATCCTCAGGCACTTCATACACACCACCGGGGGTATCGATCTTGTAGCCCGCGCACCACCGGGCGACGAAGGCACCCGCGAGGCTCACATCGGCAAAGTAGATGGACACCGCGTCGTTGAGCACGCCGCGTGTCCCCGATGGTGTCATCGCCCACCGTTTGTACCGGCATTCTCGTCGAGCCATGCCTTGATCTGGTCGAGCCGACCTCCCAGACCAGCAGACCGAACGCCAATTCGAATGCGCACCGGAAACCGTCGTTCGGCCTCGGCAATCATGAACCCCGAACTGGCAGCCATAGTCGTGTTCCTTATTTGTTCTGCCAAGCCTCTCACGACCTGCTCGCGGAGTCCACGTGGTTTGGAGCCTTATTTCCGGGCGGACTGATGCTCAAACGCCGATACCCGCAAGGGGAACCGCCGACATTGTCGTATTGTTCGATTTAAGAGGACGATCCCATTCCCCCAAAACCTGGATCGTTCGTTTCGGAAACCCCGGCGCTCCCCCCGACCGAGGTTTCTGTTTCGGGTAACGCTCTCCCCAGAGCGCTGATGCCTCATGATGGAGGCGACCATTACGGTATGCTCCGTGGCCGTGACGGTCCATCCGACGATGGCAGGTATGCCCATTACGGCGCGGCGAAGGGCTCTGCCCATCACACGCGGTATCCGAAGAGGGATCTCGGGCCACCGGCGTCGTCAAACTGCATCGCATGGTGTGATCGCTACCCGGCCGATCGCGGCGACGTTGTTCCGGGCTGCGTTCAGAGGAATCACGAACCGGCCGAGTTGGTCGCTCTACGGCTTCGAGAACGGTCGAGTCTATGCCGGAGTGGTCGAGTTCCTTGCGGCCGATCTAGCGATCATGTGACTGGACCGGTAATTCCGATCGACGAGAGTTGGTCCGGGGATGGCCAGCCACCCGCCTTTCCCGCGGCTCTCCGTTTCGAGTTCGATTGTCGACACGGGAATCGAACTCTCCTTGCAGCACCCGCCTGCTGCCGATGGAGCTAAACGATGATGCTCACCAACCCCCAGACAGCGGTTGTTTGGGATACACGCTAAGGGATACACTGAGCCGCACGGTAAGGATCGAAAAACCGCAGAAATCCTGGGAATTCGGTACTCTGTCTGAGTTTCCCTCCCTCTCCGCCAGCAAAATCGGGCTCGGCGCAAAACACGGCGGCGTTGGACGAACTCCGCCGGCCGCCAGAGCATCGCCGACCCGTTCGCTGAGTTAATATCTGGCGTTTCCAGGCGTTCTCGGGAACGGGATCGCGTCGCGGACGTTGGCGAGGCCGGTGACGTAGGCGAGGGTGCGCTCGAAGCCGAGGCCGAAGCCGGCGTGCGGGACCGTGCCGTAGCGCCTGAGATCGCGGTACCAGGCATAGTGCTCATGGTCGATGTGGCACTCGGCCATACGCGCATCCAATACCTCGAGCCGCTCCTCGCGCTGGCTGCCGCCGATGATCTCGCCAATCCCCGGCGCCAATACGTCCATCGCCGCGACTGTCCGGCCGTCGTCGTTCACCCGCATATAGAAGGCTTTGATGTCCTTCGGGTAGTTCATCACGATGACCGGCTTCTTTACGTGCTTTTCGGTCAGATATCGCTCGTGCTCCGACTGCAGGTCGATGCCCCACTTGACCGGGAATTCGAATTTCTGGTTCGCCCGCCCGAGCACTTGGATCGCCTCGCCGTAATCTATATGCACGAATTCCGAGCCGACGATGCCCTCGAGTTTCGCGACCAGCCCCTTCTCGATCCGCTGATCGAAGAAGGCGAGATCTTCCTGTCTTTCCTTCAGTAACGCCGCAAAGGTGTATTTCAGCAGCGCTTCCGCCAATGCCGCATTGTCCGAAAGGTCGGCAAAGGCGATCTCCGGCTCGATCATCCAGAACTCGGCGAGGTGGCGGCTGGTGTTCGAGTTCTCCGCGCGGAAGGTCGGCCCGAAGGTGTAAACCTTGGTGAGCGCCAGGCAGTAAGCCTCGACATTGAGCTGCCCCGAGACCGTCAGGAACGCCTCGCGGCCGAAGAAATCTTGCGCGAAATCGACTTTGCCGTCAGGGGTGCGCGGCAGGTTCGCAAAATCCAGGCTCGACACCCGGAACAATGCGCCTGCCCCCTCCGCGTCGGAGGCGGTGATAACAGGCGTGTTGACCCAGAAAAAGCCGTTCTCGTCGAAGAACCGGTGGATCGCCTGCGCCAAGCTGTGTCTCATGCGCGTTGCCGCCGCGATCACGTTCGTGCGCGGCCGAAGATGCGCCACCTCGCGCAGGTACTCCATCGTGTGCGGCTTCGGCTGGATCGGATAGGTATCCGGGTCGTCCACCCAGCCGATCACTCGGACGGCACTCGCCATCATCTCGAACGGCTGCCCCTTCGCCGGCGACGGCACGATCGTCCCGGTCGCCTCCACCGCGCAACCGGCCGAGAGTTTCAGAACCTCGTCGCTGTAATTGGGCAATGTGTTCGGTGCTACCACCTGCAGCGGATGGAACGACGATCCGTCCGACAAGTGCACGAATGAAATGCCCGCCCTCGAGTCCCGCCGGGTGCGTATCCAACCTTTGACCGTGACCGGCGCGTCCTGTGGCGCCCGACCAGCCAGGACCTCGCGTGCGCTGAACTCTCGCTTGTTCATCGATCGAGAGTGACTCAGCTGGAGCGACCTTGTCCAGCGATCCCCCATATTTCTCCAATCAGCTCCAGCCCCCTCATGATCGCTTACCGGCGCCGGCCAGCCTAAGTAGGGCGTTCGCCCTGCGAGCCTCACAAGCGCAGAACGCACGTGGCATCGGGGTGACTCCGCCTCGGGGCCGCCAAAGGCTCCCTGAACCAAAGACAATCGCACCGTTCATGTGACCCAGTTCACATTTGTTTTCGGCTACCTCCGATACCCTCGCATTTGACCCCAGGAAAAAACCAGTCAGGTTGGGAGACGTGCGATGCCTTCACTTCTACTCAGGATCGATGCGCGGAGAAGATGGCTGATGACGCCGGTTTCCGCCGGCCCCGGATGCCTTGCGGATACTGAACCCCTATTAGACGGTCTGCCGGTCAGCCTCACCGACTTCGGGCGGCTGATGCGGGACATTGGGGTCGTCGTGCTGTGCGGAGTAGGCATCGGTGTATTCGTCGCCATGATCGGCGACCTGTATACCTGAGCCTTTCGGCGGGCTAAAAAAGCACTGGCGAGGGCTCACCGTCGCAGGGTCAAGACCAGGCCAGTCGCGATCAGCAGGATGCCGGCCGAGATATCGAGGGTTATCGCACCACCGAAGATCAGTGTCGAGAGCAGGAACCCGCTGATCGGGGTCAGGG
>Ga0318533_10000429_pt1 | contig 16971 bp, 20 predicted proteins | sample GRESIP053b4f27_FD_203675 | JGI IMG/M metagenome (GOLD analysis project Ga0318533, IMG submission 203675) | Tropical soil microbial communities from Luquillo Experimental Forest, Puerto Rico - GRE.SIPMG.053b4f27 | ecosystem: Environmental > Terrestrial > Soil > Tropical forest > Bulk soil...
CGAAGCCGCACCGCAGCAAGACGCCCACAAGTTCACCATGCGGACCGAGGGCGCGGAGCCGTCGCCAAATCAACCTGTTTCTCCGGAACCCGCGCTTGCCTCCGAGACGCCGTTCGGACTCGCGACCGAACGCGTTTCCGACGGAGAAATTCTGCGCAAATGGAGGGGCGTTCAATCCGAAATTCGCGAAAACAACAAAGTCTTGGCGCGCTGCCGCGAAGACGCGTCGTCGTGTCCATTGGCGGCACGACGTTTCCTTGCCATCGTCGATGAGGGTCGCGCGCGCAGCGGTCGTGCCCGTATTGGCGTGATCAATCGGGGGATCAATCTGGCGATTATCCCGACGAGCGACCTTGTGCAATGGGGCGTCGTCGACCGTTGGAGCCCGCCGCTCGAAACATTCACAACGCACCGTGGCGATTGCGAGGATTATGCCATCGCCAAGTACGTGGCGCTGCGAGCCGCCGGCGTCGCGCCGAAAGATGTCAAACTCGTCGTCGTCCGCAACACCGACGCCAGCGAGAATCACGCGATTGTATCGGTACGGCTCGACGGCGCATGGGTGACACTCGACAATCGCCGGCTCACGTTGGTGCCGGACCGCGAGGCGTACGCCAGTTCGTGACGCCGACGGCGAACGCCCGGCTGCGGGACGGCGCACCGGCGTCGTTTTAGCGGCTCCCCCCTACGCGCACACTATTCCGGCTACTTCGTCTCAGCCTCATACACGCCATCCCAATCCGCTCCGGGAGGATGCGTGCGGTAAAGAGCGATACGCTCCTCATACATGTCATAGAGGCCGGAAAGATCGAAACCATTGGCGAACTTGCGGCAGCGCGCGACCAGCTCCAGTGCATTATCCCATTGCTGACTGCGGAAGCGGCCCAGCATCTGCGCGTTGATTTCGCGCAACTCCCCGCAGCGCGGATCGGCCTCGACCTGCGAAGGACCCAGCACCGTGAACACCGCCTCCGGCTGCTTCTTGCCTTTCACCATGATCAGATCGATTTCCATCACGGCGAACTTCTGCTTAGCGCCTTCAGCGGTGCGCGAGCCGATGACGACGGGGATGCGGTAATCCTTTGTCCGTGCCTCAAGACGCGAGGCCAAATTGACGGTGTCGCCCAGCACCGAATAGTTGAAACGGAAATCGGATCCCATATTGCCGACCACGCACGGGCCAGTATTGAGTCCGATGCCGATGCGCAGCGGCATGTAGACGCCACCGTTTACTTCGGCTTCATGCTTGAGTTCGTCATTGAGCGTTTCGGCGCGCGAGAGCATTTCAAGCGCCGCCTCGCAGGCATTCGCCTCCTGCTCGGCATCGTCCACCGGCGCATTCCAGAACGCCATGATCGCGTCGCCGATATATTTGTCGATCGTGCCCTTGCGATCGATGATGGCGTTGGTCAGCGGCGTCAGGAATCGATTCATCAGCCGGGTGAGACCTTGCGGATCGTCCTTGTAATACTCGGAAATGGTGGTGAAACCCCGGACGTCGCTGAAAAGGATCGTCATGCGGCGTTCTTCGCCGCCGAGCACCAGCTTCTCAGGCGAGCGGGCAAGCTGCTCGACCATATGCGGGGAAAGATAATAGCCAAACGCCGAGCGGATCTGCCGGCGCTGCTTCTGCTCCCGGAGATAATTGACGAACGTCAGCACGAGATAAATCAACCAACTCGAAATCAGCGGGTAGGTAAAATCGATGAGCAGGTTGTGTTCGACGAAGAGATAAAGCGAAAGGCCGATAAGCCCAGCGATTAAACATCCGCCCAGCACAATGACGATGCTCGCGGGCAACATCGGCGCGGCGATAATGATCGCAAGCCCGAACAGTACCGCGAGTGCGAGTTCCGCGCCGATCGCATAATTCGGGTTGACGAGGTTCGATTTGCTGAGCACGCTTTCCAGGATTTGCGCATGCACTTCGACGCCGGGGATCGCCGCGTCGGTCGGCGTGGTTTTGAGATCGAGCAACCCGATCGCTGACGTGCCGATCAGGACGAGCTTCCCGGCTAAGCGATCCGGCGGCACATTACCCTGCAACACGTCTTTAGCGGAAACGTAGCGCGTCGGGTCGTGTCGGTTGAAATGCACCCAGAACTGGCCATTGCGGTCGGTCGGTATTTCCAGACCGGGGACCGCGACAGCCTGGACACCGGCCTGGTCGACGCGGACCAGAATGGCGCTCGAACCGGTGACCACGCGCAACATTTCCAGGCTCAAAGACGGGACCAGGCTGCCCTGCGCTTTCATGATGATGGGGACGCGGCGGATGATGCCGTCACTTTCAGGATCGATCGAAAACAGGCCCCGACCTGCGGCCGCCTGTTCGATTGGCGGCACGTTGCGCAGGAGCCCACGAAAAGTCACCAAATAAGGGCTCGGATCCGGGCCGCGAACGGCAAAGCCGGTCTGCAGCGCCGCATCCGCCGGGGTTACCGGTTCGGGAGCGGCCGCACCTGCTTGGCCTACCACCACCCGCGAATGTCTTATCGCGTCGGCCAGCGCCTCGTCATTGCTTGGCAGGGTGTCGAGTTTGGCGCGGGTTTCGGCGTCAATGCCGCGAAAGCTTCGTTCCGCGATCGCCGGCGACATCCGATCAGGTTCTGGAAAGATGATGTCGAATCCAATCGCCACCGCGCCAAGCCGCGTAATTTGAGTGATCAGATCGGCCACGGTCGTGCGCGGCCACGGCCACTGCCCAATCGCCTTGAGGCTTTCCTCATCAATATCGACAATTACAACTGGCCGCAGCTCTTGCGGGCGCGGACGGAGCACCTGAAAGAAATCGAAAGTACGGACGCGCAACTCCTCGAGCGGCCGCGGATCCGCCAGCCGCAACGGCACCAGCGCGAATAAAAGAACAATGCACACCGCTCGCGCCAAGCCGACTTGTTGTGCGCGCCGGATCAGGCTTTTGATCACTGACCATTCCCCAATGAACGCGTCTCCATCAGCGCGCGCCATTTTATCCCGTCGCGCGTCGCAGTGGGAGCATGGCGAAGATCACTCGGCTCGATGGTTCCGCAAAATTCGGCAACCAAAGCCGTGGCGTTTCGGCCGCGGGGGAACCGCTATTTCTCCCGGAAAGCCCGCATCAACTGATCGTGCAGGGGCTTAACCAGATAGGACAGCATGGTGCGTTCGCCGGTCTCGATAAAGGCTTCTACCGGCATTCCCGGCGTCAGTCTCACGTCACCGAGATGCTTGATTTCGTCAGCGCTCATCGCGATCCGCACTAGGTAATAGCTCTGGCCAGTCCGCTGGTCGGTAGTCGTATCTGCGGCGATACGCGATACCGTGCCGTTGATCTCCGGGGTGGTGCGAACGTTGAAGGACGTAAACCGGAGCACGACTGTCTGTCCGAACTGGACCTGATCGATGTCCTTCGGATCGACCTTGACCTCGACCGTCAGGTTATCGCTCTCCGGCACGATCATCATGATCGGATCGCCAGCGGCGATCACACCGCCCACCGTGTTAGCCGTCGATTGGAAGACGATTCCGTCTTGCGGGGCGCGAATATCGGTGCGTTTGAGCTGATCCTCTGCCGTGACCTTGCGCTCGACATATTCGCCGATCTTGCTATCGGTTTCGCGCATCTCCTTGGCGACGTCACTGGACAGATCCTGATCCACTTGAATGATTTGCAGCTGGATCTCCGCGATTTTGCCTTTCACTTCTGCCGCTTGGGCGATGATTTGACCGCGCTCGCCGTCAAGGCGCGCTTCGTCCCGCTGCAGCGAGGTTAGCCGATTGAGCTGCACCAGATTTTTTTGCCATAGATCGCGGACGCCCTGAAGTTCCTGCTCGGTCAGCGTAATTCCTTTGTCCTTGGCGGCTTGCTGCGCCGCAAGCCCAGAAATTTGCTGCTGTAATTGGGTAATTCGCTCTTGCAGTTGTTGCTTTTGACCGAGACGGTCCTGGTGTCGCAAATCAAACAACTTGCGCTCGCTGCCGAGCGCCTCCTTGACTTCGGGCTCATTGACCCGGCCAGCAAGCTCGGATGGCACCGCCATGGTGTCGGTGCCATCGCGCTCGGCGGCGAGCCGCGCCTTACGCGCATAAAGTTCAATGAGGCCTTTGTTGACGATCGCCAAATTAGCGCGGGTGACAGTTTCGTCGAGGCGCAGGAGAACATCGCCAGCCTTGACATGATCGCCATCGCGCACAAACAGCTCGCCGACAACGCCGCCGGTCGGATGCTGCACTTTCTTCACGTTCGTATCGACGACGACTGAGCCCTGCGCGATCAAAGCGCCGGAGATTTGCGCCGTGGAGGCCCAGCCACCCAATCCGACCACCAGAGCGCCGACCAAGATCGATCCGGCGAGGATGTGACGGCGGATCGATTCGCTGGCGCTGGTGCTGGGACCGGTCTCACCCAGCCCCCAAGGCAGTAGGGCCGCGACTGTTCTCCCTCGCGCCGCGATTGCATCCGCAGCGCGATAGAGACCCGTGGTCAGCCTTGCAATCAAGCTCCGCCTCCCTGCTCGGCGACCTTGAGGGGCCGCGGCGCGGTCGTTGCCGGGACCACCCGGCTAAGAATTTCCTCTTTCGGACCGAATTGCTGCTGCCGGCCCTTGGCCATGACCAAGATATAATCCACGCCGGCAATTGCACTCGGTCGATGCGCGATCACGACGGTAATGGCGCCGCGCGCGCGCAGCCCCAGGATTGCGCGCGTCAGCGCCTCATCGCCTTCGGCGTCGAGATTGGAATTAGGCTCGTCCAATACGACCAGAAACGGATCGCGGTAGAGGGCGCGCGCAAGCGCGATGCGCTGCGCCTGTCCGGCCGAGAGTGCGCTGCCGTGCTCGCCGATCACGGTGTCGTAGCCCTCGGGCAGGTTAATGATGAGATCGTGCACGCCGGCCGCCTGGGCCGCGGCGATCACGGCATCGGGATCCGGCGGATCCTCGAAGCGACAGATGTTTTGCGCCACCGTGCCGTTGAACAATTCGACGTCTTGCGGCACGTAACCGACATGCCGGCCAAGTGCTTCTGACGACCATTGATCGAGCGTGGCGCCGTCTAAGCGGACGGTGCCGCGCGCCGGCCGCCATACTCCGACGAGCATGCGCGCCAGCGAAGATTTGCCGGAGGCGGTCGGTCCGATCACGCCCAGGGCTTTGCCGGCGGCAAGGGTGATATTGACGTCCTGACAGACAATCTTCTGAACGCCGGGCGGGCCCACCGCGCCGTTCTGGACCACCAGCGAACGCACCGGCGGCTTGAGCGGCATCGGATCGGACTTCGCCGGCAAATGGCCGAGCAATTTGGACAGGCGCTGCCAGCTTTGCCGCGCGGCGACGAAGCCGCGCCAATTGGCAATCGCCAAATCAACCGGCGCCAAAGCGCGTGCGCCCAAAATCGAGCCGGCGATAATAATGCCCGGTGTCGACTGCTGATTGATGACGAGCCAGGCGCCAACTGCGAGGATCGCCGATTGCAGCAATAGTCGCAGAACTTTCGAGGCGGCGCCGAGGCCGCCGCCGACATCGCTAGCGCCCGCTGGTCGCGACGAAATTGCGGTTGAGTTCATGCCAGCGCTTGGCGATGCGGCCGACCATGCCCATGGCCGTGATCGCCTCGGCATTGCGCCGGCTTGCCTCCAACAGCGCGTTGCGCGCGACGGCAAATTGCGCGGCGCTTCGGGTCGGATGACGAGTCTTGACCTCGGTGATAATTGTCAAGGTAATGAGGATGAGGGCGCCGGACAGTGCGGTAAGACCAATTAAAGTGTGGAACAAAAAACAGATCGCGAGATAGACCGGCATCCAGGGCAAATCAAAGAACGCGACCGGGCCGCTTCCAGAGAGGAAACCGCGAACGCTGTCTAAGTCGCGAATCGGCTGCGTGCCGTCGCCTTTGCCGCCGATCTTGAGCGGCAGGCGAACGATCGCGTCGTACACCCGCGCGCTCATTGACTCGTCCAGGCTGTGGCCGACCCGAACCAGGATGCGGCTTCGGATGGTATCGATCATTCCCTGGGCGGCGTACAGGCCGGCGACCAAGAACAAGAGCGCAACGAGCGTCGGTACGCTTCGGCTCGGCAAAATCCGATCATAGACTTCGAGCATGAACAGCGCGCCGGTGAGCATCAGAAGGTTGCTCATGCCGCTGAAAACAGCAGTCGCGACAAAGGCTCGGCGGCATGCGCCGAGCGCGGCGGCAAGTTCAGAACTGGCAGGCTGCTGCTGCGCCGGACCGTGGGCAGGGTTCATAAACGCTGCGTACCATTGTTGAGGACGCGAAACTACGCTCGGAGCTCTAAAACCGGCGGTCGCCCGTCCTGGTCGTCAGGGGAAACCCCCGGACCGACAAACGAGCTGAATATAGCCTGTTTTACATCATATTTGGGCGAGTTCACGACCGTTAGTTAAAATTAAAGGCAAGATCGGTGCGGTGGATTAGCCGCCCGCTGCTCCCGCGGCTCAACTGAGTGTCGGCAAGTATCAACCAACCAAGTAGCGACCAAGCATTGGCCAAGGACCGGCCAACTCAATGCAAACTAAGCATTTATTCCTAAAAGTGGTCACAAAAACTGGCAGCGCGTCGCGGCCACCGCGGACGACGCAGGCGGCACAACGCGCGTCTTTAGTTTCGGACGCTTGCGGAAAAACGACGTCCCGAAAAACGACGTCCCGAAAAACGACGTGCGGAAAAAGCCCCGCGCGGCCGGCGGTCAAGATCCTGACCGAGCCGGCCGTGCGGTTTTAATGAAGTTCCGATGTGTTGTAAAAATCAGGAGCGGGAGTCGAGCGAGAGCCCGATGCTGAAAGCCTTTTGACGTGTCGCGCCTTCAGTTCTCCTCAGCTTCTTCGCGATCTGCGATGCCCTGGTCTTCTTGCGCGCCATTGTCTTCAGCTCACGGAGCTCGCTCGAAGTCCATGCACGCCGCTTTTTCTTCCTCTTCGCCATAACACCTCCCTTTCAAGCAAGGCAGCTTGTATCCCTATTGGGAACAAAAGAAAAGCCAACTGTGACATCACCTTTTGGATAATCACCTTTGGTATTAGTCTGCAACCATTCGTCTGGGTAGCAAACAACTATAAACAAAAAGTTCTTTTAGATCATTAGCGCGCATGTGGCCAGGAAGCAAACACTTCTTCGACAGAGCTGATGTTCGAATAAATATCAAATCAGAAGTGATTATCGCTCTCCGGTCGCATAGCAAAAATCAACGTTACGCGGACTCGACAGCGTTCCCGGTCCATAAATTGTCAAGATGACGCTTGGGACGGGTTCAAACGATCCTACGGGGGAGATCGTGGTGACTAAGTTTTATCCTTGCATCATCATTGAGCTCATTGTGGCCGGTTTATTGCTTGGGCAGCAATGCGGTCACACCCAAGAGGTGCGCTTCGCGCTGATTATGGGCAACGATCAATACCGGACCGCGGCGCTCGCCACGTCGGCTATTGATGCCGGCTATTGATGCCGGCCAATAACACCGGCTCGTCGCCCGATGCGCTCGGCGCGGTAGGGTTCGCGGACACCAGGACGAGGAAGCTCGATCAGGCTGGCGATCCGGCTGGCGATCCGGCGGCCGGCTGTCCGCCCGGCAAAACCTCGACGCCGACGGCTGCAAATAGTGTGACCAAACTCCGCGTGCCGCACCTTGCGGCTCGCCGAGACCGTCACTAATTTCGCAGAAGAACCGCAGATCAGGGAAGGGATCGCATGGGTCCGTGCATGGACGAACTCAAGCTTGTCGCCCTCGATAAAGATGACATTGAGGTCGTCTCAGCCCATGTGCAGGACTCGCTGGTCAAGGTCAGCGATATTTTTTGGCGGCCGCGCGAGCGCCGCTTTGTCATGGCGCTCAATCGGTTCGATTGGATGAGCGCCGCCGAGATGGCCAAAACTGGGACCCAGACTGGAACAGTGATGGGAATAGCGGCCGGGACAGCGTCGTACCCCAAGCCTGAATACCGACGTTGTCGCACCGCGCTCCGCTTTGAGCGCGTGCTCGCGTGCAAATGCCGCAATCTCGACCAAACGGCAAAAGACGCGCAGCTCAACCTGCTCGCAGTGGAGTTCGCAGAGACAGATTCGCCGGCCGGTGTCGTCTCACTTATTTTTTCAGGCGGCGGCGTTATTCGCCTCGAAGTCGAGTGTCTTGAGGCGGAATTGGCCGATCTCGGCGAGGCCTCGACGGCGGCTATTTGCCCGGACCATTTTACCGCCGACACCGCCCGCGCCTAACCGGCCTCACGCCGCGCGCGGGCGCCCCGCCTGCGGGGCGGCAAACAGCTTCATCAATATGACAATGACCGAGAGCGTCAGCGCATAGACCACGACCTGCATGGCGGTCGGTTGATCCACATAGCCGACCAGCGTATGCAACGCCCGGCCCAGGAAGCTCGAATCCCGCAATAGCCAGGATGTATCCCAAACTGTCTGGTCAAGCGTGGTGACTATATTGGCTTGTTCGAGAAAGGCGATCGCCTGCGCCGCCATCCCTGCGGCAAGAAGTGCGATCAAAGCGCTGGTGACGCCGAACAGATAGCGCGAGGGAATGCTTAGAAGCCCAAGATAGGTCAAAAGGCAGACCAGGCATCCGAGCAAGAGCCCGGCAAAGCCGCCCGCCGCCATGGTCCAGCTGCCCCCGCCTTGCGCCGCGGCAACGCCATAGAGGAAGAGGACGACCTCGGAGCCTTCGCGCAACACTGCGACCGCGACCACAATCGCAAGCGCCAATAGCGACTTAGATCCAGCCACCACCGCCTCGCCGGCAGCTTTGAGTTCCGCCACCAGTTCGCGGCCGTGCCGCGACATCCACACATTATGCCAGGTCAGCATCACCACGGCGAAAGCGAGAATGCCGGCGTTGAAAACCTCCTGACCGGTGCCGCCGAATAGTTGCGAAAGTCCACCGGTGAACAGCGCTATTAGGCAAGCGCCTAACACACCAGTGGCCACACCGCCGGAAATCCACAGCGCGCGGCCGGCAACTCCGGAGGTCACCGCCATGACGATGCCGACGATCAAGCCGGCTTCGAAGACTTCACGAAAGACGATGACAAGAGCGGCGAGCACGGGTGCCTCACAGGACCATGGCTGCTGCCGGGGCCACAATCACAATCGCTTCAATCGTAAGCTCAAAAAGGCCGTTCATGGCACAACCAGCACGCCCTGGGTTTCGCGATGAAAATCGTCGAAGAAGTTGTAGCGCCCCGGCTGTTGCGGCCGCACATGAACTACGGCTTCCTTGCCGACCGGTACGATTTTCTCAAAATGCAAATCGCCGCTTTCGAATTCCGAAGGGATCGGATTGAGATTCTTCACGTGAATTTCAATCGCGCGCCCGGCCGGCGCATGCAGCTCAGCCGGCTCGAATTTGCGGTCCTGGATCGTCAGCGACAGCGAAACGGCATCATCGGCATGTACGGCCTGCCAAAGCAGCGGCGCCGTAGCGACCATCAGGACAATCGCGAGGGTTTGCCGCCGATTAAGCGCGTGAATAGAATTAGTCATGCTTGGCAGGGCGCCTTTGCACCGCGATGAAAACCCAAGGACTTGCACAAGGAGTTGGGGAACCGCGGACTTTTTGTCAATCTAAAAACCGAATTTTAGAATTGTTATAACTTCGGAGGACTGCTACGCAGCGCCGAAGTTCAGTGCCAAGTTCAATGGGAAGTTCAATACCACGCGCGCCTGGCATGGCGCCCCAGTTCTAAATGCAGATGCGATGGCCGTCCGTCTCGAAATGAATTCCAGCGATTTTGCGCAAGACTTTCGCACCTTGCTGGAGGTCAAGCGCGAAGTTTCGGCTGATGTCGAAGCGGCGGTGCGCGTCATCATCGCCGACGTGGCAGCGCGCGGCGATGCCGCCGTCAAGCACTATACGCGCAAGTTCGACCGCTGCGATCTTGACCGGGTCGGCCTTAAGGTGACCGCCGATGAGATCACCGCGGCCGTGAAATCATGCAGCGCGGCCGCGCTCGAAGCACTTGAACTCGCGCGCGCGCGCATCGAAACCTATCACCGCCGCCAGCTGCCGTCCGACGATCGCTTTATCGATCCACTTGGCGTGGAGCTCGGCGCACGCTGGACCGCGATCGAGGCGGTCGGGCTTTACGTGCCGGGCGGCACCGCTGCTTATCCGTCTTCCGTCCTTATGAACGCGGTGCCGGCGAAGGTTGCTGGCGTGCCGCGGCTCGCCATGGCAGTGCCCGCACCCGGCGGCGAACTTAACCCGCTGGTCTTGGCGGCCGCCAAACTTGCCGGCGTCGACGAAATTTTTCGCATCGGCGGCGCTCAGGCGATTGCCGCTTTGGCCTACGGCACCCAAACAATCGCGCCCGTCGCCAAGATCGTCGGACCGGGCAATGCCTATGTTGCCGCCGCCAAGCGCATGGTGTTTGGCAAGGTCGGGATCGATACGATCGCCGGCCCTTCTGAGGTTCTCGTTGTCGCCGATCGCAACGGCAATCCCGACTGGATCGCCGCCGATCTTCTGGCGCAGGCCGAGCATGACGCCAGCGCCCAGGCGATTCTCATCACCGACAGCGCAAATCTCGCCGCCGAGGTCGAACGCGCGATTGCCACGCAGCTTGCGGCTTTGCCGCGCGGCAAGGTAGCGGCCGCCTCGTGGCGCGACTACGGCGCGGTCATCGTCGTGACGAGGCTCGAACAAGCGCTGCCGCTGATCGACGCAATCGCTCCTGAACACGTCGAAATCATAAGCGCCGAGGCCGAGCGGCTGGCCAAAGGCATCCGCAACGCCGGCGCGATCTTCCTCGGGCCGCACACGCCCGAGGTGATCGGCGACTATGTCGCCGGCTCCAATCACGTGCTGCCGACCGCGCGCGCCGCGCGTTTCTCCTCCGGCCTCGGCGTACTCGATTTCATGAAGCGCACCTCGATCCTCAAATGCGGGCCGGAGCAGCTGCGCTCACTGGCCGATGCCGCCATCACGCTCGCCACCGCCGAAGGGCTTGACGCTCACGCGCGCTCGGTCGCGATCCGGCTCAACCGCTAGCGCATGATCCCGAAAAGTGTGAAACGGTTTCCCGCCTGCGCGGAGCCGTGGCAATGTTATATGCTTTCGTTCGTTGCTTCGGCGGACGAAGGCAGGTCGGATAAAATCATGCGCAAACAAATGGGCATGACCCCGAAAAGTGTGAAACGGTTTCCCGCCTGCGCGGAGCCGTGGCAATGTTATGTGCTTTCGTTCGTTGCTTCGGCGGACGAAGGCAGGTCGGATAAGATCATTGCAAACTAATCTTCAAGATGCACAGTGATTCAAGTTAATTGGATCGCCCTCTGATGCCGCGGCGCGCATCCAGCAAAGAGAATATCGACCGTCTCGCGGCGGTGACTCTCGACGAAGCTTCGCTCGGCCGAACCAATGACGATGTCGAGCATGAGCGGCGGGTGGCAATCTATGATCTCCTTGAGGAGAACAAGTTCAGGCCGGTCGGACGCGACGACGGTCCCTACGCGTTGCAGCTCGGCATCAGCGGCAACCGGCTCGTCTTCGACATCCGCCTCGCCGACAATACGCCGGTGATCGCGCACATGCTGTCGTTGGCGCCGTTCCGCCGCGTGGTCAAAGACTATTTCGTGGTCTGCGACAGCTATTACGCGGCGATCCGCACGGCGACGCCCGACAAGATCGAGGCACTCGACATGGCGCGGCGCGGCCTGCACGACGAAGGTTCGCGCCTGGTGATGGAGCGGCTCAAGCGCAAGGTCGACATCGACTTCGACACCGCGCGCCGCCTTTTCACTTTGATCTCGGTACTGCACTGGAAGGGCTGAGCGGGCGATGCCGCCGCAACCGCGCCCTCCGCTGGCGGTGCTGTTCGCTTGCGGGCTCAATTCGGTGCGCTCGCCGATCGCCGCGGCCTTGTTCGGGCAAATCTTCGGCCGCGGCGTTTATGTCGGCTCGGCCGGGGTGCGCAAGGGCGAGCTCGACCCGTTCGCCGTCGCGGTAATGGCGGAAATCGGCCTCGATATTTCGCGGCACAAGCCGCTGACCTTCGAGGAACTGGACGAATGGGAGGGGCTCAATTTTGATCTCATCGTCACGCTCGCGCCGGAGGCGCATCACAGGGCGCTGGAACTAACCCGGACCACTGCCGTCGATGTGGAATATTGGCCGACCGCCGATCCGACCGCGGTGGAAGGCAGCCGCGAACAGCGACTTGAGGCCTATCGCGAAGTGCGCGACCAGATTTTGGCGCGCATTCGGCAGCGTTTCATTCCCCGCGGCCCCGGAAATGAATGAAAGAGTAAGTCACGCACAGTCTTCGCAAAATGAAACTGGACCACGCATCAACACTGTTGTGATGCGACCGATCATCCGCTAGTGTCCCGACCCCGAAGTTCGAAAGCATTTGTTGCATCTTCGTACGAACTTCTGGATCGATAAGGACACTAGCGAGTCAATCCCTACTAGTGCCGCTTTTCAACGCGAAGTTCGCATCAGAGGGCCTCGGTCATTAATGCGAACTTCGGGTTTGCGGCACTAGTGTCCGCGTCAATTTCGCGGGCGTGGACAGGAGCCCGGCCACGGCAAACAAATCTTCGGAAAGCGAATGGCGAAGGAAGAATTGTTGGAATTTCCCGGCGTGGTGACGGAGCTGCTTCCGAACGCCACCTTTCGGGTCAAGCTCGAGAACGACCATGAGATCATCGCACACACTGCGGGACGCATGCGCAAGAATCGCATCCGAGTGCTCGCCGGCGACAAGGTGCTGGTCGAAATGACGCCGTATGATCTGACCAAGGGCCGGATTACCTACCGGTTCAAATGATCGGCCGTCCAAAACTGATTCTCGCTTCCGGCTCGCCACGCCGGCTCTCGCTCATTAATCAGGTCGGGATCGAACCCGACGCATTGCGGCCCGCCGACATCGACGAGACCCCAAAACGCGGCGAGCTGCCGCGCGCCTATGCCACGCGGCTCGCACGTACCAAGGCGGAAACCGCGCTCGGCATGGCGCGCATCGATGACGAACTCAAAGGCTCCTACATCCTTGCCGCTGACACGGCGGTCGCCGTCGGCCGGCGCATTCTGCCGAAAGCGGAACTGCTCGACGAAGCCGCGCAATGTTTGCGGCTTCTTTCCGGGCGCAATCACCGCGTTCACACCGCGATCTGTCTCGTCACGCCGAAGGAAACGTTTCGGCAGCGCTATGTCGAGACGCGCGTGCGGTTCAAGCGGCTATCCGACGAGGACATCGAGGCCTATCTCGCCTCCGGCGAATGGCGCGGCAAGGCCGGCGGTTACGCCGCGCAGGGCATTGCCGGCGGGTTTGTGGTCAAGTTGGTCGGTTCCTATTCCAACATTGTCGGCCTGCCGCTTTACGAGACACTGACGCTGCTCGGCGGCGAGGGTTATCCGATCCATTTCGGCTGGATCAGTGCAGGGTGATGGTTGGCGCTACTCGTGGCTCGTCCCATATTGCGCTTATGGCCGGCGCCAAAACCGCAAAATCAGCCGCGAGAAAATGCCCGATCTGCGGCAAGCCCGCCGACGCGGTGTTGCAGCCGTTCTGTTCCAAGCGCTGCGCCGACGTCGATCTGCATCGCTGGCTGTCCGGCGTCTATGTCGTGCCGGTGACCGAGGACGAAGAAGAAGACGAACGGCGCCAAGAGCGTCACGACGGCGGCGACACGCCGCAGTAGATTTCGATGGCTGCCGGGATCGTCACAACTGTGGAGCACATTCTGGACAGTCGTAACTCCACTCTCTATAACGGCGCGCCGAACAAGAACCCAATAGTAGAAGCCCAGGTAGCTCAGTCGGTAGAGCACTGCACTGAAAATGCAGGTGTCGGTGGTTCGATTCCGCCCCTGGGCACCTTACGCCAATCTTTGATTTTGATTTTACTCAGCTTTTTTCAGAAATGTCCCACCAACAAAAATCGGGATCGCACCCACTAACTCTGACATGAGCATTTCGCCGGTGGACACGTCGATTTTTTACTCGCCGGGCGTCATTAGTTCCTGCCTTGCACTAAAATCTTTCGCCGCCCGGCGTCGCTTTGCCGACGGGAACAACACAATCGAGAGCAAGACTGCAAGGAACGCGCCGATGAGTTGAGCAATAATGAAAGCTGGAACGTGATTAATGGCGATCCCTGCAAATGTCGTGGTGAAGCCCCGCGCAAGAGTGACGGCGGGATTGGCGAAAGACGTCGAGGAAGTGAACCAATACGCGGCCGTAATCACGAGACCGACAAGCCACGGAATAGCCTGCGCCGCATACCGCAGACCACCAAGAATAGTCAGTACCAAGGCGAATGTTGCGACCATTTCGCCCAACCATTGTGAAGGACCGCTCCGAGCGGTGGTTCCGATCATTAATGGCGGCAGGTCAAACATTAGATGGGCAACAACCGTACCTGCGACGCCGCCTGCACATTGCACGATGATGTATGGAATAACTTCTCGCCATGAAAATTCACCGCGCGTGGCAAACGCAAGCGACACTGCGGGATTGAAATGTGCTCCCGATACCGGGGCCAGTATGGTGATGATCACGACGAGGATCGCGCCTGTCGGAATGGTATTGCCGAGCAGGGCAATGGCTTGATTACCACCGGCGAGGCGCTGGGCCATGATTCCCGAACCGACCACGGTCGCAACGAGGATCGCCGTGCCGAGAGCTTCAGCCAGCAGGCGACGTGACAGCGAATTAACTTCCTCGCCCATCAAGCCGCCGACGCGGGCTTCTCGGTCGCGTCCTTCGTTTTCCCGATGGCGTCCAGCCGCTTTTGCAGAGTCAGTTGATCCAGTGACTTGAGCGGCAGACTGATAAAAATGTTGATGCGGTTCGTGAGCATCCGCAGTGTATCAGCGAAGGCAAACCGCACTTCCGCTTCATTACCGGTCGCTTCTGCGGGATCAGGGACGCCCCAATGCGCGGTCATCGGCTGTCCAGGCCAAACCGGGCAGGGTTCTTTCGCGGCATTGTCACAGACCGTGAAAACGAAATCGAGTTTCGGCGCGTCCGGACCTGAAAACTCCTTCCAACTCTTAGACCGCAAGCCCGATACGTCGTAATGCAGCTTTTTCAGCAAATCGATTGCATATGGATGGATTTGCCCCTTCGGTTGGCTTCCTGCGGAAAAGGCGCGGAATTTACCCATACCCGCGCGATTGAGAATTGCTTCGGCCATTATCGAGCGAGCGGAATTGCCAGTGCAAAGAAAGAGCACGTTGTATGTTTCTCTCTCGGCGTCGTTACGCATTTCGCTTCCTCCGAGGCTTTACTTTTCTGGCCGCACCACTGCCTCGCGTTGCTTATCGCATCCTCGAGGTGACAGAGCACGCTTTATGATTCGGTAATGGCCTATCTCTCGGCGAGGGATTGCGAGGCCATGGGCGCACTGGCGAACCATGCGGGATGCTTCACAATGGCCGTTGTTCCGATCAAGGCCAATAGCAAGCAGATGACGTTGATCTGTAATAGCAGGTAGGTTAGATCGCCACTGCAACACTGTTCGATCATGACGCGGTTCTCTGCGCGGCCGAACCCGAAGCGGCGGCCGAGTCCGCGATCCCGGGTGCCGGCATACAACATGATTTCTCATGAGCGATTCGCGCAAGGCGCTCGCCGCTGCCATCTCCGTAGTCGGTGATTTCGCCCGTCGTCAGGAAAGTTTCCCAGGAAATGCCAGCCGGATCATCAATCCAAGACTTTTCGGACCTGGCGTAACAGCAATTGGTCTGCCCTTGCTCGACGACGGTGCCGTCAGCTTGATGCAGGCGCACGTAAACTTCATTCAACTCGTCTTTGTCCTCGACCTGAATGCCGAGATGGTCGAGGCCAGCCTGGCGGCCCCGCGCTGAGATTGCGAAATTCACGCGGGGATCGTCGAGCATCCATTTGGCGTAATCTGGCTTGCGGACCGCGGGCTGCGCTGCGAACAACGCTGAATAAAAGTCGATCGATTGCTGTAAATCGTTGACTGCGACGTGAACATGCATGCGCTTCACGATGGTGCCTCCTTAGATTGCCGGTAAGGGCTGATAGCCGATTTGGTTCATCATCGTTTCAAAGTATTCTCTGACTTTCTGCGGAAAGCGCAGGCCCTTGACGATCGCAGCAGAGCGCAGCAGGGGCAGCACGCGGATGTCGTCGAGGGACAGCTTGCCGTTCACTGCGGTTGGGCTTTCGATCAGCCGATCAAGCGCTTCGAGATTTGGTATCAGTGCGTCGATATACTCGCGCGTCATGGCGCGCAGCTCGACAAAGTCGCCGAGTCGTTTCTGCTTCCGAATGACGTAGTGGTCGTGGGCAGCGATGGTGCCGAATTCCGGCAGCCCGAGTAGCGAATAACGGGGCCACGTTAGAGGAGCGCTCTTATCGGCAGTGGCAGTGGCCCATGCTGCGAGTTCGCTGCGCTGTGGGCCAACGAGAATGGGCGTTCCGAGGCCATCGATGTAGGCGACCATGTCCATGCTCTCCAGCATGGGTTGGCCGTCGTCTTTGACCAAGATCGGCACCACTCGCTTGCCGACCAATTTGATCATGGTCTCGGAGTCATCTTCGAGTAGGACGGTCTCCTGGAGGTGTAGGCGCTTGAGCGCCGCCGCCATCCGCACGCGGAAACAGATCCAGCAGTGTTCCCACAGATAGAGCCTCATGTAACGAGCTCCTTCCGGCGCGGCCGGCTCTGCGTCGCTTTCTCGCTCTTGACTGGCATGCACTGATCGGCGCGACCTCGGCAGCAATTTTCGGTCAGGTAGGCAATCAGCGCATTCATTGTCTCGTAGCGCGCTGAATAGATCATCGAGCGGCCCTCGCGGCGTACCGTGACAAGTCCGGCATCGCGAAGCCGATCAAAGTGGAAAGTAAGGGTGTTAGGGGCGAGCTTGAGCGCTTCGGCAACGCTGCCTGCGGGCATCCCATCACGCCCGGCCTCAACAAGCAGGCGAAATACGTCGAGCCGGTTGTCTTGAGAAAGAGCGGCCAGGGCCGCCAAGGCATCAAGTTTTTTCATA
>Ga0318533_10000438_pt1 | contig 16853 bp, 7 predicted proteins | sample GRESIP053b4f27_FD_203675 | JGI IMG/M metagenome (GOLD analysis project Ga0318533, IMG submission 203675) | Tropical soil microbial communities from Luquillo Experimental Forest, Puerto Rico - GRE.SIPMG.053b4f27 | ecosystem: Environmental > Terrestrial > Soil > Tropical forest > Bulk soil...
ATCTGGTGGAGCCGAGGGGGGTCGAACCCCTGACCTCCTCATTGCGAACGAGGCGCTCTCCCAACTGAGCTACGGCCCCGCCAAAAATGCAACCGTGCCGCGGGTTGCTGCGGGTGCGGGCCATTTAGCTCCAAAACACCATTTAGCGTCAGCCTGTTATCAGAACAATCGTTAGCTCAGCAAACGGCCTTCCACAACCAGTCTCGCGCGCGCTGATATAGCAATATGGATTGCCGAATGACTGAAATCCGACGCTCGTTGTGACACCGTTGTGACAAGCGACAGCGGCCTTGGCGGGCTCAACGCTCTAGGCCCTACTGTTTTTCCCTCGACTGGATTTGCTGTTGCTGTTGGACTACGGGTGCCAGCAGCCAGCGAACGGCCGCGCGCAGGGACTGGTGCCCGTTCCTCGAACAGGTCCATTAGCTCGCGCATACAACCGGATTTGGGAAGCCTCCATAGGAAGCATGAAACGCTTTCCATGCTTGTCCTACTCGCTTTCACCTGAGGGTGGTCATGTCAGCCAAGTTGAGTCCCGAGGCATTGTTGTCTGAGTACTTTGGGCCATTCGGGGTTCCCGCCTGGAAGCTCCTGCCTTCCATAGAGGCGGCGACCAAGAAACAAACCTATGCGTTCATGGACCTGGAGGCCTTTAATGCCCTTGTACCGAAAGAGCTTGAACAAGTGCAGGCGATCTACTGGCGAGAGATGATGCTACGCATCCATCTCGCCTGCTGCACGTCCTTGCGGCGGCACGGCGAGTGGCTCAATGCGCTCCTCGTCGCGGTCGAAGCAAGATCTTTTTTCGGGGTGTGCTCGGCCTATCGCGGATTCTTGGAATCGGCCGCGGACAGCGTCTATTCGCTTGGCGGGGTGCCGACGACGATCGCTTCGAACTTGCCGTCCATCATAAATCGCCTGAAAGGACGACCCACAGATACCGTGGTGGCTTCCAAAGAGTTAGAGGACCGGCTGATTCATTTTACGCACGGCCGTAAACTCGACCGCGGCGAAAGCGCGGACCCGGTGCACGCCGCTAGGCAGATCCGCGAGTACCTTAATAGCCTGAAGGAGGCAGGCGTCCCCGAGGTTCATGGGCTGTATGCCGAACTTTGTTCCATTACACACCCTTCCGCGAAATCGGTCATGATCTGGTTCGAAGAGACCAAGGAGCGACATGAGGTCGTCTGGCGCCGAAGCACGATAGCCCCCGAACAACGGATTGCCGGATTGCTCAAGCATTGGAAGGGCACGAATGTCGGGGTGATGAATGCGGCATTTGTTCCGGTGTTCATGAGCCTGCGCATTCTTCATAAGCTGGATTTTTTGCCGAAAATCCCGAGTTTGAAGTTCTTCCCGCTCGATTGCTTCCCCCGCTGGAAAAACATCGAGCGGCAGATTAGCAAGTAAGCGAGCGTCGACGGCACTTCACGGCCGAGCGTCTTCGACCTGCCGCAACTTCGCAACGATCTCTTCAGGCTTGTATCGCCTCCTTGCCATCGCAGTCCTCCTTGATGTCGGACTACCTCAAGTCGGACCACTTCATAAGGGCGGATATCAAAATCCATTACGAGCCCGGTGAAGCGCCAGGTTTGCCCGGTGTGCGTCGCGCAGTCCGGTGAGAGGCGATATGTTGTCAAGATCAAGCGCCCTGCGCGAGGTCTCGCTTAGCTGAGAACTAGCCAGCACGGAGCCATTGTCCGCAAAGCTCACGAGCCCGCAATCGAAGGCGGCGTCCCACAGTGCCGAGAGCAGCAGTCCATTGTGGACGTCGAGGCGCTGCTCGTCGTTGCATTCCGACCAGGGCACGATGTGGGAAGCGCGCAGCAGCGCAGGATCGGTGATGCCCGTCAACGGACACCGGCCATTCCAGTAATCCATCAGTGCAGAGCGGAACACATCTTGGCCGATACGCTGAATCACCAAGCGCTCGGCTTCGGTATTGCGAGGAAGACTCGCAGTTTTAGCCTTGAACCGATCGAGCGGTGCCTCGGGCAGGCTCATCGCCAGTTTATAGACGCGATCGAGCGCGGCATGCAGATCCGTAAGGTCCGCGAGCAAGAAGGTCGCCTGTCCCGGCCCACGAGCTGGTGAGGCGGGCAGCACGCCGATTTCCGCTACGACGCCGGAATGGTCAAGCGAGAGCAGCCACGGGCCCTCCCTGGAGGCGCCCGCGATCCAGATTGAGCCCGGCGCCGTGGTCGAGGCGTAGTGCAGCCATCCATTAGAGATGCCGCGCTCCAGCCGATAACCGTTGTCCCAAGCCGCCTGCTGCGCCTCGGTGCGCACGACGAAGCCGGGCGGGCTCTCCAGCGCAATCATTCGGCGGCGAGTGGATGCTTCGTGAGCTGGTCGTAGGCCGCGAGGACAAGGCGGGCGGTACGGTACTCGCCGAAGCGCGCGATCTCGTTCTTCTTAAGCACGCGGAAGGTCTCGGAGGGATAGTCGGGCCCCTTTGTGTCGGCAGGATCGAGGATGTAGCGCAGCTCGTCGCGGGTGAGGCCGTAGGCGCGCGCGTACCACGCATCGAGCTCGGCACGGAGATGGGCGCGGCGGTCCTCGTTCCAAGCAAATGGCGAACCGCGATAACCCATATCCCGCGCGAATGGCGTCATCGAGTAGCTCGTATACGTGAGTTCGAGAGTGCGCGAGACGATGAAATCAAGGTCAGCGGCAGTGTAGGCGAACGGCGGAAGGACAGAAAGCTGCTTGAAAATATTGTACTTGAGGTGTGTCCCCCCGATTTTCTGCCTAGCGCTGTAGTCTAAGGACAGCGAGCAAAGATTCGCTGCAAGGGCAGCGCTAAGTCTGAGATCGTCAACAGTTGGGAATATCAGCAGAAGCGTGTCTCCGCATGCCAGGCGTGGAAATGCCGCGGCAACAACGGTTCGCTCGTTCGTAGCGTTAGTAATGTCTCGCCAGCCCAACAGCCAACCGCGCGTCCAGCCTTTATCGGATAGACGATCAGCGACCTCGCGTTCCTGCACCCAATAGCGTGGCGTGGACTCATAGTTAACGTCTGTTTTTTCCGTCTCGGACGTGTCGCGGCTATCGGTGCCGTCAAAGGTTGCCCAGCGATGATCGAACTGATGGATCATCTTGGCTTCGTAGAGCGGAACGTACCGTTCCAAACTGCCGCACGGAGCGCCACCATCATCACTGCGAAGTGCAAGCACCTCCTCACGCGGGGTAGCGGCCTTTGGCGGCCTCCAGTCTTTGCCGTCGCGCACGAAGCTGGCCTCGCGCAGTTGCGCGGCGGTACGGAAAAGTCCGCTGTCGTTCGCCATGTCCAACATGCGCAGGAAAGAAATGCCCCAGAGATTGCCCGCCGCGCCCTTACCTTCTTCGACAAGTATCGGCACGCGCGTATAGATTTTAGCAGTTAGCTCGGCGTCGGCGCACGACCGGAATACAGGCGCGGTTTTCGTGTTAGGATTCAAGCGGGCCATATCTTCGGACGATAGTGTGAAACGGCGATTGGCGTCCGACAGCACAGCGGGTTGACGAGCAAAGAAGACAAAATCAGTTGGGTTGGCGTCCCCTTGCGCCTTCATTATCAACAAACAAAATTTCATTGCGTGGTGAACCGCGGGAAAGATCATCTCCTCATTCTCAAAGGAGAATACAGCGCCTAAGCGCCGCTCAGTGACGAGGGCCGCGAAGAAGGGGGCAGTCATTGCGTCGGTCGCTATTCCAGTCGGCACGATGACACCAGCGCGCCCACGTTTCGAGGTCAGGTCCGCGGACAGCTCGGCGAAAAGCGCATAGGTGTTGACATCGCCGCGCCCAGTCATCGGAAATCGTCCACCGTCCTCAGCCGTAAGACGCACGAGCACCGATGACGCTTCGGCGGCGCGCCTAGCCGCCTCGAACTCCTCATAGAGTCTTCGTTCGCGCGTGCCGGGCGCAGCATCTTTAAGCTTAGTGATCAGCCGCCCGCGCGCCGCCGCGTTCGCCGCCCGCGCGATCTCCGGCTCGCGCGCAGCAAAGAACTCCTGCTCCTGCAGCTTGATCCGCTCCCAGGGCGGATTGCCAACCACCACATCAAAGCCGCGGCGCCTGCCGTTCGCCGCCGTCATCTGCGCCGGAAACTCAAGCGGCCAATGGAAGACGCGCGCGGCGATAGCGAGCTCCACCGCGTTGGCGACGAGCTGCGCATCGGGCTGCCGGCCGGTAAGCGCGGTGTGGACATCGAGGGTAGTCGGCACATGATCAGGCGATTGCGCACGTATCAGTGCCCCAGCGCGAAAGTGCTTCGGCGCGAGGAAGGCGGCGATATGGAGGTCGCAGGCGGTCTTGGTTGCCCACCAACCGCGCGCGCCATGCACCGCCTGATAGGCGCGGGCGCGCACCTCGACCGCGGCAAGATCATCCTCCGGCAACAAAGCGACCGCGCGCGCGGCGTCGGCGAAATGCGCAACCCCTTGCGCGAGCGCAAGCTCCTGCTGCGCGGCGCCCTCGCGCTGCTCGCGGTTGATGCGGCCAGCGATCTTGGCGGCCTCCTTGTCATCTCCGGCGAGCGGCTTGTAGGCGGCATCAGGAATCCCCTCGACCAGCACCTCCAGGTCAAACACTCCGAGCAGGGCGTCACCGCAGCGGATATTGGCGTCGAGGAAGCCGAGCGGCTTGCCAGGCTCGAGCGTCTCTATCCACAGCGCCACTTTGGTGAGCTCGACCGCCATGGGGTTGCGATCGACGCCGTGGATGCAGGCGCGCGCCACGTCGCGCAGCGCGTGCCGGTAGTCCGCAGGGGAAGCAACGCCGCCGGCGCGGGCGCGCGCGACGCGCGTGGCGATGCGGCGCGCCGCGGCGAGCAGAAAATGTCCGGAGCCGCAGGCCGGATCGAGCACGGTCATGGAAAGGAGCGCCGAAGCCGGATCCTCGGCCTCGGCGTCGATGCGGTCGAGCACCGGGTTGAGCGCGGAATCGAGCAGCGCCTGCACCAGGCTATCCGGCGTGTAGTAGCTGCCGGTGGTCTTGCGGGCATGGCCCTTGGCCTCGCCGGCCTCGGCGAAGGCAAAGCCGCGGCCATCGTCGACGAGCAGCGGCGTGAGCTCGAGCAGGCTCTCGTAGACCGAGCCGAGCTCCTCGATCTCCAGGTCGCGCCAGTTCACCGGCACGAGGCCTGAAGCCTCGCGCAGCCAGGCCAAGCGGAAGATCGCCTCCATCAGGTGCCGGTTGGCGAGCCGCACCTCTCCGAGATCGGGGATGGCATCCGCCGCAAACAAGCCGCCGAGCGCGGGCAAGCCCACCACCTTCTCGCCGCGGGCGAGCGCGCGAAATACGATGAGGAGCCCCTCCCAGCGGTCGTGGTGGCGGTCCCAGGCGGCGCGCCGCACCGCGCGCTCGCGCAAGGCGGCGAGCGAGTAGCCGTCGGCGTATAGCTTGCGCGCCGCCGCCTCGACGTCGGGCGGATGGAGCAGGTTGCGGTCCTCGGCGGCGAACAGGAAGATCAGTCGATAAACTAGCCGCAGCAGTTGCCCGAAGAAGTCGGACAGCGGCAACGTGCCTTTCTGCAGCTTCTCGCGCAGCGCGCCGTTCTCGCCGTGAGAGAGAAACCCATTGCCCAGGCTGATCAGCGCGGCCTCGACGCCGTCGCGCAGCTTGTCGCGGGCGGCGACGCCTTCCTTAAGTCCCGCCTCGCGCCAGCGCTCCAGTGCGCAGTCGGCAGGCGGCGTGCCCGCGGCGCCGAAGCGGCTGGCATGCATGAGGAGCCAGAGCGCCGCGAAGTCGGCGAATAGATCGGCCTCGAAGATGCGACGCAGATCCGCCTCGATGTAGGCGGGCCGCGTCAGGCTGACGTTGTCGCGGGTGAGTCGCAGCCGCGTGCTGTTGCTGGCGAGGCCCCAGAGCACGCTGTCGGCGGCATTGAGCCAGTCCTGCAGGGCGGACGCTGCCGGGCGCCTGCGCCCTTCGGTGGTCAGCTGCGCGCTCGGGCGGTCGAGGTCGTCCGCCGGAGGCACCACCACGACCGGCACGCGGCCGCCCACCGCCTCCAGCGTGAGCGTGAACTGTCGGTCGCCTACGGTGCGCGTGCCGGCCCGCCGGATGTCAGCGAAGCCGAACACGTCGCGCAGGAGCTTCTCCACGACGCTCGTCGTCGCCGCCATCGACGGTGTCTCGCTTGCGGTGAGCTCCTTGAAGATTGCCTGTCCGATGCGGAAGTAGCGCGCAATCTCGTCGCGCAGCGCCAGGCCCTTGGGGACGCCGTAGTCGGCTTCGCTCTGCCCATCAGCCTGCTGCAGGGCGATTCGCGCAAGCATCGCTGGCGCGACCAGCGCGCCCTCGACCGTCAAGGCGTCGAAGGCGAGGGCGGTGCGGTCGCTGCGCGCCCGCGGCATGGTCAATGTCCCGCGGGCACCAGCACGTAGAGCCCGATCACGTCGGCCGGCAGCACCGGTTCGACCGTGACGCGGGCGGTGCCGGTGGCAGCTGCGCGCACGCGCGCATGATCGTCGGACAGCCCCTTGGCCCGTTCGCGCGCGTAAGCCGCGATCGGACCATCGAGCAGCGCCGGCATCTGCTCGATGGCTTTTGCGATCTGCCGCTGGCGCGCGACTTGAGCAAGATCAGCCGCGGCCGGCTTATCGAGCAACGCGCGTGCGGGCTCGCCGGTGAGAACGGTCCTCGATTGGGCATCGCAGGCGAAGGTTGCCGCTTCCTCCGCGAGCAGCATGCGCTCGCTGCGGCCACGGACCGTGAGCTTGTACCGGAGTCGCAGCAGCGCGACCGTGGTCACGGTCTTGACCGTGTGCGTCCGCCATGCCCCGGCGCGGCCGAGCGACGGCAGCGGGCTCGAACCTAGTTCGAGCGCGCCTTCGAAACCCGGTTCGAGCGCGCCTTCGAGCAGCATGTCCGCGAGTGTCGCCGGCAGCGGATGGCTGCGCGCGACGATCTCGGCACCCGCAGGGGGTGGCTCATCGAACGCGATGCGCACCGTGCCTTCCAGGCCGCGGGCTGCCAGCCGCGCTTTCACGGCGGGGGGCAGCGCGGCTAGGTGCGCGCGGACAGCGCCGGACTTCTCCGGCTCCAGCGCGGCATCGAGACGGCTCATCGCCCGCTCGACGAAGCGACGGACCTGATCCGGGCTGCCCAGGAGATCGCGCCAGCGCTGCCACTCGGGGATGACCTCCTGCGGCTTCATGGCATTCTGGGCAAAGATGGCGCGCGAGCGCTTCTCACCCTCCTCGGCATCGCGCCACCGCGTCTCCATGGTTCGGGCATCGGGCCCGAAGTCGAGGCTGAGCTGGCGGCTGCGTCCCTTGCGCAACAAAACCGCGTTCATCAGCGCGCCGGTTACCGCGCCGCGCTCGTCCGGCAGCGGAACGGTGACGCCGGTGGCTTTGCGGATCTGCTCGGCCTTGCGCAGGATGACTTCGAGCACGGCCCCATCAATCGCGCTGTCCGGCGAATAGAGCAGCACTGAGCGCACCAGCTTGGCGGGCTGGCCGAAGCGATCGACACGCCCCTCGCGCTGCTGATGGCGGGTCGGATTCCAGGAGAGGTCGTAGTGCACGACCGTGTCGAATAGGCTCTGCAGATTGATCCCTTCGGACAGGCAGTCGGTCGCGACCAGCAGACGTTGCTCGGCGGAGGCCATCGCAGTTACGTTTGCGCGCCGGTCGTCGGGGGGGAGGTCGCCGGTGACCGCCTCGATACGCAGCTTGGGGAAGGCTTTCCGCAGGCCTTGCGCGACATGAGTGGCGGTGGCGATAAAGCGGCAAAACACGACGGGGTTGGCCCCCTCCTTGATCAGCGGCTCGAGCAGCTTGACCAGAGCATCGAGCTTCGGATCGGCCGCTTTGGCCAGGCTCTCCGCCTGCGCGACGAGGCCTGCGAGCGCCTTGTCCTCTTCGAGCCCCGAGATGGGCTCGACATCGACGGCGTCGCCTTCCTCATCGTCCTCGTCGAACACCTGCTCGGGAAGCCGCTCGGGATCGGCAGCGAGCCTGTTGCGCAGCGCGCTTGCTGCGGCAGCGGGCGATGAGCCGACGCAGCGCATCAGCGCCAATGTGCCCCAGAAGGCGAGCCGCCGGCGGTACTGCTCTGGCCCCGCCCCTTCCACCACGCCCAGACAATAATCCAGCACTGCATCATGGGAGGCGCGGTGCGCTTTGCTCAACGAATAAGGCTGCTCCTTAGTCTCGTGGCGCGGAAAGACGCGGTCCTCGCCCCAGCCGACGGCCGTGATATCGATCCGCCGGCGCTGCACGAAAAGGCGGGCGAGTCGCTCCCGGTTCTGCCCGCCCTCGAGCGCGCTTTGGCCGAAGCCGGGATCGAGCAGACTGAGCAGCCTCGCGAACGCTGCCTCGTCGCCGCTGTGCGGGGTCGCCGTGACCAGGATCAACTGACGCTGGGCATCGCCGGCGAGGCGCTTGAGCAGCTCGAACCGCTGCTGCCGGCTCTGGTGCGTCCCGACACAGGCATGGGCTTCGTCGACCACGACCAGAGAAGGGCAGGAGTGCGCGAAGCTGTCGCGGCGCCGCTCCGCCTTGATGTAGTCGAGACTCACGACGGTGTATGGGTAGGCGTCGAACAAGGTCTGCGAGGCAGGCAGGCCGCGCTCCAGGCGCGCGGCCGAGGCGGCGGTGACGGCGACCGGATCGAGATCGAACTTGTGCTCGAGCTCGCCCGTCCATTGTTCCACCAGATGCGGCGGGCAGAGCACGGCGAACCTATCGATCTCGCCGCGATCCATCAGCTCGCGCACGATCAGCCCGGCCTCGATGGTCTTGCCGATGCCGACATCGTCGGCGATCAGCAGTCGCACGACGGGAAGCCGCAGCGCCATCAGCAGTGGGACAAGCTGATAGGCGCGTGGCTCGAAGCCGAGACGTGCCGCCGATCGAAATGGTCCGGCGCCCCGCCGGAGCGAAAGTCGCAAAGCTTCGGAGAGGAGGCGTGCGCCCTCTTGGGTCGCCAAGTGGTCCGTCGTCGGAAGCGCGAAACGCGCGGGACGGATCGCCTCGCGTTCGAGCGCGGGATGGATCAGCTGCAGGTCCGTCTCGGCACCCGAGAGCGGACGCAGGCAAAGCGTATCCTCATCAGGCGAGGGGAGCGCCACCCATTCCCGCCCGCGCGCATAGACGAGATCGCCCGGCGCGAACATGGCGGTCATGCGCTGCCTCCGAGCAGATCGACGAGCTCAGCGGGCGGCTTTTCCCCTGGGACCTCAGGCAGGACGGCTACCGTATAGCCGAGCGCCTCGGCACTGGCACGGGTCTCTGCGTCGACGGCACCGATCGCAGCCACGGCGAGATGGGCGCGCCAGGCGATCGGCAAAAGCGTGCCGTTGACCGCAAGCGGCTCGGCATCCGGAGCCGGCAAGCCCCAGCGGTGGATGGCCGCGTGCCAGTCGCTCTGCGGCTCGGCTTTGGCGGCGGGTTTCGCGCTGGCGACTTGGCTGCGCGCCAGCCGCAACAGGAGCCGACGCACCGTATCGTCAGTGCGATCGATCTGCTCATGGTCGGGCTGGTTGAAATAGGAGAGCAGGCAGCGGTAGCAGCCCTTGACGCAATGCGCGTCCTCCCTGGCGACCAGAAGCGCCGGATCGGCCACCGTAATCGCGGCGTCCAGATCACGGTAATGCATCAGATCGAGGGCCGCCCTCGCGACGCTGACGAGCGCGCCCGCATCGCTGGTCAGGCGGCCGAGCACCCCGGCGCCCCCTTCGGTGGCCTCGAAGGCGAGGATGCCGCGACGGTTCTCGCGGGAAGGGACGGGTTCGGTCTGAATCTCGCCTTCCTCCAGCTGGAAGACTATTTCGAGCCCTCGCGCGATCGCGTGCTGGAGCGTCGCCATGCTTTGCTCGGAAAGCCGCTCGCCCGGAACGCGCATGAGCAGCGCGTTCTTGTGGTCCTGCACGATCGGCACTACCCGCTGCTTGATGGGCTCGTCAGGGTCGTCGTCCTCCTCGCCTTCCACTGGGCTGCCGGTCCACCGGCCGGTTGCAGGATCGATGCCGAAGCCAAAAATGCTCTTCTCCTTGCGTCGGCGCAGCCCCTTGTTGAGTCGACTGATGGTGGCACCTGGCGCGTAGCTCAGCGCGAGAATCGGACCGTCTGCATCGCTCGCCACCGCGTCCGTCACGTCGAGCCCGCTTTCGCGCTCCGACCAGGCGAACACGGTCTGGATCTCGAAGCCTTGCCGCTGGCGATCCTCGTCGTTGGCGGTAATACGCTCGGCGGGGCTCGTTTCGACGTTGTCGATCCGCAGCACGTTGCGAACCGGATGGATGCCGCTCATTTGCGCGTTGCAGGCATGGCACCGCTCCGGCTCATCGTTGCTGTGGGCGGCGCCGCACTCATCGCAAACATAAAGCGTGGCGGTCGGAAGGCGGCCGCCCTCCTCGGTACGCACAGCCGGTGGCAGCTTGGCCTTGTAGACGCGATAGGCGCGACCCTCGTGGTAGATCAGGCTGCGCGGGCCGAACTCGGAGATAGCGATAAAGCGCGCCCGCTGCAGGTACGCGCCTTTCGTGCCCGCGGTCGTTGCCGGCACGTAGGCATAGAGCGGCAAGCGCGGGAAGTTGTAGCCGGGGAGGAAGCCTTCGGTGGCGAGATAGCGGTAAGTATAGAAATCGGCGCCACTGGTGGCGGCTCCTTTTTCGAGCAGCGCGAGCTGCTCGTTGGCCTGCGCCTGCTGGACCTTCGCTTCCTTGCGTTGGGCGGCGGAGAGCCCATGCATCTCGGAGCGGCGATTGGCTTCGAGCAGCTGCTCGCGGGCACTCTGGTAGAGCTGCCGCCAGCGCCCGAACGCCTCGGAGAATCGGCTCGACGCTGAGGCAGCGGTTGCATTCGCGAATGCATTACGATCCGTCGCCCAGGGCGCTACTTCCGCGGTCAACTCCGATTTGACGGCGTCTAGAATGCGGCGCATCAAGGCGGCGGCGCGCGCGGTCAGCTTTGCGTCGGCGAATGCATCGGCAATGTCCTTCTGCACCGAAAGCGCCGCGTCGCTCAGATCGAGCACATGCGGGATGTCGGGCTGAAGCTCCATTGCGGACTCCGCGAGCCAGACCGCGTGCAGGTGCGCCTCGATCAGATCGCGATTGGCGAGGTCGATGGCCGGCGGCCGAACGATGCCGCTGACCATCTGCTCGCGCTTGCCGAAATAGTACTGGTCGTGCGGGCTTTGCGCCGCACAGTAGGCCAGCACGAGCGCGGCCTGACCGGAGCGACCGGCGCGGCCGGAGCGCTGCGCGTAGTTCGCCGGCGTCGGCGGCATGTTGCGCAGGTAGACGGCGTTGAGCGCCGAAATGTCGATGCCGAGTTCCATGGTCGGCGAGCAGAACAGCACCGGCAGGAATGTGGTGGGCTCGCCGTCCTTGCGCAGGAGCTCCTTGTCCTTGGCGAGCTTGGCGCGATCCTCCTCGCCCCAGCGGAAGCGCCATTCGCGCCACTCGCGACGGTCGGCATCGACCTGGGCGGTGTGCTCGCGCCCTTCGATGCCGAACAGCGCCTCGCCGCCCTGGTCGAGGGCATCGGCGAGCGTGGTGTACAGGTCGACGAAATACTGGTTGGCGCGCTTGCGCTCACCGGGGACGAGGCGAAATGCATTGGCGACGAGCTGCCAGCCGTCGACGTCGAAGGGCGTGGCCACCGTGCGAACGAGTCCGTAATCGCGAGTCGCCTTAAGGAGAGCGGCGACCACCTCAAGATAGGTCGCGGACTTGAGACGTGTGCCCCAGATGCGGCTGTGGCCGAGCTCCCGGGCAAGGCGGCTGCGCGGCCCGCCGCGCACCAGGAGCTGCTCGCCGCGCAGGCCGACCTCCTGGCGGTGCGGGGCGTCCACGATGAGCGCGGAGGCGAGGCGCGGCTGCTCCTGGGCACCGATCGCCCAGGGGTCGCGCAGGCTCTGCCGTGCGGCAATCGAGGTCGACTCGACGTTCGACCGCTCAAGGGCGTCCGCGGTGACTGCCAGGCCTTGCCGCAGATGTTGGAGAAGCACCGACAGAGCCTTCTTGCGCGTTTCCGGCTTGGCGTTCCGCAGCTCGGACGGCGCTTTCGCGAATGCCTCGTCGTCGGCGGCGAGATCGTCGAGTGAGAGGTATTCCGCCTTGACGAGATCGAGTTCTTCCAGATTCGGGTTGGTGAAGCGCCAGCCGCGGCGCTGGTCCGCCCACCCCCGATAGGCCAGCACGCGCGAGAGCGCCTGCTCGGCGTTGACCTGGGGGACGCCCCTGGCCTCGGGATCGAGCATCCACTCCTGGCGCCGCTCGCGGTTCACCGCCGTAAAGCCGAGCGCGGCCTGCACGCTTCTGCCGAAATCGTGCTCGCTCAGCCCCGCGGGACCGGCCTTGCGAACCGCGACGAGAATGGCGGCGCGCAGCAGAGCAACGAACAGAAAATCGTTGAAGTGACCGGCCTGCAGCGCGGCATCCTGCCGGTTGTCGGTGAAGCCGAGGAGCTTGCGGCTGTGCGGCGGCAACGCGGCGGCGTTCGCATTCATCCAGCGCACCGTGCTCGAAACCAGCAGCGTGGTCGCCGAGCTGCGGCCTTCGGCGGAGAGCCCGGCGAGCTTATTGATCTCGCGTGCGCGCCCTGCTGGCTGATCCTTGCACGCCGGGCAGAACCGAAACTTTCCAGGAATGAACCAGGCGCGCCGGCCGGTCGAGCGGATCGCGCCGCTGGCATCGACCGTGAGCAGCTCGGGCGCGTAGGCTTTGCGGTCGCGGCGCAGACGCGGCGAACCGGCGCGATCGACGTCGAGCCAGTCCTCGGGGAAGTCGTCGAGCTCGCCCTTGAAGCCGAACTCGGCATCGTTCTCCGGCTCCGGCATCAGATAGCCGGGTCGCTCAGCACTGTTCGGATCGTCGAGCGGCGTGTCGTCGATGTCGCGCGGCAGCACGCAATCGACGCCCGCCTCCCTCGCGAGCACGACGGGGTGATGCTCCTGGCCGCAGTTGCGGCAGAAGAAGGTGGAGTAGAGGCGCGCCTCCTGATCATCGGGATGAAAACGCTGGCCGTCGAGGGTAACGCGCCGCTGCCCGGCCCCACGCAGCGTGGCATACACACGGCCCGCACCGGAAATGAACCGATGCAGCTTGAAGGCTAGGAACGCGCGATCGCCAACGCCGCCGCGCTCGTGGGCCGGCCGGCTCGCCAGCATAAGGAAGGCTTGCAGCTGCGAGCGGCAGCGGGACTCGTCGCAGCCGGTCTGATCGGCCAAACGCTTGGCAGCGTCGGCGAGCGTAGCCGGCTGGCGTCGTGACAACCGCTGGCCGTCGGAGAGCCCGATCTCCAGCTCGCACCAGACTGCGAGCGGATGACGATAGAGCGCGTCGTCGTCGAGATTGGCCGGCAGGTCATCGTTAACCGCGGCGGCGAGTGCGGCTCCGAGCGTCGCCGGCTTGAACGTTGGATCGGTTGCCCGTTCCAGGCTCTCGCCCATCACCGCATCGCTCGAAATCGGTGTACCGAACAAGCGAGATGCGACCGCTGCGACGTCCGCAGTGCGCTTCGCATCGTCGCCCTCGGTCGCCATCGTAGCGGATGTACCGACGCAGATGGGCGCTTTGCCCGGGCAGAGCCGATCGCGCACACGGCGCACCAGCATGGCGACGTCGGCGCCCTGACGGCCACGATAGGTGTGCAGCTCATCGAGCACCAGGTGCTCGAGGCCGTGGGCATTGGCGATGACGGCGCGGTCGAGGCCGTTCTGCCTCGTCATCAGCAGCTCGAGCATCATGAAGTTGGTGAGCAGGATGTCGGGCTTCGCCTCGCGGATGCGCTCACGCTCCTCTGCGCTCTCCTGGCCCGTGTAGCGGGCGAAGGTCGGGCGCAGATGGTCGGGCAACCCGGATTGCTTGATGAACTTGTCGATCTCCTCGCGCTGGCTGTTGGCGAGCGCGTTCATCGGATAGATGACGATGGCGCGGGTGCGCCGCGCCTCGCCTGCGGCACGGGCGCGCACCGCAGCGTCGATGATCGGAATGAAGAAGCAGAGCGACTTGCCGGAGCCTGTCCCGGTGGTGACGACGAAACTCTGCCCGGTCGCTGCCTTGGCAACCGCTTGCGCTTGATGGCGATAGAGCGACAGCGGCTTGCCATCGATGCTGAAGATATTTCCGGTCGCCGAATGCAGCGTTCCGTTGGCGACGAGACGATCGATGGCGTCGCCGCGCTCGAAACGGGGATTGATGCTGACCAACGGCTCCGGCCAGAACCGGTCGTTGGCGTAAAGCTCCTCGACCTGCTGCTGGATGTCGGAGGCGCGGATCAAGGTGAATGAGCGGGCAAACCGCTCGTAATCGTTCACTAGGGCTTGATCAAGATCGAAAACGTTCATGCTTCCGGCCCCCTAGCAACAGCTAGGCGCGCAGCTAACGGCGGGGTGGATCGAGGTGCTCGAATCCCGGCATGGCCCCCGCGCCGCCGCGCCGAGCAACGTTATGAACTCGCGGCGTCTCATTGCCCTATGCCTACCGTGCTCCCAACCGAAAGAATAGCACACCTCGGCACGGCAGACTGCTGCATCCATCCACCTGGGCGGTGCGAGACGATCGCGGTCACACCGCCGATGATTTTTTCCAAGGAGGTAGCCCAAAAACAGGCCCCCCCACTTCCCCCGCCAGGACCTTCCTCACTGCCAGAAATCGTTTCAGACCACATTTCCAGGGATGGCGCCTGGATGAGTTTTCGCTTTTTGCGCGCCCTCCCCCCCGGGGCCTCTCGCTCACGCCGGGACGAGAGGCATTCCATCCGATGGACGCTGCCGGGCCGGACCACTTATTTGCCTAGGCCGCGCCGGCGACGCTTGCGCTCGGCGACAAAGGCAAAATGTCAGTGCTGGCTTTCAGCCAAGCTCGTTTGCGATGCGCTGGACCGTGCCAGTCCCGATGCCGAGCAACCTCGCCACCTTCAAGATGCCCACGCCCTTCGCAAGCTGGTTTCGCACCTTGCGTTCGGTTGCGCTGTCGATCTTCGGTCGGCCGAGCTTCACGCCCTGGGCGACGGCGCGCTTGAGACCTGCTTTGATGCGTTGTCGGATCATCGTCCGCTCAAACTCAGCGAATGCGCCGGTGACCTGGAAAACGAGCTTGCCCATAGGCGTCGTCGTGTCGATGGCCTGCTGATTTAGATACAAATCCACGCCGCAGGCTTCGAGGTGTCGGATGGTGTCGAGCAAGTCGCTCAGCGAGCGGCCCAGGCGGTCAATCGCCCATGCCATGACGATATCGAACTTCCGGCGGCTGGCGCCTTTGAGCATGGAATCTAGGCCAGGCCGTCCGTTTCGTCCCTTGGCGCCTGAGATGCCCGCATCACTATAGACCTCGACCACATGCCATCCGCGGCGCCCAGCGACTTGCCGAAGCTCGCGGATTTGGTTTTCGACCGTCTGTGCGTCCGTGCTGACTCGCACGTACAACGCCGCGCGCTTGTTTGACATCAGGCATCTCTGTTTGACATTGCGGGCACCGCAGGATGCCGCACTACTATACATTTATCAACTGATTTCAGTATGCTGAATCAGAGATAATACGGCCTTTGTATTTGTTTGGTTTTCCAACGGCGGCGCGGAGGGGGTTTTCCGTATGCCCCCCAGGCGGCAGGGAGGTGCATGCCGAAAGTCGCGCCTCGCCTGACGGAACGGGGATGACTACGGGGGATTCCCCCGCCTCGGACCTAAAGAGGCGGCCTTCGTTGCACGTCCGTTTTACTTTAAGAGCAGACCTGCACGCTTCGTCAGGGCATGTCGCAGAAGTGCCACAAGCGGCTGTGAGCAATCGCAGCAAACCAACTCTCTATTCGATCACCTCGTCGGCGAGCGCGAGCAGCGTTGCTGGCACTTCGATGCCGAACGCTTTGGCGGTGTTTATATTGATGAACAACTCGACCTTGGTGACCTGCTGGATCGGCAGGTCGGCGGGCTTGTCGCCCTTCAAAATTCGCGCGGCATAAATGCCGGCCTGCCGGTGGGCTTCCGCAATGCTGCCTCCATAGCTCATCAGCCCGCCGGCCGCCACGAACTCGCGCGTGTGAAAGATCGCGACGACCGCATGGCGAATCGTCAATATGACAAGCTGGCCGCTTCGGCTGATGAAAAACGGATCGGGAGCGACCACCAACCCGGCGGCGTGCAGCTCACCCAGCTTCGCAAAGACTCCCTCGAAATCGCCTTCGCCGCTGGCTTGCAGCACATGGAGTTCAAGATTGAGAGCGCGCACCGCCCGGCGCGATTCGGTTATGAGGGCCTGGGAATTGGGATTGCTCGGGTTGACCAGCAGCGCAACAACGCTCGCCGCAGGCCGCAACTGTCGCAAGAGCTCGAAACGCTTCGGGCCAACCTCAACATTCAACGACGTGACGCCGGTGATGTTTCCGTTCGGGTGACTGAGACTTCCGACGAGCCCTGCGGCCACCGGGTCGACTCCTGTTTCGAACACGATCGGGATTGTCGCGGTCGCGGCCTTGGCCGCCAGCACAGGGCTGACGCCTCCGGGCGCGGCCAATACGTTCACGCGACGCTGCACCAGTTCGTTCGGCAGCCATGGCTGGCAGTCGATCGTCTTTTCCTTCGGCCCAACGGTATTCGATGGTGACGTTTTGACCCTCGCGATAGCCGGTTTCCTCAAGCCCCCGGCGAAATCCCGCCAGCCGCGTCGCGAAACTTTGCGGCGATCCGGAACTCAGATATCCGATCACCGGCATCGCCGGCTGCTGCGCGCGCGCCGCGAGCGGCCATGCCGCTGCGCCGCCGAGCAGCGCGATGAACTCGCGCCTCTTCACTCGATCACCTCGTCGGCGAGCGCCAGCAGCTTCGGCGGCAGATTGAGGCCGAGCATCCTGGCGGTCTCGGCATTGATGACTAGCTCGAACCTGGTCGACTGCACGACCGGTAAGTCCGCGGGC
>Ga0318533_10000465_pt1 | contig 16529 bp, 16 predicted proteins | sample GRESIP053b4f27_FD_203675 | JGI IMG/M metagenome (GOLD analysis project Ga0318533, IMG submission 203675) | Tropical soil microbial communities from Luquillo Experimental Forest, Puerto Rico - GRE.SIPMG.053b4f27 | ecosystem: Environmental > Terrestrial > Soil > Tropical forest > Bulk soil...
GATGCCGACGGCCATTGGGGGCAGGGGATCCGGGATCTCGATGCGGCTCTCGGCAATGACGGCGCGCAGCGCCGAAAGTGGCCTCTCCTCGCACGGTCGAAAGTCGTTGCGTCCTTCCGAGCGGCGAAGGATCTCGGCGCGGCCGTCCGCCGTGCGCCAGACAAGGTCCGGATCAAGCCCGATGATCGAATAGCGCCCCCGCGCCTCGCCGCCCTCGACCGATTCCAGAAGAAAGCTCATCGGCCGCTGGCCGGCGATCTTGAGAAAGGCCGAAACCGGAGTCTCCAGATCCGCGACCAGCGTGGTCCAGACAATCTGCGCCTCGCCGCGCGCGTAGCGTCTGGCAAACGCGGTTGCTGGCGGCTCGATCTGCATGGCGGCAAATCAGTTGTCGTCGCCGCTGCCGCCGCCGACCGCCTGGTTCAGCGCACTTTGATTGATGGTGACGCCGACCTCGCTTTCGAGCCGGCTGATGTATTCGCCCAGCAGGTCGTCCGAGAGCGAACGATTGAGCGTTTCAACCATGCGCTTGGTATCGGCGGACTGCAGATCGAGGGGCGGGACGACGATATCGGTCACGCGGAATATGACCTGCTCGCCCGGCTGCTCGGCATTCTCTCTGCCGGCGGCGTCCTTCGCCGTACGGAAAACCGTATCGACGGCGGTTGCCGAAAGGGGGCCGGAGGCGTGGCCGCGCTTGAGCCCGGTCAGGGTTTCCACCTTGAGGTGGTCGGCGGCATCGGCAAGGCTCGATCCCGATTTGACCTTGTCCAGAATCTCGGTCGCCTTGGCGTCGAGCTTGGTCGCAATCTCCTGGTCGCGCCAGCGCTGTTCCACCTGCGCCTTGACCTCGTCGAGCGGTCGCTCCCGCGACGGCGTTATTCCGACGACATCAAACCAGACATAGCCGTCCTGCGTCTGCAGCGGATCGTGCTCGACCCCGACGTCGGTAGTGAACGCCGCCTCCAGCAATCGCTGCTCGTCGGGAAGCTTGATCGGCGCTCCGCCAGGATCGCGTCCCGAGCGATCGATCGCTTCGATGGTGCGCGTGGGCAGCTTGAGATTTTCGGCAGCCTCGGCCAGCGTCTTTCCCTCGGCGCGCGCATCCTCCACCTGGTCATAGACCTTGAGAACGTCCGCCTTGGCGCGCGCGGTCGCCAGCTCCTGCTTGAGCTCGCCGGCAACCTCCTGCAAGGGACGGATCTGCTCCGGCTCGATCTTGACGACGCGCAGGAGGACCGGCCCAAACCGCCCCTGCACCGGCGCGCTGACCTCGCCTTCCTTGAGAGCGAAGGCGGCATTGGCCACCGTGCGATCGATCAGGCCGGCCTTGGTCACGGTGCCGAGATCGATATCCTTCTCGGTCTTTCCGAGATCCTTGGCGACCTCCTCGAAGCTCGTCCCTTGCGCAATCCGCTGGGCTGCATTCTCGGCCGCCTCGGCCGAGGGAAACGCGATCTGCTGGATATGCCGGCGCTCCGGCGTCCCGTAGCGCGTACGGCGCTCCTCGTATGCCTTTTGCACATCGGCATCGGAAATCTCGATCCACTGCGCCTGCTCGCTCGGGATAAGCGAGACAACCACCAGCTTGCGATACTCGGGCGCGCGAAAGGCGTTCTTGCGATCCTCGAAATAATTGGCGAGCTCCTCCGGTGCGGGCGCCGGGATGTCGCCCGCCAATCCGCGGTCGAGCAGCACATATTCGATTGCACGTTGCTCGTTCTGATAGCGGTTTGCAGCTTCGATCAGGGTCTTCGGCGCGCCCGCGCCCGAGGCGATGGTGCCGGCGAGCTGGCGGCGCAGCAGCCGCTGGCGTTGCGCGGCAACATAGCGAGCCTCGGTATAGCCGGCACTGTGGATCATCTGCTCGAAGCGGAAACGATCGAACTGGCCATTTGGTCCTGCGAAGGCAGGATCGGAGGCGATCATCTTGGCGACCTCGGCATCGGAAAGATTGAGCCCGAGCTTGTGCGCGGTTTCATCGAGCACGATTTCCGAGACGATCTGCCCCATGATCATGCGGTCGAGCCCCATGGCGCGGGCCTGATCCGTGCTGATGGGGCGGCCGAGCTGGCGCCCATACTGCTGAAGCCGCTCGTTGTATTGGGAGCGGAACGCATCGATGGTGATCTCGGTGCGGCCCACCTTGGCCACGGTGGAGCGGCCAAATCCGCGAAAGATGTCGCCAATGCCCCAGATCGCGAAGCTGATGACCAGAAAGCCGACCACCGCGGCCATGATCACCTTGCCAAGCCAGTTGGAGGAGGCTTTTCGTAGACCTCGAAGCATCGATCGTCCGCGCTGGAAATTCCCCGCGATCGGGGAGAGGTTCGTGCATCATAAGGAGGCGCTTCGTTCGCCGCAATGCTCAATTGGTGATTGAATTTGTGATTATTGCAATCTATCAGAGTGTTTTGTCCGAACAAATTCGAGCGTGCAAAGGCCCGAAACTTGCGCGATCTGCTTGGGGCCTTTTGGTGTGATTTTCTTTCTGAGACATGATCTTATGCGGAAATCTGTACGAGGGGATTTAGGTCATGGCCGCCGAAACTCGCCGCCCGCTGGTTGCGGGAAATTGGAAAATGAATGGCTTGCGGTCTGCGCTGGGCGAGCTCGTGGAGATCGCGCGCGGCGCTGCCAGGATTCCCCGCGCCGATATCATGGTGTGTCCGCCGGCGACGCTGATTGCCGAGTTCGCTGCCGCGGCGCGCGATACGCCCGTGCGCATCGGCGCGCAGGACTGCCACTGCGAGCCGGCGGGGGCTTTCACCGGGGACCTGTCGGCTGAGATGCTCAAGGATGCCGGCGCGAGCGCCGTCATTGTCGGGCACTCCGAGCGGCGCATCCATCACAAGGAAACCGACGCGAAGGTGCGCGCCAAGGCACTCGCTGCCCGGCGCGCTGGACTGCTCGCAATTGTCTGCGTCGGGGAGACCCGCACGCAGCGCGAGGGCGGGTCGGCGCTTGCGGTGGTTGGCGCGCAGCTCGACGGCTCGTTGCCCGACGGGACGGACGCTGACGCGGTGATCGTTGCGTACGAACCCGTATGGGCGATCGGCAGCGGATTGACGCCGACGCCGTCCGACATCGCCGAGATGCACGGATTCATCCGCCGGCGTCTGTCGTCGCGCTTCGGGCAAGCCATGGAGCAAGCGCGTGTGCTTTATGGCGGATCGGTCAAGGCTTCGAACGCCGGGGAGCTTATGAGCATCTGCGATGTCGACGGGGCGCTCGTTGGCGGCGCAAGCCTCAACGCACGGGAGTTCCTGGCGATCGCGGGCGTTTACGCCTGAGGCCGCGAATGGCTCTTCTCGATGCGGGCGTCGAGTGACAATATGGAGCAAACAGAACGGGAGATCTCCATGGCCGACGAAAGAATGAATGACAGGCCCCCGGTGGCGCGGCGCGATTTTCTGCTGGGCGCCGGCACGGCTGTCGCCGCAGGCCTTGCGCCGGCATCGGCCGGCAGTGCCGAGCAATCCAGTGCTGCTCCGGCTCCGGCAGTGCTTGAGCCGGATGCCTTTGTCACCCTCACCGCGCCGGAGGCGGCGTTCATTGTCGCCGCCGTCGACAGCATCATTCCGGCTGATGAGCTCTCGCCTGCGGGCAGCGACTGCGGCGTTGCCGTCTTCATTGACCGGCAGCTCGGCAGTGCCTGGGGCGGCGGCGCCAAGATGTACCGTTCCGGCCCGTTCCTCAAAGGCAAGCCCGAGCAGGGCTATCAGCTCGCGCTCACGCCGCGCGAGTTCTTCGCGGCCGGGATTGCCGCCGCCAACGAATGGACGCGCAAGACCTACGGCAGGGATTTCGATCTGTTGCCCGCCGCCCAGCGTGCGGAGGCACTCAAGGCCATGGACGAGGGCACGGCGCAATTTGCGAATTTCAGCTCGCGCGCCTTCTTCGGGCAGCTACTGGGCATCACCATGGCCGGGTTCTTCTCCGACCCGATCTATGGCGGGAACCGCGACAAGGTGTCGTGGAAGATGCTCGGCTTCCCGGGCCTGCCGGCAATCTACGCCGACAAGATCGACGCCTACCGCGACAAGCGCTACGTGGCGGAGCCGCAATCGCTCGCGGACTTTTCGTGAAAGGAGGGCGGCATGGCAACGCGGCTGAAGGAAGTCGATGCGGTCATGGTGGGAATGGGCTGGACCGGGGCAATCCTTGCCAGGGCGCTCACCAAGTCGGGACTGAACGTCGTCGGGCTTGAGCGCGGCGCCGACCGCGTTCCCGCCGACGCGTTCGCGCTCACGCGCGTGCGCGACGAGTTGCGTTACGTGATGCGCCTCGAGCTGATGCAGGACAATTCGATCGACACCATCACGTTCCGCAATGAACCGGACGAGATGGCGCTGCCCATCCGCCGGTTCGGCGCCTTCCTGCCCGGCGAGGGCGTGGGCGGTACCGGCATCCACTGGGGCGGACTGCATTGGCGCTATCTGCCGGCCGATTTTCGCATCAGGAGCCTGCTTGCCGAGAAGTACGGAGCAAAGGCCATTCCGGAGACGATGACCATCCAGGACTGGCCGTTTACGTACGACGAGATCGAACCGTTCTATGACCGGTTCGACAAGCTGTGCGGCGTGTCGGGGCAGGCCGGCAATCTGCGCGGCAGCATCATTCCGGGCGGCAACCCGTTCGAGGGTCCGCGCAGCGACGACTATCCGAACAAGCCGATCAAAACGGGCGTTGCACCGGCCATGTTCGGGCAAGCCGCCAGAAGCCTCGGCTATCATCCGTTTCCGCTGCCGGTGGCGACGTCGAGCGCACCCTATGTCAATCCGGAAGGAATAACGCTGGGGCGCTGCGAATATTGCGGCCACTGCAACCGCACGGCATGCGAGGCAAATGCCAAGGCATCGCCAAACGTCAATGTCTTGCCGGCGCTGCGCGCCGATCCGCGGTTTGAGCTGCGCACCCGCGTGTTCGTCACCCGGCTTGTCTATGACAGGCAGGCGAAGCGCGTGAGCGCAGTGCTCTACACGGATCTGCGGACCGGCGAGGAATACGAGCAGCCTGCAGGCGTGGTCGTGCTCTCCTCATTCGTCTTCGGCAACACGCAGCAGCTGCTGCTCGCCGGCATCGGCGAGCCCTACGATCCGAGGACCGGCAAGGGCGTGGTCGGCAAGAACTACTGCTATCAATTCGAAGCCGGAGGCGTGGCGTTCTTCGAGGGCAGGGAATTCAATCCCTTCATGGGCGCGCCCGGGATGTCGGTGGCGATCGACGATTTCAATGGCGAGAATTTCAACCACGCGGGCCTCGGCTTTTTCGGAGGCGGCTATATTGCGTGCAGCAACGGAGGAGCGCCGCCGATCAGCGGCCGGGACACTCCGCACGGCTCGCCGCGCTGGGGGGCAGGCTGGAAGCAGGCAACCGTCAAATGGTACCGCTCCAACACGCGATTCAATACGCAGGGCTCGGTCTACGCCCACCGCAGCAACTACATGGACATTGATCCCACCTACAAAGATGCGCTCGGCCGCCCGCTGATCCGCATGACCTACAACGGGACCGAAAACGATCACAAGATGTCGCGCTATCTCGTTGGCAGGCTCGAGGAGATCATCAAGGCAATGAGCCCCACGCATTACGAGGTGCGTTACCGGCCCAAGAACTTCACCATTGTGCCGTACCAGTCGACCCACAACACGGGCGGCACGATGGCGAGATCGGACCCGAAGACGAGCGTGGTCAACCGGTATCTGCAAGCCTGGGACGCCCACAATCTGTTCGTCCAGGGCGCCTCGGTATTCCCGCAGCAGCACGGCTACAACCCCACCGGCACCGTGGGCGCGCTTGCTTACTGGTCGGCCGAGGCGATCACCACGAAATACCTGCGCAGTCCCGGCCCGCTGGTGCATGCGTAATGCGCGCACCGGCGAGGACCATGCGGCACGCGGTTGCGGGCGCGCGCGCCCTGGTTTTTCTGGCACTGTCCGGCGCAACCGTTCCGGCCGCGGATGCGGAGCATGGAAAGGTGCTGTTCGGGGCTTGCGCCGCCTGCCATAGCGAGCGGCCCGATGCGCTCGGACCCTCGCTCAAAGGCGTGGTAGGGCGCAAATCCGCAGCGCTTGAAGATTTCCGATATTCGAGCGCGATGAAACGGGCGCAGCTGATCTGGGACGAGGACAACCTTCGTGCGTATCTCAAGGATCCGCAGGCCAAGGTGAAGGGAAATCGCATGCCGTATAGCGGCATCGCCGATGCATCGGATGTCGAGGACCTCATTGCCTACCTGAAGGCTCTCAAATAGCCCGCCGGGGCGCCTGCGCGCGCCAATAGAAATTATGCGGGAGATCGTGTAGACGGATGCCGCGCTTCCTATATGAACGGCGGGGCAGGGCGTTCCGATCAGGCAGGGTTCATGCAGACTGTCATTGTCGTCATTCATCTCATGGTGGTCGCCGCCATGGTCGGGGTGGTGTTGCTGCAGAAGTCGGAGGGCGGCGGGCTCGGGGTCGGCTCGACGGGAGGCTTTCTCTCGAGCCGCGGGACGGCCAACATCCTCACCCGCACGACCGCGGTGCTGGCCGCTGCCTTTTTCGGAACCAGCCTGTTGCTGTCCGCCCTGGCCGGCTGGGACAGGAAGCCTCACTCCATCATTGAGCAGACGCAGGCGCCAGCCCAGCAGACGCCAGGCGCTCCCATGGGGCCCGTGACGCCGCCGGGGCAGGGTGGCGGCATCCTCGACACCCTGCGCAGGAACGAGCAGCAGCCACCGCCCCCGGCGCCGGGGCCGCAGGTCCCGCGCTAGAATGAGGCAATACAGCACAGGGGCCGGACGACGGCCCCTTCCGCTGTCAGCTATGCAAACGGCGAATGGCAGATTGATAGATCACATTAACATATTGCCGCATAAGCCCGGAAACCATCAGAAGAATCCCGGCATGCAAAAGACGCATGGAAATCTCTCCGCGATGCCGGGAAGGCTCTCGGCGAATCACCGGGGCAGCGATAAACGTTAGGTCCCATGGCGCGGTACATCTTCATCACCGGCGGCGTGGTTTCCTCCCTCGGAAAGGGTCTCGCGGCGGCAGCGCTGGGCGCGCTCTTGCAGGCGCGCGGCTATCGGGTTCGGCTGCGCAAGCTCGACCCCTACCTCAACGTCGATCCGGGCACGATGTCGCCCTACCAGCACGGCGAGGTATTCGTCACCGACGACGGCGCCGAGACCGATCTCGACCTCGGCCATTACGAGCGCTTCACCGGACGGCCGGCCAGCCGGCACGACAACATTACCACCGGCCGCATCTACCAGCAGATTCTCGCCAAGGAACGGCGCGGCGATTATCTCGGCGCCACCATCCAGGTGGTTCCCCACGTCACCAATGCCATCAAGCAGTTCATCCTCGAAGGCAACGAGGATTGCGATTTCGTCCTTTGCGAGATCGGAGGCACCGTCGGCGACATCGAAGGCCTGCCGTTCTTCGAGGCGATCCGGCAGCTTGGCAACGATCTGCCCCGCCACCATGCGATCTACATCCATCTCACGCTCTTGCCCTACATTGCGGGTGCCGGAGAGCTGAAAACCAAGCCGACCCAGCACTCCGTCAAGGAGTTGCGCTCCATCGGCATCCAGCCCGACATACTGCTTTGCCGCACTGACCGTCCGATACCGAAGGAGGAGCGGCGCAAGCTTGCGCTGTTCTGCAATGTGCGCGAGAGCGCGGTCATCGAGGCGCGCGATGTCGACAACATTTATGGCGTGCCTGAGGCTTATCACGAGGCCGGTCTCGATCGTGAGGTGCTCGCGGCCTTCGGCGTCGAGCCCGGCGGCCATCCTGACCTCGATCGCTGGCGCTTGATCAACGAGCGCATCCGCAATCCGGAGGGCGACGTCACCATCGCGATTGTCGGCAAGTATACCGGCCTCAAGGATGCCTATAAATCGCTCATCGAGGCGCTCTCCCACGGCGGCATTGCCAACAAGGTCAAGGTCAATCTCGATTGGATCGAGTCCGAGGTCTTCGAGCGCGAGGATCCGGCGCCCTTCCTCGAGCACGTCAACGGGATCCTGGTTCCCGGCGGCTTCGGTCAGCGCGGCAGCGAAGGGAAGATCCGCGCCGTGCAGTTCGCGCGCGAGCGCCAGGTGCCGTATTTTGGCATTTGCTTCGGAATGCAGATGGCGGTGGTTGAGGCCGCCCGCAACCTGTGCGGCATCGAGGACGCCAACTCGACGGAATTTGGCAGCACGCGCCATCCGGTGGTTGGGCTGATGACGGAGTGGATGAGGGGCAACGAGCTCCAGACTCGCGGCGTTCACGACGATCTCGGCGGCTCGATGCGTCTGGGCGCCTATCCCGCCGTGCTCGAGCGGGGCAGCCGGGTGAACGAGATATACGGCACCACCGAGATTTCAGAGCGCCACCGCCACCGCTACGAGGTCAATACCCGCTACAAGGACCGCCTTGAGCAGCACGGCATGCGCTTTTCCGGCATGTCGCCGGACGGGCTGCTGCCCGAGATGATCGAGTATCAGGATCATCCCTGGTTCATCGGCGTTCAGTTTCATCCCGAGCTCAAATCGCGGCCGTTCGAGCCGCATCCGCTGTTTGCCTCGTTCGTCGGAGCCGCGGTCGATCAGAGCCGTCTGGTTTGAGCTGCCTCCATTGCCTTTCTCCCCGCGGGCGTTAACGTCAAGGCACTGGAAACGACCGGTGTGAGGCAAGCATGATCTACGAGTTGCGGATTTATCAGTGCGTGGTGGGGCGGCTGCCGGCGCTTTTGAAACGCTTCGAAACCACCACGCTGGAGCTGTGGAAACGGCACGGCATCCGACAGGCCGGGTTCTGGACCGTCCTGGTCGGTGACGGAGGGAACCAGGACCTGCACTATCTTCTCGCCTGGGAATCGCTTGCCGAACGCGAGAAGAAGTGGAACGCGTTTACAACGGATCCAGAATGGCTCTCAAAACGTGCCGAAAGCGAGCGCGACGGGCCCATAGTCGCATCCATCAAAAACATGTTTCTCCAGCCGACCAGCTTTTCGGCAGTCAAGTAACCCGGGAAACAGCAGGTTTGGTTGACCCGCGGGCAGGCGCGTCGCATGGTCCGCCGCCATGAGTACCTGCTGCGAGCCCGCTCCTAACCCGGTCGTTGCCGTCGGCAGCATCCGGTTCGGCAACAAGCTGCCGCTCGCGCTGATTGCCGGGCCTTGTGCGCTCGAGAGCCGCAACCACGCCTTCGAGATGGCTTGCGCGCTCAAGGACATCGCCGACGGATTGGGGATCGGCTTGGTCTATAAGACCTCATTTGACAAGGCGAACCGCACCAGCGCCAGAAGCAAGCGCGGCATCGGGCTCGAGCAGGCACTACCGATCTTTGCCGAGATCCGAGCGCGGCTCGGCGTCCCTGTGCTCACCGATGTGCATGAGACAGCACAGTGCGAGGCGGTGTCGCAGGTCGTGGACATTCTGCAGATCCCGGCTTTCCTGTGCCGCCAGACCGATTTGCTCACCACCGCAGCGAAAACCGGCCGCGTGATCAATGTGAAAAAGGGACAGTTCCTGGCTCCCTGGGATATGGCCAATGTCGTCGCCAAACTCACCGCGGCCGGCAATCGAGACGTGCTCGTGACGGAGCGCGGCGCCTCGTTCGGCTACAACATGCTGGTCTCGGACATGCGGGCACTGCCGATCCTCGAACGCAGCACCGGGGCGCCGGTCATTTTCGATGCCACCCATTCGGTCCAGCAGCCGGGCGGGCGAGGCACGTCCTCGGGGGGAGAACGGGAATTCGTCAGCGTGCTCGCGCGCGCGGCGGTCGCGGTCGGCGTCGCCGGCATTTTCATCGAGACCCATCAGGATCCCGACAAGGCGCCCTCCGACGGACCCAATATGATCCCGCTCAAGGACATGGACGGTCTGCTGCGCCGGCTCATTGCATTCGACCGGCTCGCCAAGATTGCGAGCCCGGCCGCTCTGCAAGCAACCTGATCCGGGCTCCTATCCGCGTCCGCGATAATGCCCCACACCGGGATCCGGCAGCCACACACCCGCCGGCAGCCGGCCGCTCTGCCAGAAGACATCGATCGGAATCCCTCCGCGCGGAAACCAGTATCCGCCGATGCGAAGGAATTTCGGCGCAAGCAGCGCGACCAGCCGCTTGCCGATCGCGACCGTGCAGTCCTCATGAAAGCCGCCGACATTGCGAAAGCTGCCAAGGTAACGTTTGAGTGACTTCGATTCAACGAGCCACTTCGCAGGCACGTAGTCGATCACCAGATGCGCGAAATCCGGTTGGCCCGTGACCGGGCAAAGCGTGGTGAACTCGGGGACCGTGAAACGCGCCGCATAGGCGGTATCGGCATGTGGATTGCTGACGCGCTCGAGCTTGGCCTCTGATGGAGATGCGGGGAGACGGCTCTTGCGCCCGAGCTGCTGCAGGGGACGCGCGATGCGGGACATTGTTTTCCGCTCCACCCGGGCTCGGGCTTGTTGACTCAGCAAGACTTGCCGGAGCTCGACATCATAAGCTGGTCCAAAACAGATATATATCAAGTTGGATATATCCGACTTGGGCTGAGGAATCATATCCGGTGCGACACCTCGCACCGGCCGACATGACTGTCAGCTCGCATAAACCATTGCCGATCGTGCGCAAGGGTTTTGCGCGAGCGTGTTTAGATTGTCGTCACCTATCGCGGATATTTTGGCCACACCGAGCAGGTCCCGGCCATGCCGATCATCGCCCTTGTTTTGAGCACGCTGGCATTCTGGATGTTCTACTGGTTCGTCCGCATGGGCGGGGTCGACCATATCCGGGCATCCTCCGAAAAACGCAAGGAAGAAGCCCGCCGAGCGGCGGCACGCGAGCGGGAGCGCACCGCATGCCTGCGCGCCGTGGACGACCCGCGCGAGGCCGCAACCATATTGATGCTGCTGATAGCGAGAGTCGGGGGCGATCCGACCAAGGAGCATATCACGGCAATCGAGCGCCTCATCCGCGTGACGTTCGGTTTCGAACGGGAGCTGACAGAACGCATGACCGCGGCGCGTTTCATCGCAAGTCGCGCGGAGGGCTTTGAGCAGGCTGCGGGACTTTTTTCCGATCTGTTCAACGCGCGCCTGACGACCGGCGAACGGCAAGAGCTCCTCGGCATGCTGGAGGAAATTGCCGCGGTTGACGGGCCTTCTACGGCGCACAACGAGGCCGTCGAGCTGATCAAGCGGCGCATCGGACTGGCGAGCGCGCGCTGACGCAAGCTCTTGCGAATGACGCCGGATCGCCTACAAGCGGCGCAACGCCATTATCGCCGCGAGGTGCCCATGACCGCCATCGTCGACATCGTTGGGCGCGAGATTCTCGACAGCCGAGGCAATCCGACCGTCGAAGTCGATGTCGTGCTGGAGGAGGGCTTCCGAGGCCGTGCCGCCGTGCCGTCCGGAGCCTCCACGGGGACGCACGAAGCGGTCGAGTTGCGCGACGGCGGGAACCGCTATCTGGGAAAAGGGGTGCGCAAAGCGGTCGACGCCGTCAATGGCGAGATATTTGACGCCATTGGCGGCATGGATGCGCGAGAGCAGGTCAAGATTGACGAGACGCTGATCGCTTTGGACGGTACTGCGAACAAGGGCCGGCTCGGCGCCAATGCAATCCTGGGGGTGTCGCTTGCCGTCGCGAAAGCCGCGGCAGCGGCGCAGAAGTCGCCGCTTTACCGATATGTGGGAGGCGCCACGGCCCGGCTGCTGCCGGTTCCTATGATGAATATTCTCAATGGCGGAGTGCATGCGGACAACCCGATTGACTTTCAGGAGTTCATGGTCATGCCGGTGGGCGCAGCCTCGTTTGCGGAAGGGCTGCGTGTCGGCTCGGAGATCTTCCATACGCTGCGGGCCGCACTCAAGGCCGCCGGCCACAATACCAATGTCGGCGACGAGGGCGGCTTTGCTCCCAATCTGCCCGCAGCCAACGCAGCACTCGAGTTCCTGATCTCGGCGATCGCGAAGGCCGGTTACAACGCCGGCACCGACGTCGTTCTCGCGCTCGACTGCGCCGCGAGCGAGATGTTCAAGGATGGCAGCTATCGCTACGGCGGCGAGGGCACGACGCGCTCGCGGGAGCAGCAGGTCAGTTATCTGTCCGACCTTGCTTCGCGCTATCCCATCGTATCGATCGAGGACGGCATGGCCGAGGATGACCTGGAGGGCTGGAAGCTGCTCACGGCGGCACTCGGCAAGACATGCCAGCTGGTTGGGGACGATGTGTTCGTGACAAATGCCGCGCGGCTGTCCGCAGGCATCGAGCAAGGAATAGCCAATTCGATCCTGATCAAGGTCAACCAGATCGGCACGCTCACGGAGACACTTGCCGCCGTCGAGATGGCGCACAAGGCCGGCTACACCGCCGTGATGTCGCATCGCTCCGGCGAAACAGAGGATTCGACGATCGCCGACCTCGCGGTGGCGACGAGTTGCGGCCAGATCAAGACCGGCTCGCTGGCACGTTCGGACCGCACGGCCAAATACAATCAGCTTCTGCGCATCGAGGCGGAGCTGGGCCCGCAGGCGAAATATGCGGGGCGTGCGGCACTCAAGCGCATGCTGTCGGCATGACACCAGGGGCGGAAGCCGCGTTAAACCTCCCTTAAGCCCGCGCCGCCATCCTCGCCTGATGGTCACGAGGCATCGATTTCGCGCGCTCATCAATGCGCTTGCGCTCTACACCATTGCTGCGCTGCTGATCGGTTATTTCGGCATCAACGCCTTTACCGGCAATCATGGGCTGCGCGCGCGGCAGGACCTTGATCACGAGGTAACCCAGCTCACCGGCGAGCTTGCCGCGCTCAAAACCGAGCGGGCCACCTTGGAGCGGCGCGTCTCATTCTTGCGGCCCGAAAGCATTGATGCGGACGTGCTCGATGAGCGCGCACGCGCGCTCCTCGACTATTCCGATCCCCGCGAGCTCATCCTGCTGCGCAGGCAACCCTGATTTTTCTGCTGCGCTGCACGCGACCGGCGTCCGCTTCCGCCGCACAGGGTTTTCGGCTATTGGAGAGCGTTCGCTCAAACCGGCGAATTCTCGAGGGAAAGATGGCCGTTGCCAGCAACAGACCAGCGGCTCAGCCGGCAGCGGCGCGTCCGGCGGCAGAGCAGGCTGAGGTACCCGATTTCAACAAGGAGCAGGAGCTGCGGGCGTACCGGCAGATGCTGCTCATCCGCCGCTTCGAGGAAAAGGCCGGGCAGCTCTACGGCATGGGCCTGATTGGCGGCTTTTGCCATTTGTACATTGGGCAGGAGGCGGTCGTCGTCGGCATGCAGATGGCGATCGCGCAGGGCGACAATGTGATCACCGGCTACCGCGATCACGGTCACATGCTGGCCTGCGGCATGGACCCCAAGGGCGTAATGGCCGAGCTCACCGGCCGCCAGCATGGCTATTCCAAAGGCAAAGGCGGCTCCATGCACATGTTCTCGGTCGAGAAGGGGTTTTACGGCGGGCACGGCATCGTTGCGGCGCAGGTCCCGCTCGGCACGGGTCTCGCTTTCGCCAACCGATATCGTGCCAACGGCAGAGTATCGCTGACCTATCTGGGCGACGGCGCGGCCAATCAAGGTCAGGTGTACGAAAGCTTCAACATGGCGAGGCTGTGGAAGCTGCCCGTGATCTACATCATTGAGAACAATCAGTATGGAATGGGGACTTCGGTTGCACGCGCCTCTGCGACCACCGACCTCTACAAGCGCGGAGCTTCATTTGACATTCCCGGCCGGCGAGTCGACGGGATGGACGTGCGGGCCGTCAAGGCGGCAGGCGATCAGGCGGTCGACTGGGGTCGAAACGGCAATGGACCCACCATCCTCGAAATGCTGACGTACCGCTATCGCGGTCATTCGATGTCGGATCCTGCGAAGTACCGCAGCAAGGAGGAGGTCGACAAGGTGCGCACCGAGCATGATCCGATCGAGCAGGTGCGCAGCCGCATGCTCAAGAAGGGCTTCGCGAGCGAGGACGCGCTGAAAAAGCTCGATGCCGAGGTGCGCGCGGTCGTCAATGAGGCGGCCGAATTCGCCACCAACGATGCCGAGCCGGATCCGGCCGAGCTCTACACCGACGTCTACAAATAGCGCAGCCGCCGCCCAGGATTTGCAAGCAAGCGGATCACCAAAGAATCCATCATGCCGATTCAAGTTCTCATGCCTGCGCTCTCGCCCACTATGGAGAAGGGCAATCTCGCCAAGTGGCTCAAGCAGGAAGGCGATGCCGTCAAGTCCGGCGACGTGATTGCCGAGATCGAGACCGACAAGGCGACCATGGAGGTGGAAGCGGTCGACGAGGGAACGCTCGGCAAGATTCTGGTGCCGGAGGGCACCCATGATGTCGCAGTGAACACGCCGATTGCGATGATCCTGTCGGACGGCGAGGATGCCGCGGCGCTCAAGGAAGCGGGCTCCCCGGCGCGCCAGCAGAAAGCCGCCGAACCTGCGGCGGCGGCGCGGAGCGAGCAGGGCGCGCCGCAGGCCGCGCGCGCTCCAGCGCCGCCCAAGCCGACGCCGGCCGCGGCGCCACAGCACGCAGCACTGCCGGAGCCGGAGGTGCCGGAAGGCACCGAGACGGTGACCATGACGGTGCGCGAGGCATTGCGCGATGCCATCGCGGAGGAAATGCGCCGCGACAAGGACGTTTTTGTCATGGGCGAGGAGGTCGCCGAATATCAGGGCGCGTACAAGGTCACGCAGGGCTTGCTGCAGGAGTTCGGTCCGATGCGGGTGATCGATACGCCGATCACCGAGCACGGATTTGCAGGGCTTGGAGTCGGTGCCGCCTTTGCGGGGCTCAAGCCCATTGTCGAGTTCATGACCTTCAACTTTGCGATGCAGGCCATGGACCAGCTGATCAATTCAGCCGCGAAGACGCGTTACATGTCCGGCGGCCAGATGGGTCCGTCCATCGTCTTTCGCGGCCCCAACGGTCCGGCCGCGCGCGTCGCCGCCCAGCACAGCCAGGATTATTCATCCTGGTACTCGCATATCCCCGGACTCAAGGTGATCGCGCCGTACAGCGCGGCCGACGCCAAAGGCCTGCTGAAATCCGCCATTCGCGATCCCAACCCGGTCATTTTTCTTGAGAACGAAATCCTCTACGGCCAGAGCTTCCCCGTGCCGAAGCTTGACGACTACGTGGTGCCGATCGGCAAGAGCAAGATCGCCAGGGCCGGCAGCGACGTCACCATCGTCGCCTGGTCGATGGGCATGAGCTATGCGCTCAAGGCAGCCGATGAGCTCGCAAAGCAGCACATCAGCGCCGAGCTCATTGACCTGCGCACGCTCAAGCCGATGGATGTTGAAACCGTCATCGAGTCGGTGAAGAAGACGGGTCGCGTCGTCACGGTTGAGGAAGGCTGGCGGCAGTCGGGGGTGGGCGCCGAGCTCGCGGCCAGCATCACCGAGCAGGCTTTCGATTGGCTTGATGCGCCGGTGATGCGCGTCACCGGCAAGGACGTCCCCATGCCGTACGCGGCGAATCTCGAGAAGCTGGCATTGCCTTCAGTTGCCGAGGTTGTCGAGGCCGCGAAGGCGGTGTGCTATCGCTAGGATGCAGGCCGCGACCTCCTGCGGATGAACGCGCAATGTCGACTTTCGATCCGCTGCAAGTTCCGCCGGCCGCGCTGGAGCAGGGCGGGGTGGAGATATTGCGTGCCGCCATTGTCAAGGGCGGACTGCACGTGTCGCTGCGGCGCGCCTTCGACGATCCGGAGGCATGGGGCATGCTGATTGCCGATGTTGCGCGTCATGCCGCGCGCATCTTTGCCAGGGAAACAGGCTGGACGGAGCAGCAGGCGCTGGAGCGCGTGCGCTCGATGTTCGATGCCGAGATGGATGCGCCGACCGATCCCGGCAGCACCGCGGCGATCAGCTAGGCGATCGGGGCCCTCGTCATGGCGGTCAACATCCTCATGCCTGCGCTGTCGCCGACCATGGAGAAAGGCAATCTTGCCAAGTGGCTGAAGAAAGAAGGTGACGCAGTCAAGCCCGGTGACGTGATCGCCGAGATCGAAACCGACAAGGCGACCATGGATTACGAGGCGATCGACGAGGGCACGCTCGCGAAGATCGTGGTGCCGGAAGGCTCTCAGGACATTCCGGTCAACACGCTGATCGCGGTCCTGGCGGAGGAGGGGGAGGACGTCAGGGCGGCAGCCGCCGCCGCCGGGAAACCCGCTCCCGCCGCCCAGCCTGAGGCTTCTCCGGCAGCCAAGCCCGAGGTGGCTCTTGCGAAACCGGCCGCGACTGCGGCAGCGAAGCCCGCAGCGGTCCTCGCGCAATCGGCTCCTCCCAAGCCGCCTTCGCCACCGCCTGCCGCCGCGGCGGTGCCAAATGCGTCCGACGCCGCCCGCGCCCAAGGCGCAGGCGGCCCTGCCGGCAGCGTTCCCGGCAACCGCGTCTTCTCGTCGCCGCTTGCCCGCCGCCTCGCCCGGGAAGCAGGCATCGAGCTCGCGCGCATCCAGGGTTCCGGCCCCCACGGCCGGGTCATCGCGCGTGACGTGGAGGCGGCAAGATCCGGCAAGGGCCTTGCGCGGCCGGCACC
>Ga0318533_10000468_pt1 | contig 16450 bp, 15 predicted proteins | sample GRESIP053b4f27_FD_203675 | JGI IMG/M metagenome (GOLD analysis project Ga0318533, IMG submission 203675) | Tropical soil microbial communities from Luquillo Experimental Forest, Puerto Rico - GRE.SIPMG.053b4f27 | ecosystem: Environmental > Terrestrial > Soil > Tropical forest > Bulk soil...
CCATCGTCCGCGATGTGCTGGCCGCCGGTGACTTCTGGGGTGGCGCCGGTTCGGTGGCCTGCCAGGAGTTCATCACCCAGTTGGGTCGTAACTTCCAGGTGATCTACGAGCAGGCCAACGCCCACGGGCAAAAGGTGCAGACCGCCGGCAACAACATGTTCAACACCGACAACGCCGTTGGGTCCAGCTGGGCATAACAGCCTTTTCCGGGCGGCCAACACACGTTTGAATACGTCGCGCTATCGCGTCTCGATGGCGCGCGACTCCGGCGCACCGCAGGACTGCCAAGCGTAACGAGTCCGCGCTCTGCAAAACAGGGCTGCGAACGACTCGAGCGCGGTGATTTCTCCTGGCGCATCGACCTCGGAGCTGACGACGAAATTCAGCCTGCGCGGCTGCACTGTGCCTCGATGGTCGCGGCGCTCACAGTCGAAGCGGGTTCGAGCACGTCAGCGGAGAATTCGGTCCATCCCCTCCCGGTTCTGTGTTGTGTTTGGGCCATCGTTGAAGCCCCCTATGCCCGTGGCACGCAGGCTAGACCGCAGAGCTAACAGCTCCAAAGTCGGCACGGGTACTCCAGCGTAACCAATTGTGTTGGCGCACAATAGGCTTAGAGCAAAGTCTTGGCCGCCTAACACTCTCGGGGGGCAGAGGGATATTTTCCGAATATGAGAGCAGCGCAAAAAATTTCCGGGTTTTCACCCCCGCGTTGGCGCTTGTCAGGGGTGGTTTCAGGTGATTTCGCAGTACACCCACATGTCACGAACCGCCAGTGCTGGTGTTGGGCAGTTCTTCCTGGGCTGCGAAGAGGAATGCGCCGGGCTCGGTCCGCCAGAGCATGTCATCTTTAAGGGCGGTGACGTGGATGAGGACCTCCCTCTCTGTTCCCTTCTTGGTGCGGATCGTAGCCATGCCCTGGTAATCATTGCCGAACTCGGGGATGACGGTGACCTTCTCAACGGAGAGGTCATACTTGTACAAGCCCGGGTCGCTATTCAGTTGGTGCTGCACGGATTGCATGACCCGTCCGGCGAGGTCGGGGATGCCCTGGTCTTCCCATGGGCGATTAGTGATCACGTAGTAGGGCAACACTCCTATGGCCACGCCCAAGGCCACCGCCGCACCCGCCGCGATGAAGGCTCGTTTCGGTAATTTGGGTGGCTCCTCGGGCTGAACTTCGGGTCCAGTCATCGTGGTTCTCGTCCTTTCTTCATTTGTCCCGGAATGAGCGCCATAATCGAGCGCGTGAAACCCCTCCTCACCTCCTTCGCAATCACAGCCGCGTTCATAACTCTGGCTCCAGCACCGCGGCTCTCGACAAGTGCACCGTTGACGCCATCAGGCTGCTATCCGCAGAGCAACAAGGGGACGTGTTACGAGCCAGGCGAACGCTGTCGTAATAGCGACCATGGCGCATCTGGGGTGTCCGGCGGTGGCGAGAACATCGTTTGCGCGAATAACGATGGCTGGCGCTGGGAGCCAGCCTCCTAACCCTCTGACCAAGCCGTTTCTCGCGCCACTTTCTCAGCTAACACAGCTATACGCCCTGGTTGGCGTTCACCGTGAAGCGTATTTCAGCGAATAGGTGCCATCATTTGGTGAAAACCTTTTGGGGCTGGAGCGAGCAACAGCTTCCCGACGGCACCCTGATCCTGAAATCCCCGGCCGGGCACACCCAGGTCACCACCCCGGGCAGCGCCCCGCTGTTCCCGAGTCTGTGTCGCGCTGTGGGCGGCATGCCCGCCCCCGAAGCCGACCCACCTGCGGACTACTGCGGCGAGCGGACCGCCATGATGCCCAAACGCCGCCGCACCCGCGCCCAAAACCGCGCCAACCGCATCGCCACCGAACGCCGCCAGAACCGGGAGGCTCGGCTAAGCACCCCCGCCGCACAGACCGGCCCCGCACCACCCGACGACGACGAACCACCGTTTTAGCTTCGCGGATATCCCACAACGCGCGGTAACCTCATTCTCAAAGCGCAACCACTGCGCAACGGAAGGGGACGAAGCGCTCATGGCCGACCCCATCGAGGCAGCTGAGGTAACCCGCGCCGACCGTTTCATCAAGACGGCCGTCGCGATCCTGGGCGAAACCGGACGGACCGATTTCACCGTGCAGGAGGTCGTCGCCCGCTCCAAGACCTCGCTGCGCGCCTTCTACCAGCATTTCAGCAGCAAGGACGAACTGCTGCTCGCACTGTTCGACAGGACGATCGCCCAATCGGTGCGGGCCTGGCGCTCCGAGACCAACGGGCTGGACAGCACCGCCGCGCTGAAGCTGGTGATCGACCGCGTCAGCCAACAACCGGAATCAAGCACCCAGGACAGCCTCAACCGGGCGTTAAGCCTCTACAACCAGCATCTGGCCGAAACCCGCCCCCGCGAGTACGCCCGCGTGCTCTCCCCCTTGCATCAACTGATCCGCGACATCGTCGGGCAAGGCATCACCGAGGGCGTGTTCAACCCCGGACTCGACGTCGGGGCCGCGGCGGCGATCGTCATGCAGACGGTGGTGGGTGCGCAGCGATTGCATTGGCTGGGCAGCGAATTGAACGGAACACCGATCGACGCCGGCCAGCTGTATGACTTCTGCAGCCGCGCCTTGGGCATCCGGGACACCGACGACGAGTTGGCCGCGCCCTCGCTGGCCGAGCTGTTCGCCCAAATCGGAATGCGCCCGGGCACGCACCGCGGCGAGTTCGCGATGACGATGCCGGTCAGCCCGCATGTGGTCAACACTTCCGGCGCGCTTCAGGGCGGCTTGATCGCCACGCTCGTCGACGTGGCGGGGGGACAGTTCGGGCTGGAGTATCTGCAGCCGGGCACCACCATGACAACCGCAGACCTCTTCATCCGCTACCTGCGGCCAATCCGGCTGGGCTCGGCGCGCGCGGTGCCGCGGATGCTGCGCGGCGGCAAGCGGGCGATGGTCATGCAGGTCGACATATACGGCGACGGCGACGACGAACTCGCCGCGACGGCCACCGTGAACTTCGCAATCATCAACGGGACGACACCAACAGTGGGTCTTGGAACAGAGCCATAGGCCCGGTACACGTCGGGGCGCAAAAGTGGTAACGTCATTACCGCATACCGAGAACCCAAGACTTCCGCAAGGAGATCGCCATGCCGTCTCGCGAACTTTCCTTCCCCGTGTTCGACGCGGACAATCACATGTACGAGCCCCAGGAGGCGCTGACCAAGTTCCTCCCCGACAAGTGCAAGAACGTCATCGACTACGTTCAGGTCCGCGGTCGCACCAAGATCGTGGTCCGCGGCCATATCAGCGAGTACATCCCCAACCCGACGTTCGAGAAGGTCGCCAAGCCGGGCGCCCAGGAGGACTACTTCCGCCACGGCGCGCAGGGCAAGACCTACCGCGAGATCCTGGGCGAGCCGATGAAGGCCATTCCCGCGTTCCGTGAGCCCGGCCCACGCCTCGAGGTGATGGACGAGCTCGGCATCGACTACGCGCTGATGTTCCCCACGCTGGCCAGCCTGGTGGAAGAGCGCATGAAAGACGACCCGGAAATGACCCACGACGTCATCCACGCGCTCAACCAGTGGATGTACGAGACCTGGTCGTTCAACTACAAGGAACGCATCTTCGCCACCCCGGTGATCACCTTGCCGATCGTCGAGCGGGCGCTCGAAGAGCTGCAGTGGTGCCTGGAACGCGGCGCCCGCACCGTGCTGGTCCGTCCGGCGCCGGTGCCCGGCTACCGCGGCAGCCGGTCCTTCGGGCTGGAAGAGTTCGACCCGTTCTGGCAGGCCTGCATCAAAGCCGAGCTCCCCGTTTCGATGCACGCCTCAGACAGTGGTTACTCCGAGTTCGCGAACGTGTGGGAGCCGGGCGACGAGTTCCTGCCGTTCAAGCCGACCGCCTTCCGCAGCTTCGCGATGGGCCATCGGCCGATCTTGGACGCGATGGGTGCGCTGGTGTGCCACGGCGCACTGTCCCGCAACCCGGAACTGCGGATCCTGTCGATTGAGAACGGCGCCGACTGGGTGCCGGACCTGTTCAAGGGCCTTAAGGGCGTCTACAAGAAGATGCCGCAATCGTTCAGCGAGGACCCGATCGAGGCGTTCAAGCGGTGCGTGTACATCACCCCGTTCTGGGAGGACCGGTTCACCGAGATCGTCAACATGGTGGGCACCGACCGGGTGATGTTCGGTTCGGACTGGCCGCACCCCGAGGGCCTGAAGGACCCCATCACGTTCGTCGACGAGCTCACCGACTTCGAGCAGGAAGACGTCGCCAAGATCATGGGCGGCAACCTGATGAAGCTGATGAAGGTCTCCGCGCCATCGAAGAAACCCGTCTCAGCCTGACAGCCAGCCAAACGTACGCGGTAATCTGATTTACCGCGTGTGCGGTCCGTAGGAGGGACGGCCTTATGGGGGCCGAAAAGGACTGGGACAAAACCGTGGGTGCGGCGGAAGCAGTGCGGCGCATCTTTGAGAACGTCCCCGCGATGCTGGTCGGCCTGGAGGGGCCCGACCACCGGTTTGTCGCGGTCAACGCGGCCTATCGCACATTCAGCCCGATAATCGCGCCCTTGGGAATGCTCGCTCGGGAGGTCTTTCCCGAGCTGGAGAGCCAGCAGATCTACCAGATGTTCGACCGGGTCTATCAGACCGGCGAACCACAGTTCGGGAACGAGTGGCGGCTGCAGGCCGACTATGACGGTTCGGGAGTCGAGGAACGGTTCTTCGATTTTGTCGTCACACCCCGCCGCCGTGGGGACGGATCGATCGAGGGTGTGCAGATCCTCTTCGACGATGTCACCAACCAGGTTAAGGCGCGGCTGGCCGCCGAGGCACGGATGGACGAGCTGTCCGAGCGGTACCGTAGCGTCCGCGATTCGGCCACCGTCATGCAGCAGGCATTACTGGCCCCGTCCGTGCCCCTCGTTCCCGGTGCGGACATCGCCGCGGAGTACCTCGTCGCCGCGGAGGACACCGCGGCCGGTGGCGACTGGTTTGACGCGATAGCCCTCGGGGATCGGCTCGTCCTGATCGTCGGCGACGTCGTCGGCCATGGTGTCGAAGCCGCCGCCGTTATGTCCCAATTGCGCACTGCGCTGCGGATGCAGATTTCGGCGGGGCACACCATTGTCGAGGCGCTCGAGGCGCTCGACCGGTTCCATGAACACGTGCCCGGGTCGAAGTCGGCCACCGTGTGTGTCGGTTCGCTGCACTTCGCCACGGGCGAGTTCCAATACTGCACCGCCGGACACCCGCCGCCGCTATTGCTGAGTGCCGACGCGAACGCGCAATATATGGAACCGTCCGGCGCCGGCCCGCTCGGCAGCGGCACCGGATTTCCGGTGCGGACCGAGGTGCTTGAGGTTGGCGACTCGGTCCTGCTGTATTCCGACGGCCTGATCGAGCGTCCCGGCCGGCCGCTGAGCGCCAGCACCGCCGAATTCGCCGACTTGGCGGCGAAGATCGCCGGCGGCGGTAGCGGCTTTGTGATCGATGCGCCGCGACGGCCGATCGACCGTATCTGTTCGGAGACACTGGAACTGCTGCTCAGGCCGACGGGCTACAGCGACGACGTCACACTGCTTGCGGCGCAACGGCGCACACCGCCGCCGCCGCTGCACATGACGCTGGACGCGACGATTTACGCGGCACGCAGGGTTCGTGCCGCGCTGCGCGAATGGCTGGTGGAGATCGGCGCCGGGTCCGACGACGTCTGTGACGTCGTGCATGCGATCTCCGAGTTCGTTGAGAACGCCGTCGAGCACGGATACGCCGCGGAGGCGGCAACTGACGCTTCAAATGTGATTGTCGTCGAGGCCGCGCTGACCGGCGACGGCAACCTGTACGCCTCGGTGATCGACCACGGACAGTGGAAGGATTATCGCGAGGGCGAGCAGGGCCGCGGGCGTGGACTCGCGATGGCCGAAGCCCTGGTATCCGAGGCGCAGATCACCTACGGTGCCGGCGGGACGACGGCCAGCGTCATGCACCGCCTGTCGCGACCGGCAAACTTCTTCACAGACACGATCGTCGGCCGGGCGACCCACCTGCGACCGGTCAACTCGGAATTCATCTCATTGGTCGGCGCGCCCGGCCGCATTGTCGTAAGCGGCGACGTCGACGCCACCACCGCGTCCACCCTGGACCGCCAGATCGCAGTCGAAAGCCGTTCCGGCATAGCGCCTTTGACGATCGACCTCAGCGAGGTCACCCACCTTGGCTCGGCGGGCGTGAGCGCGCTGGCCGCCGCGCGCGCGAGAGCGCGCAAACAGGGCGGTGACTGTGTGCTGATAGCCCCGCCCGGCAGCCCGGCGCATCACGTGTTGTCACTGGTCCAGATACCGGCTGTCAGCAGCGATGGCGCGGTCAGCGTGCCTGGCCGTGACGCACTTGACTGAACGGCACCGCGCGGTCGGCGGCGTATTCCCGTGGGAAGCCCAGCACCCGTTCACCGATGACATTGCGCGCCATCTCCGTGGTGCCGCCGCCGATGGCGACGTTCTGCCGAGACAGGTATCGCAGCCCCGTCTCCAGGCCTTCACCGATTTCCCCTACGACACCGGCACTTCCCGCGATCGCCATTGCGGTGTCCATATCCAGGGTGACAGTCTCGGAGTGGAAGAGCCGGATGAGCGTCCCGGCGGCCGGGGGCAGTGCGCCATCTCGGACACTGTGGTACACGTGCTCGATCAACTGCTCGGCCACCGCCCGGTGCACCAGTGCCCGGCCGGCCATCTCGTGCACGCGTTCGTTGTCGGCCTGGCCCGTCTTCTCCGCAAGGCCAACGTAGTCAACGGGATTCGTGCTTCCGCCCTCACTGCCGCTGCCGCTGGCGAACTCCGAGCCCTGCCCGACCGCCCGGCGTTCGTGATACAGCTGCCGCGAGGCCACCGCCCAGCCACCGTTGACGTCGCCGACCACGGCGTCGTCGCCGACGTCCACACCGTCGAGGAACTCCTCGCAGAATTCGGTGGAACCGCTCAACATAGTGATGCGCCGCAACGTGATTCCCGGATGACCGATGGGCACCAGGAACATGGTCAGCCCTTCGTGCTTGGGCACGTCCCAGTCGGTGCGGGCCAGACACAGGCCGTAGTCGGCAGCGAACGCGCTGGTGCTCCAGGTCTTGGCGCCGTTGATCACCCAACGATCGCCGCGGCGTTCGGCACGGGTGAGGACACCGGCCAGATCCGATCCGCCACTGGGTTCGGACAAGAGCTGCACCAGCACTTCATCGCCACGCAGGGCCGCGGCAATGTGCCGCTTCTTCTGGTCTTCGCTGCCGGTGTCGAGCAGCGTGGCGCAGCAGATGGTGAACGTGGGGGTATTGAGGATCAACGGCATTTCGTAATTGACGGTCTCGGCGTCGAATGCCTTCTGGTATTCGTAGCCCAGACCCAGGCCGCCGTACTCGCGTGGGAAGCAAATCCCGGCGAATCCCCCTTCATAGAGCCGCTTTTGCAGTTCTCGGGCCCGCATCCAGGACCGCTCGTCATCGCGCGGCACGGGCGGCGGCGACGCGGGATCGATGGCAGACATGTTGTCCGCCAACCACGCTCGGGCCCGAGAGGCGAACGCGGTAACCGGTTCAAAGACGGATTCGGCGGGCGTCATCCGGCGGTCGTCATCGATCGGGCCGCTTTCTCCGACTCATACACCCGCAGGTTGTGCTCCTCGGGCGTGCCGAACATGGAGCGGTACAACGTAACCCGCCTCAGATACAGGTGCAGGTCGTGTTCCCAGGTGACGCCGATGCCGCCGTGCATCTGCACGCAGGCCTGAACGACCCGGCCGGCCATCTCGCCGACGTAGGACTTGGCAATGCTGGCCGACAGGCCCGCCCCGGGCGAGCGGGCGGCAACATCGGCGACCGCCGCGGCCGTGGTGGCGCGACACGCTTCAAGCCACAGCTTCATATCGGCGAACCCGTGCTTGAGGGCTTGGTACGACGCCAGGGGACGACCGAACGTGTGCCGGTCCAGCGCCCATTGAACGGTGAAGTCGAACACCGTCTGCAGGATGCCGACCACCTCGGCGCACTGCAGCACCTGGGCAAGCTGGCTCTGCCGGTCAATCAGCGAGGCGGTCTCGGCGGCGCTGCCGACGACCGCGGACGGCTCCACGACCACCCCGTCGAAATGCACCCGCGCGTACTGCTTGACCAAGTCCACCGACTGCTGGGACTCGAGCCGGACGCCCGGCGCGTCCGTCGGGACCAGGAACTGACGAATCTCAGAAGCATCTGGGCCGCATCGCGCCACCACTAGCAGCACAGCACTTTGGGCGCCGGCCTCGACGCGGTCCTTGGTGCCGTCTATGCGGAAGCCGGTATCGGTCCGGGTGGCCGTCACCGACGGGTCCAGCGGCGCCCAGCCCCGGCCCGGCTCGGAAACCGCCCACGATGCCACCGTTTCACCGGACATCAGCGACTCGATGATCGCAGTGTGCGCTTGCCGGTCTGCGCTTTCGACGAGCGCCGCGAGCACGACGCTGACCGGGTACAGCGGCCCGGGTGCCACCGTCTTGCCGAGTTGTTCGGCGACCATGGCCAGGTCCTCGACACCATTGCCCGAGATGCTGCCGCCGCCCAGATCCTCCGGGACAAGCAGGGCCGTCCACCCCAGCTCGGCGGCGCGCCGCCACCAGGCCGGATCGAAGGACACACCCGCGGCATGCAGTTCCCGGACACGACGCAGCGGCGCTTCTTTTTGCAGAAACGCTTGGGTGGTCGAAGTGAATAGTATCTTTTCGGAAGAGTCGACAGCGGTCATGATGCCGGTAGGGTCCTTAGCGTTCTGGAGACTCTGATGTTAGCAATGAGCAATACGGTAAGAGATACCGGAGTCCAATCGATAATGATGTTGACGAGTGGTAAGCGCGATGGCTGAGACGAACAAACCGCCGGAAGGTTCGGGCCCGTCGGACGCCGATGCGTTGCTCGAAGAGGCCGAGGCGGAAGCTGCCGCGGCCGAGGCGGTGGCCGACGCGGCGAAGGCTCGCGCCCGCGCCGCCCGGCTCCGACGCGAAGCCCGCGCCGCCCGGCTCCGACGCGAAGCCCTCGGCGTGCCCGAGCCCACCGACGATTACAGCGACGACGAGTATTACGACGGCGACTACGACGACGACTACGAAGAGGACTACGAAGAAGGCCACGGCGAGGACTACGAAGAAGACCACGACGAGGACTACGAAGAGGACTACGACGAGCGTCTAACGGAGCAAACCGGATGGCGACGACGGATGCCGATGATCGCCGCGGTGGCCGCGATCGTCCTCATCGTCTGCTTTGCCGGCGCCAGCGTATACATGGTGTTCCAACATCGTGACAACGCTCAGCACCACCAGCGGGAAGCGGCGTTCGTCGAAGGGGCCAAGCATGGGGTCCTCAACATGATCTCACTCAACTACAACAAAGCCAAAGAAGACGTCCAGCGCGTGATCGACAGCTCGACCGGCCAATTCAAAGATGACTTTCAGCGTAGCGCCAACGATTTCATCGCGGTGGTCACGCAGTCGAAAACGATCACCGAAGGAACCGTTAACGCGGCCGCCATCGAGTCTATGGAAGAGGATTCCGCGGTGGTATTGGTCGCTGCGACATCACAGGTGACCAATGCCCCAGCTGGGAAGGATGAGCCACCAAAAGTATGGCGGTTGAAAGTGACCGTTGCCGAAGTCGGCGGACAGTACAAGATGTCGAAAGTTGAGTACGTAGCGTGACCGACGAAGCGCGCGATGTAACCCCTGCCGAGACCGATTCGGTCGCACTCGAAAACACAGACGAACCCGACGATTCCGTGACCGAGGATGCCCCAAGCGACGACGGAGAGGCCGACTCCCACGCGCCGGTTGAGCGCCCACGTGGTCGCCTGGTGCCCACGATGCGCAAAATCGCTCCGGTGGTTCTGGTTTCGCTGCTGCTGATCTCCGGCGGCGTTGCGACGTGGCTGTACTTCAAGTGGTATCGGCCCGATCAACAGACCGACGCCGCCGCCGCCCACGCGGTGGTCAGGGCCGCGTCCGACGGAACGGTGGCCGTGCTGTCCTACTCATCCGACTCCCTCGACAAGGACTTCGCCAACGCCAGGTCGCACCTCGCCGGCGATTTCCTTTCCTACTACAACCAATTCAGTCAGGCGAGCGTGGCTCCGATCGCCAAACAGAAGTCGATGAAGACCACGGCTCGCGTGACGGAAGCCGCGGTGTCAGAGCTACATCCGGATTCGGCCGTCGTCATGGTTTTCGTCGATCAGAGCACCACAACCAAGGACAGCCCCCAAACATCCTTGGCGGCGAGTAGCGTGCTGGTGCATATGAACCGGATCAACGGCTCCTGGAAGATCACCGGGTTCACCCCGTTCTAGGTCTCCTACATGGCGAACACGCGACGGAGAGTCTGTGCGTGCAACGCCCGGTTTTCTTGGGAGACAATCCAATCCGGAACCAGCGAATCGAAGCCGTTGAATGTCGCTGCGATGACGTGCAATTCGGTGTGGACGTAGGCGTGCAGGAGCCGGTTGGCATAGTCGATGGCTTCGTCGCGGCAGGGGTCGATCTCCGAGCAGCTGATGAACGTGGGCGGCAGCCCCTCCAGGTTCGCCCGGTGCGCCGGAACGTGTTGACCGCCCGCAGTCGCGTGCTCGAGGTAGTGGCTCCACGCGCGACTCACGGCGGGACCGTTGAGGCCCGGTGTGCGCTGGAACTCGCGTCGCGACGGCGTGGCGTCGGAATCGAGCATCGGCTGGTGCAGGATCTGCACCAGGATCGCCGGACCTTCCTCGTCGAACATGCGCTGGGTCAGGCCCGCGACCAGTGCTCCACCCGCGTCACGGCCCATCACCGCTATCCGGCCGGCGTCCGCGTCCAGGTCGGCGCAATTCTCGACGACGTATCGCAGGGCCGCTTCGACGTCGGCCAGTGCCGCCGGACACGCGTTTTCCGGCGCGAGCCGGTAGTCGACGGATACCAGTAGACAGCCGGCGCTGCGTGCCAGCTCCACGCACTGCGCGTGATCGGTGTCCAGGTTCCCCGTCACGAAGCCGCCGCCGTGGGCGTACACCACGAGTGGTGCCGGGGATTGGGCCAGGCCGCGGTACAGACGAAGGCCCAGTCGCTGGCCGTCCGGGCCCGCGATGGATGGCGATTCGACGGTGACGCCGTCCGTGGCGACCGCCGCGGCCCGCTGAGCGGCCAGGAGGTCGGCCTGTTTCCGCTCGGTGGGCAGCGTCTCGGCACGGAATTCGACGACACCCAGCTCGATCGCAGCCTCGCGCAGCACCGGGTCGATGCGGTTAAGGCCTTGTGGCCGTGTCAGATTCGTTTGCGTCATACTCTCTCATCTTCCGGACTTTCAAGGTAAACCTGCGACTCCATATGGTGAAAGATGCGGCCAGGTCAATACTGTTCCTGTTACGGTAACCACAACAAGACCGTTGGGCTTCGTTGCTATTTATATTATGATAGCGATATTCCCTAGTAGATCCGATATACCGGTTGCTCAGAAGGAGCGCTGATGACGCTCAGCACCGACCGCCCCGATTCCGCGGGCCAGCCCGTCACCCTCGACTTCACTGGTGAAACCAGCCCGTATCCGTTCTACGAATACATGCGGCGCACCGATCCGGTCTGGCACGGTTCCCTGGCGGACCACTCACAGATGCCCGACGAAATGCGACCCAACGACGAGTGGGTCTTGTTCGGTTACGACGGCGTATTTCAGGCGTTCCGTGACGACCGCATCTTCACTTCGGCGGAGTACGACAAGACGATCGGCTTGGTAATGGGGCACACCGTCCTGGCGATGGGCGGCAAGGAACATCACGACCACCGCAGCCTGGTGGCGAAGGCCTTCCGCGCCACCGCGCTGGAACGCTGGGAGCCGTCGGTCATCGGCCCGGTATGCGACCAGCTAATCGACGAAATCAAAAACGACGGCCACGCCGACCTGGTCAAAGCGCTGACATTCGAGTTTCCGACCAGGATCATCTCCGTGCTGCTCGGACTCCCCCCCGAGGATCTCGACCTGTTCCGGCGGCTGTCGCTTGACCTCATCTCGATTCCGACCGACATCATGGCGGGACTGAACGCAGCCGCCGAGTTGCACGGCTACTTCCTCGAGCAGGTGGAGCAGCGGCGGCGCAAACTCACCGATGACATCATCGGCGACCTGGTCGCCGCCGAGATCGACGGCGAAAAGCTCACCGACGAGGCCATCATCGCGTTCCTGCGCCTGCTGCTGCCTGCCGGACTGGAGACCACCTATCGCTCGTCGGGCAATCTGTTGTATTTGCTGCTGACCCACCCGGAGCAGCTGGCGATGGTCCAGCAAGACCGGTCCCTGATCCCGGCCGCCATCGAAGAGGGTCTCCGGGTTGAAACGCCACTGACCATGGTCATGCGGACCACCACTGCGGAAGTCGAAATTGGCGGCAAGACAATCCCGGCCCACGCGCAGATCGACATGTGCATGGGCTCGGCCAACCGCGACGAAAGCCGCTGGACGGACCCCAACAGGTTCGACATCCGTCGACCGCGGCAAGCGCACATCGCGTTTGCCGGTGGTATCCACATGTGCCTCGGTATGCACTTGGCGCGGCTGGAAACGCGGGTCATGTTGAACAGCCTGTTCGACCGCGTCAAGGACCTCGCCTTTGTGCCCGACGACGCAACCGGCGAAGAGTCCAAGATCGTCGGGCTCACCTTCCGGTCGCCCAACAAACTTCCGGTCACGTTCACCCCGGCCGCATGAGAAGCCGCGCGGCGATCCTGCACGACGTCGGCGGGCCGTGGTCGGTCGAGGAATTCGAGCTGGACCCGCCGCGCGCCGGCGAAGTCCTGGTCGAAATGGCCGCTGCTGGGTTGTGCCACTCCGACGACCACATCCTCAAGGGCGACATGTCGGCGCCCAATGATGTGATGCGATCCCTCGGGCTGCCAACCATGTTCCCGACGATCGGTGGTCACGAGGGTTCGGGCATCGTCCGTGAAGTCGGTGACGGCGTCACCGATTTCGCGCCGGGCGACCACGTGGTGATGTCGTTCGTCGCCGTGTGCGGACAGTGCCGCTGGTGTGCGAGCGGAATGGAGTATATCTGCGACGTCGGCGCCTTCACCCTCACTCCTGGGATGCCCACCGACGGCACCTACCGTCATCACACCGCGGACGGCAAGCCACTCGGCCATCTGGCGAAGGTCGGCGCGTTCGCCGAACACACTGTGGTAGCGACGAATTCGCTCGTGAAGATCGAGCCGCACCTCCCACTGGCGCCGAGTGCGCTGCTGTCGTGCGCCATTCCGACCGGTTACGGGTCGGCCGCCAATCGGGCCGGGGTGCGCGGCGGCGATACCGTCGTCGTGATCGGCGTCGGTGGAATCGGAACGGGCGCGCTCCAGGGCGCCCGCATCAACGGCGCCGCGCAGATCGTCGCCGTCGATCCGGTAGATTTCAAACAGAAGTCGGCCCTGCAGTTCGGCGCGACCCACAGCGCCGCGACGGCCGCCGAGGCGCTGGACCTGGTGCGGGAACTGACCTACGGGGTGATGGCCGACGCTGTTGTTGTCTCGCCGTCCTTGATCACCCCGGACGATGTCCGCGATGCGCTGAAGCTCACCCGCAAGGGCGGGACCTGTGTGCTCACCGGCATGACTTCGCAGTTGACCCGGTCGGTCAACATCGACCTGCAGGAGTTCATCCTGATGAACAAGACGCTGGCGGGCACCATATTCGGCTCGTGCAACCCGAAGGCGGACATCTTCCGGCTGGCCAGGCTCTACCAGACCGGACAGCTCCAGCTCGACGAAATGATCACCAGGCGCTATCGCCTCGAGGACATCAACCAGGCCTACGAAGACCTCCGCAACGGCGAAATCATCAGGGGCATTATCGATTTCGGCATCGCCTGAGCCTATTTCTTACGGGCCGTCACCCGCTGCAGTTGGCCGTAAGCGTCGATCGGGCTGTGCAGCGCCAAGCCGCCATCGGCATGCACGATTTGTCCAGTCACCCAAGGCAATTCGAGGACGCCCACGATCGCCCAGGCCACGTCGTAAGCCTCACCCAGGCCACCCAGCGCCGTCCGCTCGGACATGCCTTCCACCCAGCCGGGCAGCGCTTCCGGATTGGCCAGCATCGGCGTTCGGGTGACGCCCGGACCGACGGCATTGACCCGGATGCCATGGCCGCCCCATTCCACGGCGGCGACCTTCACCAGCATGTCCACCCCCGCTTTCGACACGCAGTAGGCGCCCATATCCCGGTCGGCGACAGTGCCGCTGATGCTGGAGACCGCGACGATCGAGCCGCCCACCCCGGCGTCGATCATGGCTTGCGCCCCGGCGCGGATACTCAGCCAGGTGCCGGTGAGGTTCACCGCCAACACCCGTTCCCACTCCTCCAGCGACTGCTGCAGCAGCATGCCCGACGCGCCGACACCGGCGCAGGTCACTATCCGGGTGGGTACACCGTGTTCGCGTAGGGTTTGTCCGATCGCGGCCGACACCGCGTCGGGATCGCTGACATCGCAGGCGATATCGCCACCGGACAGGTCCCACACCACGACGTCGTGACCCGCGTCGCGCAGCCGCCCGGCGACTTCACGTCCGATCCCGGACGCGCCACCGGTCACCAGGGCGGTCATCGTGCGGGCCCGATCAACTCGACGAGTACACCGTCCGGCGCGGTGATGACCGCCATCGCGACCTCCGCTCCACCCGGGGCGGGCATGGTGATGCGATGAAGGCCGTCACCGAACCCCAACGCCGCCAAAGTACAAAGCGTGGTCTCGACCTCGCGCTGCGGCGATAGCAGGAAGAATCCGTGCCGAGGACGCGCCGGCGGGGCCGACGCGGCGTCGGCGTCCTCGAAGACAACCAATTCGACGATGCCGGTGTCGGGTGTCCGCGGGTCCCCGAGGAATATCGACCGCAGCCGATTGTTCTTGGCACCGAAGAGTTCTGGCCAATCACCGGTGAAGGTTTGGTCGAACAGTTCGGTGAATCCCAGGCCGTCGCGCCAGAACTTCATCGAGCGTTCGACGTCGGCGGTGCAGATCGCGGCGTGATGGATACCCGGCACAGGCTTCTTCATGATGCAACTTTAGAAGCCGGCCCACCCCGTCGGCTTAGCGGATTAGCTCAGTGGAGACCTACGAACTGCTCAATCTCAAGCGGCGTCAGGCCTGCCTGACCGCCTCGATCTCCAGGGTGACAGTCACCTTGTCCCCGACGACCGCACCGCCGGCTTCCAGCGGCAGGTCGAGGTCGATACCAAAGTCCTTGCGGTTCAACACCACCGATGCCTCGAAGCCGGCGACCTCGCCGTGACCCATGCCGGGATTGACGCCGTAGAACTCCAGGTCGAGGGCGACCGGCCTGGTAACGCCTTTCAGCGTGAGCTCGCCGCGGAGCAGATAGTTGTCGCCATTCGCCTGCACTGCGCCGGCAGTAAATGTCGCGGCGGGGTACTTCTCAACGTCGAAGAAGTCCGCCGACTTGACGTGAGCGTCGCGCTGGTCATTGCCGGTGTTCACGGAATCCACCGCTATCTCGGCGCGCACCGACGGCGTACCGTCCTCGGCAACCACGATCGCGCCGCTGAAATTGTCGAATTTGCCGCGGACCTTGCTGACCATCAGGTGACGTACCCAGAAGTTGATCGACGAGTGCACCGGGTCGATCGCCCACGTGCCGGCAGCGAGCTGGGTGGTTGCGGTTGCAGTCATGTTTGTGCGTCTTCCTTGTTATGGGCGACGGCCTGCCCGGCGCCTTCACAAGCTGCCAACCGGACTATGGTCCGGTTTATTCCGCCTAGGACGCCTGAACGACGAAATGAGACGTCCGACATCGCGGCGCCGCGGCGAGATGACGGCTTACTCCTCGTGTGCGATCAGCCCAGGTGCGCCGCTTGCGGTTTGGTGGGCACGACGATGACCGTGGGCCCGTCGGCGGTCAGCGCGGCGGCGAATTCGTGTGCGAGCTTTTCGGTGCTGTCCACGTTGACCGCGCGGCACCCGAATCCCGTTGCGATGGAGGCAATGTCCAGACCCGGCAAGTCCAGCCCCGGCACGCCGGGCGTCTTCTCCAATTCCGCGAACGACTTCAGGATCGAGTATTCGCCGTTGCGCATCACCACGTACACCAGCGGCAGACGGTGCTGGGCGGCAGTCCAAATCGCCTGCACCGAGTATTGGAACGATCCGTCGCCGATGGTGGCGACCACGGTGCGCTTGACGCCGCGTGCTCGGTCTCCCAAAGCGACACCCACTGCCGCGGGCACACCCCACCCGATGCCACCGCTGGCCGTCGCGAAGAACCCGCCTGAGCGGGTGGTGGGCAACCACCGTAGCTGTTGGGCGATGGTCGAGGTCGATTCCGTCACCACCGGTGAATCGGCGGGTTTTACGGTACTCAAGGTCGACCACACCGCCTCGGTGGACAGCGGCGCAATTGCCTCGCTCGTGACG
>Ga0318533_10000469_pt1 | contig 16447 bp, 15 predicted proteins | sample GRESIP053b4f27_FD_203675 | JGI IMG/M metagenome (GOLD analysis project Ga0318533, IMG submission 203675) | Tropical soil microbial communities from Luquillo Experimental Forest, Puerto Rico - GRE.SIPMG.053b4f27 | ecosystem: Environmental > Terrestrial > Soil > Tropical forest > Bulk soil...
TTGTAGCCGCGCCGTCGCGCTAATCCGCGGTGCAGCGTATCGCCTTCATGCTGACGAGCCAGGGCTGCCAGGCCTCGCGCAGCCGTGCCATCGCCGGCAGCTTTATGTGCACGTCGAGAGCCGCCTGATCGCGCCATGCCTCGACCAAAAAGACGCGGCTCTGATCCTCCTGCGGCACCAGCACATCAAATTGCTGGCAGCCGTCCTCGGCGCGTGACCGATGCGCGTGCCCTTTCATCAATTCGACAAAGGCGTTGCGGTGCTCGGGCTTCACCTCGAATTCGACGACGATCATCAGGCGGCTCATAAACATTCCCTCCGGCTCTGTTCCGCGGCATGATCGGCCATCCGTCGGCGCCAAGGCAAGCGCCGGGAATGCCGCTGGGGAGACCTCGACATGGCACATGACGCGTTGCGCACGATCCTGCCGATTGCCGGATGGCCCGAGGATCGGGCCCGCACGGTCGAGATCACCGGTGGCATCGACCCGGTATTGCCGACGCCTTTTCGCATCGGCGCCGCCGGTGCTGCGGCACTCGCCGCGACCGGGCTTGCCGCCGCTGATTTATGGGAATTGCGCACCGGCCGCCGCCAGAAGGTCGCGGTCGATCTGCGCCGGGCGGTCGCCTCGCTGCGCAGCGGGCATTATCTGCAAGTGAATGGCGCCAAGGTCAGAAACGAGCGCAACGCGGTAATGGGCATGTATCCGGCCAAAAACGACCGCTGGAGCTACATCCATGCCAATTTCCCCAACCACCGCGCCGCGGCGCTGCGGGTGCTGGGCTGCGAGGAAAACCGCGAGGCGGTGCGGCGTGCGGTGGCGAATTGGGACGCGCTCGAGCTCGAAGAGGCGATCATTGCCGCCGGCGGCGCCGGCGGCATGGTGCGCAGCATGGCCGAATGGGCGCAGCATCCTCAGGCGGCGGCGATCGCCGCATTGCCATTGATGGAGATTCTGAAGATCGGCAAAGCCCCGCCGGAGAAACTGCCCGAGGGCAACCGGCCCCTGTCGGGCATCCGCGTCCTCGACCTGACCCGCGTGTTAGCCGGTCCGACCTGTGCGCGCACCCTGGCTGAGCACGGTGCCGACGTCTTGAAGATCACTGCCGCGCACATCGCGGCGCGCGATGATCAGGAATACGATACTGGCCATGGCAAATTATCGGCGCGGCTCGACCTGCGCCAGCCGCAGGAGCTCGACACGCTAAAGGATCTGGTGCGCGAGGCCGACGTGTTCTCGCAGGGCTACCGGCCTGGGACATTGGGCAATCGCGGCCTGTCGCCAGAGGAACTCGCGCAGCTGCGGCCGGGGCTCGTCTATGTCTCGCTGTGCGCGTTCAGCCACAAGGGGCCGTGGGCGTCGCGCCGCGGCTTCGACACGGTGGTGCAAAACATCAGCGGGATCACGACCCGGCAGGGCGAGCTGTTCCCCGGCGCCGAGCCCGGCCCGCAATTCTACCCGGTTTCGGCGATCGATTATCTGACCGGCTATTTGATGGCGTTTGGCGCGATGGTGGCATTGGCGCGACGCGCCAAGGAAGGCGGCAGCTGGCTCGTGCGCATCTCATTGGCGCAGACCGGCCGTTGGCTAGTGGATCGCGGCGAGGTTCGCGAGGCGGCGCTCAAAGACGTGCCGAAGGAGTTTCCGCAAGCCGACATCGACCGCTGGTCGATCGACAGCGATGCCCCGGCTGGGCGGCTGCGCCATCTCGGGCCCACCGTGCGGCTCTCCGAGACCAAGCCCTATTGGGCCCGCCCTTCGGTGCCGCTCGGCCATAACGAGCCGATCTGGCCCGCCCGCGCGGCGGTCTGACTCGCCGGACCACAATTGGGGCGTAATGCAGACGCGATCAGGAACGGCGGGCGCTGTCGCTCGTCCGCCCAGGCCGGTTCTGCCGCGATCTGCTCCTCGGTCGGGCCCCATTCCTCGACAAGCGAGATGACGAACCCCACGCCAATCAGCATGTTGAGATAGGTCGCCAGCGTCCGATGCTGCTTGATCACGCCTTTCGCCAGCCAATCGGTCGAACGGGGGCCTTCTTCCAGGTACCCTTCCACGGGCCAAGTTTTGCGACCTGCAGCATCGAGCGACCAGCCCGGCTGTGACGGGGCCGTGAATATCGGGTGCTCGACCGAGAATACTAAGCGCCCGCCGGGAACCAGGGAGCTGTATATTTGTGACATCAGCCCGATCAGGTTCTCGACGTAGTGGAGGGCTAGCGAGCTGTAGACCAAATCGAACGAGTCTGCGGCGAGCTCGAGATGCTCCATGTCTGCCCTAGTGTAGGTGATCGCGATGTCCTCCGTCGCGGTCCGGGCGCGCGTCAGCATCTTTTCAGAGACGTCGATACCCAAAACGTGAGCGGCGCCCTGCCGGCGTGCCCAGCGGCAGAACCAGCCAAACCCGCAGCCGAGGTCCAGAACGTTGCACCCGCGCAGATCCGGCAGCAGAGCGCGCAATGCCGGCCACTCCGGAGCACCGTCCAAGCCCTCGACCGAGCGACGCAGCCGGCTGTATCCGGCAAAGAACTCCTCGTCTTCATAGATGTTTTGCGTCATCGCCGACACTCCTCCGAGGGAGTCGCTTGCAGGCGACCCGGGCGAAGGTAGAGAAGATCCGAATACCGGCTTTGAGGGTGCCGCGCAGGGTGCCGGCGACCTTTGAATGGCCCGCCAGGCGGCGGCCGTGCGGTACCGGAAGCTCGAGAATCCGCAATCCGACGCGAGCCGCCCGCATCTGCATCTCAAGGTTCCAGCCGTAGGTCATCTCGCGCATGCCGAGCCGTACCAGCGCATCGGCACGGATCGCCCTGAAGGCGCACATGTCGGTGTAGCGCGTTCCATAAATCAGGCCGACAACGCCGCCAATAACATAGCCGGCGAACGCTTGGTGGGCTCTCATGCTTCCCTTTTCGCGCACTCCGCGGGTGCGAGAGCCGATCACGAAGTCGAATTGCCGCTCAAGGATCGGCTGCACCAGGGTCGGGATCATCTCCGGCCGATCACTGCCGTCGCCATCGAGAAAGACTAGGATCTCCGCCCCATCCTCGACCGCGGCGGCCACACCCTTGGCACAGGCGCGGCCGTAGCCGGGCGCTGGTTCGACAATGACCTTGGCCCCTGCGGCGCTGGCTACGGCAACAGTGCGGTCGGGGCTGCCGCCATCGACGACGACGACCTCGTCCACCCACTCGCGTGGCATCGCGGCGAGGACCTGGCCGATCGCCCCCTCCTCGTCGAGCACCGGGATAATCGCAGCAATGCGCGCCCGTGTCACAGGCTCCAGCGTACACCGCACGATGCGCAGGCTTCTGGCGGCGTGTCACTCAATAATGCCCGGCGGAATTCCTGGTAGCGCGGCCCGCTCCAGATCTGCCGCAAGCTCTGTTGCGTCGCGTCGCCCAATGTGAACCCGTCATATCCGCGCATCGAAAACGGCGCGATGCAGCACGGGATCGCTCTTCCGTGAGCGGTGAAGTACATCAACGTCCAGGGCCGCCGGCAGAGTGACCACGGCCGCTCCTCGGCTGCGCGTTTCAGGCTCGTTCCGGGCTCGGTGGCGCCCGAGGCATTGAAGAAGACCCCGAGCGTCTCGGCAAGGCGGGCGGCCTCCGCAAGCTGCTTCGGCTCGTCGGCCTCGAGCTTTTCGAACAATGTCGACCGGGCGCGCGCCAGCCCTTGACCTTGCGGCATGAAGACGAGACGCTGCAGGTGGATTTCGGCAACGCCAATCTGGTGCGCCAGCCGGACAAAAGCCGGCAGCTGATCGATCGTCTCCTTCAACCCGGTCAGCCACAGCGAGACCAGCGGCCGATCGATCCCTTCGGCGCGCTGCAGAGCGGTGAAGGCCCGCACATTGCGGACGATCCGGGTGAACATGTCTTTGCCGCGCACCGCGAGGAAGGAGTGCGGCTCGGCGGCGTCGAGCGAGACGCGCAATTCGTCGAGACCGGCAGCAATCAGTTCCCTGCCCTTGCGCTCGGTCAGCAAGGTGCCATTGGTGTTGAACAAGACGTAGGTACCACGCTCCTTCAGATAGCGGATCATGCGGGGCAGCGTCTTGACCATCATCGGCTCGCCGACACCGTGCAATACGACCCGAGCGATACGCGGAAGCTGGTCGACAATGCGGGTGAAAAGCGCCCAATTCATATCGGCGGGCGGCTCCAGATCCTCGAAGGTGCGCGGGCAAGTCTCGCACAACAGATTGCAGCGATTAGTTGTTTCCAGATAGAGGCAAACTGGCTCCTGCTCGGCAATCGGCCCGCGCTTGTCACCGACGGCTTCGAAGTAGCGGCGCGGATCGGGTTTAGTTTGCGCGACGGCGCCCATGCTGTTCTCCAAACCTCGCGACCCAGGATCGCCAAGCGAGGTCGACGCATCCGACTATGACGAAGCCGCCATAAATCGCACAGCCTACCCAGAGCGGAATGTGCCCTGTCCCCGGCTCCCAGTAGAGCAAGACTGCGGTAAGCGTCGGCCAGAATGCCGGCCACCACGGTGCGACGCACAACAGCGGCAACAGCCAGACGAAATACCAGGCATAGTGAGGTGAAGCAAATAGCATTGCCGCCATGCCCAGTGCCGTCGCCCAAGGCAGACTCGCGCTCGGGTCCGCCGGACGGCGCAAACCGCCGACGGCGAGGCCGGTCATAACCGCTGCCGCCACCCCGAGATAGACCATGACTGGCACCGAAACGGCGCGACCGATGACGTCGAGAAACCAGAACCCTCTGCCCGAGGTCAGGTTCTCTTCGGCCATATAGGCCGGGAGAAAACCCAGCATCCGCGAGCCGACTCCGAGATAGGGAAGATAGGCCGCTATGATGACGACAATGAAAGCCGACAGCCAGTGCCAATCGCCCAGATTCGACTTGATCGGCCGCCACAGCGCCGGCAGCAGAACCAGCGGAAAGAATTTGACGAGGGTCCCAGCGGCAAGCGCGGCACCGGACCAAGCGCGCCGGCCGGTAACGGCGGTCGCGAGGGCCAGAGCAACGAAGGCGACCACCGCGGCATCGATATGCCCCGAGCCGGCAATCTCCCACACCGGCAGCGGATGCCAAACATAAAGCAGGATGTTCTCGCGCGGCGCACCCACGGTCCGCAGCACGACGAACAGCGCCCCGATGCCGATCGCTTCGATCGCAACCAGCACAAGCTTGATCGCCAAGACGGTCTCGCCGAGACGACTCGCCGCGAAAAAAAGCATCTGCGCGATCGGCGGGTAGATCGTAGGCGCATAGTTGTTGCGGTTGATATTTGGAAAGACGGCCTGATCGCGCAGCGGCACGAGGTGTGTGTCGGTCGGAATATAGCGGTATGGGTTGATCCCCGCAGCCTGGACACGTCCATCCCAGATGTAGCGGTAGATGTCGTCCGAGAGATAGACTGGCGCTGCGAGCGCCCCGAGGCGCATCAGGGCCGCCGTTACCAGGATCAGCGCGAGTGGTGAATGGCCAGCGCCCCGCGCGACAATAACGGCCGCAACCGCCCAGACGCCACCTTGCAGCAGCGCGGCGATGATAAAGCGGTTAAGGTCTCGGTCGAACTGCGCGAAGAGCCCGAACACCTCGCCCGCCAGCAGCAGCAGGGCGGGCAACAATAGCCGCAATGCTTCAGTTCTTTTCGCGGGCCGCAAGGAGGTGCGCTAGGGCGCCATTAGCCCCTGTGAGCTTTTTGAGGAAAGCGGCCGTCTTCGGGGCGGCATAGCCACCATTATAACAGCCCGTCGCACTTGGGCCGCAAAGCAACTCGCGCGCGAGCAAGCTCAGGGCGACTTCGTCATCGACGTCGTACCACTCGGCAAGCGCGGCGACCGGTAAGCCGATTTCGCCGACGCGGGTGATTGTTTGACGGTAGACGCGGTCGGTACTCCAGTCGATTGCCTCGAAGAGCCGCTCGTGAAAGCACTTCATCCCGATCAAGTAGTAGCCGCCATCCGCTGCAGGGCCGAGGACGATTCGATCGCCCGGCTCGTGGAGCCGGCACGCGGTCTCCACCAGCAGCTCGGTCGGCAACGTGGGGCTGTCACCGTTGACCAGGCAAACCGAGGCGTAGCCCGCCGCAAAGAGATCGCGTGCAGCGTGGAACAGGCTGCGCCCAAGGGTCGGCTCCTTGGGCGGGAGCAGCTTGAAACCGTCGGGCAGCAGGTCCTCGAAGAACACCTCGGAGCCTGACGGATGATAGGCGGCGAAGCCTCGGATCGGTACCCGCTCCGCAGCTGTGGCGATATTCGCGGCGATGTCGGCCAGGCAACAGGTGTTGAGTTCCGCTGCTTCCTGATGAGTCAACGGCGGTACCAGCCGTGTCTTGACGTTGCCCGCAACCGACGCCTTGGCCATGATCGCGATCGCGCAGAGCTGTTCCGACATGACGGCTGTCCGGGCTGGTGCGCTAGTAAACCGTCAAGCGGGCCCGGTCGGCTCACACCAAGCCATGAGCGGCGAAGTAACTCTCGACTGCACGCACGAGACCGCGGGCAAGCTTCTGCTGATAGATGCGCTGCTGCAGCAGGCGCTCCTCCCTAGAATTCGACAGGCATCCCAGCTCAACCAACGCTGAGGGGATATCGGGCGCAGTCAGAACAGCAAAGTCTGCTGAACGCTGCGGACGCTCGAGCAAGACAACCTCCCGCCCGAGTTGGTCGACGATATAGCGCGCCAAGGTGATCGACAGATTACTGGTTTGCCGCCGTGTTAGGTCCAACAGGATACTTCCGACTTCGCGTGGCTGGCGCGACAGATTGACGCCAGCGACGAGATCGGCGCGGTTCTGGCTGCTGGCGAGCGCCGCGGCTTCCCGGTCCGATGCTCGCGCCGACAACGTGAACACCGACAGTCCGCGCATTTCCGTGTCCGGCAGCGCATCGGCGTGGATCGATAAGAACAGATCCGCCCTCCAAGCGCGGGCGCGCGCGACGCGCTCCCGCAGAGGAACAAATTCGTCGGTGCTTCGGGTCAGTAAAACGCGGTAGTTGCGTCGTGTCGCGAGTGCACGCGCGAACTCCCACGCCGTCGCCAGGACAATGTCCTTCTCATAAACACCGTCTGGACTGATCGCACCGGGGTCAACCCCACCGTGACCGGGATCGACGACGACCATCGGCGCGCGGCGCGCCGGCGGTGTTCTCCCTCCCGCCGGCTGAGCCGAGGCGGAACCAAACCGCCACCCGGCGACAGCACAAAAACCGAGGCCCCGCAACACCCGGCGCCGCCCGCAGCTCCTATCCCGCATGCGCCACCCTGCGGCGAAGCCTCGTCCCAAACGAATGTCGCCGCTCGGTTGGATATTTTACTGCTAAACTGCACGCTCGGGTAGCTGTTAGGCTAGGGCTAGTCGCGGCCGCGGCGATCGTCATTCAAGCGCCGCGGCGGCAAGGGCTGGAGAAGTCGCTCACCCGCAAAGAGCCGGCGTAAACTGTTTGTGATCCTGCGAGCGGCGCCGCTAATCGATCGCTCGATCGCGAGGCGAAGGATTTCGATAGCGAATTTCCTGCTCGGCGCGCGGCGTAGGCTCGTCATCCCCGAGCGCCGGAAATCGGCGACCCAGACATCGACCTGACGCTCCGATACGCCGAACGCAGCCGCGGCTTCGGCACTAGTCCATCCATCGACGAGAACGTATTGGACGATCAGCGCCCTCCGCGCCACCGTCATCGTACGAAGTTGGGCGCGAGTACTTTTCATGCGCCGCTAACGCGCCCCAGCCCTGATTAATTCCAGGATAATCAGCCAACCACGTCGACGACGGTGCGACCGCGAATGGCGCCTTCGAGAATCTGAGGAGCCATCTGGGGCAAGGCAGACAGCGGCAGCGTCCGGGCGATCCGTTCCAGCCGGTCGAGTGGCAGGTCGCGAACCAAACGCTGCCAAGCCTCGATCCGCTCGCCGCGCGGGCACATCACCGAATCGATCCCAAAGAGGTTCACCCCGCGCAACAGGAATGGGACGACCGTCGCCGGCAGCTCGCTGCCGCCGGCGAGCCCGCAAGCGGCAACGCCCGCCCGATACTTGAGCTGCGTCAGAATCGTTGCCAGGGTGGTCCCGCCGACGGGGTCGACGGCACCAGCCCAACGCTCGCTGTCGAGCGGTCTTGCCGGCTTTGCCGCGAGCCCCGCGCGATCGATCAAATCGGCGGCGCCAAGCCCGGTCAGATAGTCCCGCAGCTCCGGCCGGCCGGTCGAGGCTATGACTCGGTATCCGAGCTGCGACAGCAATGATACCGCAATGCTGCCGACACCGCCGGCCGCACCCGTGACGAGGACATCACCAGAAGCGGGACGCAATCCATGGCGCTCGAGAGCTATAACCGCGAGCATTGCGGTCAACCCGGCGGTGCCGATCGCCATCGCCTGCCAAGCGGTCAGGCCTTCCGGCCGGCGCACCAGGTGCGAAGCCTCGACGCGCGCCTTCTCCGCAAAGCCGCCCCATTGCGTCTCGCCGACCCGCCAGCCGGTCAAGATGACGGGATCGCCCGGCGCGAACTCGGGCGATTGCGAGCGCTCAACGTTTCCGGCGAAATCGATGCCGGGGATGTGCGGGTAGGTGCGCACTAGCCGGCCGATTCCTTGCAGGATCATTGCGTCTTTGTAATTGAGGGTCGAGCATTCGACGGTGACGGTTACCTCGCCCGGCGGCAGGTGCACCTCGTCGACCGCCTCGATCCGAGGAACGATCTTTCCGCTCTCCTCGTGCAGCACGAGCGCGCGAAACGTCGCCATGCTCAACCGCGCAGCGGCTCGAGAATGCTAACAAAATTCGCGACAGCCGCACCCCCCATATTCATGACCCCGGCGAGCGAAGCTCCCGGGACCTGGATGCCGCCTGCCCTACCGGTCACCTGCATCGCCGCCAGCACGTGCATCGAGACCCCGGTGGCTCCGATGGGGTGCCCCTTGGATTTGAGTCCGCCCGATGGATTGACCGGCAATTTGCCGTCTTTCTCGGTCCAGCCTTCGAGGATCGCGCGCGCCCCCTCGCCTTTCGGGGTCAGACCCATCGCCTCGTACTCGATCAGCTCGGCGATCGTGAAGCAGTCATGGGTCTCGACCACAGCGAGGTCTTCGAGCCCGAGACGGGCGGTGGCGAGTGCTCTCTTCCAGGCGAGTGCAGGCCCTTCGAAGGCGATGACATCGCGCCGGCTCATCGGCAGGAAATCGTTGACCTGCTCGGCGGCGCGGAAAATCACCGCCTTGTTGAGGCTCAACGCCGTCGCCGTGTCGGCCAGCACGACCGCAGCCGCGCCGTCTGAGACCAGCGAGCAGTCGGTGCGCTTCAACGGTCCGGCGACAATCGGGTTCTTGTCCGAGACGGTGCGGCAGAATTCGTAGCCCAAATCCTTCTGTATCTGGGCGAGCGGGTTGGCGACACCGTTTTTGTGGTTTTTTGCCGCGATCCGAGCCAGCGCATCCGACTGGTCGCCATAGCGCTGGAAATAGCTCTGCGCGATCTTGCCGAAGATGCCGGCAAAGCCACCCTCGATCGCGTCCTCCTCTTTCCGATAGCTGGCGCCGAGCAGGATGTCACCGACCCGCGCGCCGGAGACCTCGGACATTTTCTCAACCCCGACGACGAGCGCCAAACGAGCGCGACCGGCGGCGATCGCGTTTAACCCCTGATGGATCGCCGCCGAGCCGGTGGCGCAGGCATCCTCGACCCGCGTCGCCGGCTTGAAGCGAAAGCCGGGGTCGGCCTGAAAAACCAAGGAGGCCGGGAATTCCTGGCACACGAAGCCGCCGTTCATCGTACCAAGATAGACCGTGTCGATATCGGCGGCGGAGACGCCGGCATCGGCCAAGGCCGCGTGCGTCACCTCGACGATCAACGACTCGATGTCCCTGCCCTCGTGCTTGCCGAATTTGCTGTGCGCCCAACCGACGATGCATCCGCTCATACCGCCCTCCAAAAGAGCCGTGCGCGGACCATAGCAACCCCATCCGCGCGGCTCTATCCTGATATGGGATGCGCCTCGAGGGAACGACATGGCGGTCAATGTCGATACGATCAGCTTGCGTCAGCCGGACGACTGGCATGTCCACCTCCGCGACGGGGCGATGCTCGCCGCGGTCGTCCCCTACACCGCGCGCCAATTCGCGCGCGCGATCGTGATGCCGAACCTGATGCCGCCGGTAACCGACGTGGAGGCAGCACGCGCCTACCGCGACCGCATCCTGGCGGCGCTGCCGAAGGAGGCGGCATTCACACCGCTGATGACCTGCTATCTGACCGATACGACCGATCCTGAAGAGATCGCGCAGGGTTACGAGGAAGGAGTCTTCGCCGCGGTCAAGCTGTACCCAGCGCACGCGACCACCAATTCGGCTTCCGGCGTCACCGATTACGACCGGGTCCTGCCGGTGTTCGAGCGGATGGCGGCAGTCGGTATGCCCCTTCTGATTCACGGCGAGGTGACCGACGCGGAGGTCGACGTATTCGACCGCGAAGCGGTGTTCATCAAGCGGGTGCTCGACCCGCTGCGGCGTCGGCTTCCCGAATTGCGCATCGTGCTCGAGCACATCACCACCGAGGACGCCGTCGGCTATGTCGAGGCCGGCGGTTCGAACCTGGCGGCGACGATCACCGCGCATCACCTGGTGATCAACCGCAACGCCATCTTTACCGGCGGGATCCGGCCGCATCTTTACTGTCTGCCGATCGCCAAACGGGAGAAGCATCGCCAGGCGTTGCGCCGGGCAGCGACATCGGGAAATCGGCGGTTCTTTCTCGGCACCGACAGCGCGCCGCACGCCGTGCCGGCCAAGGAGACCGCCTGCGGTTGCGCCGGCATCTTCACCGCGCCTTGCGCACTCCAGATCTACGCCGAAGTCTTCGAAGAAGCAGGCGCCCTCGATCGCTTCGAAGCGTTCGCCGCGCTTAACGGCCCCGAATTCTACCGGTTGCCCGTCAATGAGACTCGGGTGACTTTGCGCCGCAAGCTCTTTGCGGTGCCGGAATCTATCGGCAAGGGGGAGAATGCGCTCCTCCCGTTCCGTGCCGGCGAGACATTGCGCTGGCGGCTTGTCGGGTAAGGCGCCTTAAAGCGGGAGCAGGAGATGAGGACAGGGGCGGAATACCGGGCTGCCCTGCGCGACGGGCGGCGGGTCTGGGTTCTGGGCGAGGGCTTGGTCGAGGATGTGACGACGCATCCGGCGACCCGTGCGATGGTCGACGAGTACGTCGCCTGGTACGACCTGCTATGCGACCCGGCTTGGCGTGGCATCGCGTTCGGCCCGCAGGACTTGGCACCCTGGGCCTATGTCGCGCCGCGAAGTGCCGATGATCTTACCGGCATGGGGCGGTTCTTTTCGGCAACGACGTTTCTCAGCGCCGGCAACATCACTCATACCCCGGCTTACGGCAATTTGATCGCGCTCGGCGTCATCACCGCCGCGCAGGAATATGGTGCGCCAGCAGAGCAGGTCGCGAATGCCTTGGCCTACCGCGACCATATCGCCGCCACCGGCCGGTTTCTGACCTTTTGCGGCGGTGCCGCGACGATCGGCTATCGCCTGCGCGAAGACCCGGCCGAACGCAACGCCCTGCGCCTGGTTCGCGAAACCGACGCTGGCCTAGTCGTCAGCGGCAAAATCGGCATGCACACGAGCCCGGCCTATGCCGAGGACGTCTATGTCGGCGCGCTCAACGGGATCGCGATCGGCGAGCACCGCGCGAGCTTTATCGTCGAGATCGCTGCGCCCGGGGTCACGACTTTGTGCCGCAAGATAGCGGTGCGGAATGATAACCGGTTTGTGGCGCCTCTTAGCAATCGCTACGACGAACTCGACGGCCAGATGTGGCTCGATGAGGTGTTGATTCCGTGGGAGCGGGTGTTCTTTGTGGAGGCCTCGCCCGAGCCGATCGCTCGTTGGCTGTTATGGCATCACCTCTATGGCTGGCTAGCGAAGGCGGAGTTCACGCTCGGCCTCGCCCTCGCTCTGACCCACGCCATGGGGTTGAAAGAGAACGAGCCCACGATCGAATACCTTGTCGACCTGGTCATAGCGGTGCAGACAGCCCGCAGCTGCCAGGCCGCCGCCGAGCTCGACCCGCAATTCACCTCGGCGGGCTACTGCGCTCCCAATCACGCCCATCTGATGCCGGGCGGCATCGCGCTGTTGCAGGCGCGCCAGCACATGGCCGAAATCCTGCGCATCCTGCCGGGCTCCTCGCTGGTCGTCGCCCCCGGCGATCGAGACCTCACGGCACCCGAACTCGCGGCCGGCCTCGAGGAATCGTTCGGCGGCGGAGGCTATACGGCACTGCAGCGCTCGGCCTTGTTGCAGATGGCCTGGGACCACGTGTCATCGGCGCTCGACGGGCGGGAATCCGCCTTCGAGCTGCACGCTAGCGGTGGAATGCCCGCCTGGCGCGGCCGACTGCGCCGCAGCTTCGAGCGCTATAACGAACTCGCCAACGCGGTGCTGCGTCAGCTCGACCTGTCGATGCCGGAGATCGATCTCGGCAGCATCCGCGCTGCCCCGATGGCTCCGCGACGTCCGATAACCCCAATGGGGCCGCCGGGCGGCAAAAATTGACTTCATCGTGCTTCCGGAGCCAAGGAGTTTGTACCGCACGGCGAGCCTGCTAGGATGAGCGCCAGCGCCAAGCGAGATCCCGAATCGGAACCGTGATGCAGAGCGAAAACAGTACGATCCTCGGCGACACGATCACGATGATCGGCAGGATTCTCGGCTCGGAGCTCGACGAGATCACGGTCGAGCGAGCGGTGGTCGGGCTATTTTTCACGGGAGTAAAGCTCAGCAACGGGACTGCGGGCACCAGCGCTACGCCGATCAAATCGATCCCGGAGGCGGTATGCTGTCCAAGTTCGGCGATGGCGATGCCGTTTCCCGGCAGATTGCGTGGCCGCGCAGCGGCCGACCTGGCGCGCGAAGCCCTTTCCGGTCATGGTATCCGGCGCACGGTCGGAATCGCCACCGTCAATGCCCTCGCCGATTACTGCTGGCAGCGCCGGCCGCATCCGGATGTCGAGCTACGCCACGGTGTCGACGCCTTCGACGCGACCGAAATTCGCCATGGCGATCGGGTCGTGGTGGTCGGCGCCTTTGTGCCTTTCCTGAAAGAGCTGAAGCGTCGCGGCCAAGCTTTTTTGGTGCTCGAACAGGATCCGGCGACGTTAAAGGCCGACGAATTGCCGTTCTTCCGTCCGGCCGAACAGGCGGCCGAAATTCTGCCGAATGCGGACGTCGTGCTGATCACCGGCTCGACTCTCGTCAGCAATACGCTCGAACACCTGCTGGTGCTTGCCCGGCCCGACGCCCGGGTTACGGTCGTCGGGCCGACCGTTGGGATGTTGCCCGATGCCTTTCTCGCCCGTGGTGCCAATGTTCTGGGCTGCGTCAGGATTACCGAGCCCGATCCATTCCTTGACCTATTGGTCGAGGGTGGGTCGGGCTACCATTTCTTCGGCCGCTCGGCACAGAAGCTGGTGCTCATGTCCCGAGCCGCGGGGCTCAATACCAGAGCCGCGTAGCGTCGAGCAGCAGCTACGTTCGCGTCCGGACGCGGAGCCAGTAGAGAAAAGAGCACCCCCGAAGGTTGCCGACCCACTGCCTGAAAATATTAACGGTCGCATCACCAGCTCTATTGGCGCGTGTGTATCTCCTGACAGGTGATGTTAGGGGCTCTGTCGGATGCCGAATTATGCACAATGTGGTCTTGATAAATGTAACGATCTGCAACAGCATTGTTTGTCATATCATTTGTAAGGGAAATTATGCGCTAAAAAACGCAAGATAAATCAATAACTTAGATCTGCCTAATAATTAGGCAGTCACCAAAAGTTCATGAAAATTGCAAGAACTTTACAGACTTCGGCGGTGATGCAGAGTTTCACCCACAGGGTTATCCACCACTTCGGTGGATGAAGCTTCAAGAACCCTTGTTCGCAGTCGATTCTGCATTGCGACCCCAAAGGTCTGCAGTTGCCGCTGTTATGCCGATGCTCATTTTCACGGATCAGCAAGGCTACCGGCATCAGTAACGAGGCGAGTTGCAGCGCAACCGTCCATCATTCTTCGGTCCGGCGTTGATTTTTCGTGTCGGTGCTGCTAGGCGGGCCTTGTCGCGTGGCTCGCCCTCAGTGGCGGGGAGCGTGCGCTCGATCCCGCCGGTGCTGGACGAACCGGCGAACCCACTCGCGACACCCGTGGACGCCGTTATTCGCTCCCTCGGCGCTCCGGCTTCAAGTCGATAAGCGGCGTGCCGTCGAGGCAGTCGAGCCCCCGCACCTGCAGAGTGACCCCGTCGATCGCCACCAGCTCCACGATCGAGGAAGCGATGGGGTTCGGCCGCGCCGGCGAGCGCAAAGCAAAGGTGCCGGTGGTCCGCATCGTGCTGAACGGTGTCTGCAATGCCAGATCGCGGCGTGCGCGTTGCATCCAATAAAGAACTTGAATGCGTCGGTGACCGTCTAGACTGGTCAATGCCATTCGCCAGCGCTCGTCGACAACGATCGAGCAGATCGGTCCGTCGAGATTGCCGTGTTTCGGGCATTCGTCTCGCGTGCGCCAGGGCGTGTGGATCGTGCCGATGAAGTAGAGACCGGCATCGCTCTGCGGTGGCAACGCGACGGCCACCTCACCCTGGCGGAGCTCGCTTTCGGCTTCGAACGGTTCTTCGGCCATGATTCCGCAACCCTAGTTTTGAAATGGGTGGCCTAGGCGCTGTTGACATGGTCGTCTCCGGCTTGTCAACCTCCGGGGAGCTGTTGGGAGGATTGCGGATCATGCCGGTTATCAATCGGATCGCCGAGTTTCACGCAGAGATGACGCAGTGGCGCCGCCAAATCCACGCACATCCCGAGACCGCCTTCGAAGAGCATAAGACCGCCGAGCTTGTCGCCGGGCTTCTTGAATCATTCGGCGTTTCGGTCGATCGCGGCATCGCCCGGACCGGCGTCATCGGCACGCTCAAAGGCTCGCTACCCGGCGACCGTGCGATCGCGCTTCGCGCCGACATGGACGCGTTGCACATCGAAGAACAAAACGATGTTCCGCATGCCTCGCGAAATCGCGGACGGATGCACGCCTGTGGTCACGACGGCCATACCGCGATGCTCCTCGGCGCGGCCAAACACCTCGCAGAAACCCGCAATTTCGCCGGCACGATCCATTTTATCTTTCAGCCCGCCGAGGAGAATGAGGGCGGAGCCCGGCTGATGATCGAGGAGGGCGTGCTGGAACGCTACCCAATCGAAGCGGTCTATGGCATGCACAATTGGCCGGAGGTGCCGGTCGGTCAGTTTGCGGTCCGGCCGGGACCGATGATGGCCGCGTTCGACATTTTCGAGATTACGATCAGCGGCCGCGGCGCACACGCGGCGATGCCGCATCTGGCGATCGATCCGGTCGTCGTCGCGGCACAATTGGTGAGCGGGCTGCAGACGATAACCAGCCGCAATGTGCACCCGTTAGAGGGTGCCGTCGTCAGCATCACTCAGATCCATGGCGGCGACACCTGGAACGTCATTCCCGATTCGGTGGTACTGCGCGGAACGAGCCGTTCTTTCAATCCGGCGGTGCGCGATCAGATCGAACCGGCGATCCGGCGCATCGCCGACGGAACCTGCCGAGCTTGCGGCGCGCGGATGAAGCTGCGTTACGAACGGCGCTACCCGGCTTTGATCAACGCTTCGACGGAAACCGAGATCGCGGCAGCGACGGCGGCTTCCATCGTTGGCCAGAGCAACGTCAGGCGCGACCTGTTGCCGAGCATGGCGGCGGAAGATTTTGCGTGCTTTCTCGAGCAGAAGCCCGGGGCTTATATCTGGATTGGCAACGGCACCGCAGAAGCCGGTGGAATACTTCACAATCCACATTACGATTTTAACGACGAGGTATTGCCGCTCGGTGCGAGCTATTGGGTGCGGCTCGCCGAGTCGGTGCTGGCGAAGGAGCGCGCAGCAGCGTAATCGTCGTAGACCAAGGAGGGGACGCGAGTCTCGGGTCAAGCGGCCGGCGCGACATCCCGTTCTTTACGGTCGGGTCATCAGCCCAACCGTGGCAAGACTGATCTCTCCTTAGTTTCATGTTCAGGGAATATGTCGGTACTCCTGGTGAAGGGGATGATGATGGGTTGCCGTTCGTGGTTTCAGATGTCCCGCAATTTGCTGCTGTTCGTGCTGCTCATACTGTCGAGCGCCCTTTCGAGCACCCCCGCGTCGGCACAAGTCCAAAAGCTCGTCATTTTCGCCGCGGCCAGTCTAAAAGACGCGCTCGACGAGGTGAACCCCGCCTACCAGCACGAGAAAGGCCAGGAAACCACCACGTCCTATGCCGCAAGCTCGACCTTGGCAAAACAGATCGAGGCCGCCGCACCAGCTGACATTTTCATCTCCGCCGATCTCGACTGGATGGACTACCTGGCGAAGAGGAATTTGATTAAGCCCGAGACACGCGCCGACCTGCTCGGCAATCGCCTCGTGC
>Ga0318533_10000475_pt1 | contig 16385 bp, 9 predicted proteins | sample GRESIP053b4f27_FD_203675 | JGI IMG/M metagenome (GOLD analysis project Ga0318533, IMG submission 203675) | Tropical soil microbial communities from Luquillo Experimental Forest, Puerto Rico - GRE.SIPMG.053b4f27 | ecosystem: Environmental > Terrestrial > Soil > Tropical forest > Bulk soil...
GCCCAAGATTGCCAGAAGTATTAATCCGACGAGGATTAGAATGGCGGAGATTGTTGGGATTGCGCCCGGCAGTAATGGGACGGACACACGATCCTGCGCCAGCCCCAATCCGACGAGCGCGGTTAGGACAATCAACGCGCTGAAAAAATGGGTGCGCGCCAGCCAAAGATAATGAAGGCGCCCAATCTCGCCTCTGGCAGCGTTGGCGGAAAAATTGTGCTCCAAAAGGATTGACTCGCTCGCTCCAACCCGTCGAGCGGGCCCGGAGATTGCCGTAGGTACCAGATGGTGCAACTCTGTCGAGCCAAAGGCCGTCATCCAGTCGCGCTGAGTCGGCCTTGAGTAGCTGGCGACGCGTCCGAGTCGGCGGCGTAAGGATAGGGCATCTCCGATCAAGGTCCCGGTAGCCAACAGCATCGCGCACAGGGCGTAAACGGCGAGCGCTGCAACGGCGAGCATCGATAGGTGCGGGAGCAAGATCGAGGGGGAAGCCTCCAACAGCTCGGGTCCGACCGTGGCGGCTGCGACGACAATGGCCCCGATAACGCTCGCCAGGACAATCATCCATGGTCGCATGAGCACTACTCCTAATCCCGGCGATCGCATCTTCGCGTTTGGCTGCCCGCTAGTTCAATCGACGGTACCGCTCATTGATTGAATTTTTCTTATATTTTCTCGACGCCCTGAACACCGATCGCGCGCGCCTTGCTCCGACTGTCGCGCAGCCCGACGGTGCGATTGAATATAAGGCGGCCCGGCGCACTCAGCGGGTCGAGGCAAAAATAGCCCTGCCTTTCGAACTGCACCGGCTCGCCAGGCGTCGCTGCGCCGAGTGCAGGCTCGACTAGGCTTCCCGTCAGTGTCTCGAGCGACATCGGGTTCAGCTCGGCGATCAAATCGCAGCCGGTGTCCGGTTCGGCACGGTTGAAGAGCAGGTTGTAGAGACGGATCTCGGCTGAAATCGCATGCGCTGTGGCGACCCAATGCAGCGTGGCCTGGACCTTGCGCCGGTCGGGCGCGTTGCCGCCGCGCGTCTCTGGGTCGTAGGTGCAGATCAGCTCCACCACCTCCCCCGCGGCGTTCTTCACCACCTCGTGGCAAGTGACGAAGTAGGCGTAGCGCAGGCGAACTTCTCGCCCGGGCGCGAGGCGATAGAACCCTTTGGGAGGGTCCTCCATAAAGTCGTCGCGCTCGATATAAAGCTCACGCCCGAACCGGATGCGCCGCGTGCCGGCCGCAGTATCCTCCGGATTGTTGATCGCAATTAGTTCCTCGTGAGTGTCGGCGGGATAATTATCGATGCGGAGCTTTAGCGGGCGCAACACGGCCATCCGTCGCAGCGCGATCTTGTTTAACACCTCGCGGATCGAGTGCTCGAACATCGCAATATCTACGACGCTGTTTGCTCGAGCCTGCACGCCGACCCGTTGGACAAACTCGCGGACGGCCGTGGCAGGCACACCGCGGCGTCGTAGCCCTGCCAATGTCGGCATTCGAGGATCATCCCATCCCGTGACATGGCCACCCCGTACGAGTTGAGTCAGTACTCGCTTGGACAGGACCGTATAGCTGAGGTTGAGACGGGAGAATTCGTACTGCCGCGGCTGCGACGGCACCGGCAGATTATCGATTAGCCAGTTATAGAGCGGCCGGTGATCTTCGAACTCGAGCGAGCACAGCGAGTGGGTGACCCCCTCGATCGCGTCCGATTGGCCATGCGCGAAATCGTAAGTCGGATAGATACACCAAGTCATGCCGGTGCGCGGGTGGGAGGCGTGCAGGATGCGGTAGAGCACCGGGTCGCGCAGGTTCATGTTGCCGGCCGCCATGTCGATCTTGGCACGCAGGACGCGGGCGCCGTTCGGGAACTCGCCGGCGCGCATACGGCGGAAGAGATCGACGTTCTCGACGACGGTCCGGTCACGATAGGGGCTGTTGTGCCCAGGCTCGGTCAAACTGCCGCGCATCAGCCGCATCTCCTCGGCGGGAAGGTCGTCGACATACGCCTTCCCGACGCGGATCAAATGCTCGGCCCAATCGTAGAGCTTGTCGAAATAGTCGGAAGCGTAATAAAGGTGCCGGCCCCAATCGAAACCGAGCCAATGCACATCGCGCTTGATTGCGTCGATATACTCCTGCTCTTCCTTGGTCGGGTTGGTATCGTCGAAGCGCAGATGACACCGGCCACCATACTCCTGCGCCACGCTGAAATTGAGCCAGATCGCCTTCGCGTGCCCGATGTGCAGGTAGCCGTTAGGCTCGGGCGGGAAGCGGGTCACCACCTCGGTGTTGCGGCCTGCGGCGATTTCGGCGTCGATAATGTCGTGAATAAAGTCGCGGCCCGGTCGCACCTCACTTGCTTCGCTCGCCATCGCCGCTCCCCGATACAATTGCCGGTCTAATGTGGCCAGTCGGGTGGTAGCCGCCAAGCCCGAGCAAGCCTTCACACTTGGCGCACAGGCTCCCCGGATTTTGCCGCTTTGGCGATGGCGTCAAAAGCGGCGACGGTGTCGAGGATCTCTCCTGTCCGGATCGGATAGGGCGCAACCCCGGCGACAGCATCGGCGAAGGATTCGAGGTTGGCACGGACCGAATCGACCGGCGGAAAGCTCAAATGCTGCGGTTCGGCACCGCCGCGCCGCAGCACCAGATCAGTCCGCCCGAGCACCTCGGCCGAGGCGCTGCGGGCAAAGGCGTGCAGCCGAAAATAGGGCGGCGTCGAGCGCACCATCGCTAAGGTTCCGCTGACCCCCGAAGTGAATTCGAGCAATGCCGACAGGCTGTCGTGCGGATCGGGCGGCGGTTTGCGCGACACCAGCAAGGTCTGCACCCGCCGGACCGGTCCGGCGAGTGCTACGAGAACGTCGAGCATGTGGATGCCGGTTCCGGTCATCCCCCCGGCTGGCGATTCGTCGAGCGAGTAGCGCCATTCGGAAAACGTCCCAGCGACCTCGTTGCTGAAATGCGCCTCGAGGTGCAGGAGCCTTCCAAGTTCGCCGCACTTGACCAGCCGCAAGAGCTCTTGCAGCGAAGGAAAAAAGCGTTTGTCGGTGCCGATCCCCAGCACGACCCCCGCCTCGCGGCAGGCATTGATCGCGCGCTCCGCATCGGCCTTCGTTAGGGTCAGCGGCTTCTCGCAGAACACCGCCTTCCCCGCTCGCGCGGCAGCGATGACCTGTTCGCAATGCAGCGAATGTGGTGTCGCCAGCACGACGGCGTCGATCGCGCGATCGGTGAGCACCGCTGCCAGGTCCCCGACCAATTCGAGCCTGGATCGGACGGCGATGTCGCGCATCCGCTCGGGGTTGCGACTGACCGCGCGAGTGAAGCGCAGCTTGTCGCTCTTGCCCTGAACCGCCGCGACGAGGGTCTGGCCCCACCGACCGAGGCCGACGATCGCTGCGTCGATCATCGGCCGGTCCGGGTAACAGGCTCAGCGGGCAGGGGCGCCGAGATTCTTGTGGAAGAAGGCAAAGACCTTGTGCCAGCCGTCGACCGCCTGCTCCGGCCGGTAATTCGGACGATAGTGTGCAAAGAAGGCGTGGCCAGCACCGTCGTAGCGGTGGAACTCGTAATTCTTGCCGAGCCGCTTCAATTCTGCTTCGTTGCGGTTGACTTGGTCGGCTGTGGGGTTGGGGTCCTCGTTGCCGAACAGGCCGAGGAGGGGGCAATTGATCCCTGCCGTAAGATCGTGCGGCGCCACCGGCTGGGCTTTGGTCAGCCGAGATTTGTCGTCGACCACAACGTTGCCGCCCCAGCAATCGACCGCACCTTGGACCAGATGGGAGAGCTTGCAGGCGACGAGATAGGCCTGCCGACCGCCGGAGCAGAAGCCGATCACTCCCACCTTCTGGCTGGCATGAGGCTGCGAGCGCAGGAAGTCGATCGCACCGGTCACGTCGCCTAGCATCTGCTCGTCCGGAATGCCGCCGCCCTCGCGGATCTTGGCGACCACCGCCTCGTCGGCGCCGTCGCCGACCCGGAAATAGAGGCTCGGTGCTATCGCGGCATAGCCGTGATGGGCGAATTTGCGGGCGACCTCGCAGGTCCACTCATCCCAACCCGGCATGTGATGGATCACGACGACGCCGGGATGCGGCCCGGCATTGGTCGGGTGCGCGTAATACGCGTCGCCGCGGTCCCCGCCGTGCCCGCGATAGGTCGCCATTCCCGCCTGTATGTTACGAAACGCCATGATGGACCCTCCCTTCAGATGCCGCGGCTCTCTTGGCACCGAACCCCGCCAAAAGCAAGCCGCATATCGGCTGCGGTTTGCCGAGACGTCTTGACATTTCTGCCCCCGTCCCGATCCCTGCGACGAAACCCCGGCTTGGGAGAAAATGGGATGAACGGCGCCTTGTCCGGCCTTCGGGTGCTCGATTTCACGACGACGATCGCGGGCCCGCACTGCACGCGCCTGTTAGCCGATCTCGGCGCCGAGGTGATCAAGATCGAGGCGCCCGCGGGAGACATGATGCGCACCCGGCCGCCCATGCGGAATGGTGCGAGCACTAGCTTCGGCCAGCTTAACGCCGGTAAGAAGAGCATTGCCGTCGACCTTAAATCGCCTGCCGCGGTCGAGGCGGTCCGGCGGCTCGTCGCCACCGCCGACGTCGTGGTCGAGAACTTCCGGCCGGGTGTCATGCGGCGCTTCGGGCTCGACTATGAGGCCCTCAGGCCGATCAAGCCCGACCTCGTCTACTGCGCGATCTCGGGCTATGGCCAGACCGGCCCCTCGGCCGAATTACCAGCCTACGCGCCTGTGATCCACGCCGCTTCGGGTTACGATCTCGCGCACATGGCCTATCAGGGTGCGGCTCAGGGTGCGGCGCGACGGCCCGACTATTGTGGGATCTATATCGCCGACGTGCTGACCGGCACTTACGCCTTCGGCGCGATCGCGACCGCACTCTACCACCGCCAGACGACCGGGGAGGGCCAGATGATCGACGTGTCGATGCTCGAAAGCATGCTGACCCTGACCCTGAGTGAAATCCAGGCGGCGCAGTTCGCCGTGGCCCCACCCGGCCGGCCGGTCTTTGGTCCGGTCGCCACCAAGGACGGCTACATCAACCTGTCGATCGCCAGTGAGCGGACGTTTCAAAACCTGGCGGCCGCCTCCGGCCATCCTCGCTGGCTGACCGACCCGCGCTTTGCCGAGTACACAAACCGTCGAGCCAACTGGGGTGAACTGATCGACGAGCTAGAGCGCTGGTCGACGGAGCGGACGATCTCCGAAGTCCAGGCGGTCTTTGATCGGCACGGTGTACCGTCCTCGCCTTACCGCACCGTCAAAGAGGCGATGGCCGATCCGCAAATCACTCACCGGCGCTCGTTCGCCGAGGTCCACGACGCCGGCGGCACGTTCCTCGCGATCAACCCGCCATTCCATATGACCGCCACGACGGCGGCGGCACGGCCGTTCGTCGCGGCTCTCAGCGAGCACACCGAGGAGCTGCTGGCGGAAGTCGGCTACACTACCTCGGAGATCGCGGCATTAAACGGCCGTTAGCGTGGACATCTCCGACACGAAAAACAACGAAATTTGCGTTTTCGCCACAGAACGGCCTCGATCATCGTGTAAAAAGTATTTTATCTCAGATCGATAAGCCTGGATTCGAGTGCCTGCGGATCAACGGAATTTTCTCGCAAGATCAACGAATTTTGCACACCATAAAAACCGAATAACAATGGAATTTCGTCATGCGTTCTGCGACAGTCTTTTGCGCGCAACGATGACCTCTCCGGTGTTGGTCAGGCGCACCATGTTGACGGTTTGGGCGAGGTCCGGCGAGCCCGAATAGTACGCCGGCACGACGCCATCGCCGACCCGCATCGGCCGGTCCCAGTGACCGAGTGCGAGATAGTCGGCGCCGGTGGCGGCAATCTCCTCGTCGCTAAAGACCCAGGACGGCCGGAGCGGGTTGGCCCGGGTTCCGGGCGGCTCGTAATGCCCATGCGCGATCGCCACTTGCCAGCGGGTCGAGCGCGGCCGCGGGCCGCGCAATGGCGCCATGCTGAAGTAGTCGCGATGGGCGTGCCCCCAGATTTCGAGATCGAACACCGGGAACGGCACGGCTTCGTCGTGGGTTACCCCGAGGATGCTCACATTCGGGAGCTCCGCGAAGCTCCCACGGATAAAAACCGAGTTCTCAAGGGCCGGGTCGTGGTTCCCGGGGAGGATTACGACCGGCAAATCGGCTCCTGCGAGCAGCCCTCTGGCGCGATCAAGAATAGCTGAGCCCAGCTGGTTGTTCTCGAAGGTGTCGCCGGCCAGCAGAACGACATCGGCGCGCAATGCCCGGGCGGTTGCCAGCACCGCGCGCAAGGTCGCCGTCCCATCGCCATCGCGTAAACTGGCAGTGCGATCCTCGTCGACATGGAGGTCCGAGCTGTGCGCCAGGACGACGTCCGGAGCGCGGTTCGCGGCTGGACCGATCGGCACCTATAACCCGGCCTCAACCGACGCCTGATGAGGCGACGCCGTCGTCTACCTTTGGGCTTATTTCGGGTTGTCTGTTCATATTTGTGATAGTTTTATACGCAAAAACGTACTCATTCGAGAGGTCGACAGCGTTCCAGATGTCCTGGTTAGCGGACCTTCCCGAGATCGTCGGCTTTTTCAGTTATTCCCGCGAGGATGACGACGCCTTCGAGGGGACGCTGTCGGCGCTCAGGGACGCTATCCAGCGGGAGCTGGCCGCACAGCTCGGTCGCTCCAAGGCCAACTTTCGCTTGTGGCAAGATCGGGCGGCGATCGCCCCGGGTAAGCTGTGGGAATCCGAAATCGAGACCGCAGTTGGGGAAGCGGTATTTTTCATCCCTATCGTCACGCCGAGAGCGGTTAACAGTCGTTATTGCAAATTCGAGTTCGAAGCATTTCTCGCTCGGGAACATGCGCTCGGCCGAACCGACCTCGTTTTTCCGCTCCTCTATATGCGTGTTCCGGCGCTTGAGAATGAAGCGCAATGGCGCCAAGACCCAGTTCTCTCGATCATTGGCATTCGTCAATACGTCGATTGGCGGCCGTTCCGACATCTAGATGTTCGTACGACCACTGTCGGAGAGGCGATTGAGCGCTTCTGCGACAAGATCCTCGAGGCGCTGCGCGAGCCGTGGGTATCGCCGGAGGAGCGCCGGAAGCAATGGGAGATCGAAGCCCAACGCCGAAAAGACCAGGAACGGCAGGCGGAGAAGGAGAAGCGACGGGCCGAGGCGGCGCCGCCGGCGGAGGAAGAGAAGCGGCGGGCCGAGGAGGAGATGCGATGGGCTGAGGCCCCGCCACAGGCGGAAGACGAGCAGCGACGGAAGCGGCCAGCTCCCAGGGATGAGAACCCCACCCAATCAAGTAGGCTGAGATATCGGGTGCGTAGCTTTGTAGATGAGCTCAAGAATCAAACGGAAAATGTCAAAGATTCTTCGGAGCTTTTGCATATATTCAGACGGAAGTTGTTAGATGCCGTTATACTACGAGACGAACTCAATGACTGCGGAGCTGAATCGACATTACCTAGATTCGTCTATCTCCATCCTCAGAACAAGCATGATATCTCCGACATTTTGGATGAGCTGGAGCACATGGCTCGCCGGCTCTGAGGGCCGCCCCGATTTTTGCCTTTTGGACATCTCAGCAATTAAAGACTAGGCTCAAGCCCGCTCGAAATCGGTGCGTTCAGTGTCCGGGCGGCTCCGCGGATTGCGGCGCAGCAGTCGAGGCTGAGTCCGACCGCACCGAGGCGCCCACAGTCGCGGCCACGATGAATTCGCGAACGGTGGAATTCGGCGGCCTCGTGGGACACCCAGATTATACCTCCTGAAGCGCCTTACTGACCTGCACCAGGCTGGGATCGTTCGGATCGGCGCTGATCGTGAAACCGAGAGCCCGGCACATCTGCAGCATGGCCGCGTTTTCTCGCAGCACCTCGCCCACCATTTCGCTAATGCCACGCCCGCGTGCCACTTCGATCAGCCGTATCATCAGGAGATAACCTAGCCCGCGTCCCTTCCAGTCACCGCGCACCTCGATGGCGTATTCCGCACGCCGGTTATCCGGGTCCGCCGCGAAGCGCGACACGCCGAGCGCCTGATCGCTATCGGCCGCAAAGGCGATCAGGGCCATTTCCCGGTCGTAGTCGATTTGTGTCAGCCGCGCCGCAAGCTGATGGGACAGCCCCCTCATTGCGCTGAAGAAGCGAAGCCGCAGATCCTGCGGACTCATGTGCATGGCCAAATCCTGCAGTAGCGGCTCGTCCTCGGGGCGGATCGGGCGCAGTCTGATGACTGTTCCGTCGCGCAACCTCTCCGTTACTTCGAGCTCCCTTGGATAAGGCGATATAGCAAGCCTTGCCGGTCCAGGCCGCGCTGCAGTGACCCGCAAGCGGGCATCGACCGCAATCACTTCGGCAGTGCCGGCGAGCAATGGATTGATCTCGAGCTCACGGATTTCGGGGTGGTCGACGGCAACCTGGGCGACACGGATCAGCATTTCGGCAACGGCATCGATGGCCGCCGCGGGCCGGCCGCGGTATCCTTGCAGGAGCCGCCAGACGCGCGTACGCGCCATCAGCGCACGCGCCAGCGCTTGATTGAGCGGCGGCAGCGCGAGCGTTGTGTCCGCTATCTGTTCGACCGCGGTGCCGCCGTGACCGAACATCACCACCGGCCCGAATATCGGGTCGTCGAAAATGCCGATGATCAACTCGATCGCGTCAGGGAGCCGAGCAGTCGGTCCGACCGGCGACGGGATGCCGTGGGCCTCGAATACAATGTTTAACTCGCCGGCATCCAACCAGCTTCGGCCGGCGCCTAGTGCGCTGGTGATGGCACTACGCGCGCGAGCGACGTCCGGCTCGAAATCGGTGGGCCTCGCCGCCGGCGTCTGCATCAACAGCTCCTGATTGCGGCGATATTGCACGCGGTGCATGAAGCCACGCACTGCGCTGTCCGGGGTGTCGTAAGTCGGGATGCGAGCGGCGGCGAAGAGACGCCGCGCCTCTGCCGCAGACCGCTCGCCGAGCCATGCGGTAAACACGTTGCGCACGCTCCAGCGCCCTTCGGGCGCCGCCGCGCCCGCAGCGGCGAGTGTGTCGATCACCGCGCGGGCGGCCTCAGCAGGGGGCGCCAGGGCTGTCGGGCAGTGGAGCACAAGGATCGCGTCGATGTCGCGGTCACCTAACAGCACCGAGAGCGCATCGGCATAATGTTGCCCCGCTGCGTGGTCGATGATGTCGATCGGATTGGCGCGACTCCAGGTGGACGGCAAAATCCGATCGAGCTGCGCGATGGTGCCAGCGGAAAGACGCGCGAGTTCGCCGCCCTGGGCTATGAGCGCGTCGGCCGCCAAACTTCCGGGTCCGCCGCCGTTGGTCAGGATGGCGAGGCGATCGCCTTGTTGCGCTCGCGTCAGGGCGAGAGTCTCGACCGTGTCGAACAGCTCGGCCATCGAAGTCACGCGGATCACGCCGGCGCGCCGGAAGGCAGCGTCATAGACGGCGTCCACGCCGGCCAGCGCTCCGGTGTGCGAGGTTGCCGCGTGTGTTGCTTCGGCAAAGCGCCCGGCTTTGACCACGATCACAGGCTTGTTTCGCGCCGCCGCGCGCGCCGCCGACATGAATTTGCGCGCGCGGGTTATCGTCTCGATGTAAAGCAAGATCGCGCGGGTGCCGGGATCGGCCGCGAGGTAATCGAGCATATCGCCGAAATCGACGTCCGCCATGTCGCCGAGCGAGACGACATGCGAAAAGCCGATATCGCGGGCGGCGGCCCAGTCGAGGACGGCTGTGATCATCCCACCCGACTGGCTGATGAACGCGAGGTCGCCCGCTGGCGGCGCGATGCGCGAGAAACTTGCATCGAGGCCGATTGCTGGCACCATGATCCCGGCGCAGCTAGGACCGACGACGCGCAAGAGGTGGGGTTGCGCCGCGTTAAGCATCGCCTGCTGCAGAGTGCGGTCGGATGTGCCACGCTCGCCGAGGCCGGCGGTGATGACGATCGCCGCGCGCGTGCCGCGAGCACCGAGCCCGGCGATGACCCCAGACACAGTCTCAGGCGGCGTAGCGATCACCGCAAGGTCTGGAACCTCCGGCAGGCTCGCGACGTCGGGATAAACGGGCACGCCGTCGATCGACCGATGATGCGGGTTTACCAGCATTAGCGGCCCCCCAAAGCCGCCGCGCCTCAGGTTGCGGACGAGCACGGCCCCGAGCGAACCGTGACGCGGCGTCGCGCCGATCAGCGCGACAGCCCGGGGCTTGAACAGTTTGTCGAGGTTGCGGACGGACATTTGACCCCAGCACTGTCAGAAGCTGATGCCGCGGTTGATCTCGCTCCGGATTGCGCTGCATCAATTCTACTCCGAAAGTACGAGAGTATGTTTGACTGTCTAGATCATTGCGCGACCTTCACTCCGGAGTTAGCGTCGCGCTGGATGCCCAGATGCACAGCATTCCGGGAATTTCGACTAACAGGAGCGATGCTCAGCGAAGTCTTGGTATGACATCGGCCGACTCAAGTCTCTGCTCCAGCGCTTTCGCCACTGCGGATGCGGGGTTCGAGTACCTCGCTACTGCCGAGCACTACCGGTATCTCGCCAAGGGCATCGTAGGCGCGCTGCACCGCGGTTGCCTCGTCCTCGTGACCGGCAACCCGCCCGCGAGCTCCCCGATGCTCGCCGCGGCTCTGAGGGAGGTGGCTGCACCGCGAATAGTGATCGAGCGCTCCTGTGGCCCCGACCTGGATTGCGAGACGCTGTTCGCCGACGGTTCGATGCGTACAGACACGCCGGTATCAGCCGCCGTTGGGGAGGAGTCCGAACGCTCGGAGCCGCTCCTTCCGATTTTTGTCCTCGCCGATGCGGATCGGCTCTCCGATGGCCAGATCGAGGAACTTCAAACGGCGGCGCAGGCGATGCCGCCCGGGGCTCATGGGTTCGAAGCAGGCGTGCTGTTGGCGCACTCAGATTTTGTCACCCGCGCTGAAAGTGCCGGGCTCCGCCTCCCGGACGCGGGGCTCGCGGCGCACTTTCGCCTCCAACGGCTCGAGCGTGACGAGGTCGAAGCGTTCATTCGCCATCAGCTGCCGCCAGGAGACGGAGCAGACCCCTTTACTGCGCAACGTCTGGCCCTGATCGCGGTCTCTTCAGGGGGCGATCCGGCGGTGGTCAATCGCTTCGCGCGCCGCATGCTCGCAATCGAACCTGACGACTCTGCGCTGCCGCCGGCGCCGCGCCGCTACTCTGCCTCGCTGAAATTGTTGGCCGGCGTCGTCCTTTGCCTCGGCGTTGGTTGGTTGGCCGCCGGCGCCTTCGAAGCGCCGCAGCTTGATGTCCTGGTCAGTCTGGTGCGTGACCGCATCTTGCTTCGCGGTGAGCTGCCGGAGGTGTCAGCCAGCCTAGGAGCGGCGCCATTGCCCGGGACTGCCAATTCCCGGTCCTCGCCCAATCTCGCCGCCCCTCCTCCGAGCGCTGCCTCTACCGGCAGGACAACACCTGAATCGGTGACGACTGGTGCCGGCTATCCCCGCACCACGCCTGCGCCGGTGCCGGTCACGGAATCGGCTTCACTGCCAGGGGCGGACGCGCCGCGGCTCTCGGCCACCGAGGTCGCGGCTCTGATGACGCGCGGCGACACCTTTCTCGCTGCGGGGGACATCGCCTCGGCCCGGCTCTTCTTCGAGCGTGCGGCCGACTCGGGAGACGGTCGCGCGGCGATGCGCATGGCGATGACCTACGATGCGGCGTTTCTCGACCGCGCTGGCCTGCGCAGTCTAGGGAACGACCCGGAACGGGCTGCGGCCTGGTACCGGCGTGCCCGTGAACTCGGTGAGGGGAAGGCCGACCCTCCGCCCGGCAGCCTCGGGACGTTCACCGAAAGCAAATAGCAAGGTCGAGCGCTGGAACCTGGCGTCACAAGGGAGGAACGCCAAACGGAGAAGGACCCCGGCAAGGGCATCGTGTTCGCTAGCCCACCGCCACCGGGAACGCCGCTTCGGGCGGCAATTCGGGACAGCTGTCGGGTGGACGAGACCGAGGCTGTGGCTTGTATCCTCGCCGCAGCCGAGATCCCGGTGGACATGCGTCATTGCATCGGCGAGAGGGCACGCGGCATTGTCGCCGCCGTCCGTCGCGACCGTCTCGGTAAGGGCGGTATCGACGCGTTTCTCCACGAATACGCGCTGTCATCGCCGGAGGGGGTGGCGCTCTTGTGTCTCGCCGAAGCACTGCTGCGCATTCCGGATGCGGAGACGGTCGACCGCCTGATCCGTGACAAGATCGGCTCAGCGGACTGGGAAAGTCATCTCGGGCGTTCGGAATCGATGTTCATCAACGCTTCGACCTGGGCGCTGATGCTGACTGGGCGCCTCTTGCACATCGTATCGCCGGCACCCGATTTGCGCACCGTTCTGCGCCGCTTTGTTGCTCGCTCCAGCGAACCAGTGCTGCGCCAGGCTGTGACTGCGGCGATGCATATCATTGGCCGTCAATTCGTCATGGGGCGCACGATCGGGGAGGCGCTCGAGCGTGCGCGGGGAGCCGAACAGCAGGGCTACCGTCATTCCTACGACATGCTCGGCGAGGCAGCGCACACCGCGGCGGATGCCGCGCGCTACGCGGCTGCCTACGACGACGCGATCGCCGCGATCGGCCGTTCGTGGGGGGGTCGGATTATTGCCGACGCTCCAGGCATTTCGATCAAATTGTCGGCGCTGCACCCGCGCTACGAGATGGCGCAGCGCGCGCGGGTGTTGTCCGAAGTGTCCTTGATTCTCCTCGAGCTCTCCCGCCACGCGAGGGGGGCCGGTATCGGTCTGACGATCGATGCCGAGGAAGCCGACCGCCTCGATCTCTCGCTCGATCTCTTCGAGGCGCTCGCGCTCTCGCCCGATCTTGCCGATTGGGATGGGCTCGGCCTCGCCGTCCAGGCCTATCAGAAACGTGCTCTTCCGGTCATCGAGTGGCTCGCCGATCTGGCTCGGCGAAGCGGGCGGCGGCTGATGGTCCGTCTTGTTAAGGGCGCCTACTGGGACAGCGAGATCAAACGCACCCAAGAGCTCGGGCTCGACGGGTACCCGGTCTACACCCGCAAGGTCGCAACCGACGTCTCCTATCTCGCCTGTGCACGCCGGCTGCTGGCATTCGGGCCGATTTTCTATCCGCAATTTGCCACTCACAACGCGCATACGGTGGCGGCCCTCCTCGAGTTCGCCGGCGAGCGCCGGGATTACGAGTTCCAACGTCTGCACGGGATGGGTGAGGCGCTCTATGAACAGATCGTCGGAGCGGAGCGGCTTGATCGACCATGCCGCGTCTATGCACCGGTCGGCAGCCACGAGGATCTGCTCCCTTACCTGGTGCGGCGGTTGCTGGAGAACGGGGCCAATACGTCCTTTGTCAATCGCCTCGTCGACGAGGCGCAGCCGATCAACGCGATCGTCGCCGATCCGATCGCCCAGCTCGCCCGGCTCCCGGTAAAGCCGCATCCTCGCATTCCTCTGCCGCGAGACCTTTACGGCCCGGCGCGGGAAACTTCGCGCGGGCTCGACTTGGACCATGCGCCGGTGCAGGCGGCTCTGCGCGATGGGCTCGCCGCGGCGCTCTGTCAGCCGCGGAGCGCAGCGCCGATCATTGACGGAATCGAGCAACCCGGTGCGGCAGAACCGGTCTTCGATCCGAGCGACCGTCGGCGGCAGGTAGGCATGGTCGTCGCCGCCGGACCACGGGAGATCGATCGAGCGCTTGGGCGCGCATTGTTTAGCGCGCCTTCCTGGGATCGCACCCCGGCGGCCGAACGGGCCGCGGTTCTGGAACGGGCCGCCGACCTCTACCAGAACCGCATGGTCGAGCTGATGGCGCTGATCATTCGCGAGGGTGGACGTACAATCCCGGCGGCGCTCGCCGAGATACGCGAGGCCGTCGACTATCTACGCTATTACGCGCTGCGCGCGCGGGTCGATTTTGCCGCCTCCGAGCCGCTGCCTGGTCCCACCGGCGAGCGCGACGAGATCGCGTTGCATGGCCGCGGCGTGTTCGCTTGCATTTCGCCGTGGAATTTTCCGCTGGCGATCTTCACCGGCCAGATCGCAGCGGCCCTTGCTGCTGGCAATGCGGTCGTCGCCAAACCGGCTGAGCAGACGCCGCTCGTCGCCGCCGCGGCGGTATGGCTGTTGCACCAGGCCGGCGTTCCGGGCGACGTGCTTCATCTTCTGCCGGGAACCGGCGAAATCGTCGGGGCAGCACTGGTCGGCGATCCGCGCGTTGCCGGGATCGCTTTCACCGGCTCGACCGAAACCGCGCGGCGGATCAACCTCGATCTGGCTCGGCGCGCGGGGCCGATCGTGCCGCTGATCGCCGAGACCGGCGGGCAGAATGCAATGATTGTCGACTCCTCGGCGCTCGCCGAACAGGTCGTCTCCGATGTCCTAATCTCTGCCTTCGACAGCGCCGGACAGCGCTGCTCCTCTCTCCGCCTGCTCTATGTGCAAGTCGATATCGCCGACCGGCTTCTGGCGATGCTGGCGGGCGCGATGACGGAGCTTGTGGTGGGCGACCCGGCGCTGCTCGCGACCGATGTCGGTCCGATCATCGACGCGCCGGCACGGGAAGCTCTCGAACAGCACGCTCAACGGATGGCGCGCGAGGGCCACCTGCTCTATCAGTGCGCTCTGCCGGCCGGAACCGAGCATGGCACTTTCTTCGCGCCCCGCGTCTTTCAGATCGACGGCGCCGAGCGGCTTCCCGGAGAGGTATTTGGCCCGATCCTGCATGTCGTGCGCTGGCACGCCGACCGGCTCAACGCCGTGCTCGACGAGATCGCCGCGACCGGTTATGGCCTGACCCTCGGCATCCAGAGCCGGATCGATGAGACCACGCGCTACATCCTGGCCCGGCTGCATATCGGCAACAGCTACGTCAACCGTAGCATGATCGGCGCCGTCGTCGGGGTGCAGCCCTTTGGTGGCGAAGGGCTGTCGGGGACCGGACCTAAAGCCGGCGGCCCACGCTATCTCCACCGCTTCGCGACCGAGCGTACCCTATCGGTCGACACCACCGCGGCGGGCGGTAATGCCACCCTGCTGTCGCTGCAGGACGAAGCCTAGCTCCGCCTGATCTCGCGTATTATTCTTCGCCTGGTCTCGACTTGCGGAGCGCGGGATGACGGAAGGCCGGCTCAAACATTTCGGCTGGGGTCGCGAGGGCGAGGGCTTGACGGCTGAAGAGGCGGCGGCGGCGCTGGCGCGCTATCGCAGCCTTTTCAAGGTCGAGGGCTTCGACGAGATGGTGCCGCCGTCGCTGTCGGAGATCGAGCTGCGGCCACCGCGTCTTTCTCCGCCCGCTGCCTTGGCGCCTTGCTGCTCGAGCGCAACCTACGACCGGGCCGCGCATTGCTATGGTAAGTCGTTTTCGGATTATGCCCGCGGCCTACTGGGCCGCTACGAAAATGCACCCGATGTCGTGGCCTACCCGAGCACCGAAGCCGAGGTGGGCGCGATCCTCGACTGGGCCGGCGGCACGCAGGCCGCGATCGTCCCGTTCGGCGGTGGCAGCAGCGTAGTCGGCGGGGTCGAGGCGCGGCTGAACGGCAGCCGCCATCGGGCCGCGATCGCTCTCGACCTGCGGCACCTCAACCGTGTGCTGGAGGTCGATCGCACCTCGCGAGCGGCGCGCATCGAGGCCGGGGTCTTTGGTCCTGCGCTCGAGGCTCAGCTCAAGCCGCATGCGCTGACCTTGCGGCATTTTCCGCAGAGCTTCGAATACTCGACCTTGGGCGGCTGGATCGCGACCCGCTCGGGCGGCCATTTCGCCAGCCTCTATACTCATATCGACGATTTCGTCGAGAACCTGCGGGTGATCACACCACGCGGTTTGCTCGAGACCCGACGCCTGCCCGGTTCCGGCGCCGGTCCCAGTCCCGATCGCCTGTTTATCGGTTCGGAAGGGATTCTTGGGGTGATCACACAGGCGTGGATGCGGCTGCAAGACCGGCCGCGGTTCCGTGCCGGCGGGGCCGTCCGCTTCGCCGATTTCTTTACGGCGGCGCGCGCTGTCAGAGCCATTGCCCAAGCAGGGCTGTATCCGGCCAATTGTCGGATTCTCGACCCGCAAGAAGCGTACAACACCGGTGCCGCGGATGGTGCCGCTGCGATCCTGGTGTTGGCCTTCGAATCGGCCGACCATCCAGTCGAGGCTTGGATGAACCGGGCACTTGAATGCTGCTCCGACCATCACGGCATGTGCGAGCAGACCGGAGCTGCCGATGGGCATCGCGAGGGCGCCGCCGGCCTGTGGCGAAACGCCTTCATCCGCATGCCCTACGCCCGCGAGCATCTGGTCAGGCAGGCGATCATCGCCGACACCTTTGAGACGGCGATCACTTGGGAACGGTTCG
>Ga0318533_10000500_pt1 | contig 16163 bp, 22 predicted proteins | sample GRESIP053b4f27_FD_203675 | JGI IMG/M metagenome (GOLD analysis project Ga0318533, IMG submission 203675) | Tropical soil microbial communities from Luquillo Experimental Forest, Puerto Rico - GRE.SIPMG.053b4f27 | ecosystem: Environmental > Terrestrial > Soil > Tropical forest > Bulk soil...
GCTCGACAGCATCCCGTTCAGCGGCTACCACGTCCTGATCATCGCCGTGCTCGCCCTGGTCGGCTTCATCGAGGGCTACGATTTGGTGATGACCGGCTCGCTAGTGGTGCTGGCCAAGGCGCCGCTGCAGCTGACCGAGACCGACATTCGCTGGCTCGCGTCCGGCCCGACTTTCATGCTGTGCCTCGGCGGCTTCTTCTTCTCAGCGGTATCCGACCATTTAAGCCGCAAGAGCATCGTCCTGATCGGCGTGTTCCTGACGACATTTCTGACACTGCTGATCCCGCTGGTGCAAACCGCCGAGCAACTGATCATCCTGCGTCTGTTGACAGGCCTTGGCGCCGGGGGTGTCGTTTCGGCGGCGTTCCCGATCGCCGCCGAATTGATGCCGGCGCAGCACCGGCGCACCTACAGCGCTGTCTATGAGATGGCGCTGGCCTCCTCTTTTACCGTGGTGCCGTTTATCGCCGGCCTGCTCGCCGGCAACGCCAACGCCTTTCGCTTTCTGGCATTGCCGGGCGGGCTGGCGGTGACCGTGATTCCGGTCATCGTCTATTTCGTGCTTCCCGAAAGCCCGCGCTGGTACCTGCGCAAAGGCCAGCCGCAGGTCGCGGTCGACGTGGTCAATCGCATCATCGCGCGATCCGGCAACAGGTGCCGCCGCTGACCATCGAAGCGCTGGGGGATCACCGGGAAGCCGCCCGCGAACCGCTACCACCCTACTGGGCATTGTTCGCTCGCGGCCAGCTGCGTTGGACGACGGTCGGGATTCTGAGCGGGATCTGCGCGGGGACCGCGTTCTTTTTGATTTCGGTGCTGTTGCCAAAGGCTCTGAACGATCAGGGTTTTGCCTTGAGCGCGAGCTTGGGATTGACCTCGATCGTCTATGCCGCGAGCTTCTTCGGGAAGGGTTTCACCGGGTTCCTGATGGAAATCATCGGCCGGCGTTGGACGATCGCTTACGCGCTCGCCGGGTCGCTGCCGGGTCTGGGCCTGATGCTGCTGTCGCATCGTGCGGGGGACTATGCGGGCGTGGTGATGGTGGCGGGAGGGCTGATCATCGGCTTCACCGTCTTGTCGGCCTTCACCGCCACACGCGTTTATCTGTCCGAACAGTTCCCGACGGCGTTGCGCGGCCGCGGCCACATCTTCGGCGAGTCGTTCGGGCGCCTCTTCGCCGGCGGCCTTATGCCATTTGTGATGACACCGTACACCGGTTCGGCGCCGATCTTCTTCGGCACGATATTTGTGGTCGTGGCGATCGGCGCGTTCATCCCGCTGCTGTTCGGCCGTGAAACCGTGGGCCAGCTGGAAACCGTTACCGCAGGAGTTCCGGCGCTGGCCTGAAGCAGGCCGGCAACGAGGCGAGCGGAAAAAGCCGCTGCCATACCGGAAGGAAACGATGGCGGAAATCGGCCCGGTTGCACGATCGACATCAGTGGCCGGCCATGCGCTGGGCCGGAAGCTCGACAGCATTCCGTTCAGCCGCTACCACATGATGCTGATTGCGGTGCTCTCGCTCGTCGGCTTCGTTGACGGCTACGACCTCGTCATGACCGGCTCGCTGTTGCTGCTGGCGAAGCAGCCGCTGCATCTGACACCCGAGCAGATACCCGAGGATCTCGCCGTCTAACATCGACTACCAAAAATTTCGCTGAAACGCGCAGAAACACTACGCTCCAGGCTTTACAGCAACAACCCCCGATACCACCTTGTAACAGCGCCTAACGCATAATTTGTTGCTGAGCTGTTACCCGAAGGCGACCCGAGGCGCCGGCAATCCTCCGGGTAACAGCACAGTTTTGACCTGGGAGCGTGGCCGATATGGTCGAGTCCAAATGGGCGATCCCGTTCCGGGATTCCGCGATACGCAACCTGCAACCGCCATCGGGGAAAGATCGCGAAGAGTGGCGTTTCCCCGAAAGAAACGGCCTGACCGTGCGGGTCTACCCTGACGGCCGCAAGGTCTTCTACGTCGGCTACCGCTTCGGGGCGCGGCAGGAACGGGTCAGACTGATGCCCGACTATCCCGAGCTGGGCTGCGTCGGCGCCACCAAGCAGTGGCAAAAGATCCTGGCCGATGTCGTTCTCGGCACCAACCCGGCGCAGATACGCCGCGATCGGCGCCTTGAAAGCGAGCCGAAGGTGCAACCAAAAACCTTGAGCACTGCGAGAGCTGAATACCTGAGGGAAAAGTCCGATCAGTGGAGTGACAACCATCGAGTCAGTGTGACGCACGCCTTCGACGCGTACATTCTACCGAAATTGGGCAAATATCCCTTGGTCGCAATTACCCGCGACGATATTCGCCAGCTGATCCAAGAAATCATCGATAGCGGCAAAGGGCGCACGGCCAACATCGTCCACACCACACTGGTCGCATTCTTCAATTGGGCTGTCGACGAGCCGCAATATCTGTCGGCCTCCCCGGTGCAAAGGCTCAAACGCCGGCACAAAGAGGAGCCGCGGGACCGAACCCTCAGCGATAAGGAACTTGTTGCCATTATCGGGGGAGCCCGACGACTACCGTACCCGCACGGTGGCTACATGTTGACGTTGCTCGGTAGCGCCCAGCGACGCACCGAAGTCGCAAAGTTGCGAGCGAGCAACATCGACGGCAATGTGTGGATCATTACCCGTCCCGACGCCAAGAACAGGAAGGCGCACCGGGTTCCGTTGCCACCCTTTGTACTGGCTGTGCTCGAGGGCGCCCGGCGAGAGGTCGACGCCAACATCCAGCGTTTTTGTCAAGAAACCGGCCGACCGGTTCCGGAAGTCACACCGGGTTTCGATTACATTTTCGGCGGTCGTTACCGGGGCCGTATCACCTCCTTCTCGGCATGCAAAGAGAAGCTCGATCGAGGCATTGAAGAGTTTTGCGCCGAGACCGGTCTGCCAGTTCCGACCGCATTTACTTTTCATGATTTTCGTAGAACGGCCGGGTCAGTTATGGCTAGACTTGGCATTTCTAGCGCGATTGTTGGAAAAGTGATGAACCACGCAGAAAAGGGAGTCACTTCAAAGGTTTACATTACGCATTCGTTCGAACGCGAGATCGGCGACGCGTTAAAGCTGTGGAGCGACCATCTGATCCGGTTGGAGAAAGGGGATCAACAGATATTACATGTTGCGTAACGTTATACCAGGGGTGGTAAAGTGAGGCGTCGGGAGATAGCTCTCGGCGCCTTTGCCGTTTCCGGAGAGGTCTCACCTCATGGTTATCTCCTGCGCTGCCGATTTATGGGCATTGGCGGATACCGTCAGTGCTCAGATACGCAATAGCGACCAAGTCAATGTCGAGGCTCTCACCAAGCCCCAGCGCATGCTCATTGCCGGTCGCGTCGCAAACATCGAGCAGGGCGCAACCAAGACCATCAGGGCGGCCGGCATCAGCATCGCCCAGGCCGCTGATGCGGTCGACATCACCAGAGGCGCTGCCAACTATGCACGCATGTTCCTGCGCCGCGCCACTGCGGAGGAAATCGAGCTTGTCGTTATGGGCCGGTTGTCGATCTACCACAGGGCCAGAGAGATCGGCAGGAGCGCGAGCACATTGCCGCCCAAGTCGGGCCTTAGCGAAGCCCGGACCGCCAACTACGAGCGCGTGCGTCGGGAAAGCTCAATCTGGAACCAATTCAAGGCTGCGCTCTATGCGCTTTCCAGCCTGCCGGCGGTCGCTGATGTGGTCCGCATTGTCGAGAATAAGGCAACCACACGAGCCGTCGTCGACAGCCAGCTTCTGCCCGCGCACAATTGGCTCGCCGGATTTGCCGACAAATGGACAGCACCGCAGCGGGCGTCGGCGTCAATTGACCCTCGGGAGACGGCGCCGACGCTGGAAGGGTTCGAATGGCTGGGGCAGGCGGTAGCGGGAGAGGTCACGGCGGAAGAGGTTCTGACGCAGTTCCCCAACACCTCCGGTGAGTGCAACCGCGGTGGCAAATCCTGGGTCACGCAAGAAAAACAGGCCGAATATTTTATGCAATCGACTGTTCTAAATCTCGTCCGCACTGTTGCCAATATTCGCCAACCGACGATCGCTGAGATACCCGCTGAGCCGGCGATCACGCCGCCGCCGGTCACTAAAGGAAAACCGCGGAACCCGCGGCTTTCAACTCAGACCAAAGTTGCTGCCGCGGCTGCTGCTTCGGTTATTTCCAGTAAGCGACTCGAAGACCTCACTGTGTATCGCCTGAAGCAATTGATTGCCGCTCAACTGCAAAAGGAGCCGTGCGAAGGCGTTGCCGAGATGAATTTGAACAGCAAGACCGTAAACGAACTTCTCACATCAATATTAAACTATAACAAGAGGTTAGAACACAGCTCGTAGCTCGTTTCCAAGCGTTACAGGCCCCTAGCAGGCCCCTAACAGGCCCTTACTTTCGAGGTCCGGTCGCTCCCACATTCGCCCGCAACGCAAACCATTAGCGAACGGGCGATATCATGGACAAGTCTCACGCTTTGCGCATCGTGAGCGAGGGGTCCGGTTACCTGTCGGATGAAGAGGTGCGCGCCGACCTTGGCGGCATTTCGGGGATGACACTGCATCGTTGGCGGGAGCGGGGGATCTACCCGCTCGCCGTCAAGTTCGTCCCGGGCGGGCGCAATTTCGTGCCCCGTACCGAGCATCAACAGTTCAAGGAACAGCACAACAGCGCGCCACGATCGCCCGGCCGACGCCCTGGACGTTACCCAGCTGGCACGAATGAGGCTAGCCCTGAACATACGGTAGACGCCGCATCTGCGCCGCCGGCAGAGGTGAAACTTTCTAATGGCTAGCCGAAGATTTGCTGCACCGCGCTTAGAAACCTCGACCGAGCGCTCTCGCCGCACTCGCGAGCGCCAGCGCTTGGGGTTGACTCCCGCACGCCAGCCGCAAACCGCGCTTGGCCGCATCGTGTGGGATCTCAGCCGCGCCGAAGGAGTGCCGATGGATACGCTGACGGTCATGCACCCCCGGCACGATCCGTTCCGTCACGACACCGGAGCCAATCATCGTGATGGCAAATGGTTTGCCGAGCAGATTGCCCGCTTAGTGCCGCGCGGCACCGTGCATCTGCGCGGGTTCCATTACGTCATCGTCGCCTCGGCCGATGTGCGAAAGCCCAATGGCCAGACCTATCGCAACACCGAAGCGGACTGGGTCTGGCTTTCCGAGCACGCCAGCAAGGCGGCGCGCTGGCTCGGCTATGTGCCGTTCACCCGCATCGTCGATGAGCGCAACGCGGAGCCCGAAGTCTGGGAGCCGGCGGTCAGCACCGAGGCTTGGACTGATATCGACGCGTCCAGCTTTATCGAGCTTCCGGAACTGGCTTCGGCGGTGCCGCTCGCGTATTGCTCGGGGCTCGCCGGCCCGCAGCCCTACCGGATTATTTTCGTCGGCGAAAAGTCCTCGCTCGGCGCGGTATTGCGCCCGCTCGCCGAAGCCGTCAGCGGCGAACTGATCCTGCCCAACGGCGAGATGAGCGACACCTTAATTTATAATCTTGCGCAGCGCGCCGCGGCAGACGGGCGCCTCGCGGTGGTGCTCTATTTCTCGGACTTCGACCCGGCCGGCTACACCATGCCGGTCAATGTCGCGCGGAAACTGCAGGCGTTGACAGTCGAGGAGTTTCCCGGTCTTGAGATCGAGGTGCATGCGGTCGCGCTGACCCTCGACCAAGTGCGCCAATACGATCTGCCCTCGACGCCGCTAAAAGAAACCGAGCTTCGCGCCGACCGCTGGCGCGAGGCCATGGGCCACGAGCAGACCGAAATCGATGCTCTAGCGGCGCTGCGCCCCGAAGTGCTGCGCGACATCGCACGGGAAGCGGTCGAGCCATTCTATGACTTCGGCTTGAATCAGCGAGCCCGGCAGGCGGAAACGGAGTGGCGGCAGCAGGCGGAAGTGATGCTCCGCGATCATCCCGACTATTCGTCGGTATGTGGGGAGATCGAGGCGGCGCTCGATCAGGTGACAGCAGCGGTCGAGCGGCTCCGCGAGGTTCAACAACGAGGTGTCGAGCGGCTCCGCATCCCCCTGCCCGATGTCGCCATGCTCGAACCCGAGATCACCACTGAGGCACCGCTACCGCTGTTCACGACCGACGATGACTTTGTCGAGGCCACCCGGCGGATGGTCAATTACAAGAAGTTTAACGGCATCGATGACTAGCAACTCTCGATTTAAGGAGGCAGCGTAATGAATATTTGGGATCTACCTATCGCGGGAGAGTTTGACCACGGTCGCTATGCGGAAGCGCTGCTCGCCGTCGCCCAGAAGTGGGTCGCGTACAACCGCCCGACCGCTACGCGGCCGCCAGAGCGCGTTACCCGCGATGCACCCGTGAGCAATTCCGCGGCACAACAGTGCGGTATTGCTCAGGGTGCACCTGTCAGGGCAGCATGTACCAGAAGGGGAGAAGCGCCGGCGTCACAATCGTAGCCGGCGCTCCTCTGAGTTTTGATCACCTGGGAGCGATCGGATCGAAATTTGGCCGCGAATTCAAATGAAATCAAGGCACCCCTCGATTCCGGCGCTCCCTCTTTCCCTTTAGGAGGGGGAATGCAAATGGCAACTTCGCGTAAACCTGACACTGGACTAACGATCGTCGGCGGTTCCGCGCAGCCGACCGAAGTTGACCCGGCGCCGCAACCGACAGCTGAAATCAAGACTGTCGCGAAGGCGGACGAGTCCGTGCTCGACGAGTTCGAGCGGCTTGCCGCGGACACCATCCTTGATGACGATGATGGTGACGAGCCGGGGGCCAAGGACGAGATTGCGGCGCCCCTGGTCGAAAAGAACCTGCCCAGGTTCGCGAACTTCATGTCAAGCCCGGTGACATTTGCGTTATGGGGCGTGACCGACCGGCAAGGTATGGACGATCTGATCGTCGTTACGACCAAGAGCTTTGCCCCTAATTTTGACGAGGATGTCGATCTGCGCCGTGTCCGCTTCTTCGAGACGGTGACCGCTCCGGATGGTGTCACCCGTCTGGTTTGGTGCTTCGAACCTGAGAAAGGCAGCCGCAAACCCAACAGCTGGATAACCAGCAAAATGGCGGCCTTGGAACATTCGCAGAAACAGTGGACGACGATGCGGTCGAGAAAAAAGCTGCAGCAGTACACCTACCGGCCGTCGCGCAAGAATTACGGCGAGCCGAAATTCAGCGGCCGCACACCTGTCCAATGGGTTGCGGAACTGCGCAAGCTCGGAATGCTGGTCGAGAGCAAGGATCACCCCTACTACAAAAAGGCATCCGACACGGAGTGAGCCCTCGTGGCTCACCCCTTTATCGAGAAATACAGTTCCCTCGACCCGTTCGATGAAATTGTCCTCGGCGATTCCGAGTTCATCGGCAACGACTCTCCGTTCGTTCCAAGACCGGGGGAGCTTTACGAACCCGTCGCCTATGCCTGGAAAGAACTGCGTTCCGGCCAATTTGGAGCGCAGTTCGGCGACGAACTCTCCCCGACGCCGCCGCATCGCAATGACGACAAAACGCTATATTTCGGCTTCACCGCGGCGGAACCGGAATTTTTCGCGTCGGTAGGCTGGCAATTCGCCTCGAACTTTATCGACCTCCGCGTCGAGAGCATCAACCTGACCAACAGGTCAGAGAAGCGGCCAAAGGAAGGTTCGCCTGAAGACTTGGAACGACCCAAACCGCCGCGCTCGTTAATCGACATTCTGATATCACATGGTGTCTTTGACGGCGACGCCGAAAACAAAAAAGCAACAGTTCAACGCATCCTAAAAGGGTATCCCTTCAATCGAAGGGAGCGCCGTAGGATCTTGCACTATTGCTTTAGCGACGTGTTATTGCTTGAGAAATTATTAGAGATATTGTTACCGCTCATTCGAAACTTCAAACAGGCGTTGAACCGCGGCGAATACGTCAAGCTCACCGCCGATATCTTTGCGGCGGGCCAGCCCGCCGATCCGTGGGCCGCAAGCCGGTTGCGTTGCGAGGAGACGCGACGGTTATTGCGGCTACGCGCGGTTTCCAACGTCGACTTAAGCCACGGGCTCTACAACGAAGGCCGGCTCCGCCAAGCCGCGATGGATGAATTTGTAATACGTCACCACTGGGGCGATTGGTGGCGCTTGACTGGAAAGACGAAACGCTTTGGCAAAGCCAATCGCGACTTTGAGATACTCGCTGAGCGGTATCCAGAAGGACATCCCGAACATCAGCAATACAAGGATCTTCCCGATGTCGATAAAATGTTGAAACAACTTCGCGAGTTCCAACTGATCGCCGGCAAGGAAAACCGCTACCGCTCACCTATCTGGGCGTTCTCAACGATCAGCGCCCGCATGGCCCCAAACGGCGCTGCCTATCCGTTCACGACGCCGGCATGGACTCGCTACACAATCATGCCGGAGCCCGGTACAGCCCTGGCCTATCTCGATTTTGCTTCGATGGAGTTCGGCGTAGCGGCGGGTTTATCACAATGCCCTACGATGCTCGCTGATTACAGCGGCGAGCCTTACCTGCTTCTCCCCCGCCTCTTGGGTTACGCCCCTGCCAACGCCACTCGACTTACCCACAATGACGAGCGTGAACAATACAAGCCAATGATCCTGGCCGTTCAATACGAAGGAGGCGCTCCTCTACTGGCGAGACGGCTTAACCTCACAGTGAGCCAGGGGCAACGGTTGATCGATCTGCATCACGATCGTTATTCCCAATACTGGGAGTGGAGTGACGGCCGAATCCAACGCGGTCTCGACGACGGAGAGCTTATAACCAAAGACGGCTGGCGGTGCGGGGTCTCGTCGAAGTCGTCGCTGTTCACGATGCGAAATTGGCTGATACAGGCCAACAGCGCTTCGATTTTTCGCTACGCCTGTTTGATGATGCGCAAGCTCGGGATTCGCATCATAGCCGTGGTGCACGACGCCGTGCTGGTCGAGGCGCCGGCGGATCTGATCGAGGAGGAAGTTGCCCGGGCTACGATCTGCTTAGAGCGCGCCTCGAGACGGTTCCTGCGCGGTCTGACGCTGCGGGTCGACACTAAGATTATTCGCGAAGGACAACGTTTCGAGGACAAGCGCGGAGCGGGTGTGTGGGCCTTTGTCGAACGCACTTTACAGGAAATGGATGAAGGGAAGCTCGATGCCGCAGGATGATGAAGGGGTCTTTCTCGATCCGGAGCCGGAGGACGGAAACGAGGCTGCTCCAGGCAAACGCAGCCGGCCCCGCCAGAGCGGGTGGCCCGCGGGGCCGTACGCCGCAGTACCAATACAGTGGATCAGCAAAAAGCCTTGCCCCTTCGATGCCAAGGGGCGGGTCTTTCTGGCCTTGCTCGACGATTCCCGCAGCGGACAAAGGACCGTTCGAATGACTGACCCTACCATAGCTTCGCTGCAGATCCCGGAGCGCACAAAGCAATGGTGCGTCACCCGGCTGCTTCGTGACGGCTGGCTGCGGGTTGATTACGAAGGGCCCGGGCATGCGCTCCTGATCACGGTGCTCGTACAGGCCGGGTAGTCGCACGCAAGATCTTGCTGGTCGTACGACAAGATCTTGCTGGTCGTACGACAAGATCTTGGGGTCGGCTCGTAAGATATTACGTTTCTACACGCGCGCGAAGGTTGGTATAGGTTGGGCGGTTGGAGTCGTTCGTTAGAACGATGTAAGATTCTGCGCAAACCTCGACCTCTCGCGCAACAGCCTCACCTGCGTGAGTGGCATGTGCCGCACCTGCGTGAGTGGCATGTGCCGTGATAACGAATTTCGGGATATCATTCCGCCATCGCTTTGTTTTGGGTAACCGCAGGGCCTAGGCAGGCGCTTTGCGAGGCCGCATGCGAGGGAGAGTATGACTTCTGAAACCGTAACCGCAGCAGAATTCGTGCATGGCGGCAGGCGTCGTGGTCGTCCGCCAATCGGACCGAAGGCGATGACGCCGAACGAGCGGGTCCGCCGTTCGCGTGCGTTGGCGAGGGAACGGCAGGCTAAACTAGATTCGTTGACGCCGTCTCTCGGCCCCGACAACGGGCCTATAGTGGTTAAAATAGACGCCGGGGTACTTCAGACCCTGGAGCGGATGAGCGCGCTCCTCGAAGCGCAGAACGTCTCTCTCGCAATCCTGCGCCAACAGCGACGCGACGAGGGCGAGTGGCCACGGGTATTGGCGAAGCGGCTAATGTTGCTGGAGCGCGAGCTGCGCGACGGGAAGCAGGATATCGGTCGAATGCCGCGTCACATTAGCCGGCACAGGCCGCTTGGATAAATCGGCAGGCCGATATTTTCTGGGGGAGTTTGGTTGAATGTCACGCTCGCGCGGCTTTATCGCCCACCAGGTCAAATCGCTCTAGGTCAAGGCGATCGCCAACGAAATTCTCGCCCAGGTACTGGTGCCCGGCGTCAACGTCATTATGGTCGGGCCGCTGGTCAGAAAGCCCAATGTCTTTGTCGATGTGCCCGAAGTCTATTGCGTGGTCGCGAGCTGCGACGACGGCGGGTACTTCAACGTGATCGCCGGAGCCGAAGACGCGGACGATGCGGTCAGGCTGCGCCGGGCGATCGTGGCCGGGCTCGAGGCCCATCGCCCAACGGTGTCCGTGTTACCGTATGACGATGAGCTAACCATGGCGCGCCAATGCGAGGCACTCTGGCCTTCGGCGCGGACAACGTAGATCCGCGAACTTGTCGAGAGCGGACGGTAATCCTGCTTTGCGGGATGGCCGTTAGGAGACTTGACCGATGTGCACGATTGCGCCGGGTTCGATTCGAACCGATGTTGATTGATCAATCGAGGCAGTGGGGTTTCAAAGCCCCGGGAGTGGGCTCTTGGCTAACGGATGGGGTGGTCGACGAGCCGGCGCCGGCCGCAAGCCCGGTTCAACGGGCAGGCGAACGATAGCCAAGGTGAAAACGCTTGCGACGAAAGCGCATCGTGAAGAAGCTGTGGAGCTACCGCTTGACATTCTCATGGCCGCGGCGCGGAACAAGGAATTGCCCGTTGAAATAAGGCTCGCTGCAGCCAAAGCGGCAGCCCCGTTTTACCATGCACGCGTCAGTAGCGGTCCAGCGAAAGCTGCACACGAAATGTCGTTGTTCGAATTGCAAAGTGCGATCGATCGCCAAAAGGAATACATGCAGCAACGCGAGGATCATCCCGGGTTTCGAAATTTCAGGGTGGTGAATGGCAACTGATCTGGAAGCCGAGTGGCTGGCTCAGCTTGAAGCCGAATTGGCCAAGCGGTTGAAACAGAAAGAGGTGATCGAGCGGCACGAAGAATCCGCCGCCAAGGAGTTCATTGCGCGGCTCGAGGAAATGGCTGGGAGGCTTACCCGGCTCGCCTCACCCAGCGATGTCGAGCTTGCCGACGAGCTGACTCGAGCTGCCGACTGGGCTGCGATCGATGTCATTCGCCGGCGCTGCGATCTCTCACCCGCCGTGGCGCTCGCCTACATTTACCCGCGTGATCCGGAGCGTGCGATCGAGTTGCTGGGCCAGTTTTCGCGGCGACAACACACATAACGGGTGAGCCTGCTACGGGTTAGTGCCGAGGAGGTGCGCTCGGTGCTCGGAGGTGCGGCATGAAAAAGACCGAAACGGCACCGCCCGGCGAGGCGCCAGCGGCCGGTGCTTCGAAGCCCGTCGCGGCCGAAGGGTTCTCGGTGAAAGAGCTACTGCCGAAGGGGCACAAGGTAGGGGCGCTGGCGAAATCCGGCGCGACCATGACGATCATCGGCGCACCGCGGCCAACGAATACCAGCGGGTTCGCGACGAAATCGCTGTGGCCCAAGGGAGTCAAGGTAGGGACGTTGGCGGAATCCGGGACGACGCGGACAATCTTCGGCGCTCCGCGGCCGAAGGCGAAGCCGCGGACCCGGTAGAAGCGATGTACGTACGGGGCTCTGTGGGCACCGGGCCGTCAGAGACCCGACCTGGTCCCGCCTGGATCGGCCGTCGCACAGCGCGAAACCTTTCCGGAGCCCATCCACCCACAAAACACCGTCGACCCTATATCCCCCGTCCGAATCCGACTCGGCCCTCAGGCGGCCTCCTGCGCGGCCGGGAGAGGCCTTCGAGCCGTCTGGTTCACCTGCTTGGCTGACAGAACCAGGCCGGCTCGAACCGTAGCTCCGCAACGAAACCGCTTTCCCGGGTAACGTCAGGGCGTATTGTGGCGGCTGGATCGCCACGAGGAGGATACCGACATGCCGCGTTATCGTTTCACCGATCGGATGGATTTGATCGAGGAGCCCTCCCCCAAACCCGTGGCGCGCAGCCAAGACAACGTCCAGCATTTGCACATCTGGCTCGATCCGCCGAGGATACGCGATGCCGCCAATGCTCCGGCCGAGCCGGGGCCCACGCAGGGGCCGGACAGCGAGCTTGGCGAGCATTTGTGCACCATTCGTCAGGACGGTAGAACCGGAGAATGGCTAGGCGAGGACGCCGAAGGCAACCCGGTTATCGTGCGTGGTGGTCCCGAACTGCGCATTTTTCGCCGCCGAGGCCGAGGAGCGGTTGCCCGACAAGGTTGAGGAAATTTAGCGGCGCATCCCGCAGAGCCGGCCGGATCGTCGGTTGGTGCCGCACACGATGCTGCGGCATTGCGGCGGCGAACGCTTCGGCTGGCATGCCAGCGACCGGGCGGACGGCTACGCTGCCGGCCGCGCCTATGTCGCCAAGATAGCTGCGGCTTTCCGTTCGCAACGATGAAACACCAAAAGAAACACTAAAATGGACGCGCTTTGGACGATCACCCGCTCCGACATTGCACCAGTCGGTGCACCGACTGAGCGGCCGCGGCGGTTTTTGGACAAGTAAGACGGACGGGCAGGCCGGCGTCGCGTACCGACTTTCGGAGAAGGGTCAACGCTCCCTCAACACATCGTGGCCGTTAGTGGTGCAATGGCGAGCGCAGATAATCGAGGCCCGCCGCACAGCGATACGATGGTCTGGGCAATGTTGTCCCGTACGGCAGCGCCCCGCACCAGGGCGGCGATGAGCACCAAGCGCGAACGTCTTGAGCAACGATGGCTCCAGAGGCTCCAGTCCGAGCCGGCCCGCCAGTCGATCGCCGGGCGCCAGTCAGCAGGTTCTCGCGGCCGCGGGGATCCATCGCGGCGAAAAGCCGTCGGCGCTTGCCCACAGGCGGCTTGAACTCAACAAACACCCATTGAGCTCATGCAAGTCTGCAACATGAGCGGTACCCTCTACCAAGGGCGAACGGCCGCTGTGGGTTCGGTGAAGAGACCTTCGCCCGAACGCGCGGCAACGACGGGGTTGCGCCGTTAGCGGCCATTCTGCTGGGCTGGATCAAACCGCCAAGGTCTATCCCTTAGTAGCGTTCCTAGCCACCGCGGAGACGGGCTTCCCCATGCTCCTGATCGGTTGCTATGTGCTAGCTTCGGGAAACGGCGTAGGACCGCGGCCACTCGACTCCGCGATCGCTTCTTGCCCGCGCCGATGAGGTGCTCGAAAAATAGGGAGCGAGTAATGAGCGACGAGGCGACAAGGTTCGGGGGCGGCATCCCAGAAAATTACGACCGCGGCCTTGGGCCAATCTTCTTTGCCGACTATGCCGACCATACGGCACGGCTTGTCGCCGGTTACGCGCCTTTGCGCGTGCTGGAGACCGGCGCCGGGACCGGCATCGTCACGCGGCGCCTGCGCGACCTGTTGCCGGCAACGACAAGGCTGGTCGCGACCGACCTCAACCCGCCGATGCTCGAAATCGCGCGAAAGAAGTTTCGCCCCGATGAACCGGTCGAGTTCCAGCAGGCTGATGCGATGGCATTGCCGTTAGCCGACGCCAGCTTCGATGTGGTGGTCTGCCAGTTCAACGTCATGTTCTTCCCGGATAAGGAGAAATCCTATAGCGAGGCGTATCGCGTGCTGGCGCCGGCGGGCCGCTAGATATTCAGCGTCTGGGACGGCGACTACAACCGGCATGGCCGCATCGCTGACGAAGTCGCCGCCCAGTTTTTCCCAAGCGATCCGCCGCAATTCTATCGGGTACCTTCGGGCTACAACAAAATCGACCCGATTAAGGACTCGCTGAGTGACGCCGGCTTCATCGATCTCCGGATTGCAGTGCTGGCCCGGAAAAGCAGGTTGCTGACATCGGCGCCTTCGCACATGCAATGGTCTACGGTAACCCGCTGATCGACATGATCCGCACCCGCGGAGGGGTCGATCCGGATCAGGTTGTCAACGCTCTGAGTGAGGCGCTCGTTCGCGAATTTGGCACTCCGGCGCGCTTGTCACTCCGGGCCATCGTGTTCGAGGTGACTAGGCCCTAGCCTGGCAGGCCCGCACCGCCGAGCCGCTCGGACTGAAACGATGGATGAGCAACCTCATGGACCACCGCCGCAGGCTCGGTGGTCTCTGGAACACGCCGTCGCCGTTCTCCATCAAAATGGATTCAAACTAAAACTCGATACACTATTCAAATTTGACGGCGGGATAGAATTCGAAGTCCATTCTGCGCAAGATTCCTATGGCCAGAGTATAGTGTTCAAATACCACACGAACGGTGGGTCTACAATGACAACGACTACGGCATCGATCGCTGTCAATTGCTACGGCAAGAACGTGACTTGTTAAGGTTCGCGGGAGACCATGGGATACCTGTGCCAGAGGTACGCGCCTACTTTGACCCGCACGATAGTCCGGTGGTTTTGGTGCTTGAGCAAATCAACGTGGACGGGACGTTGCCCAGCGACACTGAGATCGGCGAGACGGTTCGCCGACTGCACGGGCTGTCGCCGCCGGCGCTGTACACGGTCGCCCAAGGCGCTCAGCTTCCCTCGTCTAAGGTTGCAGAACTCACAGTCAAGCGTCTGAATGTAATCGAGAGGCTCACGAAAAATTGGCGTTGGAAGCCCACTGTGGAAGAACTGGATCGCATTCTGGCTCCAATCAATATGGACGCGCGACTGCTACACATGGACCTGCGTCCTGCTAACTATCTGTGCCGACGTAATCGGCTAATGGGTCTGATTGACTGGTCGAATGCCTTGCTCGCCGCGCCGATGCTCGAACTCGCACGGATCGCGGAGTACGGCGGTCTTTCGCCTGCGTTCGCTACTGGATATCAGCTGACACCAGATATGACTGCGGCGCTCGATCGAGAAACGGGTATAGCCTGTCGATTGTATACCGTAGCAATGCTTTGTGTACTGTTTTTGGCACAACTGCAACACCGCGAGCAAGCTGAGCGGCAAATCATTCGACTTGAAGAACTTCTTCGACGCCTTGGAGGTATCAACGCAATTTGAACCCGACTCTGCCCGATACAGTGCGGGGATCGGAGGCTTTGCTCCTCAAGCGCGGCGTAGTGAAGCGTTTTGGTAACCCGTCGAATGTCGATATCCTGGAAATTGGCGCCGGCGATGAGCGTCCGCAGCTCATCCGCGTCGCTCAAGCTGAAGGGTCCGGAGGTCAGCAGACCGCCCGCTTGGGAACCGACATGGCGGGTCAATGCTTCGGCGAGCACCCCGAAGCCCGGGCTTCGCTCGATCGGTCCCCAGACGCTGAGAACCATCCTCCCTCCAGGTCTCAGTACCCGATACATCTCCCGCAACCCACGAGGCTTGTCGGGAAAAAACTGTAATCCCTGTTGGCACAGCACGACCTCGAACGCGCCGTCGGTGAAAGGCTGCTCCAGCGCGTCCCCTTCCCGCCATTCGACGGCCGCCCCCTCCGCTGTCGCCGCCGCGCGAGCGGTCGCGAGCATCGGCGCGCTCGTGTCTAACCCGACGATGCTCCCGCGATTGCCGAGCCTGCGCGCCGCAATACGCGCCACTATTCCGGTACCACAAGCGATATCCAGCACGCGCTCCCCGGCGCGCAACGCGGCTGCCTCGACCAAATCCTCGGCCCAAGGAGCAAAAATTCGCGGCACAAGATAACGTTCGTAATTTTCCGGCACGCTCCCGAGGAAGTGCCATCGCTCCTGCATATCGCCTCGCATCGACCCCGCCGTTCCCCAACCCGAATTCTCAAAGGTTAATCCGAGCCAACGTCCGGCGCAAAATGACGGCCTGCCCGCGGGACCCGGCTAGCTAGTTCTCGGTATCGACCGATCCCGCCGGTGCTTCAGAGCCCTTGCGAAATGGAGCGAGATCTCGCCAACGCACTCAGCCCAAGCGCGGCTTAGTCAAGGCCGTCGTGCATCGAAAACGATTGCCCGGAGCGGCATGCGTATGGGC
>Ga0318533_10000504_pt1 | contig 16138 bp, 17 predicted proteins | sample GRESIP053b4f27_FD_203675 | JGI IMG/M metagenome (GOLD analysis project Ga0318533, IMG submission 203675) | Tropical soil microbial communities from Luquillo Experimental Forest, Puerto Rico - GRE.SIPMG.053b4f27 | ecosystem: Environmental > Terrestrial > Soil > Tropical forest > Bulk soil...
ATTTCCGCCGCCGTACTTTTCCCTCCAGCTCGCCCGCGCCACGCAAAGCCTTTTCTATCCCGAGTTCCTGCCCGATCGCGCGCGCCCGCTGGGCCTGCCGTGGTCCTCGGCCGGCGACCGGTTCGGCCGCGTGTCGGAAACATTCGGCACCCTCCGCTACGGGCGGCTTGCCGAGATTTTGCTGTACGACATCCGGCGCACCCAGACGCTGGCCGGCCCGAGCGCTGTCTATCTCGATCTCGAAGTCGAGAAGTGGCTCAAGGCGCGCACCGCGGCGCGCGAGGTCACCCATGTGGTGCATGTACCGTCGAATCCGCCCGGCTGGACCGCGGGCAAATGGGGCGAATGGTATCCGGACGTGCTCGGGCCCGACGGCAAGCTCACGACCGCAAAGCCAAAACCCTATTGGCAGCCCGGCTGGCTCAAGCAGCACGATCGCCTCATGGAAGCGATCGCGGCTATGCGCGAACGCGTACCGCTGGTGATGAGCGGCGACCTGCATGCCATCGCCGTTGGTCGCATGATGCGCAGCGGCAAGCTCGATTTCTCCGGCAATCCGATCAATGCCGTATTGACCGGTCCGATCAGCACGCGTCCAAGCGGATGGCCGTCGGCGCGCCGGGGCACCGGCGCGCTGCCGCCCGCCCATCTCGACATGGACGAAGCCGTCAAGCCGATCGAGCAGCACGGCTTCACCATCGCGGATTTTGCCGCCGACAAGATCGTGCTGCGGATGTTCAAGTGGGATGTGAAGACGCAAAGCGTCGAGGCGATCGACACCCTCGATCCGTTCCACACGGCGGTACTGACCCGGGCGGCGTAAAGCGAGCCTCTCAGACACTGGCTTGAGCTTGGCCGCGCCGCTCCCAATCAATCGAGCGCCAACGGCGCTGCGTATTCATCGTCATTCATGCGCGCGAAATCATAGCGCGGATAAACGTCCCTTGCCCGGCTGAAGAAGAACTCCTCGAAGGCCATGCGCGCGCGGGGACGCAGCGCATCAACGACGCGGCCGAAGGCGATCTTTACAAAAAACCGCTCGGCGCCCGAAACGGGCACGAGCGCGAAGTGATTTGGGAATATCCGCGTCCAATAGGAAATCAGGTGATACTGCGTGAGGGCCACGTCGGCGTAGCCGCGCGCCACCATCTCGGGAAGATCGCGATGCACAATGCCGATGCGACCTGGAAAGTTCGGCGCCTCCGCGGCGAACAGCGCGTCGGCTGCCGGCTTTCCGATCAGATCGTCGACGGCGGCGCGATACCTGGCGCGCGCTTCCGGCTCGCTGGTCGCCTCCGGCAGCGCGATCCGCCCGCCGCTGCGCGCGACGTCGACGAGGCCATGAATGCCGCGTGGATTGCCTTTGCGAACGAGCAGCGCGAAGCCGCGGTTCCTTGAAAAGAAGCGCGCCTGCGGCTCGATCGCACCGAGCTTGCGCACCTGTCGCAAAGGCTCAGGCCCGGCCATCACGATATCGGGGTAGAAGCCGGACTTGCGGCTTACGTCAAGCACGAGATTGCCGAGCGCGATTCCTCCGGTGCGTATCATCTGTACGACGGCAGGCTGTGGGAGGGTCACCACAACTATATTGTCTAAATCGAGATCGGCGTATTGCGGCTGCGACTTGGCCCACGAGGGGAACGCGCCGATGACGTCGTCGCTGAGCAGCACCATCAGGTGATTGCCTTCGGTAAAGATCACCAAGCTCGGCGCCGTTCCGATCCGGCCGACGATGTCTGGCACGGTATCCGTGTGACCGGCAAACGAGCGAATGCCGGGCGGCAGCTTCGTCACGACCGGCCAAGCGGCTCAGCCGGTTTCTGGGTGACCGCTTGCGCCGCTGCCGGCGCTCCGAAACCTCCCGCACCCATGGCGGTCAATGCGCCGCCGAGAAATGTGCGTCGCTTCATCATGTCGGACCTCCCACAGAGGCAAAGTCGTCATAATTTACCAGGTAGCCGAGTATCCGCATCAGGGCCGCTTCGGGTCGAAGGCGGAAAAACTCTATCTGAGCATTAGAAGCCCGGTTGGAAGGGGTTTATGCGGCGTGCCGACGGCCTAAAATCTGGCGGGCTCGTTTCTCGCATGCACACATGTGAAGCACACATATGAAGACCGCGTCGATCAAAGCCTGTGCTAACCAGGCGTCTCAACCTTGTCGGCGCCAGGAGGCGGAATGTTCGATCTCATGATTCGCGGCGGCGATGTGGTGACCCCCGAGGGCGTCGTCCGCGGTGACGTCGCGGTCGCCGGCGAGACGATCGCCGCGATCGCTACTCCCGGAGCGCTGTCGGCCGACACCGCCAAGCATCTGATCGACGCAACAGGACATATCGTCATGCCGGGCGGCATCGACCCGCACGTGCATCTCCATCACGTATGGGTCAAGCCCGACGGCACGCCGCTCGTGACCGCCGGCCCCGAGCAAGTCGGACGCGCGGCGCTGTTCGGAGGAACGACAACATTTATTGATTTTGCCTATTGGCGCGACGGCGTCTCGGCGCGCAAGGCCATCGAGACGCGCGACAAGGACTTCGTCGGGAAAAGCCCATGCGACTGGGCCTACCACCTCATGCTGCACTCCGAGCCGCCGCCCGAATTCGCAGGCGAGCTCGCCGAGGCGATCCACGCCGGCTACCCGACGCTCAAGATATTCACCACCAATATCCTTCCCTCGCGCAGCGGCCGCATGGTCGACTTCGGCGATATCTGGGAGGCGTTCCAGGTGCTGGCGAAGGCGGGCGGCCTCGGCGTCATTCATGCGGAAGACAACGATATCGTCATGCACATGTACGCCAAGCTCATCCGCGAGGGGCGGGTGGGCTACGAGCATCTCGCCGAAGTCCACAATCAGCTATCGGAGGACTTGAGCTTTCGCCGCATCTTGCGGCTCGCGGAAAGCGTGCCCGGCACCGCGCTCTATATGATGCACGTTTCGGCCGGCACGGGCGTTGCCGCCATCGCCGAGTCGCGCCGCAAGGGTCTGCCGGTCTACGGCGAGACGCTACATCAGTACCTCATCTATTCGGCGAATGACTACAAGCGCCCCAACGGCCAGATCTATCACACCTATCCGTCGCTGAAGTCGCAGGACGATCAGACGGCGCTGTGGCAAGGCACCGCGAACGATACGATCCATTGTATCGCCACGGATGAGCTGTGCTGCACGCTCAAGGACAAGACCGTGGGCCGTCGGATCGACGACACGACCGGCGGCAATTCGGGTGTCGAGCCGCGTCTTGGCGTCATGTACACCGAGATGGTGGCGCGTCGCGGCTACTCGCTGTCGCAATATGTCGACCTGGTTTCAAGCAATGCTGCCAAGATCATGGGCCTCTATCCGAGGAAAGGCGCGATCGCCCCCAAGAGCGACGCCGACATCACCATCCTCGATCCCACACGGCGCGGCAAGGTACGCGCCGCGGACCTGCACGAGACCGACTACACCCCTTGGGAGGGCCACGACATCTTCGCTTGGCCGGTGGTGACGATCCTGCGGGGCAAGGTTATGGTGCAGAACGGCCAGTATTTCGCAAGCCCGCGGGACGGCCAGTATCTCAAGCGCAAGATTTCGCAAAAAATTCGGGATGGAGCGGCCCTCTGAGCAAGCTTCCGGTCGATCTGGCTCATGAGCTCATGGTGCAAAGCCTCGCGGCCTGGCGCGTGGCCGGCGCTGTTGAGCGCTCGCGCGATGGCGCAATCGTGATCCGCGGAGCTCGCAAGGATATCCGGATCCACCCCGCACCGTCGGATCCGATGTTTCGGTGGACGGTCACGATCGACGGCCGCAAGCGTCGGGCGATTTCGCTCGTGGCCGTTCTTCGTCAGGTGAGGGAAGCGCTCGATCCGCGCTATGCGGCGAACCGCGTGCGCGTCGCCCTTACTGCGCTGGTACCGTACTGATGCAGGCAGACGTGATCCCAATTTCGATTCTCACGGGTTTCCTTGGCAGCGGCAAGACGACGATCCTTGGCCATCTGCTTCGCCAGAGCGGATTTTCGCACACGGCCGTCATCATCAACGAGTTCGGCGAGGTCGGTCTCGACCACGAGCTCGTCGAAGCGAGCGAGGACAGCTTCATCGAACTCAAGACCGGCTGCCTGTGCTGCAAAATCCGCACCGACCTGGCGCTAACCCTGCAAGACATGTTGCAGCGGCGCGATGCGGGCAAGTGTTCGCCGTTCGATCGCATTGTGATCGAGACGAGCGGGCTGGCCGACCCGGCGCCAATCCTGCAAACCCTGATGACCGATACGAGCATCGCCGGGCGCCTCGTGCTGGGCGGCGTGGTCACCACCGTGGATACGGTGACCGGGGTGAGCACGCTGCAACGCGAAGATATTTCACAAAAGCAGGTCGCCATCGCCGACAAAATCGTGCTGACCAAATTGGATCTCAACGGGCCCGCGCAGCCCGCGCTGCTCCGCCGCCTTGCGGAGCTCAACGCTGGCGCGCCGGTGCTGAGCGCCGACCGCGGCAAAATCGATTCGCAGTGCCTGTTCAGCGCCGGTCTTTACGATCCCCATGCCAGATCGCTCGACGTCAATTCCTGGCTGGGGGAAGAACGCCATTCTCATGCTCGGCACGATGCCGATATCCAGACCTACACGCTCGTCCGCAGGGAGCCGATCCGGGCCGTCACGCTGACCCTATTTCTCGAGACGCTCGCCGAGCATTGCGGCGCCGATCTCCTGCGCCTCAAGGGCATCGTGAATGTTGCGGAGAGCCCCGACCGGCTGGCGGTGATCCACGGCGTCCAGCATGTCTTTCACGCCCCCGTCTGGCTCAAGCGTTGGCCGTCGAATGATCGCAGCAGCCGCATCGTCTTCATCACGCGTCGAGTCCCGCAGCGCTGGGTCGAAGCGCTGTTCGAAGCGATCGCCGCAGAAGTGGCTGACGTGTCGGTTGGATGTTAAGTGCCGCGGAAACGCGGCCATGGCCGCGTCGCCGCGCGACCCGCACGAATTGCCGTTCGAGGCACGAGCGCATAGCCCCTGCGAAGACCAGCGATAAGGTAAGGGGCCCGGACGAGCGCGCGCCGGAGCCCCGATTAGTCTTCAACCAAACCTTTACTTCACGGCGAAGACCCAGATCGCACCGCCCTGCGGCACGTCCGGATACTTGCCGGGGAAGATCAGATTCATGCGGGTCTGCATTTTCGCGGGATCGACACCCCAGCCGGACTGGACCGCGATATATTGCTTGCCGTCGACCTCGAACGACACCGGCACCGCGGCCACGCCCGACCCGGTCGGGAATTCCCACAGGATCTTGCCGGTCTTGGCATCGAAGGCGCGGAACATGCGGTCGTTGGTGCCGCCCGCGAACAGGAGGCCGCCGCCGGTGGCGAGCACGGGGCCCCAGTTGAACGACGGCAGGTTGGTGGTCCACACCTTTTTTCCCGCGTCGAGATCCCATGCCTGCAGCTCGCCAACGTGGTCGGCGTCGACAACCATCTTCATCACGTTCTTTGCCACACCCATGAAGCGCTCGCCTTGCACATATTTGGGAGCTTCACCGGTCAGTTCGGTGCACAGGTTGTCGTTGGCGGGAATGTAGAGCAGGCGCGTCTGCGGGCTGTAGGCGACCGGCGGCCAATCTTTGCCGCCCCACAGGCTCGGGCAGAACTCGGCGGTCTTGTTGGTGCCGGGCTTACGCGCTTCATCGATATCCGGCCGGCCGGTTTTGGGATCGAGACTCTTGAAGACGTTCTGGCGCACGTAGGGTTGGCCGGCGATGAAGTTGATCTTGTCGTTGGTGCGCTCGAGCTGCCAGAGGTAACCGTCGCGCGCGACGTTGACGAGGCCCTTCACGGTTCTTCCGCCTCGCTGGTAGTCGAGCACAAGCGGCGGCGAGGTTTCGTCCCAATCCCAGGAATCGTTGGGATGATATTGGAAGTGGCCTTTGATCGCGCCGCTGGTGGCGTCGAAGGCGACAACCGAGCTGGTGTAGAGATTGTCGCCGGGACGCTGATCGCCGAACCACGGGCCGCCGTTGCCGGTGCCCCAGAAGGTGAGGTTGGTCTCGGGGTCGTAGGTGCCCGTGATCCAGATCGAGGCGCCGCCGCGTTTGTAGTGATCGCCGCCCGCCGGCCAGGTCTCGCTTCCGGGCTCGCCCGGCGCGGGGACCGTGTAGGTCTTCCACAGCTGCTTGCCGGTCTCTGCATCGAACGCCGCGAGGAAGCCGCGCACGCCCAGTTCGCCGCCGGATGCGCCGAGCAACACCTTGCCGTCGATGACGAGCGGCGCCAGCGACATGTAGTAGCCCTTTTTGTAGTCATCGACCGTCGCCGTCCATGCTTCCTTGCCGGTTTTGGCATCGAGCGCGACCAGGATCGCCTCCGCCGCCGCGAAATAGACCTTGTCACCGTAAAGACCGACCCCGCGATTGGTCGGATGCAGTGGCGTCATGTCTTCAGGGAAGGGGCGCTTACAACGCCACAAGACGTTGCCGGTCTTGGCCTCGATGGCGAGCAACTGGTTCCCGGGCGTCGCCACGAACATCACGCCGTTGTTGACGATCGGAGGCGCCTGATGGCCTCCGTCTGCCCGGTGGCGAAACTCCAGACCGGCTGCAACCGGCTTACGTTGTCGCGGTTGATCTCTTCGAGCGGGCTGTAACCCCAGCCGTCATAGGTGCGGCGGAACATCAGCCAGTTGCCGTTCTCCGGCTTTTTCAGTCGCTCGGCGGTGACCGGCGCATACTTCTGCAGGATGTCCGGCATCGGTCCCGGCACCGGCGTCGCCGAGGCTGGTGCGATGGTCTGTTGCGCGGACGCTGCGGATATGCCCGTCGCTGCGAGGATAGCGCCCACACACACACTGCGCATGAGATCCTTGGTCATGACGTTTCCTCCTTGTCCCAAGCAAGAACCAACTGGGTTTTGTCTGAATTGCTGCGTTGCGACTGTCCCCTCCGGGTTTTTCGAGCGCCGAGCGACGGCATCAACTCGGAACGATGCCGACGCGGCTGGTGAACGGTTTGGCCACCGCGAGCTTGCCGTCTACGAGCTTAAGCGGAAGCGCCGGCAAGGCGCGCGAGGCGGGACCGTCCATCACCGCCGCGCCTTCGCGCGGATTGTAGTGCGAATAATGACACGAGCACTCGAGAATCTGTTGCTCTGCCACCCACCCATTCACCTCGCAACCGGCGTGCGGACAAATCGCGGAATAGGCAACGACGCCGTCGGCCGCGCGATCCTTGGTTGGTCCGACGAGCGTCGCCGGATCGAGCCGCACCAGCAGGATTTTGTTGAGGCGCGAATCCTTGCGAACGGTATTGCTGGCGGGATTCATCGGCCACGCCAGCACCGGCGGCCCGCCGATTGGAATGTCCTTGAGCTCCAGCGCGTCCGGCGTTTCGCTCTCAATTGAGACGAGGAAATCCTCCTCCTTGGGCCGCTCGCTCGCCGGCTGCGCCCAGGCGGGCAGGGCCGCGAGATCAAGTCCGAGGACCGATAGCACCGTCAGAAAGCCGCGCCTGGTCGACGCCTCGATACGAAGGCCATTGCACGCGTGATCGGCCGCTTGCCCTGCCCTGCCCATCGCCCAGCTCCCACCGCGGCAGCTCGAACTGTCGGTGGCCCACGTCGGCGGCGCACCGCCGCGATTGAGATTTGATCGCCCCTGTGCTCGTACCGCGGTTTTTCGGCACCGGTAGTCAAGCCTGACGGTCGTCAAACTGCAAGTCGCTCGCCGACGACAACCAGGTCAGCCATATGGACCGATTATTCGGACTTTGCGGATTCGATTCGATATCCGAGGCACGTCTGCTTGGCGCCGAAAGCAGACGCAAATTGAAAGGCCAAGGGGCATGTCGCCGAGTGCCATCACCAGGCGTTGTGGCTGTATAGTCGCGGTGTGAACGAAGCCTTCTTCGCCGAATTGTCGGAATGGCTGACGCAGGCTGGCCTGGCCGGCACGCCGGAAACCGACATCGTGTCTGGATTCTGCGAGCGTTGCGTCGCGGCTGGCCTTCCGCTTGCACGCGCGCACATGTTTATCGACACGCTGCATCCGGTCCATGAAGGCCGCCTGTTTCGCTGGGGCTATGGTCCCACGCCGGTGCTCGAATATGGCCGCACCAGCCCTGACGCGCTCGCCGCATCGGGCGCCGAGCCGCGGGATGTGGCGGCGGCCCAGAGCTGGCGGAACACCCCCCACTACAAGATGCTGCAAACCGGCGACTCGTTTCTGCGCCGCCGCTTGAACGCCGCGGCGGAAGCCGAGTTCCCGGTGTTGTCGGACTTCCGGGCAGCGGGGATGACCGACTACGTCTCGATCATTACCCGTTTTGCCCCGCAAGGCGTCATCGGCGAGATGGATGGCGTGTACTCGTCATGGGCAACGCGGCTGACCGATGGGTTCAGCGACGGCCAAGTCGCCGCGCTTCAGAAGATTGCGCCATATCTCGCGCTCGCCCTCAAGTCGGTGTCGCTCGCGCGCATGACCGGAACGCTGATGGAAACGTATCTCGGTCGCGACGCCGGCCGGCGCGTGCTCGGCGGACGCATCGTGCGCGGAATTGCCGAGCGCATCGACGCCGTCGTTTGGTTCAGCGATTTGCGCGGGTTCACGCGTATCACCGACACCGCGCCGGAACAGGCAATCCCATTGCTGAACGACTACTCCGATGCCATCGTCTCGGCCATTCACGAGCATGGCGGCGATGTGCTCAAGCTGATCGGCGACGGTACGTTTGCCATCTTCACCGCGGAAGACCGCGCGCACGCATGCGGCGCGGCATTATCCGCGGCGATCGCCGCGCGCGAGCGCGTCGAAGAATTGAATAGGCGCCGGGCGGCCGACGGCAAGCCGATAACCCACATGTATCTCGGTTTGCATGTCGGTGAAGTCTTCTATGGCAATGTCGGAAGCCGCGAGCGGCTGGACTTTACCGTCATTGGGCCGGCGGTGAACGAGGCGAGCCGCATTGCAGCGATGTGCCGTTCGGTCGATCAGCCCGTTCTGATGTCGTCGGCGTTTGCCGAGGTCGGCGGGACTAAACGCCGCCTCGTTTCGGTGGGACGCTACGCGCTACGCGGCGTCGCACACCCTCAGGAGCTGTTCACGCTCGATCCCGATGCGTAAGCAACGAATTTGAGAATTTAACGCGTTTGTCGCTTGAGTCCTCGCGGCTTCGCCGGTTACCAGGCTCTCGCGCTATGTGGAACGCGCTAGTAATCTGCGATTGCGCGCTGGAGGGCATCATGACATTTCCCCGCCGGAAACTTCTGCGTCTCGCCGCGGGCGTTGCCGCGCTGCCGGTGCTATCGCGACTCGCGACCGCGCAGAGTTATCCCTCGCGGCCGGTGCGGATCGTCGCGTCATTTGCCGCGGGCGGCGGCGTCGACATCACGGCGCGGCTGATCGGGCAGTGGCTTTCCGATCGGCTGGGACAGTCCTTCGTGGTCGAGAATCGGCCGGGAGCCGGGGGCAATATCGGCACCGAAGCAGTGGTCAATGCGCCTCCCGACGGGCATACCTTGCTTCTCGCCACCGTCCCGAACGCCGTGAACGCGACGCTCTACGACAAGCTCATCCGCGATATCGCACCCGTCGCGGGCATCATTCGCGTGTCGATGGTCATTCTCGTGCATCCATCGGTTCCGGCCAAGACCGTTCCCGAATTGATCGCCTACGCGAAGGCCAATCCCGGCAAGGTCAACATGGCCTCGGCCGGAGCGGGAAGCGCGCCGCACATGGCGGGGGAGCTTTTCAATTTCATGGCCGGCGTGAACATGGTCCATGTCCCCTATCGTGGCCAGGGACCTGCGCTCAGCGATTTGCTTGGCGCCCAAGTGCAGGTCTTTTTCGCCACCACGCCGGGGACGAGCGACTTTGTCAGAACCGGCAAGCTGCGCGCGCTCGCGGTGACGAGCCCAACGCGGGCGGAAGGTTTCTCACAGCTGCCGCGGGTGGGAGATTTTGTGGCGGGCTACGAAGCGAGCCAGTGGTACGGCATCGCCGCTCCGAAGAACACGCCTGTCGAGGTCATCGACAAGCTCAACCGCGAGATCAACGTCGCGCTGAACGATGCTGCGATGCGAGCAAAGTTTGCCGAAATCGGCGGCGAGCCGCTCGCCGGCTCGCCCTCCGAATTCGGTCGGTTCATCGCCGAGGAAACCGACAAGTGGGGCAAGGTGGTGAAGTTCACGGGGCTTAAGCCGGAGTGAGCCGTCGGCGGCAGCCCCATTCCGCCCCGCCGCTCACTCGATCACCTCGTCGGCGCCGGCGTGCAGCGTAGGCTTTCAGGCTACCGAAAGATTCCGACCGTCGAACTGATCGGATCGACGGAACTGCCGTGCGCGCGTCGCGTTGCCCCAAGCGCGGGCCCAGCAAGTTAGCCTTGGCGGGGGAACAACAGCTGAGGAGCTTCGGCATGAGGACGACTATTCTTTCGGTCAGGGCGGCAACTTGCCTGCTGATCGGCATCGTTGTGTTTGCTCTGTCGCTCATAGGCGGCGCGACCGTTGGGCACGCCCAATCCAGTCGGGACCTGACTGAGCCGACCGGCACGGAGGCGAACCGCCTGAGGACCCAGGGCTATCACGGCTATTATCGCGGTGGGTATCGCTCGTATGCGTACTCGTCGGGCCCGCACCGCCGATGGCATTGGTCTCATCGACGCTGGTGATTTCCCGGAACGGCTCAAGCAGCCGAGCAGTCGGCCCGGCAGGGACGGGGGCGGCGGCCGTTACTTGGTGAGGTTGTAGCGGATGTAGGCGTCGCGGTTGGTGGGATTAAGCCCCAAGCCACCGTTGAGTGGAAAAGAGTGATTGAGCTGGTTGATCTGCGCGCTGGGGTTACTGACGGGCGGTGGAATGTAGACACCCGTCGACGGCTGGGACAGCGGCAGCGATGGCGTGCTTAGACGCGCCGGGGCATAGGAGCCGGCGCTGCCGCGCGCGGTGAGGCGGCGGCGTTGCGCGCGGTTGGTTGGCTGCTCCGGCTCTGGCTCCCCCCCGCGCGCGGAGCGTTTCGGGCAGTCCATGCCCTGCATGATGATCGGGGTTCCGTAGCAGTTCGTGGTCGCCGTCGCGGCACGCTCGGCGCTATGTTTCTCGGCGCCATGTTTCTCGGCGCCATGTTTCTTGGGGCGCGCCGACGCGGTCGTCGCCGCCCCGAGGACGAGAACGGCGCAGGCGAGGGCCAGCAGTCTGGATAACGGCGCGCTCATACCCTGTAGAGATAAGCAGTTCCTAGGGGCACCCGCTACCGGCTAGGGCGGGGAGACACGTCTTTTTTATTGCGCCCGGTAAGACGATCACGTTGGCGCCGCGTACTCGGTGCGCTCCCTCGCTCACCCGAACTCGGGCTTACCCGAGTTCGGCACTTAAAGTGGCCGAAGTCGGGTAAACTCGACTTCGGCTGGGAGAGGGTTGGGGTGTGGGGGGTCGGATTTACTGATGGATCATAACCCCTCACCCATCCCTCTCCCTATGGGAGGGGGAGCAGACCGAGTTCTCCGCCTGCACTGATGCCACTCCACACAATCGTGCTCTAGGCCGGCCTTACCCCAAAGCGGACGGGCTGGCTCGCGGTTGGGCGACCGACCGCGCGCGGCCCGTGAAGCTGCGCCGATACTGCCCAGCAGATGTGCGCGGAGTCTAAAGACGCCCGGGGAGGCTCACCCGGTCGTCAGTGCTTGTGACGCTCTAGCGCTGATCCCAATCGCCAGGGCGGCTTTTTCATACCAACCAAAGGACCTGAAATTCGTCCGTCGGACGCTGCGTAACCGCTTTCCTTTGGGCAGATGCTTCCGACGGGATTTGCTCTCCACTTTACGCGATACGCTCCGATTCACAATTCGTCTCCCTGGGCGAGAAGCGCTCTTTCTGGTGGCGCCATGGCGACATCAAACCAATGGAGGATCGTCGCGTCAAGGGAAACGCATAAACCCAAGGGGGCGAAACGGTCGCGGCGGCGCGCGCCGCGAGCAGCCGGGGAGGGCGCTACCGCAGCGTGCCGACCTCGCGGCGGGTTCGGTCACGTCGTGGGCGGACCGGCAGGTCTTGCGGCCGAACTTTGACCGGTGCGGGGGTGCGCTTAGTGCCTGCGGCCCGGGCGCAAGTCGGTGTTCTGCACGGCGACGGTCCGCCACCGCCCATCAAGCTTGCGCACCACGCGGGTCCCGATGCTGGTGCGCTCGCTCTCATCGATATCGCCGTAGATGTGGAACCGCGAATGCATCACCGCCACGTCCGGCGCGAGAAAGCGCACGTGCATCTCCGGCGTCTCGCGGGTGCTCGATCGAAACGGCCCGTTGGGGCCGTGCAGGCGCCGCATCAAGTCCCGGAAGTCGGCCCGGGTCTTGGTCCATGCGCCGTTGACGGTGACGAACTGGGCGTCGTCGAGGAGCGACTCGACCATGGCGTCCGGGTCGTGTCGGCCCCATGCCTGGTTGAACCGCAATTCAATGTTGCGGATCGCATCTTCATCTGCCTTGGTCATCACGACCTCTCCGGTCTTGCCGCGGTCCATGCCCCGCGAGACGATGTCTCCGGCGTGCACGGGTCGCGGGGATCTATTCGATCACCGCGTCGGCGCGCGCGATGAGCTTGTCTGGGACTTCGAGGCTCCGGTGCTCGCCCATGCGCGACCACTATTTAACGCCATTGACGGCGACGATGTTAAATTTCGCGTACTTCTCGCCAATCTTGAGCGCAGCCTGAAAATCGGGAGAATTGTGCCAGCGTTGCATCGCCTCCATGCTGTCCCACCGGAGGATCACGACCGGCCCGTCAGGTAGGTTGCCCGCGACCCGCGTTCCCGGTCCCGCCGCGACATACTCGCCACCGTGATCCTTGACCGACTTCTGCGCAGGCGGAACGTATTCTTTCGCGTAGCTCGCCTGATCGCTGACCTCGTTGATGGCGATCATATAGACGGGCGGTTTGGCTTGCGCATGCAGAGCTTGGATGGCAGCGCTGCCAAGTGCCGCCCCCGCCAGCATCGATATCGCTATGGTCGATCGGGTTTTCATGATGGTCCTCCAGTGGGAGTTGCAGCTACTTGGTGTCCGGCTTCTTGTCGCCGGCCGCCTTCTGCGCGGCCTGAAGTTGCTCCACGGTCTTTTGCAGCCTGGTCACGGCGCTTTTGAGCGCGACAATCTCGGCGTCGGCCGCGCTCAGCTTTTGCGAGGCCTCGAGCGCGTTCTTGTTCACGAGCCGCTGCAGAAAGTTGATGTTGCTCTGAAAGCACCCCGTTCGCTTGTCGAGCCCTGCGGTTTTCGTGCAGTCCTCTATTCCCGCGATATCCTGCGCGCGAGCGGCGTCGGCCGCGACGATGATCAGGCTCAAGCCCAGCACCACGATTCTGACCATGCTACTCCTCTTCGTTGCGTCCCGATCACGCAGCCAGCTTAGCCGCTGGTGATGGAGAATGTTCGGATCGCGTATCTTCCCAGTCGGGCGGCGAGGCGCCTATGGCGGTGACCGCCAATCCGGGCGTCCCGCCCTGCCGACGGCCTGCCACGCCTCAGGTCAGTATATGCCCGCGCGGGCATGAGCATCTGGAATCCCGCCACATTTCAATAGGACATCACGCGGCGGCCTTGCCGGCTCCGGATGGATTGGATTTTATGCAACCGGCACCATTCAATTCCGCTGCGGGATTCCAAATGCTGCTGTTTCGCTTCTTCTGTTTCCAGATCGTCCTGTTGGTGTCCCTTGCCGTCCCGATATCTCATGCTTTTGCGCAACGCGAGGACATGTCGATCGGCGACCAGCCGGGCTACATTCCCAATGCCGCCGATGAAGAGCTGCCGCTGCAGTTTCGGCGCCAGGTCGTTCTTTACCGCTCCACCGAGGCTCCCGGCACGATCATCGTTCATACGGCCGAGAGGTTTCTCTACGTCGTGCAGCCGAACGGGCGTGCCATCCGCTACGGTATCGGCGTCGGTCGCGACGGTTTTCAATGGCAGGGCCTGCTGCACATCACGCGCAAGCAGGAATGGCCCGACTGGACTCCACCGCCGGAAATGATCGAGCGGCAGCCCTACCTGCCCCGCTTCATGGCCGGAGGACCTGGCAATCCCATGGGCGCGCGTGCGCTCTATCTTGGCACCACCGTCTATCGTATCCACGGCACCAATCAGCCGAAGACGATCGGGAGCGCGGTTTCGTCCGGATGCTTCCGGCTGGTCAATGGCGACGTCATCGATCTCTACGAGCGAATTCCGGTCGGGACCAAGGTTATCGTCCGGCAGAAGCCGGAATTGTGATCACACGATGCAACCTTCACAAGCGAGATAGAACATGCCGAGGCTCTTCGCGCTGAACTTTCGAACCGGCCTCTTGATCGGTTTTGCCGTCGCGATCGCAGTTGCGGCCGGCGCTATTGCCCTCGAGCGATACGACACGCAAACGCTCAAGCGAACCGTGCGTCGGGACGCGGTGCTGTGCGGCGTCAATACCGGCCTCCCCGGCTTCTCGAGCGCCGACGAGAAGGGAAACTGGTCCGGCTTCGACGTCGATTTTTGTCGCGCCATTGCGGCGGCAATTTTCGACGATCCCAGCAAGGTCAAATTCGTCCCGCTCGATGCCAACGAACGCTTCACGGAACTGCAGAAGCGCAAGGTGGATGTGCTGTCGCGCAACACGACGTGGAATCTGTCGCGCGAAACCAACTACGCTTTGCATTTCGCCGCGGTCTCCTACTACGACGGCCAGGGATTCATGGTGCCCAAGTCGCGCGAGGTCGAGAGCGCGCTCGAGCTTGGTGGGGCCAAGGTCTGCGTGCAGTCCGGCACGACCACGGAGTTGAACCTCGCCGATTATTTCCGCGCCAACAATATGAAGTATCAGGAAATGAAATTCGCGAAGATGGACGATGTGTTCAAGGCTTACGACGGCGGGCAATGCGACGTTTTGACGACCGACGTCTCCCGGCTTTACGCGCTGCGGCTCAAGTTTTCGAAGCCGAGCGATCACGTCATCTTACCGGACGTCATTTCGAAGGAACCGCTCGCGCCCGTGGTGCGGCAAAAGGATGACGATTGGTTCCTGATCGTGAAATGGACGTTCTACGCCATGGTCAACGCCGAAGAGCTTGGGATCACGTCGCAGAACATCGATGAGGCGCTCAAATCCAACAAGCCGGACGTCATGCGGTTTGTCGGCACCGAGGGCGCCTATGGCGAGGAGCTCGGCCTCACCAAGGATTGGGCCGCGCGCATCATTCGCCACGTTGGAAACTATGGCGAAGTTTATGAGCGCAATGTCGGCACCGGCTCGGATCTCGGCATACCGCGCGGACTGAATGAATTATGGAATGCCGGCGGCATTCTGTACGCCCCGCCGATCCGTTAGTCGCTTCCGCTCGGTTCGCATCCCCCTGGTACCCCCAGGGTCGTCCGCCTTGCCCCTCGAAGCGGACGCTCGAGGCTGACCTCGACGCATCCGCGAAGTGCCGTGACCCGTCGGCCGCTTGCCCGGACCGGCCGCGGTCGGCGTGCCCGGCTGGACCCGCGATTCATCAGCAGTTCCAAAGCCTTGTGAAAATTGTGCGCCGCATTTGAACCATTTGCCTGCCGGCCCGACTAATAAGCTGGGAACCGGGAGGCGTATCATGCAAACCAAGCGGCATTGGCTCGACTACGATCCCGTCGCGCTCGCAGTGCTCGTGATCGGTATCGGCGCGATTGAACTGCTCGCATTGAGCATCTAACCCCGCGACCTCTATCGCCGTTCGACGCGAAGGGACCTCGGTCCGTTCGCGGATCGCAGGCACGCCGCGTCGAAAGACATTCGCCCCCTTCACTTCATCTCGCGCTTGAGGCCGGGCGCGTACTCCTGCACTCGAGATTGGTAGCGTCCGCGCCGCCGCGGCGATCGGCTGGGCGCACAGGCGCTGCGGCGGGCGCGACGGCATGGTACGCTGCCCCCGCGGGACCGCCTGGGGACGCCATGAAACTTCCCCACCGTAGGCAATTCTTGCATCTGGCCGCTGGCGCTGCCGCGCTCGCGGCCGTGCCGCGGACCGCGCGGGCGCAAGCCTATCCGTCGCGGCTGGTGCGGATCATCGTCCCCTTTCCTGCCGGCCAAGCAAGCGACACCGTCGCGCGGCTCGTGGGTCAATCGCTGTCGGAGCGGCTCGCCCAGCCATTCGTCATCGAGAACCGAACGGGCGCCGGCGGC